>Ga0068707_1000584_pt1 | contig 24284 bp, 20 predicted proteins | sample YNPNPMetaG_FD_66600 | JGI IMG/M metagenome (GOLD analysis project Ga0068707, IMG submission 66600) | Anoxygenic and chlorotrophic microbial mat microbial communities from Yellowstone National Park, USA - YNP NP MetaG | ecosystem: Environmental > Aquatic > Thermal springs > Hot (42-90C) >... | reverse complement strand
CCGTGTGGCGCACCCAGAGGAATCCCGTCCCGAAGGCCGCCGCCCCGGCCAGCCAGGCGACGAAGAACGATCCCGCCCCGCGGGTCCGGCGGGCGTAGACCAGCAGGGGCACCAGGGCGAACCAGCCCAGGAACCCCCAGTCCAGAGGGTGGAAGGAGGCCCAGAACAGGAAGGAGAACAGAAAGGGGAGCGCGTGAATCCCGGGGCTCACCGGAACCGCCACCCCCGCGGACGGGCTCGAGCCCCCGACGGTTTCACGCCTCGCGGCCCTCCCGCTCGATGCCGTACTTCTGCAGCTTGTACCGGAAGGAGCGCAGCGACATCTTCAGGAGCTGCGCGGCCCGCGTATAGCTGCCCCCGCTCCTCCGCAGGGCCTGGCGGAGGTATCCGATCTCGATCTCGGCCATTTTCCGGTCAAGATCGAGGCCGTCGGGCCCGAGCTCGGGCTCGGCGGCGGGAGGCGCGCCCGCCGGGACGGGGGGCCACGGCCCGGCGAGCTCGAAGAGGTCGCGGACGGTGATCTCCGGCCCCTCGGAGAGGGCGACGGCGCGCTGAACGGCGTTCTCCAGCTCGCGGATGTTCCCCGGCCACGAGTACCGGAGCATCGCCTCCTTGACGTCGGGAGCGAACCGGCGGCCGGGCTTCTTCATCTCCCGGGAGTACCGTTCGAGGAAATGTTCCGCCAGGATGGGGATGTCGTCGACCCGCTCCCGCAGCGGAGGGATCCGGATGGGGATGACGTTGAGGCGATAATAAAGGTCTTGGCGGAAGGATCCCTTGCGGACCTCCTGTTCCAGATCCCGGTTCGTGGCGGTGATGAAGCGGACGTCCACGCGGCGGATCTGGACGCCGCCGACGGGTTTGAACTCCTTCTCCTCCAGGAGGCGGAGGACCTTCACCTGGAGCTGGGGGCTCATCTCGCTGATCTCGTCCAGGAAGAGCGTTCCTCCGTTGGCCACCTCCACCAGGCCCCGCTTGTCCGCGACGGCGCCGGTGAAGGCCCCCCGGACGTGGCCGAACAGTTCGCTCTCCAGCAGCGTTTCGGTGAGGGCGCCGCAGTTGACGGAGACGATGTCCCGGGAGGCGCGCGGGGAACCGAAGTGAAGGGCCCGGGCCACGAGCTCCTTCCCCACCCCGCTCTCTCCCTGGATGAGCACGGTGGAGTCCGCCGGGGCGGCCCGGAGGATGAGGTCGCGCACCTCCCTCATGGGCTTCGAATACCCGATCTTCAGGCCGATGTCCTCCAGCATTTCGTCGAAGCCCCGGGGGAGGTGGCGGCGGTCCCGCATCGACCGGAGGGCACGGGCGATATTCCCCTTGATGTCGACCTGGGTGTCGAAGGGCTTCTTGATGTAGTGGTAGGCCCCCAGCCGCATGGCCTCCACGGCACGATCCCAAGTGGAGTAGGCGGTCATGATGATGACGGCCGCCTCCGGCCGGAGCTCCCGGATCCTGCGGAGGAGCTCGATCCCATCCATCTGGGGCATCCGGAGGTCCTGGAGGATCACGTCGAAGGGCTCCCGTTCGATCCGCTCAAGGGCCCGCAAGGGGTTCGTCTCGGTGACGACCTCGTACCCTTCCTTGCGGAGGGCGATCCCCAGGACGTCGCAGATGGAAGGCTCGTCGTCCACGACGAGGATGCGGGCGGGCTCCATCGGGAGCCATTGTAGCACCGGGGGGAACCGGGTCAACGAGGGGTCTGGACAACGGAAGAAGGATATGTTATAATTTGCAAGTTACAAAAAATAATCAAGGAGAGGGGGTCCGCCCGTGTCTGCCCGGAGGCGGAGGTTCTCGCCCCTGCCGCTTGTGGGGCTCTCCCTGGCGCTGATGCTGGCGCCTTCCGCCCTCAGCCACAAGGTCCGGCTGACGGCCCTGGGCGTCTTCACGCCCTTGCGCCGCCTGGCCGCGGCGGTCTCCGACGTCTTCCCTCGCCCCGCCCCCGCCGGCGAGAGGGACATCGCCCTCCGCGAAAACGCCTTCCTCCGTGACCGGGTCGAGACGCTGGCCTCCGAGAACGCCCGCCTCCGCGACCGCCTGGCCCAGGCCGCGGGCCTGCAGGAGATCGCCCCTCCCCCGGCGTTCTTCCTCCTGCCGGCCGACGTGATCCTCCCTTCCGACGCCTCGTCCTGGCGTCGGTCCCTCACCGTGGCCCTGGGGTCCCGCGGGGGCGCCCGCCCGGGGATGATCGCCGTCCACCACCGGCGCCTCGTGGGCCGCCTGTCCGAATCCGGGCCCTGGCAGAGCCGCATCCAGCTGGTCACCGATCCCGGCTTCCGGGCCCGCGCCGTGGCGGCCCCCCACAACGGAGATCCCGCCGCCTTCGAATCCCGCCGCGTCGGCCTCTACCAGGGGACCTCCGAGGGCGCGGGCCTCCTCCGGTGGCTGGCGGAGGACACCCCCGTCGAACCCGGGACGGTCGTGCTGACCACCGAGGACCCGTCCAACGGAATCCCCGCCGGCCTGATCCTGGGGCGCGTACGTTCCGTCGCCCGCGGCCGCGGGCCCTCCCTGGCGGTGGAGGTGGAACCCGTCCTGAACTTCCGCGGCCTGGAGCAGGTGATGCTTCTGGGGCGCCCTCCCGATCCCTGAGAACGACCATGCGCGGCTACCGCACAACGAAACTGGTGGCCCTTGCCGCGGCAGCGCTCGTGCTGGAAACCACGGTCCTGGACGTGCTTTCCCTCCGCGGGGCCCGGGTGGAGGCCCTCCTCCTGACGGCCTGCTTCGCGGCCCTCTTCGCCCAGGATTCCCGCCAAGGGCTCCTTTCGGCGTGGATCGCGGGCCTCTTCAAAGACGCGGCCAGCGCGGGGCCCGCCGGTCTCCATGCCCTCCTCTTCCTGGGAGCAAGCTGGGGGGTGCTCCGGGTCCGCCGGGTCCTCTTCCGGGAGTCGACGCTGGTCCAGGGGGCCGTCGTCTTCCTGGCCGCCCTCGCGGTCCAGGTCCTCTCGGGCGGCTTCACCTGGGCCACCGCCGGGCCCCTCCCGCCGGGGGTGATCGCGGTCCGGTCCGCCCTTTCGGCCCTTCTCACCGCGGCCTGCGCCCCCCCCGCCTTCGCCGCGCTGGGGCGCCTGAAGGAGCGGACGACCTGATGGACCGATCGCGGGTCCTGGTGCTGACGGGCATCCTTCTGGCCCCGCTGGCCGGTCTCGAGGCGCGCCTGGTCCAGATCCAGCTGGCCGCTCCCCGGGCCTTCACGGGCGACCTCCTGACGAAAAGCCGATCGCTCCACCTGGTCACCCCCCTGCGGGGGCGGATCCTCGATGCCCGGGGCCGCGTCCTGGCGGAAGACCGCCGCTCCTTCGACGCCTACCTGGTCCTGGAGGAGTACGAACAGTCCCCCGGCCCCCTGGCGGATCTGCTCGGGATGACCCCGGAGGAGCTCCGCGGGGAGATCGAGAGGATCTACGAGAAGATCGAGAAGCAGGTCCTCCGGCGGCCCCCTGCGGAACGGCGCCGCCTCTACCGCCGCGAACGACGCACCCCCTACCTCCTCCGCCGGGACGTCCCTCTGGAGGCCGCCCTCGCCCTCGAGACCCACCCGGAACGCTGTCCCGGCGTCGTGATCCGCGAGTCGCTCCGGCGGTCCTATCCCTGGATCCCGGACTCCTACCGGCGCGTCTTCCCGAGGTCCCTCCCCGGTTCCCACCTCCTCGGATACCTCGGCCGTGTGACCTCCGATGAGGAGGAATTCCGCAGCCTTCTCCAAAACGGCGTCCTCACCGAGGGATTCGAGGAGGTAATCGGGCAGGACGGCATCGCCCAGCTCTACCGGCGCGGGGCCTTCCACGAGCAGCTCATCGGCCGGGCGGGTCTCGAACGTCGGTACGACGACCTCCTGCGGGGGAAGCCCGGGATCCTGATCCTGGAGCGGCAGCCCGGCACCGCCGAGAAGCGCCTGATCGAGATCAAGGCCGCGGAGGCGGGCCGGGACACGGAACTCACGCTCGACATCGAGCTCCAGGCGAAGGTGGAGGAGATCCTGGCGGGCCCGAACCCGGCCTCGGCCGTCGTGATGGATCCCCACACGGGTGCCCTCCGGGCGGTGGCCTCCAACCGCGGCTTCGATCCCAACGACTTCGTCCCGCCGGGGAATCCCACGGCCGTCCGCGAGGCCCTGGCCGACCGCCTGGGCCAGCCCCTGCTCGGCCGCGCCTTCGCGCGCCACTACCAGCTGGGGTCCATCTTCAAGCTCGCAACCTCCGCGGCGGGCCTGGAGCTCGGGAAGGTGCGGGCGGACGAGTTCCTCCCGTGCCGGGGCAAGTTCCTCGAACATTCCCGGTTCTTCGCCTGCCACGTCTGGAACAACTTCCGCCAGATGCACGGCGAGCTGTCGCTTTCCGAGGCGCTGGAGCGGTCCTGCAACAACTATTTCTACGAGGTGGGGCGCCGCGTCGGCCTGGAGCGCCTCTCGGAGTGGGCTGCCGCCCTGGGGCTGGGGGCGCCCACGGGAGTGGATCTCCCCGGCGAGGCCCCGGGAACCCTTCCCCGCAAATCCCGGCAGGCGAACGACGTCCTCTCCCTGGCGATCGGGCAGCACGAGCTGATGGTCACGCCGATCCAGGTGGCGGTGCTGGTGTCCGTCTTCGCCAACGGCGGCCTTCGGGTCACTCCCCACCTGCGGAAGGAGGCCGCCCCGGCGCCCCGGCCCGCCGGACTTTCGGCGGCAACGATCGCCGCGGTCCGGAAGGGACTCGAAGCCGTCGTCCAGAGCCCGCACGGGACGGCCCACGGCTCGGGGCTCCCGGAGTTCCGCGCCGCGGGCAAGACCAGCACCGCGCAGGCCGGCGGGGAACGCACCCACGCCTGGTTCGCCGGATACGCCCCCAGCGACCGCCCCCGCCACACGGTGGTGGTCCTGGTCGAGAACGGCGGCCACGGCGGCGACGTGGCCGCCCCGCTGGCGGCCCGGATCCTGAAGGCCCTGAGGGAGACAGCGCCCCCATGATCCGCCGCCTCCGGAAGACCACCACGCTCTGCGCGCTGCTCCTGTCGGGGATGGGAATGCTCTGCCTCTGGAAGGAGGCCCCGCCCACGGATCTCTCCGGGGCGTCCCTGGCGAAGTCCATCTTCCTCAAGCAGGCCGCCTTCCTGGCCGTCGGGACGGCGGCCCTGGGGCTGTCCGTCCTGCCGAACTACCAGCACTATCGGCGCTGGGCGTGGGGCCCCTACCTTGTCCTCCTGGGGGCCCTCGCAGGCCTCCTGCTGGCGGGCCGGTTCACGCGGGGGGCACGCGGCTGGTACGCCCTGGGACCGGTGCACCTCCAGCCCGCGGAATTCATGAAGGTGGCCCTGGTGCTGGTGCTGGCGCGTCTCCTCATGCATGGCCGGAACCTGGACCGGTGGCGCGGGCTGGTCCCCCCGATCCTCGCCACCGCCCTCCCCGCCGCCCTCATCCTCCTCCAGCCCGACCTGGGAACGGCAATCCTCTTCATTCCGACGCTGCTGGCCATGCTCTACGCGGCAGGGTCCCGGAAGAGGCACCTGGCGGCGATCGTGCTGGCCTTGGCGGCGGCGGCGCCCGTCGGCTACCTCTTTTTCCTGAAGGAGTACCAGCGCCTCCGGCTGGCCTCCTTCCTGCATCCGGACACGATTCCCGCCTACCAGCAGAAGCAGTCGGTCATGGCCTGCGCCTCGGGGGGGCTCACGGGACGGGGCCTCGGGGAGGGCGGCGCGCATCTGCCCTTCTACGTCCCCGACCGGCACACGGACTTCGTCTTCTCGATCGTCTGCGAGGAGATGGGATTCGCCGGGGCGACCTTCGTGCTGCTCCTCTTCGCCGTCTTCTTTTCGGAATCCCTGCAGACCGCCTACCGGACCCGGGAGCCGTTCGGAAGGCTCATCGTGGTCGGTCTTACGACGCTCCTGGTGACCCAGAGCCTGATCAACCTGGGAATGACCCTGGGGGTGGCACCGATCACGGGGCTGACCCTGCCGTTCGTCTCCTACGGAGGATCGTCCCTGCTGACGTGCATGGTCTCGACGGGCCTGATCCTGAACGTGGCGGGGCGCTGGCAGCCCGGGTTTTCCAAGAACGACCTGGTCGGCGGCTCCGTCGAGATCCGGGAATTCCGCCCCCCGGCCCGGGACTGGCAGGCGCACTAGACAACCCTCCGCGGCCGCGGCTATACTGGCGCCGTGAAATCCCGCCGGGACGCGATCCTGGGACGCCTCGCCATCGAGAAGGGGCTCCTCAGCGAGAAGCAGATCCGGGAATGCCTCCGCGACTCGAGGGCCTCCCGAAAATCCCTCGAAGAAATCCTCCTGGCCCGCGGGCTCATCCGCCCGGGGGATCTGGAAGGGCTCCTCCGGGAGCGGGAACGGAGGTTTCCTTCCGGCGCATCGGCCCCCGCGGAGCCCGAGCAGGACTATCTCTTCGGCCAGCTCCTGGTGAAGCTGAACAAGGCCACCCAGCTCCAAATCAACAAGTGCCTGGAGATCCAGCGCCGGCGGGCCGAGCAGGGCGTCCGGCCCATCCCCCGCCTGGGGGAGCTGCTGGTGGAGCACGGCTACGTGGACCGCGCCACCGTGGCGGAAATCCTGAGGCTCCAGGACAAACGGATGTTCGCCTGCACCGGCTGCGGTCGGCAGGTCAACGTCCTCGACACGGAGGGCGAGCGGACCTACCGGTGCGGGGACTGCGGCGGGACCCTGGTCCGCCGGGACCGGCCCGAATCCTTGCGCGCCGACGAAACCTTCTTCGGGTTCGAGCTGCCCACCGAGGAGAAATGAGCCTCCCCGATCCCCATTAAAGGATCCTCTCCCCCATGTACCCCAAGCTCTTCGAGATCCCGCTGTGGAGCGCCGTGCAGGTCTCCTGGACCGTCTTCCTGCTCCTGGTGGGGGTCCTGGCGACGGCCTTCTGGCTGTCCGGCGAGCTGGCGACGCGACGCCGGCTGCTGGCGTCGCGGCTCCTCTCGATCCTTCCCCTGACGGCCCTGGGGGTCGCCCTGGTCACGTTCGTGGAATGCCCCTGGGGAAAGATGCCCATCAACTCCTACGGCTTCGCGATCATGACGGGATTCCTCCTGGCCTGCGGGATCGCCGTGCGGCGGGGCCGGTCCCTGGGCCTGCCGGGCGACTTCATCCTCGACGTGGGAATCATCGGCATGATCTTCGGCATCGTGGGCGCCAAGATCAACTACCTCCTTCAGTATTCCGGCGACCTGATGAGGGGGGAGACCCTCCCGCCGATCTGGTCCGACCTGGGCCTCCATCCGCTCGGGGCGCTGATCCTCGGCCCGATCCCCTTTGCCTTCTGGTGGTGGCGCACGAAGAAGCCCGGACAGCCGGTTCGCCTCCTCACCTGGCAGAACGCGGTCCTCCTGACCCTGACGCTCCTCTTCGCACTGGCGGGCACCCGGGCCCTCTACCTCTACCAGCACCGGGCCGAGTACTCCTGGAAGGTCTTCAAGAACTGGCAGAGCGGATTCGTCCTTTACGGGGGACTTCTGGTCGGCACGGCGGCGGCGGCCCTTTACGTCAAGATGCGAGGCCGCCCCCTGGGGCGGGTCGCGGATCTGGCGGCGGCCCCCATGATGCTCGCCCAGGCGTTCGGTCGCCTGGGCTGTTTCCTCAACGGCTGCTGCTACGGGAAGGCCGGAGAGGGATTCCCCTGCGTCCGGTTCCCTGCCGACAGCCCCGCGGCGGGGAAATCCGTCCACCCCACCCAGCTCTACGAGACGGCCGCCACCCTGGGCTTCTTTTTCTTTCTCTCGTGGCTCTGGAAGCGCCGCCGGAAGGCGGAGGGCGAGATCTTCCTGATCATGGTCATGCTGTACGGAGCGTGGCGCTTCCTCATCGAGTTCGCCCGGGGCGACGAGCGTCCCCGCTGGATCGGCACGCTCACCTATTCCCAGGTGGTCAGCCTTCTCGCCCTCCTCGTCGCCGGGGTCTGGCTGGCCCTGATCCGCCTCCGGCCCGTCCCCCCGGCCGGATCGCCGGCAGCCCCTCCCGACGCACCGGCCCCCCCACCTCGCCGGATCTCTGGAGACCCGGCACCCCCAGGGATAGAATGACCCCGTGAAACGGACCCTGGTCGGATCGACGCTCGTTTCGGCGGGGGCGGCGGTCTTCCTCCTGGCTTGGTATGCCGCCTTCGATGCCTCCGTGCCGTCTCCGCCCTCTTGGCCCCGCCCGAGGAACGCGGCACGGCCGCCCGCCACGGCCGACGCCTCCCCGGAGCCGTGCGCCGCGCCCCCCGGCCCCTCGACCGGAAGCCTCCGGATCTTCGCGCACGCCGGGGGGCAGGCCCTGGAGGGGGTGTCTCTGGACCTGAGGGGTCCGGGGCAAGCCTCCCCGCGTTCCGCCGCCTCGGGGCCCGACGGGACGGCCGACCTGGCGGATCTCTCGCCGGGAGAGTGGACCGTGAGGGCCCGCCATCCCCGGTTCCTCCCCGCCGAAGCCCGGGCTTTCGTGGCCGCCGGGGGCCGACCGGTCCTGGCGATCGAGCTGCGCCCGGGCGGGACGGCACACGGAAGGGTGTCGGATCGCGAGGGCCGGCCCCTGGCCGGGGTGGATGTAGACCTCCTCCGCGCGGACGGAACGGGGCCCCTGGATCCCCCTCAGACGGCACGCACGGGCGAGGACGGGCGCTATCGGATCGAAGGGATTCCCCTCCTGGAGTGGCGCTTGCGATTCCGCTCCGGGCGACACCGGCCGTGGACGACGGAGAGAATCCTCTTTCGCTTCCCCGGGGACGCCCACGTGGTGGATGCGGTCCTCGAAGAGGATTCTTCCTCTTCGGATTCGGACGCCTCGAGGGGCGTGAATCCCTGAGGGGCCCTCCCCGAGGTCCGCCCCGAAGGAAGGCCTCTCCCGCGGGGTGCGGGACCGCCGGGAAAGCGGATTTTTCCCATTCCGCCGTCCTTTTCGGTTATCATGGGGAACGTGAAAGGAGCCGCGGTACTGTCTCTGGCGGTGGCGGGAGCGATCCTCTGGGGGTGCGACTCGGGCGGAGCGGAGGAGGCCCCCTGGAAGGCGGAGATCGAAACCCCGGCGGTGCCGTTGGAATACGAGAACGGCCACCCGCTGACCGAACCGGAGTCCGACCCGGCGGTGCTGTCCCTGGAATCGGAACTGCTCCGACTGGTGAACACCTATCGGGCTTCGCTGGGCCTGAATGCGCTGGTGGATTCCCCTCCGATTCGCGACGTGGCGCGGGCGCACGCACGGCACATGATCCTGCACGGATTCGTAGGTCACGTGAACCCGGAGGGCGACGGGGCGGGCGTCCGCCTGACGGCGGGAGGGGTGCCGTGGGAACTGGCGGGGGAGAACCTGGCGGCGGGGTATGCCACGCCGCAGGAGGTCTTCGACGCCTGGATGGCCTCGCCGGGCCACCGGGAGGTCCTGGAGAGTCCGGAATGGACCCACGCCGGGGCGGGCTATGCCTGCGATCCGGATCCTGCCCCGGGGCTTCCCTTCGTCCACTTTTGGACGATGAATTTCGTCAAGTGAAGTCTTGACAGGAACCCGGCCGATTCGTATATTCAAGGTGGTTTGAGAGCCCTGCGGGGATGGGGTCCCCGGGAGGGCGGGTCTTTGACAAGCGGGTCAGAGCCAACTGACCCATCACTTTTGCGTCTGTAAAAGACGGCAAGAGGACGACCGCCGCCAAGGGGCGGCGGGAGGAGATGGGGCCCGAGCGCGGTCGCAAGGCCTGCGCTTGCTGGGTTTTAACCTGGCTCCGAACATCGAAGCGGAGCTTCTTCACCACGGATCGCTCTTCGTCGGAAAGCTGATTGAAGAGTTTGATCCTGGCTCAGAACGAACGTTGGCGGCGTGCCTAATACATGCAAGTCGAGCGAGAAAACCGGGGCAACCCGGTGAGTACAGCGGCGGAAGGGTGCGTAATACATGGATAGCGTACCCCCCGGTTGGGGATAACCCGCCGAAAGGCGGGCTAATACCGAATGACGGCGGGCGGCGGCATCGCGGCCCGCTGAAAGCCGCAAGGCGCCGGGGGAGTGGTCCATGGCCTATCAGCTAGTTGGCGGGGTAACGGCCCACCAAGGCGATGACGGGTAGCCGGACTGAGAGGTCGACCGGCCACACGGGAACTGAGACACGGTCCCGACACCTACGGGTGGCAGCAGTAGGGAATCTTGCGCAATGGGCGAAAGCCTGACGCAGCGACGCCGCGTGGGGGACGAAGGCCTTCGGGTTGTAAACCCCTTTCATGAGGGATGAACCCTGACCCAACCTCAGGAAGAAGCACCGGCTAACTCCGTGCCAGCAGCTGCGGTAATACGGAGAGTGCGAACGTTGTTCGGATTTACTGGGCGTAAAGGGCACGTAGGCGGTCCGGCAAATCAGTCGTGGAATTCCGCCGCTCAACGGCGGAACGGCGGCTGAAAATACCGGGCTCGAGGGCGTGAGAGGTCGCTGGAACTCCTGGTGAAGCGGTGAAATGCGTAGATATCAGGAGGAACGCCGGAGGCGAAAGCGAGCGACTGGCGCGTTCCTGACGCTGAGGTGCGAAAGCTAGGGGAGCAAACAGGATTAGATACCCTGGTAGTCCTAGCCGTAAACGATGGACACTGAATGGAGGGGGGCTTGCCCCTCTCTGTTGCAGCTGACGCGTTAAGTGTCCCGCCTGGGGAGTACGGCCGCAAGGTTAAAACTCAAAGGAATTGACGGGGGCTCGCACAAGCGGTGGAGCATGTGGTTCAATTCGATGCAACGCGAAGAACCTTACCCGGGCTTGAAGTGGGGGTGGTAGGAGCCGGAAACGGTGACGACCCCGAAAGGGGAGCCCTCATCAGGTGTTGCATGGCTGTCGTCAGCTCGTGTCGTGAGATGTTGGGTTAAGTCCCGTAACGAGCGAAACCCCTGCCACTAGTTGCAACCCCGAAAGGGGGCACTCTAGTGGGACTGCCCGTGCCGAATGGGAGGAAGGCGGGGATGACGTCAAGTCATCATGGCCCTTATGTCCGGGGCGACACACGTGCTACAATGGCCGGTACAAAGGGTTGCGAACCCGCGAGGGGGAGCCAATCTCAAAAAGCCGGCCCCAGTTCGGATCGGAGGCTGCAATTCGCCTCCGTGAAGCCGGAATCGCTAGTAATCGCGGATCAGCCACGCCGCGGTGAATATGTTCCCGAGCCTTGTACACACCGCCCGTCAAGCCACCCAAGCACGGGGTAGCTGAAGTCCGCCGCCCAACCCGAAAGGGAGGGCACGGCCCAAGCTAAAACGTGTGAGGAGGGCTAAGTCGTAACAAGGTAGCCGTAGGGGAATCTGCGGCTGGATCACCTCCTTTCTAAAGGACCCGGTCCGACCCGAGCCCGAAAAGGAGCGACGGCGGACCGTCGGCAGGAAGGAGATCCACCCAGGCTCTACGAACCGTAGAGTGAAGGCCCACCATCTCCGCTGGTCCGGACGCGGCGCCCCAACCGCCGCCCGTGACCCCTCTTGCCGTCTTTTTTTTTGATCCGCGGAGGGAATTTGCTCGCCCCCGGCGTCCCGAATGGTATAATGAAAATCCCATGAGATTCGTCGCCACGACCGCGGCCGCCCTCCTGATGGGGGCCTGTGCCGGATCCGAACCCCGGTCCGGCCCCCGGCCCATCGCCTCCGCCGCCGATCCCTCCGCCTTGAAACCTCAGGAGGCCGCCGCCGAAAAGCCCGCCCCGATCCCCGCCGCCGGCTCTCAGGAACTCCCGCCTCCGCCCCGGGAGCTCAAACCCATCCCCGCCGAGCCCGGCAAAAAATTCGAGATCGTGGACCTCCATGTCGATACCCGGAACCCAAAGGACATGCAGCGCCTGGTCCCCTTCCTCCTCCGCAGTGAGGAATGGATGATCCTGAAAGTCGAATGGACCTCCGCCACCGGGCGCCACTACCGTTTCCAGCGCGTGGCCCCTCCGAAGGACGCCCCTGTCGTCCCCGGTCCCCTGGCCCCCCGCAGCGGATCCTAACCCCGCCTGCCCCCCGAAAAAGGAATTGACCCTTCCGTCCGCGCCGATTATATATAGGCGGCTCCTCGGGACCCCGACCAGGGCCCGTAGTTCAATGGGAGAACGCCTGGTTTGCAACCAGGAGGTTGCCGGTTCGAATCCGGTCGGGTCCACCAGGTTTGCGGCCCGGGGATTCCGGGAAGGGCCGTCCGCGTCGCTGAAAACCGGGCGTGTAGCTCAGCTGGTTAGAGCATTCGCTTGATAAGCGAAAGGTCGACAGTTCGAGTCTGTCCACGCCCACCAGCCCCGCCGAGCGGGGAATCCCGGTCCCCGCGGATCCAGGGGAAGGAGGACCCATGCCCCGCAACCCCAGACTGGCGGAAGACGAAGACGAGAGGGAAGAACGCGCCGGCATCCTAAGGCGCCTTCTCAAGGCCCGCTCCATCCTCGTTTCCGAAACCGTCACGGATCGGACGGCCCGAAAAGTCCAGACCCAGCTCATTCTCCTCCAGCAAGAGGACGAAACGTCGCCCGTCACCGTCTACATCAACTCTCCCGGCGGCAGTGCCGACAGCGGCTTCGCCATCTACGACGCCCTCCGCTTCTTCAGGCCCCCCGTCCGCACGATCGTCACGGGCCTCTGCGCCAGCGCCGCGGTGCTGATCCATCTGGCCGCCCCCCGCGAGCGCCGCTACGCCCTCCCCCATGCCCGCTTCCTCCTCCACCAGCCCTCCACCATCGTCGTCGGATCCGCCAGCGACATCCAGATCAGCGCCGAGGAAATCGTCCGCCTCCGCGAGCGCTACAACCGCATCGTGGCCCAGGAGACGGGAAAAACCGTGGAACAGGTCACCAAGGACGCCGACCGCGACTTCTGGCTCTCCCCCGAGGAGGCCCTCCAGTACGGCCTCGTGGGCCGCATCCTCAAGAGTCACGCGGAGCTCGCGTAGCGGCCCCCGCCGTGGATCCCGCGCTGGAATTCCGTTCCGTCACCAAGACATACGGCCCCCGGATCGCCGTCGAGGCCGTCTCCTTCTCCGTCGAACGCGGTGAGATCTTCGGCCTCCTGGGCCCCAACGGCGCCGGCAAAACCACCCTCCTGCGCCTGGCGATGGACCTCCTCCGACCGGACTCGGGCGAGATCCTCCTCTTCGGGAAACCGCCCCGGCCCGCCCTGCGGGAGCGCGTCGGATACCTTCCCGAAGAGCGCGGACTCTACCCGCGCCAGCGCGTCGGAGAGATCCTCTGCTTCCTGGGAGAGCTGAAGGGACTGCCCCGGGCCCTGGCCGCCCGCCGCGCGGAAGACGCCCTCGACCGCCTCGGGCTGACGGAGGTCCTCCGGAGACGCCTCCGCGAGCTCTCCAAGGGAATGCAGCAGAAGGTGCAGATCGCCGCGGTCCTCCTCTCCGAGCCCGACCTGGTCCTCCTGGACGAGCCTTTCGAAGGGCTCGACCCGGTCAACCGGCTCCTCGTGACCGGCCTGCTGAAGGAATCTGCCGCGCGCGGGGCGGCGGTCCTGCTGTCCTCCCATCGCATGGACCAGGTGGAAGCCCTGTGCCGCCGCGTCTTCCTGATCGACCGCGGCCGCGAGGTGCTCGCCGGCGAGGTCCGGGCCGTCCGGGAGCGCTTCGCCGACCAGGCCGTGCTCCTGGAAGCGGACCGCGACGCCTCCGGCCGTCCGGAGGTGGCCCGCGCCCGCCCCGAGGGAACCGCCCTCCGGATCTGGCTGCGGGAGGGGGTCTCCCCGGAGGCCTTCCTGGCCGCGCTCCTGGCCGAGGGAGTCCACGTCCGCCGCTTCGAGCGCGCCCTCCCCTCCCTCGACGACATCTTCGTCCGGGTAGTGCGCTCATGAGGAAGACCTGGATCGTGGCGCGCCACGAGTTCCTCGTGACGACCAGACGGGTCTGGTTCCTCGTGGCCGCTTTCTTCCTGCCCGTCTTCTTCGCGGCCGTCGGAGGCGTCATGACGCTCGTGGCCCGTGGCGTGGAACGAGAGGCCTCCGAGGCCCGAGCGATGGACCTCGGCCTCCTCGACCGGTGGGGGGGCCTGACCCTTCCCCCCCGGGGGTTCCGGATCGTTCGCTTGGCGGACGAAGAGGAGGGCCGGGCCCGCCTCCGCGAGAGGAAGATCGGATCCTTCCTCGTCGTTCCCCCGGACTACCTGAAGACGGGATCGGTCCGGGTGGTGACCATGCGCCGCCCGACGCTCCTGACCGCCCAGCGCCCGCTCCTGCCCGCTTCGCTGGAGGGGTGGCTGGTGGAGAACGTGCTGCGGGAACTGGACCCCGACCGCGTGGAGAGGGCCAAGACCCCGCTGCTCCTCCAGCGCGTCTATCTGGACCCGAGCGGACAGGTCTCCGATGAGGACCCGGAGGCGGCCGTCCGGCGGTCCCTCACCGCCTATGCCTTCTTCCTCCTGCTTCTGACGGCGATCTTCACCTCCAGCGCCTACCTCCTCCAGGGACTGGCCGAGGAGAAGGAGCATCGCGTGATGGAAATGGTCCTGTCCTCGGTGACGCCCGAGGCACTGATGGCAGGAAAGCTGCTGGGACTGGGGGCGGCGGGACTCCTCCAGGTGACGATCTGGGCCGCCCTGGGGGTGGTGGGGGTCCTTGCCTTCGCCGTCCAGCTGGCGCTGGACCCCCAAGCCTTCCTCCTGTGCCTGGTGTACTTCCTCCTCGGCTACCTCCTCTTCGGGTCGCTGATGCTGGGATTCGGGGCACTGGGGTCGAATCTCCGCGAGAGCCAGCAGATGGCCTCCGTCTGGACCTTCCTGGGGGCCTGCCCCGCCTTCATCCTCATCGCCCTGATCGAATCCCCCCAGGGAACCGTCGCGCGGGTCTTCTCCTTCATCCCCTTCACGGCCCCCACGACAATGATGTTCCGCGCCACGGTGGACCCGAAGGGCACGCCGGCGCTGGACATCGTCCTGTCCCTCCTCCTCCTGGCCGCCTCCACGGCGCTGGCCCTCTGGGGATCCGCGCGTCTCTTCCGCGCCGGGCTGCTCCTGTACGGGAAAAAACCGGGACTCCGCGAGATCTGGCGCTGGCTCGTGGCCGCGCGGTGAGCCCGGCTCAGCGTCCGGGGACGTCCACCACGGAACGGTGCCGGAAGGGGGTTCCCCACCCCCGGCCGAAGGGCCAGGCGCTCACCCCCCAGAAATCCATGGGGTTGACGAGCAGGCCGTCGGCGACGTTCGTGATCGCCTGGGCAACGTGGATCAGGACCGCGGAAAAGGTGTTCCCCCAGAGCCACGGCCGGCGAACGTAGCCTTCCTGCACCCAGTCGTCCAGATGGCGGGTGAGCTTCTGTGGACCGTAGCACCCGCCCAGGGAGGCTCCCAGGAGGATCGCCCACAGGACCCTCCTCCACCGTCCGACCGGCCTCATGCCTGACGATCCTCCCCGCCGAGGGGCTCCTCCAGAGAGAAAAAACCCCCCGCCCGGGGGCGGGGGGTCCGTAATTCTCTTCTCTCGCCGCTACTTTCCAGCGGGGGCGGTGACCGCCTGGTGATGGAAGGGCGTGCCCTTGCCGCTCCCGATCGGCCAAGCGTCCTTCACCCAGAACCAGTAGATGTCGATGATGTCGTCCACGAACCAGCAGATGCCCATCACGATGTTGATGATCGTGTGCGAGATCACGTTGCCCACCAACCAGGGCTGGTCCACGTACTGCTGGTTGAGCCAGTCATCCACCTGCCGGGTCACATTTCGGGGGCCGAAGCATCCCGCCACGGCCACCCCGACCAACAGCGCCAGCACCACGACGGCTGCCTTCTTCATAAGCTCTCCTCCCAATCATTTCCCCGGATCACCATGATTTCATAATAGCATCCTCCGCGCCCCTGTCAACACATTTCCCCCAGCGGATCAGGGGATTTTTTGCCTTGACACCCCGGGCCCCCTTCCCTAGGATGCCTGCTCAAATCGGCGGTCCCAGGAATGATCTTCTCCCCGGTGCTGCGTCCATGCCCCGACGCGACGACCTGCACAAGATCCTGATCATCGGATCCGGCCCCATCGTCATCGGCCAGGCCTGCGAGTTCGACTACTCCGGCACCCAAGCTTGCAAGGCCCTCCGCGAAGAGGGCTATTACCTCATCTTGGTGAATTCCAACCCGGCCACGATCATGACCGACCCCCAGATGGCGGACCGGACCTACATCGAGCCGATCACGCCGGAGATGGTCGAGAAGGTCATCCGCAAGGAACGTCCCGACGCCCTCCTGCCCACCCTGGGGGGCCAGACCGCTCTCAATACCGCCGTGGCCCTGGCCGACCGCGGGATCCTGAAGGAGTGCGGGGTTCAGATGATCGGCGCCGACGCCGAGGTGATCCGAAAGGCCGAGGACCGCAAGCTCTTCAAGAAGGCCATGGAGGCCATCGGCCTGGACCTGCCCCGCTCGGGCTACGCCTATTCCATGGAGGACGCCCGCCGCATCCTCTCCGAGATCGGCCTTCCCCTGGTGGTCCGCCCCAGCTTCACCCTGGGGGGCACCGGAGGAGGCATCGCCTACAACGTCGAGGAGTTCGAGCGGATCGTCCGGCACGGTCTGGAGCAGTCCATGATCGGGGAGATCCTCGTGGAGGAGTCGGTCTACGGATGGAAAGAGTACGAGCTGGAGGTCATGCGCGACCGCAAGGACAACTGCGTCATCGTCTGCTCCATCGAGAACCTCGACCCGATGGGGATCCACACGGGCGACTCCATCACGGTGGCCCCCGCGCAGACCCTCACGGACCAGGAGTACCAAGCCATGCGGGACGACTCCCTGGCCATCATGCGGGAGATCGGAATCACCTGCGGGGGGTCGAACATCCAGTTCGCCGTGAATCCCGCGGACGGCCGCCGGGTCGTCATCGAGATGAACCCCCGCGTCTCGCGCAGTTCCGCGCTGGCCTCCAAGGCCACGGGGTTCCCCATCGCCAAGATCGCCGCCAAGCTCGCCGTCGGATATACCCTCGACGAGATTCCCAACGACATCACGAGGAAGACCCCCGCCTGTTTCGAACCCACGATCGACTACGTCGTCGTCAAGACCCCCCGCTGGGCCTTCGAAAAGTTTCCCGAGGCCGACCCCACCCTGACCATCCAGATGAAATCCGTCGGGGAGACGATGGCCATCGGGCGGACGTTCAAAGAGGCCCTCCAGAAGTCGATCCGGTCCCTGGAGCAGGACCGCTTCGGCCTGGGCTGGGACCGGCGGGACCGTCCCATGCCGCCGGAGCAGATCCGGGAACGCCTGACCGTCCCGAACGCCGAGCGGATCTACGCCATCCGGCAGGCCCTCAAGAGCGGAATGGCCGTGGAGGAGATCGCCTCGCTCAGCCGGATCGACCCCTGGTTCCTCCACCAGATCCGGGAGCTCGTGGAGTTCGAGGACATCCTCCTCGGCGACCCCTCCCCCGCCCGGCTCCGCGAAGCCAAGCGGCTGGGGTTCTCGGACCGGCAGCTCGCCTCCATGCTGCGGACCACCGCGGGAGAGATCCGCCGGCGCCGGCGCGAGCTCGGGATCCTCCCGGTCTACAAGCTCGTGGACACCTGCGCCGCGGAATTCGAGGCCTTCACCCCCTATTACTACTCCACCTACGAGCGGGAGAGCGAACACCGTTCCACGGACCGCCGGAAGATCATGATCCTGGGAGGCGGGCCGAACCGCATCGGCCAGGGCATCGAGTTCGACTACTGCTGCGTGCACGCCGCCATGGCCCTGAGGGAACTGGGGTTCGAGGTCCTCATGGTGAACTCGAACCCCGAGACGGTTTCCACCGACTACGACATCAGCGACCAGCTCTTCTTCGAGCCGCTGACCGAGGAGGACGTCCTGAACATCTGGGAGACCCTCCGGCCCGAGGGGGCGATCGTCCAGCTGGGAGGCCAGACGCCCCTCAACCTCGCGCGGTCTCTCGTCCAGGCCGGCGTCCGGCTCCTCGGGACCCCCATGGAGCAGATCGACCGCGCCGAGGACCGGGAGAAATTCACGGAGGTGGTCCGGAAGCTGAACCTCACCCAGCCTCCCTCGGGGACCGCCTTCGACACCCGGAGGGCTCGGGAGATCGCCCGGGGCCTCGGCTACCCCGTCCTCGTCCGGCCGAGCTACGTCCTGGGAGGCCGGGCCATGGCCATCTGCTACGACGAGGAAACCCTCGACCGCTTCATCCAGGAGGCCACCGACGTCAACCCCGAGCACCCCGTCCTCGTGGACAAGTTCATCGAGGACGCCATCGAGGTGGACGTGGACGCCGTCGCCGACGGCGAGGACGTCTTCATCGGCGGGATCATGGAGCACATCGAGATGGCGGGCGTCCACTCCGGGGACAGCGCCATGTCCATCCCGGCGTATTCGCTCTCCGACCGCCAGCTGGAGGCCATCCGCCGGAACACCTTCGCCCTGGCCCGCGAACTGCGGGTCTGCGGACTCATGAACGTCCAGTACGCGGTCAAGGGCCCCACGGTCTACGTCCTGGAGGTGAACCCGCGGGCCTCGCGGACCGTTCCCTTCGTCTCCAAGGCCATCGGGATCCCCCTGGCGAAGATCGCCGCCCGGCTCATGGTGGGAGGCCGGCTGCGCGAGCTCGGCCTGGGACCGGAGGTGGAACCCCGCCACTTCTCCGTGAAAGAGTCCGTCTTCCCCTTCCGGAAATTCCCGGGGGTGGACATCCTCCTGGGCCCCGAGATGAAATCCACAGGGGAGGTCATGGGGATCGACGTCGACTTCGGCCGCGCCTACGCGAAGGCCGAGATGGCGGCCGGCCATAACCTCCCCGCCCGGGGAAACATCTTCATCAGCGTCAAGGACTCCGACAAACGGGACATCCTGTACATCGCCAAGCGCCTGGAAGACCTGGGATTCCGTCTGATCGCCACCGAGGGAACCGCGAAGCTCCTGGAGCGGAACGGGATCCGGGTCCGCCGGATCCACAAGATCCAGGAGGGCCGCCCCAACGCCATCGATCTCATCATCAACAAGGAGATCGACCTCGTCATCAACACCCCCTCCGGAAGGGGTGCCAAGACCGACGAGGGACGCATCCGCTCCTTCGCCACGGCGCACGGGATCCACGTCATCACCTCGATCGCGGGGGCCCAGGCGGCGGTCCAGGGCATCGAGGCAATCCTCCGCGGGCAGATCGAGGTCCGCGCCCTCCAGGATTACCACCCCGTCCGCGAGAGCCCCCCCCTCAGGAAGTCCCCTTACTGACCGATCCTTCCCACGACCCTCGGGACGAGCGGGAAGGGGCCTTCGACCGGATCCGGCCCCCCCCCGCGACCCGCAGGGATCCGTTGGAGCTCCCGTTCCTCCCCGACGCCCCTCTCCTCCGGAGCGAGGGGAAGAGATCCCGGAATCCCTCCCACCATGGTCCGACAGCCGCTTCCCCCTCCTTCCTGACTCCGCCCGGAAAGCCGGGCGGCGAGGAAGAATGGTCGGGCGCCGCCCTGATTGCTAAGATCGGGATCCGTGCGCGTCCTGATCACCGGCGGGGCGGGATTCATCGGATCCCACCTTGCGGAGGCGCTCCTGGCCGAGGGAAACGAGGTTCTCGTCCTCGACGACCTCTCCACGGGTTCCATCGAGAACGTCCGGGCCATCAGGTCCCATCCGCGGTTCCGGATCACCGTCGACACGATCTTCAACGCCCCGCTGACCGCCGAGATGATCGACGAGGCGGATCTCGTGGTCCACCTCGCCGCCGCCGTGGGCGTCTTCCAGATCATCGAAAGCCCGGTCCGGACCATCGAAACGAACATCCGCGGCACGGAGATCGTCCTCAGCAACGCCGCCAAGAAGAGAAAACCCGTCCTGATCGCCTCCACCAGCGAGGTCTACGGAAAATCCTCCCGGATTCCCTTCTCCGAGGACGACGACTGCGTTCTGGGTCCCAGCTCCCGGGCCCGCTGGGCCTACGCGGCCTCGAAGCTCGTCGACGAATTCCTGGCCCTCTCCTATTTCAAGGAGCGGAAGCTCCCCACGATCGTGGTCCGGCTCTTCAACACCGTGGGGCCTCGGCAGACCGGCCGCTACGGCATGGTCCTGCCCCGCTTCGTCCGCCAGGCCCTCGACGGCGGCCCCCTCACGGTCTTCGGAGACGGCCGCCAGTCCCGCTGCTTCGCCGACGTCTCGGATGTCGTCCGTGCCCTCCTCCTCCTCCTGAAGGAGCCCCGGGCCTACGGGCAGGTCTTCAACCTCGGCTCGGACCGGGAGATCACCATCGGAGACCTGGCCCGGCTGGTCCGCGACCGCGCCAACCCCGCGGCCCCCATCGAGCACGTCCCCTACGAACGGGCCTACGAGGCCGGCTTCGAGGACATGCCCCGCCGGGTCCCCGATCTGCGGAAGATCTCCGCCCTCATCGGATTCCGCCCCGCGGTGCCCTTGGAAGAGACCATCGACCGGGTGATCCGCCACGAACGCTCCAGGCCTTGATTCCCGCGATCCCGGACCTATGATGGGACCATGGCCGGAGACCTCATCCGGGACGTGGAGGTCAAGACCCTCCGCCTGCACCCCGACGAGCGGGGAACTCTTGCCGAGATCCTGCGGGCCGACGAACCCCTCTTCCGGAAGTTCGGGCAGGTATACTTCACCACCGCCTTCCCCGGCGTGGTCAAGGGCTGGCACTACCACCGGATCCAGTGGGATTTCTTCACCTGCCTCCGCGGGGAGGTGAAACTCGTCCTGTACGACGCCCGCAAGGACTCCCCCACCCACCGCGCCGTCAACGAGTTCTTCCTGGGGATCCGCAATCCCCAGCTCGTCGTCATCCCTCCCCTCGTCTACCACGGGTTCAAATGCATCGGGGGCGAGGAGTGCCTCATGATCAACGTGCCCACCGAGCCCTACAATCCCGCCTCCCCCGACGAGTATCGTGTCCCCTGGAACGATCCGTCCATCCCCTACGACTGGGGCCGCCGGGACGGATGACCCCTCACGGCCTTCCCTGAAGAAGGCCTTGGAGCCGACAGCCCCGGCCGCCGCGGGACAAGAAAATTTGACTTCCGCGGGGAACACCCTAGAATGAAGCCCGAGACCAGGGGGCCGCAGGATGACCGGGGAACAGGAACAGTCGCCGGAATGGATGGAGGAGTTTCGGAAAGCCAACCTTTCCTCCTATCCCCTGACCCCTCCCCCTCGGCCGGCCGCCGGCACCGAGCGCCGGCGCCATCCCCGATTCGAGATCGATCTCGCCCCGGCCTCCCTCCGGCTCCGGAGGCTCACCTTCCTGCCCTTCCTCCGCCCCGCCCTCCCCCGGGAGGCCGTGGACCTCTCCGAAGGAGGGGCCCGAATCCTGGCCGCGGAACGTCTGCCTCCGGGGACCCGGCTGCACCTCCGCATCGAGATCCAGAAGTTCCAGGACGCCATCCTGGGGGACGCCGAGGTTCGTTGGTGCCGCCAGATCCCCGGGCAGCAGCCGCGCTTCCACCTGGGCATCATGTTCACCCGGGAGGATCTCGAACGGGCCCGCAAGATCGCCGCCATGCGCGGCTACTTCACCTCGCCCAACTACCTGGCGGCCCGGCAGAAGCGGCAGCGCGAGAAGAACGGTCTCCTCTCCTCCGGATAGCGGGGGGACGGTCCCTCACTCCCGTTCGAAGCGCTTCCGGTCCTCCAGGAGCTTCCGGAACCCCTCCTCCTCCCGCAGGGGATCCAGCTCGCGGTCCAGGAGGATCCACTCCCGATCCCGGAAGCCGGCCTCCACCGCCTTCCGGAGCCATTGCAGGGCCTCGGATGTCCGGCCCCTCCGGGCGGCCAAGCAGGCCAGGTTGTAACAGGCCGAGGAGACGCAATCCTTCCCGGCGGACGCCGAATCCCCTTCCTCGGCCTTCCGCAGGAGCCGGCGGTACGTTCCCTCCGCCTCCTCCTCGCGGCCCACGCGTCCCTGGACAAGGCCCAGCTGGAAAAGGGCCTCGCACCCCTCGGCGATCCTCCCCTGGTCGAAGGCCTCCTCCGCCTCCGCCGTCGCACGCTCCCGGAACTCCCTGTAGGGCCCCTCCTCGCCCAACCGATGGAGGGCGACGACGATCTCCCCGTAATGCTCCTCGCCGGAGCGCCTTGACGTCTCCTCCAGAAGTTCCTTCAGGGGGGCAACGGCCGAGGCGTCGCCCCACTCCCCCAGGGCCATCACCGCCAACCCCTGCATCGTTCGCGCCCGGTCGGCGGCCCGCCCGGGCTCGCGATCCCCCACCAGCCGCCACCGGTACCCCCGATCCGTCGCCATCTTCAGGAGGATCGGCACCACCGTCTGCCTCCCGAGGGGCTCGAGCCCCCGGAACATTCCCGGGAACCACCCGCTGCTCCCCTCCCCCGTCACCAGCCCGTCCAAGACGCGCTCCACTTCCACCTGGTCCATGAGGGCAAGGAGCTCCGCGGCCGCGCTCTCCCGGATCCGGCCCGACGCCGCCGCCCGGCGCACCGCCCCGGCCGCCGGTCCGCCGATCCGGACGAGCGCCTCCCCGGCCGCCTTGCGGCACTCCGGGTCCAACCGTTCGAGGAAGCCCACCAGCGATTCCACCGCGGCGGCCGACCGAATCCTCCCCAGGGCCTGGATCGCCTCCAGCCGGAACCGCCGGTCGCCCTCGGAGAGCGCCTGCAGGAGATGCGGCTCCGCCGCGGCCCCGATTCCCACGAGGTACTCGAAGGCCGCGCGCCGGACCGCCGGATCCCGGTCCTGGCGGAACAGCGCCCCGATCCGCTCGAGCGGCCTCAGGCTCCCGATCTGACCCAGCGCGGGGATCGCCATCACCCGGACCTGGGGATTCCCGACGTCCAGCGCCTCGAGGAAGGCCTTCTCCGCCTTGGTCCCCTGCGCCTTGAGATATTCGCAGGCCCGGAGCCGCACCTCCTCGGAGTCGTCCTTCAGGAATAGCTCCGCCGCCGGCCCGATCGCCCGGTCTCCCCCGATCTCCCGCAGTCCCTCGAGCGAGAGGCCCCGAACCGCCTCCCCGCGGCTTCGAAGCCCCTCCAGGAACACCCCCTCCGCGCGGGGTCCGGCGGCGCGGAGATGGTCGTAGGCCTCCCGCAGCGCGGCCCCGTCCGTCTCGACCACGAAGGCCCGGCCCACGGCCTCCAGGACCGCCGCACCGATCTCCTTCCGCTCCTCCCGCACGGCCCGGAGCCCTGCCAAGGCCCCCCGGCGGACCGCCGGGTCGGCATGCCCCAGAAGCCGGATCAGATGGGGCTCGGCGGGCCTGCCGGCCGTCTTGAGATATTCGAAGGCCTGGTCCCGCACCTCCCTGTCGGGATCGCTCTCGAAGAGGGCGCTCATGACCCCGGCGGCCTCGGGGCAGCGGAGTTCGGCGAGGACCTTCGCCGCCTCGCGCCGGTACTCCGCCTTCCCGCTCTCCAGAGCCCCGATGAGGTGCCTCGCGGCCGCCCGGCCCGCGGCCTTGAGGAAAGAGAAGGCGGCGTCCCGAACCAGGGGATCCTCGTCCGTCCGGAAGACCTCCCCCACGGGGTCCACGGCCCGCTCCTCCTTGAGGGCCGAAAGGATCTCGATGCAGGATCGGCGGACCCGGAAGTCCGCATGGCCCAAGGCCGCAATGAGGAAGGGAGCCGCCGCCGGCCCCCTCTTCTCCAGCTCCCTCCGCGCCTGCTCGCGATCCTGGAGAAAATCGGCCCCCAGGGCCTCCACCAGCCTCCGGATCCCGGCCTCCTCCGCCCCCGCCCCCTGCGGCGTCGCCAGGACCAAGAACAGGACCGCCTCAGCCCCGATCACGGCACCTCCTGCAGGGAATGGTCCCCACTCTAGCACGGGGGCCGCCCCGGTCAAGGCGCGGGGCCGACGCGGCACACATTCTCGTTGACTCGGAGACGTCCCGGAGACACCCTGTCCCGGGCGGAAAGGAGCTCCGATGAACGGAAAGGCGAAGGCGATCGAGCAGATCGTGCGGACGGGGCTGATCCCGATCGTCCGGGCATCTACCCCCGATCAGGCGCTGAGGATCATGGAGGCCGTGCTGGCGGGAGGAATTTCCACCGTCGAGGTCACCATGACCGTCCCCGGCGCCCTCAAGGTCCTGGAGCAGATGGCGGACCGTCTGGGAAACCAGGTGCTGCTGGGGGCCGGGACGATCCTGGATCCCGAGACGGCGCGGGCGGCGATCCTCTCGGGAGCGCAGTTCATCGTCAGTCCCCACCTGAACCCCCGGGTCGTCGAAATGGCCCGCCGGTACGGCTGCGTCTCCATCCCGGCAGGACTCACGCCCACGGAGATCGTGGCCGCCTGGGAGGCGGGAGCCGACTTCGTGAAGGTCTTCCCCTGCGGGAACGTGGGCGGGGCCTCCTACATCCGGGCCCTGCGCGGCCCCTTGCCCCATATCGAGCTGATCCCGACGGGAGGGGTGAATCTGGAAACGGCGGGGGAATTCCTCAAGGCAGGGGCCGCCG
>Ga0068707_1000583_pt1 | contig 24284 bp, 24 predicted proteins | sample YNPNPMetaG_FD_66600 | JGI IMG/M metagenome (GOLD analysis project Ga0068707, IMG submission 66600) | Anoxygenic and chlorotrophic microbial mat microbial communities from Yellowstone National Park, USA - YNP NP MetaG | ecosystem: Environmental > Aquatic > Thermal springs > Hot (42-90C) >... | reverse complement strand
TCCGCCGGTCGGCGCGCATGACGGTGACCAACGAGGGCGCGCAGCAGGTGGGAGCGTTCTACTCGAACATTGACTACATGCTGGTGCCGGCCTTACCGGAGGACGCCCTGTATTTCCACGCCCAGTACCGCCAGGCGTCGCCCTGCGTGCCGAACAAGGAAGGCAAGCTGAATCCGGACGGCAAGGGCAACTACGTCTACGCCGAAGCGCGGGGCCGGGGGCACATCATGGGCTGCACTCTCGGAGTGCTGCTGAACGCCGACGGCTGGATGGGGGAAGGCGACGACATGATTTTCATTGACGATGAAACCAGGCCCGTCATCATCGGCACCGGCTCGGAGGATTACTTTCTGGGAAGCTGGAACTTCGGCGGGCGGGACGGGGCCGTGCCCTTCGCCCATCATTACTACGGGGCGCCGCTGATCATCATGCCGGAGCGCACCGGGGGCCGGTATTGCTGCTACCGCTGGCACGGGGACAATCCGGTGACTTTCACGCGCTACATGAAGTACACCATGGAGCACGGGCACGCCAACGACCGGGGCGACAACTTCTTTTCGGTGGCCTACTGGTACCAGAGCGAGCCGTACACGGACTTCCCCGCCCTGCCCCCGGTCAGCGAGCGCATCCCGCGGGTGAAGCCGGCCGCCTGAGGGCGGGCGGCGGATTCAAGGCCCGGCCGCGGCGTCCGATAAGGCGCATGTGGCGGCGCAGGTCCAACTGTTCGTTTATCTTCAGGTGCTGGACTTTCTCACCACGGTGGTGGGCTTGCGGCTGGGGCTGGTCGAGCTCAGCCCTTTCATCCGCTGGCTGATGGGCGCCGGCCCGGTCGCCGGCGCGCTGGTCTCGAAGCTGATGGCCGTGGCTCTGGGCGCCTTCTGCCTGTGGATCCAGCGCCGGCGGCTGATCCAGTGGGTGAACTACTGGTACGCCGCTCTGGTGGTGTGGAATCTCTCGATCATCTGGGTGGCGCTGTCGCGGGCCTGAGCCAGAGCGTCCGGCGTCGTATTACACTGGGGTGCGATGCAACCCTTGTCGCTGGCGCCGGCCGCCCTCTGGCTGGCGGCGGCCGCGGCGGCCCAGACGCCGCTTTACGAGGCCGAGTTCGTTTTCCCGCTGGATCGCCTGCACAACCACTCCTCTTCGCTGGTCGAGCTGCCCGACGGCCAACTGCTGGTCGCCTGGTACCGGGGATCGGGCGAGCGCAACGCCGATGACGTAGCGGTGCTGGGGGCGCGGCGCCCGCCCGGCCCGGGGAGCTGGAGCGAGCCGTTCGTGCTGGCCGACACGGCGGGTTTCCCCGACTGCAATCCCGCGCTGTTTCTGGACGCCGGCGAGCGGCTGTGGCTGTTCTGGCCGGTGATCCTTGCGAACGAATGGCACACGGCGCTGTTGAAATACCGCATATCGAGCGACTACCGCCGGCCGGGCCCGCCCGCCTGGTTCGCGAGCGAGGCGTGGCTGGCAGTTCCGCGCAACTTTCAGGCCAAGGTCAAGCAGGCGGTCGAGGGGCTGCCGGCCGGCGGCGGCCAGGGAGCGGCAGCGGAGTACCGGAAGCGGCTGCTGGAGCGCGCCGGCGACAAGTACTTCACGCGTATGGGCTGGATGCCCCGCAACCATCCGCTTCAGTTGCCCTCTGGGCGGATCCTGGCGCCCCTGTATTCCGACGGCTTCAGCTTTTCGCTGATCGCCGTGACTGACGACGGGGGCGCGAGCTGGACGACCAGTGAGCCGCTGGTGGGGGCGGGCGCGGTGCAGCCCACGCTGGTCCGCCGGCGGGACGGCACGCTGGTGGCCTATATGAGGGACAACGGCCCGCCGCCCAAGCGGGTCATGACGGCGGTATCTCGCGACGACGGCCTGAGCTGGTCGGCGGTAACCGACACCGACATCCCCAATCCGGGCTCGAGCCTGGAGGTGATCGCGCTGCGCGACGGCACTTGGGTCATGGTCTACAACGACACCGAGCGCGGCCGGCATTCCCTGGCCGTGGCTCTCTCGGAGGACGAAGGGGCCACCTGGAAGTGGAAGCGGCATCTGGAGCTGGACCGCCGCCCGCAAGGCGCGGGATCGTTCCACTATCCTTCGCTCATCCAGGCGCGAGACGGCACGCTGCACGTCACCTACAGTTACTTCCTGAACCACCTGCCGGCCAGCGAGCCGCGCAAGACGATCAAGCACGCGCGCTTTGACGTGGCCTGGATCCGGCAGGGGGATCAGTGAGGCGCGGGGAGTACAATCGTTAGCCTGATGGCCCGGAAAACTGCGGTTGCACTCATGCTGGCGGCCACGGCGGCAGCGCTGGGGGCCCGGCAGCCGGTACGCGCGCGGCACGCCATGGTGGTGACGCGCGAGCCGCACGCCACCGATGTGGGAGTAGCCGTGCTGCGGGGCGGGGGCAACGCGGTGGACGCCGCCGTGGCGGTGGGCTTCGCGCTGGCGGTGACCCATCCGTCGGCGGGCAACCTGGGCGGCGGGGGCTTCATGTTGATCCGCTTCGCCGACGGGCGGGCGACGTTGCTGGACTTCCGCGAGCGGGCGCCGGCGCGCGCCGGCCGGGATATGTACCTGGGGCCGGACGGCCGGCCCACGCGCGAAAGCATCGAGGGCTGGCGGGCGGCAGCGGTGCCGGGGACGGTGCGAGGGCTGGAGTACGCGGCCCGCCGTTACGGCCGCAAGCCTTGGGCGGAGCTGCTGGCGCCGGCGATCCGGCTGGCGCGGGAAGGCTTCCCGGTCTCTTGGGGGCTGGCCCAAAGCCTGCGCGCCAGCAAGCTGTTGTCGCGCTTCCCCGAGTCGCACCGAATCTTCCAGCGCGAGGGCCGGTACTATGAGCCGGACGAGCGGCTGGCGCAGCCGGAGCTGGCCGCCACTCTGGAACGGATCGCGCGTCGCGGGGCGGCGGAGTTCTACGAAGGGCAGACGGCGCGCCGCCTGGCAGCCGCGATGCGCGAGCACGGCGGTCTGATCACGCTGGAGGATTTGAAGGCCTATGCGGTGGTGGAGCGGACGCCGCTGCGCGGCCGCCATCGCGGCTACGAAATCCTCACTGCGCCGCCCCCCTCTTCGGGGGGCGTGGGCCTGCTCCAGATGCTGGGCGTGCTGGAGGGAACGGGCTTCGAGAAGCATGGGGCGGGCTCGGCCGCCGCCATCCACTGGATGGCGGAAGCCATGCGGCGGTACTTCGCCGACCGCAGCGAGCACCTGGGCGATCCGGATTTCGTGCGCGTGCCGGTGAGCGGGTTGCTGGATGCGCGCTACCTGGCGAAGCTGCGCGCCTCGATTGATCCCGAGCGAGCCACGCCCAGCGCCGCGGTGCGCCCGGGCAATCCGGCCGCCTATGAAAGCGCCGAGACCACCCACTACTCGATCGTGGACCCGGAAGGCAATGCCGTGGCGGTGACCTACACGCTGAACGGCGGCTACGGTTGCGGAGTGACCGTACCGGGCCTGGGCTTCCTGCTCAACAACGAGATGGATGATTTCGCGGCCAAGCCGGGCGCGCCGAATTTCTACGGCTTGGTGCAGGGGGAAGCCAACGCCATCGCAGCGGGCAAGCGGCCGTTGTCCTCGATGACGCCCACCCTGTTGCTGCGCGAGGGCAAGCCCTACCTGGTGGTGGGCTCGCCGGGCGGGCCGCGCATCATCACCACGGTGCTTCAGGTGATCGTCAATCTGGTGGACTTCGGCCTGGAGCTGCAAGAGGCGGTGGATCGGCCGCGCTTCCATCACCAGTGGCTTCCCGATACACTGTACATGGAGCCCGGTTTTTCGCCCGACACGGCGGCCCTGTTGCGCTCGCGCGGCTTCCTGGTGGAGGCGGTCCGCTCGATGGGCGAGGCGGCCGCCATTCGGATCGAGGGCGGCTGGCTGGAAGGCGCCGCCGATTCCCGCGTGGAAGGCAAGGCGGCGGGTTTCTGAGGCCATGAAACGCGTACTGTCCACCCACCTGTTCGTCAACCATCGGCTGACCACGGCGCTGCTGGACAAGATCCACCGGGCGGAGATCCCGGCGGTGGAAATTTTTGTCGCCCGCCAGCACCTGGACTATCGCAACCGGGCCCAGGTGAGCGAGCTGGCCCACTGGTTCCGCGACTCGGAACTCGAGCTGCACGCCTTGCATTCGCCCATGTACTCGGACGACGTCTGGGGGCGCTCCGGGCCGAACGCCATCCTCAACATCGCGGAACCCGTCAAGAGCCGCCGGATCCGGATGGTGGACGAGATCAAGCGGGTGATCGAGATCGCCGAAGCGGCCCCCTTCCGATACCTGATCCAGCACGTGGGCCTGCCCGAGGAGGAGTACGACGAGCGCAAGGTGGAGGCCGCATTTTCCTCGCTGGAGGAACTGACGGTGTTCGCCCGCCAGCGGGAGGTGGAAATTCTCTTGGAGAACATCCCCAACGGGTTGTCGCGGGCCGAGCGCCTGCTGGGCTTTCTCGAGGTCACCCACCTGCGGCTGGGTTTCTGTTTCGACGTGGGTCACGCCCATCTGAACGAGGGAGTCGAGGAGGCCTTCCGGCTGATGAAGGAGCGGCTTCGCTCGACCCACTTGCACGACAACGACGGCCGGGAGGACGCCCACCTGTTTCCTTTTTATTCGGCGGAGGGGACGGTGGATTGGCAGAAGACCGTCCGCCTGCTGAGCAGTTGCGGCGAGGGGACGCCGCTGGTGCTGGAGTTGCGCGAGGTCCCCGAGATGAAGAATCCCCTGGAGACCGTCAAAGAAATCTTCGCCCGCCTGGAGGAGATGTAAATGCCGGAGGCGGCGCCTCGCATCACGATTTCCGAGGCCGCGCGGCACGTGGGCCGGCGGGTCCGCCTGGCGGGCTGGTTGTACAACCTTCGCTCCAGCGGCAAGATCGTTTTTCCGCTGGTGCGGGACGGCACCGGGATCATGCAATGCGTGGCGGTGAAGAGCGCCCTGCCGGAGGAGGTGTTCCGGCGGGTGCGGGACCTCACCCAGGAGTCCTCCCTGACGGTCACCGGGACTCTGCGGGCCGAACCGCGCGCCCCCGGCGGCTACGAACTGGAGCTGGAAGATCTCGAGGTGCTTCAGCGGGTGCCGGAGAGCGATCCCTACCCGATCACCCCCAAGGAGCACGGCATCGAGTTCCTGATGGACCGGCGGCACCTCTGGCTGCGCAGCCGGCGCCAGCATGCCATCCTGCGCGTGCGGCACGAGGTGGTGCGGGCGGTGCGCGATTACTTCGACTCGCACGGCTTCACGCTGGTGGATACGCCCATCTTCACGCCGGCCGCCTGCGAAGGCACCACCACTCTGTTCGAGGTCAACTACTTCGACGACGAGAAGGTGTATTTGACCCAGTCCGGCCAGCTTTACAACGAAGCCACCGCCATGGCCTTCGGCAAGGTGTATTGCTTCGGGCCGACCTTCCGGGCCGAGCGCTCCAAAACCCGGCGTCATTTGACCGAGTTCTGGATGGTGGAGCCCGAGATGGCATACGCCACGCTGGAGGACGTCAAGCAGGTGGCCGAGGAGCTGGTGGTGTGGGTGGTCGAGCGGGTGCTGGAGAACCGGCGCGCCGAGCTGGCCGTGCTGGAGCGCGAGGTGGCGAAGCTGGAGAACGTCCGCCCGCCGTTCCCGCGCATCAGTTACGACGAGGCGGTGCGGCGCTTGCAAGCCAAGGGGAGCCCGATCGAGTGGGGTACGGATTTCGGGGGAACCGACGAGACCTTGCTGAGCGAGGACTTCGATCGTCCCTTCATGGTGGACCGCTTCCCCACGGCGGTGAAGGCCTTTTACATGCAACCGGACCCGGAGCGCCCGGAAGTGGCTCTGGGGGTGGACGTGCTGGCGCCCGAGGGCTACGGGGAGATCATCGGGGGCGGCCAGCGCATCCACGATCTGGATCTGCTGCTGCGGCGCATCGAGGAGCACAAGCTGCCGCGCGAGGCCTTCGACTGGTACGTTGACCTGCGCAAGTTCGGCAGCGTGCCGCACGGCGGCTTCGGCATGGGGATCGAACGCTGCGTCGCCTGGATCTGCGGACTGGAGCACGTCCGGGAGACCATCGCCTTTCCCCGCATGCTGTACCGGACGCGTCCCTGAGCCATGGGCGGCCGGCACATTGCGGTGATCGGCGCGCCGCTGGATCTGGGGACCAACCGGCGGGGCGTGGACATGGGGCCGTCGGCCATCCGAGTGGCCAATCTGGGGCCGCGGCTGGCCTCGCTGGGTTTCCAGGTGGAGGATTGGGGCAACGTGGCCGTCGAGCAGCCCGAGCGGGCCCCGCAAGGGCCGGCCAACGCCCGGTACCTGCCGCAGATCGCCCAGACCTGCCGGCGGCTGGCGCGCACCGTGGAGCAGGCTGCGGCGGCAGGCCAGATGCCCCTAGTGCTGGGGGGCGACCACTCGGTGGCGGTGGGGACGGTCTCGGGCGTGGCGCAGCACTTTCGCAAGCGCAAGGGGCGCATCGGGCTGATCTGGATTGACGCCCACCCGGACATGAACACGCCCCAGACCAGCCCCAGCGGCAACGTGCACGGCATGCCCCTGGCTTGCTGCGTGGGCATGGGGCCGCGGCCGCTGACCCACCTGTACGGCTACGCGCCCAAGGTGGATCCCAAGAACGTGGCCCTCATCGGGCTGCGCGACGTGGACAGCCTCGAGAAGCCGCACGTCAAGCGCTCGGGCGTGCGCGCCTTCACCATGCGCGACATTGACGAGCGGGGCATGCGGGCTGTGATGGCCGAGGCCATCGAGATCGCGGGCGCGGGCACGGAGGGTTTTCACGTCTCGCTCGACATGGACAGTCTGGATCCGCAGGAGGCGCCGGGGGTGGGCACGCCGGTGCGGGGCGGCTTGAACTACCGCGAGGCGCATCTGGCCATGGAGATGATCTGCGACGCGGCGCGGATGGTGTCGCTGGAGGTGGTCGAGGTCAACCCGGTGATTGACGAGGCCAATCGCACCGCCCTGCTGGCGGTGGAGCTGGTGATGTCGGCCTTGGGCAAGCGAATTCTTTGAGGGGGCAAGCGGCGTGAAGCTGCGGGTGGCGGTGCTCTACGGGGGGCGGAGCGGCGAGCACGAGGTCTCGATCCGCTCGGCGGAATCGGTGATGGCGGCCATGGATCGGGCCCGCTACCAGATCCTGCCCGTCTTTATCAGCAAGGAGGGACGCTGGGAGCCGCGCCCCATCCTGCCCGAGCCGGGCGCCAACCCCGACATAGACGTGGTCTTCCCCGTGCTGCACGGCACCTTCGGCGAGGACGGCACGGTGCAGGGGCTGCTGGAGCTGGCGGATCTGCCTTACGTGGGCGGCGGCGTGCTGGCCAGTTCGGTCTCGATGGACAAGGACGTCATGAAGCGGCTCTGCCGCGAGGCCGGTCTGCCCGTGGTGGACTACCTGCTCCAGCAGCGCGGAGCCTTGGATGTGGCGGCTGTCGAGCGGCGCTTCCGCTACCCGGTGTTCGTCAAGCCGGCGAACCTGGGTTCCTCGGTGGCGGTCTCCAAAGCCCGCGACCGGGCCGAGCTGGAGGCGGCGTTCGCGCTGGCGGCGCAGTACGACCGCAAGGTGATCGTCGAGCGCGCGATCGCAGGCCGGGAGCTGGAGTGCGCGGTGCTGGGCAACGAGCGCCCGGAGGCTTCCCTGCCCTGCGAAATCATTCCCTCGCGCGAGTTCTACGATTACGAGGACAAGTACCTGTTGGACCGGGCGCAATTGCTGGTTCCCGCCGCGCTGGCGCCCGAGCAGACCGAGGCCGTCCGGCGGCTGGCGGAAGCCTGCTATCGGGCGGTGGAATGTGAGGGAATGGCGCGGGTGGATTTCCTGCTGGAGGCCGCCACTCAGGCCATCTACATCAACGAGATCAACACCATTCCGGGCTTCACCTCGATCAGCATGTTCCCGCGGATGTGGGAGGCCACCGGACTGCCCTATCCGCGCCTGATTGACCGGCTGATCGAGCTGGCCCTGGAACGCCACGCGGCGCGCCGGGCGACCCGGTACAGCATCTAACTGCGACGAGAGGGCCCGGATGCGGCACCTGTGGTATCCCGCGCTGGTGGCGGCGGTGGTGTGGGCGTTCGCCCGGCTGGATTCGCTATTCGGCTGGAAGGGGGTTCGCCTGCCCTGGGCGGGCTGGGCGTTGCTGGCGGCCGGGGCGGCCCTGGCCGGATGGTGTTCCTGGCTGCTGGTCCGCCGCGGCCGGGGGACGCCTCATCCTTTCGCCGCCAAGACCAGGCGGCTGGTCAAGGAGGGCCCTTACGGGGTGGTGCGGAACCCGATGATGTGGGCGGTGGGTGCGATCCTGGCCGGGCTGGCCCTGGTGCGCGGCTCCCTGGGGCTGCTGCTCTGCCTGGCGGGCTTCCTGGTTTACATCCCGCTGTTCATCGCCCATTATGAGGAGCGCGACATGGAGCGGCGATTCGGCGAGGAATATCGGGAGTACTGCCGGAGGGTTCCGCGCTGGTGGCCCGGCGGGCGGCGCTCCCGCTGAAGGGGCGGCGGGTTACAATGCTCGGCATGGGAATCCCGACTTGCTTGCTCATCGTGCTGGCTCTCGCTGCGCAAAGCCCGCGTCCCGCCGACGAGTTTCCGACCGCGGCCGGGCCGGTCCGCATCACGCCCATCCGCCACGCCAGCCTCATGATCGAAGCCGCCGGTGAGGTGATCCACGTGGATCCGGTGGGGGAGGAGCTTTACCGCGAGCTGCCCCCGGCCGATCTGATCCTGCTGACCGACATCCACGGAGACCACCTGGACGCCAAGGCGCTGGCCAAACTGCGCAAGCCCGGCACGCAGGTGTTCGCGCCCGAAGCGGCCTTGAAGAGCGTGCCGGAGGCGCTCGTGATGCGCAACGGCGACAAGCGAACCTTCAGCCGCTGGGAAATCGAAGCCGTCCCGGCCTATAACATGGTGCGCGGACCCGCGCCCGGCCGCTTGTTTCACGAAAAAGGTCGGGGCAACGGCTATGTTCTGACTTACGGCGGCAAGCGTTTCTATATCTCGGGCGACACCGAGGCGATCCCCGAGATGAAGGCCCTGCGCGGGATTGACGTGGCCTTCCTGTGCATGAACCTGCCTTATACCATGCCGCCCGAGGAAGCGGCCGAGGCGGTTCGGGCCTTCAAGCCCAAGGTGGTTTACCCGTACCATTACCGCAACTCGGACCTGACGGCGTTCGAGAAAGCCCTGGCGGGCACAGGCATCGAGGTGCGGTTGCGCGACTGGTATCGCTGAAGTCCCGAGGCCCGGGTTGGAAAGGGTCAGACGGCCCTCCAGGGGAAACGAGAATGCAACGTGCCACCCTTACGCGGCGTACTTTTCTGAGCGCCGCCGCAGCGCCCGCGCTGATCGGCTCCCGGGCGGCGCGCCGGCCGAACATCCTGATCGCCATTTCCGACGATCAGTCCTACCCGCACACCGGGGCCATGGGGGACAGGGTCGTTCGGACGCCCGCCTTCGATCGAGTGGCGGCAGGGGGCGTGCTGTTCCGGCAATGCTACAGCCTCTCTCCCGGTTGTGCTCCGGCCCGCGCGGGGCTGCTCACGGGACGCTATCCGTGGCAGCTCGAAGAAGCCGGCACGCACGCCAGTCTGTTCCCCCGGAAATTCACCGTCTATCCGGACCTGCTCGAGCAAGCCGGCTACTTTGTAGGGCTCACCGGCAAGGGCGCCGGCCCCTGCAACTACCAGGACGCGGGCTGGCCGCACAACCCCGCCGGCCCGAGCTTCGACAACCACAAAGCGCCCAAGCCTCCGCCGGGCGTCAGCCCGAACGACTATGCGCGAAACTTCGAGGATTTTCTGAATGCCCGCCCCAAGCAGAAGCCGTTCTGCTTCTGGTACGGAGGCGCCGAACCGCACCGCAGCTACGAGAAGGGCGCCGGAGCCCGGTCCGGCAAACGCATCGAAGACGTGGCGGTTCCCTCTTTCCTGCCCGATAGCCCGGAGGTGCGCAGCGACATTCTGGACTACTACCGCGAGATCGAGCACTTCGATGCGCACCTGGCCCGCATGCTGGATCTGCTGGAGAAGCGGGGCGAACTGGAGAACACCCTGGTCGTGGTGACTTCCGACAACGGCATGTCGTTCCCCGGAGCTAAGGCGACCCTGTACGATTACGGCATCCACGTGCCGCTGGCCGTGATGTGGGAGGCGGAGTGCAAAGGCGGCCGGGTGTCGGACGACCTGATCAGCTTTGCCGACTTCGCGCCCACGTTCCTGGAGGCGGCGGGCCTCCGCATTCCGCCGCAAATGGTGGGCCGCAGCCTGGTGGCTTTGCTGCGCTCGGGCAGGTCCGGCGTGGTGGAACCGGAGCGCAGGCGGGTGTTCTCGGGCCGCGAACGGCATTCCCACGCCCGCTTCGACAACCTGGGCTATCCGGCGCGCGCGATGCGCGAGGGCAACTATTTGTACGTGTGGAACATGAAGCCGGAGCGCTGGCCGGCAGGGGATCCGGAGATCTTCGCCGATATTGACGAAGGGCCGACCAAGGAGTGGATGATGCAGCATCGCCGAGACCCGGCGGTTCGGCCGCTGTTCGAGCACGGCTTCGGCAAGCGTCCCGAGGAGCAGTTGTTCGACGTCGTCAGCGACCCGGGCTGCCGCAAGAATCTGGCCGGCCTTCCCGCTTACGAGAAAGTGCGCCGGTCCATGCGCGCCGCCTTGCAGAAGGCGCTGGCGGCGCATGGGGATCCGAGAATGTCCGGCAAAGGCGACATCTGGGAAAGCTACCCGCGCTTTTCGCCCATGCGGCCGCAACTGGGAGGTTTTGCCGAACGCGGACAGGTCAACCCCAAATACCTGAAATAGAGGCGAAGCGGGCGGGGATCGGGACCGAAGGGGGTGGATGGGGCCTCCGGGCGCTGCCCGGGCCGAGAGGTGAGGGGTCCCGAGAATTTCGGCCACAAACGGCCGGCTGGCACGTCATAGTGAAATGAGGAGGTTCGATGATGCGCGCCTTCTGGGAAGAGTTGCGGGACCTGGCGGCCGCCCCGGATTTCCTGGCTATCGTGCTGTTGTGCCTGCTGCTCGGCGCCGGCGGCCACATCGGCCGGCGCCTGGAATCCGACCTTCCCCGATGGCGGCTCCCCGCCCTGCCGGAAAGCATCTGGTCGCCGCCGCCTCTGCCCGAGCTGCTGGAAGAGCTGCGGGAGCAATTGCGGCTGCCGCTTTCGCGCTGACCCGGCGGGACGCACCCTTCATTACACTGGTGGTAATGCCAGTGCGCAGACTCACCGCCCACGTCAAGGCCGCCGGTTGAGCATCCAAGCTAGGTCCAAGGGTCTTGGACCAGGTGCTGGCCGGGCTGCCTCGGGTGGCCGACGAAAACGTGTTGGTGGGCTTTGACACCGCCGACGACGCGGGGGTGTACAAGCTGACGCCGGAGTGCGCCTTGGTTCAAACCGTGGACTTCTTCACGCCCATCGTGGACGATCCGTTCACCTTCGGGGCGATCGCCGCGGCCAACGCCCTGAGCGATATCTACGCCATGGGCGCGCGGCCCCTGTGCGCCCTTTCGATCGTGGCTTACCCGGCCAAGGGCGATCTGGAAGAGCTCCGGCAGATCCTGTGCGGGGGGGCGGAGAAGATGCGCGAAGCCGGCTGCGCCATCCTGGGCGGGCACAGCGTGGGAGACGAAGAAATCAAGTTCGGCTACGCCGTCACGGGCCTGGTACATCCGGAGCGCGTGCTGACCAAGGCCGGCGCGCGCCCCGGCGACCTGCTGGTCCTGACCAAGCCCATCGGCACGGGCGTGATTGCCACCGCCTTGAAGCGCGGCCTGGCGGCGGCGGCCCATGTGGAGGCCTCGACCGCCTCGATGCTGGCGTTGAACCGTCGGGCGGCCGAGGCGATCGAGGATCTGGAGGCGCACGCGGTCACGGACGTCACCGGCTTCGGCCTGCTCGGCCACGCGCGGGAGATGGCGCTGGCGGGCGAGGTGACGCTGGAGATCCATAGCGGGGAAGTTCCCCTGCTTCCCGGGGTGCTCGACTACGCCCGGCAAGGCGCCCTGGCCGGCGGTCTGAAGAACAACCGCGAGTTCGTCTCTTGTGCCGTGGAGACGGTCCGAGAACTGCCCGAGGAGCTGGTGAACCTTCTCTACGACCCGCAGACTTCGGGCGGCCTGCTCATCGCGCTGCCGGAGGAGGAGGCCGGGCGGCTCGTCCAACGGCTGGAGGGAGCGCGCCGGGTGGGCCGCGTCGTGGCGCGCGGGCAGGCGCCGATCCGACTTCTATGAATCGCAACCCGATCATCGTCGCCCTGGATATGGAATCCGCCCAGGCGGCTGGCGAGCTGGTGGAGCGTCTGGGCGACGCAGTCTCCTTTTACAAGGTGGGGCTGGAGCTTTACGCCGCGGCGGGAATGGAGTTCGTCCGCGAGCTGATCGGCAGGGGTAAAGACGTGTTCCTCGATCTGAAGTTCTACGACATCGGGGAGACCGTGCGGCGCGCCACGATCCAAGCCGCCCGCAGCGGAGCCCGCTTCCTGACCGTGCACGGCAGCAAGGCGGTGATGCGGGCCGCGGTCGAGGGTCGGGGCGAATCGCCGCTAAAGCTGCTGGCGGTTACGGTCTTGACGAGCTTCGACCAGACGGACCTGGCCGAGCTCGGCTACCCCTGCGCGGTGGCGGAGTTGGTGTCGCTGCGCGTGCGCAATGCGCTGGAAGCGGGCCTGGACGGCATTGTCTGCTCGCCCCTGGAGGTGCCTTCGGTTCGCGCCCTGGCGCCCCAAGCCATCCTGGTGACGCCCGGGGTTCGCTCAGCCGGGGCGGGCCAAGGCGATCAGAAGCGGGTGGCCACGCCGGCCGAGGCCCTGCGGGCCGGCGCCGATTACCTGGTCATCGGCCGCCAGATCACCCGGGCGCCGGATCCCCGTCAGGAAGCCCTCAGGATCCTGGCCGAACTGGGCCTCAGCGCGCCGGCCGCCTGAGCGGCCGGGGCGGCCGAAGGCACCACCGGCTCGCGCGAGGCCGTATCCAGGAAGCAGAACATCAGGAAGATCGCCAGCATCGCCATCCCGGTGAGGAAGATCACGGCGTTCATGGGCCGCTCGTGGCGCAGATGCATGAAGTAGAGCGCCACCAGCGAGCCCTTCAGGCTGGCGATCGCCAGCGCGATGACGACGTTGATCGAGGGGGCGCCGAAGTTCACGCCCGCCGCCAGCACCGTGACGGCGGTTAACGCCAGCAGGGCCGCCAGGACGCGCAGGTAAGTTCGGGGGCTGCTTTCCGCCTGGGACGCGGTGCTCATCGTATTGCTCCTAACTGATCAGATACAACATAGGGAACAGGTAGATCCAAATCATATCCACCAGGTGCCAGTAAAGGCCGGTCAGATCCACCGGAGTGTAGTAGCGGGCGGAAAATTCCCCCCGCCGGGCCCGGCGGAGCAGCCACGCGATGACGGCCATGCCGGCCGCAACGTGCAAGCCGTGCAGTCCCGTCATCAGAAAATAGAAACTGAAAAACATGAACTGGCCGGCCGTTGCGTCCCCGCGATGGGCATACAACCGGCCGGGGAGCAGTCCGTCGTGGAACTTATGGGAGTATTCGACGTACTTTACGCCCAAGAACACGCCGGCCAGGCTCAAGGTAAGAGCCAGGAACAGAACCAGTTTCCGGCGCTCGCCGCGGCGGGCGCTGTGAACGGCCATGGCCATGGTGAAGCTGGAAACCAGCAGGACGACGGTGTTGAGAGCGCCCAAGGCGCGATCCAAGTGCGCGTGAGCCTGATGGAAGGCCTCGGCATGGAGCATGCGCATGACGCCGTAGCCCGCAAACAGCCCGCCGAACAGCAGGATTTCCGTCACCAGGAAGAGCCACATGCCGATCTTGGAGGCCTCAGCCTGCTGCTCGGGCAGCGCGAAGTGATGTTGCAGGAAGGGCTGCTCGGTGTGCGGCTCGGCAGCGGCGCCCGACAGGCTCATCGCTGCCTCCCGGCGGCCGCCTCTTCGGAAACCAGGTGGAAGTCATACGGTCCGCCTTCCACCCGCGGCGTGCGCTCAAAATTGTGCGTGGGCGGCGGCGAGCCGGTCTGCCATTCCAGGGTCAAGCCGCCCCAAGGATTGGGGGGAGCGTCCGGCCGCCGCCGGAGCGACGCCAGCAGGTAACCGGCCATGATCAGCAGGCCGAGGGCCAGGACCCAGGAGCCCGCCGTCGAAAGGATGTGCAGCGGCTGAAACTCCGGCAAGTAGTTGTAATAGCGCCGCGGCATGCCCCGGCTGCCCATCACGAACTGGGCCAGGAAGGTGGCGTTGAAACCGACGAAAATCAGCGCCGCCGCCACCCGCGACCAGCGCTCCGAATACATGCGGCCGAACATCTTGGGCCACCAGTAATGCAACCCGGCCAGGAAGGCGATGACCGTGCCCCCCATCATTACGTAGTGAAAGTGGGCCACCACGAAGTAAGTGTCGTGCAGATGAACGTCGGTAGCCAGCGCACCCAGGAACAGCCCGGTGAGCCCGCCGATGGCGAACAGCAGCAGGAAGGAGATGGCGTACAGCATGGGCGCCTGCAAGGAAATCGAGCCGCGGTACATGGTGGCCACCCAGTTGAACACCTTCACCGCCGAGGGAATCGCCACCAGGAAAGTGAGAAAAGAGAAGATGGCCGAGGCCAGCACCGACTGCCCGCTCACGAACATGTGGTGCCCCCAGACCAGGAAGCTGACGCCGGCGATCGCTACGCTGGAGAAGGCGATCGCCCGGTAGCCGAAAATCGGACGCCGGGAGAAGACCGGGATCACTTCCGAAATGATCGCCATGCCCGGCAGGATCATGATGTAGACGGCCGGGTGGGAGTAGAACCAGAAGAAATGCTGGAACAGCACCGGATCGCCCCCCAGCTTGGGGTCGAAGATGCCGATGCCCAGCAGCCGCTCCATCAGTAACAGCAGCACGGTGATGCCCAGCACGGGCGTCGCCAGGATCTGGATGACGGCGGTGGCGTACATTCCCCAGACGAACAACGGCATGCGGAACCAGCTCATGCCCGGGGCCCGCAGTTTGTGCACCGTAGCGATGAAGTTGATGCCCGTGAAGATGGAAGAGAAGCCGAGCACAAAGACCGCCAGGGTCACCAGATTCACCGCCCCGCCGGTCGAGGTGCTGTAGGGGGTGTAGAACGTCCAGCCGGTATCAATGCCTCCCATGGCGAGCGTGGCCAGAGCCATCAGGGCGCCGGCCAGGTACAGGTAGTAACTGGCCAGGTTGAGGCGAGGGAACGCGACGTCCTTGGCGCCGAGCAACAGCGGCAGCACGAAGTTTCCCAGAGCGGCGGGAATCGAGGGAATGATGAAAAGGAAAATCATCACCGCGCCGTGCAGCGTGAACATCTTGTTGTACGTGTCGGCGCTCATCACGGTTTTTCCGGGCGTGAGCAGCTCCAGGCGGATGAGCAGGGCGAACACTCCGCCCAGGAAGAAGGCCAGCAAGGTGGACCACAAATACATCACGCCGATGCGCTTGTGGTCCCGTGTGGTCAGCCAGGACCACAGACCGCGCCGTTCGTTCAGATAATTCCGGCCCGTCACTTTTGCTCCTTGATAAACTCGATCAAGGCGGTGATTTCGCGCTCCCGGAGCAGGCCCTGAAAGGTAGGCATCACGGGCTGGAAGCCGGCCACCACCTTGGCCTGGGGCTGGACGATAGACTCGCGAAGATAGTTTTCGTCAGCCGTCACGGTCCGGCCGTCCGCCAGGCGCACCGGGTGTCCGAAGACGCCCCGGAAGCTGGGGCCTTCGCCCCGGCTGCCGTCCAGCGAGTGGCAGGCGTCGCAACCGTATTTGGTATAGAGCAGGCGCCCCAGTTGCGCGGCGGGGATGGCCTCGGCGCCTTCCCCGCCCTTCTCCAGCCATTGCGCGTACTCTTCCGCGCTCTGGACGTGAATGGCGCCCAGCATGTCGGAATGGCCCGTGCCGCAGTATTCGGCGCACAAGAGACGGTGCACGCCCGCCTCGGCGGCCTGGAACCACAACTGGGTGTACTTGCCGGGCAGCACGTCCTGCTTGATCCGAAAAGTCGGCACGTAAAAGCTGTGAATGACGTCCTCGGAGACCATGACGAGCTTCACCGGCTTGCCCAGAGGCACGTGCAACTCGTTGATGGTTCGCAAGCCGTTGGGATACTCGAACTGCCAGAGCCACTTCCGGCCGGTCACTTTAATTTCCAGGGCCTCGGCCGGCGGGACGGCTGCGTTGATGTAGCCGTGAAATCCCCAGAAAAAGATCACGATCACCAGGGCCAGCGGGATGACCGACCAGGCGACCTCCAGGCCCGTGTGCTGGCTGACGGCGGCGCCCCGGGCGGCTCCGCGCGCCCGCCGGTAGCGAACGACGAACCAGGCGGTGAGGCCCGCGATCAGCAGAAAGAAGAACAGCGTCAGGCCCGTCAGGAACACAAACAGATCGTCCACCTGCCGGGCGTACGCCGTGCCCGCGGCCGGCATCAACAGATCGCGCAGCCAGGAGATCATCCGCAGACCCCGCCGCCGGCCCCTGGGCCGCCTCGCGCCTCCCGGCGCCAGAGCCGGTACAGGACGGCCCCCAGGGCCAGCACGCTGAGCGCCGCACCTGCCCGCATGAAGTTGGTGGCGAACAGCACGTAGGAGCGCGCCTGGGGATCGTAATGGAAGCAGTACAGCAGCAAGCGGTCCACGCTGAAACGGGTCTTGGATCGCGCCGCCTCCGCCAGCGCCAGCCGCAAGTCCAAGGGCTTGAACTGCACGCCGTAGAGATAGCGGGCCACTTTCCCTTCCGGCGTCAGGATCATGATGGCCGCCGCATGCGCGTACTGGCGCGTGCGCGCGTCGTAACGGTAGCGGAAGCCGACCTGCTCGGCCAGCCTCTTCACGTTACCCTGATAGTCGGTCAGGAAGCGCCAGCCCGGCGCGGGGCGGCCGTAACTTTCCAGATAGACCGCCCGTTTCTGCCGCGCCAGATCGAAGGTCTCCGAGGGATCAATACTGACGGTCACGATCTCGAAATCCGTGCCCGGGCTTCCCGGGATCTGGCGCAGAGCGGCCGTCTGGCCGTTCAACAGCAAGTTACAAAGCATCGGGCAGGAGTAGTAGACCAGATTCAGGATCACGGGCCGGCTCTGCTGAAAATAGCGCCGGAGCGGCGCCGGGTATCCGTTCTCTGCGGTGAACTGCAAATCCAGGTCCACGCTCCGGCCGATCTGCTCGCTGATCCCTACGCCCTCCAACTCGGGCGGCAGGCCCGATTGAGCGGACCCCGCCGCGCCCCAAACCAGCGCCAGCACCGCCAGAAATCTAACGCTCATGTCCTCCTCCCTTTCGTTGTTCCGCGATCAGCAACTCCATGGCCCGGCGAATCGGGATCCGGACCCTGCCTTGCGCCTGATCCAGGTAGCCGTAAGAGTTCAATTCCGCATCCTCGCGCGTTCGCAAAGCGCGCAAGTCCTCCGAGACCGGTTCGAGCTGCTTGACGAAAACCTGCTGCTCGCGCGCCCGATCCACATAGGCCTGAAGGCCCAGGATCACGCCCGCCAGCACCACCAGGGTCAGCAGGCCGAAGAGCGCGATCAGGCGGGCTCGCGGCTCGCTGGCGTCGAATCCGACCTGATCCGGAAGGTTCGCTTGCTCAGACATTGTGAAACTCCAGCGACGCAGCCAGACGCGGGTCGCCGGCCGGGACCAGCGCTCCCCGCCCCAGGTGCGCCCAAAAGACCAGACCCACCGAGCCGGCCGTCGCCCCCAGCGCGGCCGCCTCCGGCCATCCCCACACCGGACCGGAGGAATGGAAGGCCGGCGCCACCAGCCAGTACAGATCCAGGTAATGCATGGCGAGCATCCAGACCGCCGCCGCGCCCAGCCAGGCGAGGTTTCGCTTGGCCGCCCGGGAAATCAAAGCGAAGAAGGGAATCAGAAAATGCCCCGCCCCGAGCAACACAGCGATCGGTCCCCAGCCGCCCTGGATGCGCATGCGGTACCAAACCGTTTCCTCGGGTAGATTGGCGTACCAAATCAGCATGTACTGGGAAAAGGCGATGTAGGCCCAGAAGACAATCAACGCAAACAACCACTTGCCCAGGTCGTGATAGTGATCCGCGCGCACGGCGTCTTGCAGGCGCCCCGCTCGCCGGAACATCAGCAAGACGGCGATCAGCGCAGCCAGGAAGCCCACCGCGCCCCCGGCGTAGAGGTAAATTCCGAAGACGGTCGAGTACCAGTGCGGCGTCAGGGACATGATCCAGTCAAAGGCGGCAAAGGTCACCGTGAGGATGGCGAGAATAAGACCAGCCGCGCTCCAGCGCGCCGCCGAGCGCAGGGTTTCGGGCCCGGCCCCGCGGTCCAGGGCCAGCGACAATCCGGCCAGCCGGCGGCTCCAGAAGGCCCAGATCAGCAGATACACGGCCGCCCGGGCCAGGAAGGCCGCCGGGTTCAAATAGAGCTGCTTGCCGCGCAGGATCGGATCGGCCAGGCCGGCATGGCTCCACTCGTAAAGCAGAGGGATGTTCAGGGCCACCGGCAGGAACAGCACCGGCGCTGCGAGCAGCGTCGCCATGCTGTTTTCAGCCATGCGCCGGCAGGTGACGCTCCAGACCGCCCCGGTCAGATGCTGCACCATCACGAAGAACAGCGCGCCCAGAGCCAGGGTCAAGAAATACAGGAAGGCGATCAGGTAGGCCGCCGCCATGCGTTTCGGCTCGGCCGCATAACCCAGGGCGCAAACGGCCCAGCCGGCCAGCGCCAGGGCGGCCAGGCGGTTGCGCCCGCGCCTCCAGCTCGCCGCGTCGAGCCGGTAGTCTTGCCAGACCGCGGCCTCGGTTTTCATCGCAACTGACTCCTGAGCTCCGGCGGCACGTCGTCCAGCGTCGCCGAGGCGGCGCGCTGCAAGGCGCGCAGGTAAGCGACGATCGCCCAGCGGTCGCGCTCCGGAATCTGGAAGCGATAGGCCGGCATGGTCCGCTTGCCCTGGGTGATAGTCGCAAAGATCTCGCCGTCGCCGGCCTGCCGCAGGCGGGCTTCGCGCAGATCGGCCGGGGCCCAAGCGCCCCGCAGGGCCACGATGCCTCGGCCCGAACCGGTGCGATCGTGACAGGGAGCGCAGTAAATGTCGTAGCGTTCGCGGCCCCGCTCGAGCAGTTCCAGGCTCAGCGGCCAGGGATTGCGCTGCGGCAGGGCGTCGGCGGCCGGCGCGCCGCGCGCCACCGTGCCGGGGACCGGCGGGCGCGTCATGCGCCGGTCGGGGAAGAAGTCCGTTTCCCCCTGGGCGCGGAACTTGGGCTGGCGGTCCATGTCGGCGATGAACTCGAGCGGCGGCTTGCGCGTGGTCCCGCCGCAGCCCGCCAGCACCATGACGCCCAGCAACCAGGCCGACCGCATCACTCCTCCAGCACCTCGGCCTGCCGGCCGCCCAAGGAACGCAACGCCTCCAGGGCGCGTTCGGGCTGGAACTGCGGGCCGTCGCTTTCAATGATCAACAGGAAGCGGTCGTCGCTGGCGCGACCAAAGCGCGAATGCCGGAGACTGGGGTGGTAGAGCCGGGGCAGCCCGTTCAGCGCCAGCATACCTCCGACGGCCGCGAACGAGGCCAGCAGCACCGCCAGTTCGAACGCCACCGGCACCGACACCTCGAGGGCGAAAAAGGGCTTGCCGCCGATCACCAGCGGGTAGGCGACGCTGCCCGTCCACCACTGGAGCAGCAACGCGCCGGACGCCCCGGCCAGCCCGGCCGCCAGCGCCGCCCAACCGAGGGGCGAGCGGCGCAGGCCCAGGGCCTCTTGGAGGCCGTGGACGGGAAAGGGCGTGCAGGCGTCCAACCGCTGATAGCCTCGCCGGCGCAACTCGTGCAGCGCATCGAGCAGGCGGGCGGCGTCTTCGAACTCGGCCGCCACGCCGTAAATCGGGGAGCCCGCCGGCCCGCCCCTCATGCGCCCTCCCGAGCGGCCATCATGCCCTTGACTTCACTCATGGAAATCAGGGGCAGGAAACGCACGAACAACAGGAACAGGGTGAGGAACAGGCCGAAGCTTCCGGCCAAGGTGAGCAAATCCACCCAGGTGGGCCGGAACATTCCCCAAGCCGAAGGCAGAAAGTCGCGGTGCAGCGAACTGACGATGATGACGAAGCGCTCGAACCACATGCCTATGTTGACCAGGATCGAAATCGCAAACATGGCCGGAACGCTGGTGCGCAGGCGGCGGAACCAGAAACACTGCGGCGCCAGCACGTTGGCCCCCACCATGATCCAGTACGCCCAGGAGTAAGGCCCCAGCGCCCGGTTGACGAAGGCGAAGCGCTCGTAAGGATTGCCGCTGTACCAGGCGATGAAGAACTCCACCCCGTAGGCGTAGCCCACGATCAGGCCCGTGGCCAGCATCACCTTGTTCATGTTCTCCAGGTGCTTCATGGTCACCAGGTGTTGGAGTCCGAACGCCTGCCGGGCCACCACCATCAGAGTGACCACCATGGCAAATCCCGAAAAGATCGCCCCGGCCACAAAGTAGGGCGGAAAGATCGTGGTATGCCAGCCGGGCAGCAGCGAGACGGCAAAATCGAAGCTCACGATGGAGTGCACCGAAAGCACCAGGGGCGTCGAGAGCCCGGCCAGCAGCAAGTAAGCCATCTCGTAATGGTTCCAGTGCCGGGCCGAACCGCGCCAGCCCAGGCTGAGCACCCCGTAAATGACTTGCCGGGCCCGGGACTGCGCCCGATCGCGCAGCGTGGCCAGATCGGGAATCAAGCCTACGTACCAGAACAGCAGCGAGACCGTGCCGTAAGTGCTGACCGCGAAAACGTCCCAGATCAACGGGCTGCGAAAGTTGGGCCACAAGTCCAGCCAGGCATTCGGCGCCGGAAACAGCCAGTAGGCCCGCCAGGGCCGGCCCACATGGAACATGGGGAAAATCGCGGCGCAGGCCACCGCGAATAACGTCATGGCTTCGGCAAAGCGGTTGATCGAGGTCCGCCAGCGCTGGCGGAACAGATAGAGGATGGCCGAAATCAGCGTCCCGGCGTGCCCGATGCCGATCCAAAAGACGAAATTGGTGATGTCGAAGGCCCAGCCCACGGGCGAGTTATTGCCCCAGACGCCGATGCCGGTCGTCACCAGATAGCCCAGCATGGCGAGCAGCACCAGCGTGAGCGAGCCGGTCAGGGCAAAGGCCGCCCACCAGGCACGCGGCGTGCGCCGCTCGACGATGCCGGCCACCGTCCGAGTCACTTCGGCCAGGCTCGGCCGGCCCAGCACCAGGGCGCTTTCCGTCGAGGAGGACACGGTCGCCATGACTAACTGCTCTCCAAGCTTTCCATTTCGGGATTCGGGTTGCGCAGCTTCAGCAGATACGAGGTGCGGGGGCGCGTATTCAGCTCGCCCAGCAGGGAGTAATTGCGCGGATCCCACTTGAGCCGCGAGACCCGGCTTTCGGGATCGTTCAAATCCCCGAAAACGATCGCCTCCGCCGGACAGGTCTGCTGGCAGGCGGTGAGAATCTCGCCGTCGCGCAGCGGCCGCCCCTCGGCCTTGGCTTGGATCTTCTTTTCCTCGATCCGCTGCACGCAGTAGGTGCACTTTTCCATCACGCCCCGCATGCGCACCGTCACATCGGGGTTATAGGCCATTTTCTGGACTTCCTCGAGGCCCTTGTGGTAATCGAGGAAATTGAACCGCCGCACTTTGTAAGGGCAGTTATTCGCGCAGTAGCGCGTTCCGATGCAGCGGTTGTAAGTCATGTCGTTCAGGCCTTCCGGACTGTGGTTGGTTGCGGCGACCGGACAGACCGTTTCGCAGGGCGCCATCTCGCATTGCTGGCAGGCGACCGGCTGCCAGACGACCTGCGGATCGTCCTCCCCTCCGGCGTAGTAACGGTCCAGGCGGATCCAGTGCATCTCGCGGCCCCGCCGGACCTGCTGCTTGCCCACGATGGGGATGTTGTTCTCGGCCTGGCAGGCCAGCAGGCAGGCGTTGCAACCGATGCAGGCGTTCAAGTCCACGGCCATGCCCCACTGATGGCCCTGGGTATAGGCGTGTTCGCGGAACAGCGAGAAGGGCTCGGTTTTGGGGCCCTGGCGGGCGGCGACGTCGGGCTGCCGGCGGAACTGTTCGAGCGTCGCCTCGCGCACCAGCGGGCGTCCCTCCATGCTGTGGTGCTCCTGGGTGACGGCCAGGGGGTACTTGCGGCCCAGCTTGCTGAGGCGCAGCGCGGCCGCCTCCGGGGCAGCGCCGCTCAGGCGCAGCGGGTAGGCGTTGTGACCGACGCCCCGGCCGACGCGCCCGCAGCGCAGCCGCCCGTAGCCCAGGGTCAGGGAGACGGCGCCGTCGGCGTGTCCCGGCTGGATCCACACCGGCATGACGATGCGCCGGCCGGCTCGCTCCAGAGTCGCCAGATCGCCCGCTTGCAGGCCCAACCGCCGCGCCGTGGCGGGACTGATCAGCGCGGCGTTGTCCCAGGTCAGCTTGGTGACGGGCTCGGGCGCCTCCTGGAGCCAGCCGTTGTTGGCGAAGCGCCCGTCGTAAGTGGAGGCGCTGGGCAGAAAGGTCACCTCGAGTTCTGCGCCGGCGGGAGGCGGCGCCGCCGACAGGGAGCACAGCCGGGGCACGTCCGGGGCGGGCCGAATCTCCGGGAACGCAGTCTCGGGGATCACCCCGTCGTGCAAGCTGCGCCGCCAAATCCTTTCCGCGTCCCCCTTGGGCCATTGCGCCGTCCAGTATTCGTGCACCAACTCGTAAGCCCGCTGCCGGGGATAGCCCGCGATCAGCGCCACCAGCTCGGCGGCCGTCTTTCCGCCGAAGAGCGGCTCGATGAGGGGTTGCTGGATGGAGGCGGTCCCATCGAGGGCCCGCCCGTCGCCCCAGGATTCCAGGAAGTGGGCCTCGGGCACATGCCAGGAAGCCAGTGCGGCGGTTTCGTCGGCCTCCGGTCCCAGATGAATGCTGACGGACGCCTTCCTCATCAGGGCGGCGAAATCCAGCTCCGCCGGCGCGTTGTAGGCCGGATTGCCGCCCAGGATCACCAGGGTCCGCAGGCCGCCGGAGGCCGCCTCCGCAGCCAGATCGTGCAGCCTCTCGGCCTGAGTCCGAACCGCCGGCTCGGTGTAATAGACGGTTCGACCCACGTTGCCCAGCGCGTGGTTGATCCAATGCGCCAGCGCGTGAACGGCCGCCGGCTGTCGCGGACCGGCCAGCACCAGACAGCGCCCTCGATGCCGTTTGAGGTCCCGCGCCACCGCCTCCGCCCAACTGCGGGGCGCGCCGGGCTGCACCACCGGCAGGCCGGCCGCCAGGCCCAGCTCGCGCGCCAGTTCCTGCGCCAGTGCCGGAATCTCGCTGGGCCGCGCGCGCCGGCGGTGGTCGGCCATGGCTCCGGTGAGAGAATAGGCGGTCTCGACGACGTAGAGGCGGTTCATGCCGTCGCTCGGCGAGGAGACCCGGCGACGCCGGGCGAACGCCGTGATCCAGGCGGGCGCCAGGCAATCGAGTCCCAGGAAGTCGGCGTCGAGGGAGAGAATCACCTCCGCCTGATCGAAGCGGAATTGCGGTTGAAGCGCGCGGCCGAAGGCCAACCGGCTGCCTTCCAGTTCCTGCTCCCGGCCGAGGGGCTCGTATTCGATCCAATGCGCCCGCGGATGCTTCTCCAGCAGCAAGGCCTTCAGGCGGGCCAGGGAGGGCGAGCCGATCGCCGAGCTGACCAGCCACAGCCCTTCGCCGCGCCCGGCGGCCTCGAAGTGGCTCCGGAGGAAGCCGGCCAGTTCCTCCCAACTGGAACGCCGGCCCTGGCGCAGCACGCTGCGCGAGCGATCCGGATCGTACAGGCTCAGGATGGCGGCCTGAGCAAAGGCGGTGGCGGCGCCGCGGCTGGACGGATGTTCGGGGTTGCCCTCGATCTTAGTCGGGCGGCCTTCGTGGGTTTCCACCAGCAGCCCGGTCGCCAGCCCCGAGAGGGTCATGATGGTGGCGTAGTACAGCGGGCGGCCGGGCACATAGCCCTCGACGCCGCGGCCGGCGGGCAGAATCCTCTCGGCCGGACGCCGGCAGGCGGTGAGTCCGGCCAGCCCGAAAGAAGCCGCCATCAACCGCAGCAGCGTGCGGCGCGAGCCGGTCCATTCGGAAGCCTGCTCGGGAAACTCCCGCTCCAGCCACTGCCGGAATTCCGCCGACTCCCGCCGCTGGCCCAGGCTGCGCCAGTACTGTTTGCCGTTCATCGGTGACACCCCGAGCAATTCAGCGGCGGCCGGATGCCCCGGGCGGCCATCAGTTCGCCTCCCAGTTCCCGCGGATCGCGCTCGGGCTGCCAGTCCAGGCGCGTCACCAGCTCTCGGGGGCGAAGGAAGGGCGCCGGATCGCGGTGGCAA
>Ga0068707_1000581_pt1 | contig 24314 bp, 25 predicted proteins | sample YNPNPMetaG_FD_66600 | JGI IMG/M metagenome (GOLD analysis project Ga0068707, IMG submission 66600) | Anoxygenic and chlorotrophic microbial mat microbial communities from Yellowstone National Park, USA - YNP NP MetaG | ecosystem: Environmental > Aquatic > Thermal springs > Hot (42-90C) >... | reverse complement strand
GGGGAGCAGGGGAGGGGGAAGGTGATTCCGTTTCCGGGGCGGCTGGTGGAGCGGGTGGTCGGCATCCTGCGGAGGTGAACGATGAAGCAGGGGTTTTTCTGGCTTCTGCTGGTGCTGGTGGCGGGGCTGGCGTTTCTGGCCGGGCTGCGCCTTTCGGGGGATGGGCTGGCGGTGGTGGTGGGGGTGGTCTGCGGGGTGGTGGCCGGCCTTCCGGTGGACGGGGTGCTCCTGTACCTGTACCTGCGGGAGCGGCAGGTGCGGCGGGAAGTGGAGGAGCGGCTGTGGCGGGGGGAGCGGGCGATGCCGCCGGTGGTGGTGGTGAACAGCGGGCGCGGGGTGGAGATGCTCCCCGGCGGGCTGGGGTACGGGCGGATGCCGTTGGGGGAGCGGGCCGGCCGGGAGTTCACCATCGTCGGCGAGGAGGAACATTGAGGCAGGGGCCGGATTGGGGCAGGCATCCCGCGATGCCCCCTTGACAGCGGCGCTGACGGTGATATGCTTGACGCAGAAGATTCCGTCCCATCTGGGCAAAGGTCCTGGCCAGGAGGTGCCCGATGCAAGAGCCGACGTCTGCCGATCTCCAATGCGCTCGACGCGACTTTCTGATCGGCCTGGGAATCGCCGGCCTGGCGCTTTTTCTGGCGGCCTGCCGGCGGGTTTCGCCGGGGGCCACGCCCACGCCGGAGGGCAGACGGCCCCTTCCTGGTGCCCGTTCCTCCCCTGGAGGGGGTGGTCCTGCCCCAGGAACTGGCCGACCCCGATAGCCGCTTTGTGGAAGTGGGTGGAATCACCGTCCACCGCATCGTTCCCACCGAACAGAGCATCCGCCTGGCGGGGGAACTCCCCCGGGCCGAACTTCGGGTCATCCCCGATTGTGGTCATATTCCCCAGGAGGAATGTCCGGGGCCTTTTTTGCAGGCGGTGAAGGCCTTTCTCCTTCTGTTTCGTCGCCCCTTGCCCTGAAGTGCCCCGGCCTCCTTCAGGAACCTCCTCCCGCCAGCCGGTGGGCCCACCGCGTCGTCTCAGGCAGGCGATGGGTGGTACAGCAGGCCAGGACGTAGCGAATGGCCGTCTCCAGGTCCATGCGGTGGCCGGGGGAGACAAAGAGCACGTCCTTCGTCGGGTGGGAGCGCAAGGCGGCACCGATGACTTCTTCTCCGTCATAGAGCGGGGTCCACTCTCCGCGGAAGGGACCGGGCTCCCGGTAGGACCCGCAGAGACGCGACTTGGCGCAGCCGATGCTCGGGAGGTCCAGGAAAAGGCCCAGGTGGCAGGCCAGGCCGAAGCGGCGGGGATGGGCCAGGCCCTGGCCGTCGAAGATGACCAGGTCGGGCCAGAGGGTGAGTTTCTCGAAGGCGGCCAGGACGGCCGGCCCTTCCCGAAAGGAGAGCAGTCCGGGGATATAGGGGAAAGTCACCGGCACCTCGGCCAGCGCCCGCTCCACCACCGCCAGTTGGGGAAAGGAGAGGATGACCACGGCGGCGCGGGCCCTGTCTCCCCGAAAGGAGACGTCCACCCCGGCCACCCGCTCCACCCGACCCAGGTCGGCCTGCAACACCACCTGCCGGCGCAGTTGTTGCTGCAGGGCGACGGCTTCCTCCGGGGTTACTTCCCAGCGGTGCAGAGGACAGATGGTTCGATTTCCCATCGATCCCTCTATCCGACCGGCGTCAGCCAGCCATGGCGGTCCTCAACCCGCCCCTCTACGATGGCGAAGAAAGCCTCCTGAAGCCGGGCGGTAACCGGACCCCGGCTTCCGGAGCCGATGGGAATTCCGTCCACCGAGCGGATGGGGGTGATCTCGGCTGCCGTCCCGGTGAAAAAGGCCTCGTCGGCGATGTAGAGGAACTCGCGCGGAAGGGGCTGTTCGACCACGGTCAGGCCCAGTTCCCGGGCCAGGGTGATGACGCTATCTCGGGTGATGCCGGGCAGGATGGAAGCGGAGAGCGGCGGGGTATAGAGGACGCCGTCGCGCACCAGGAAGATATTTTCCCCGCTCCCCTCGCTCAGGTGGCCGGAGGTGTCCAGGGCGACGCCTTCCTCGTAGCCGTCGTGCAGCGCCTCCATCTTGATCAGTTGGGCGTTCATGTAGTTGGCCCCGGCTTTGGCCATGGCCGGAAAGGTGTCGGGAGCCATGCGCATCCAGGAGGAGATGCGCACGTCCACCCCCTTTTCCAGCGCCTCCGGCCCCAGGTAGCGCCCCCACTCGAAGGCGGCCACGACGACCTCGACCGGGCAGCCGAGGGGGTTGACCCCCAGTTCGCCATAGCCCCGAAAGACGATGGGGCGGATGTAGGCGGAGGAAAGGCGGTTGGCCCGCACCGTCTCACAGACAGCCCGGGCCAGTTCTTCCGTTGGGAAAGGGACCTCCATCCGGTAGATGCGAGCCGAGTCGTAGAGGCGCCGCAGGTGGGACAGGAGGCGGAAGACGGCCGGCCCGCGGGGGGTGGCATAGGCCCGGATGCCCTCAAAGACGCTGGAGCCGTAACTGACCACGTGGGAGAGGACGTGGATACGGGCCTCCTGCCAGGGCACGAAACGCCCGTTGAACCAGATGACCTCGGCTTCACGGATCGGCATCGCGCTCCTCCTCTTTGAGGCTATTTCCCGAAAAAAGACCGGATATCGAACAGGAAGCGGTGTTCCTGGCCGCACCGCTGGCAGACGGCGAAGAGGAGATCATAGGGCTGGCCCGCATGGAAGACCAGGGCCTGGCGGGTAACCTCCAGCCGCCCGGTGCATGGGCAACGCTGGGCGGCGATGAAGGCATACTCCTGGGGAATATTCTGCACGGGTATGGCCCGGCTGTAGTCAAGTTCCATGGCTCCCTCCCGGAAAAGAGACCCCCAGGGCCTCGTAGAGGGCCCGGTAGCCCTCGGCCATCTGGGGGTAGGAGAAGAGCGCCTCGGCCCGGGCCCGGTTGAACTCGCCCATCCGCCGGCAGAGGGCCGGGTCGCCGGCCAGGCGGCGTACCGCCTCGGCCAGGGCCGGCACGTCGTCCGGGGGGCAGAGGAATCCCCCTTCTCCCTCGACGACCAGTTCGGGCAGCGAAGAGGTCCGGGCCGCCACCACCGGCAGGCCGCAGGCCATGGCTTCGGCCACGGCCAGGCCGAAGCCCTCCAGCCGGGAAGGGAAAAGGAGGGCGTGGCCGGTGTGATAGGCCTGGAGGAGCCCCGGCCGGTCCAATCGCCCCAGAGCCACCGCCCGAGGGGAACGGATGGGCACTTCATTCCCCCGCTGGCCGCCGCTGTAGGCCAGTTCATAGCCCGGCCCCAGTTGCTCCAGGAGGGGATCCAAAAGGTCGGCCCCTTTGCGCCGGGTGCGGTTGCCGATAAAGAGGAGGCGGAAGGGAGGTGCGGCCGGCCGCTTCGGCGGGGGACGGAAGAAATCGGTGTCGATGCCGTTATAGACCACCCGGGCATCGGTACGGCCGTACAGGCGGACCACCTGCTCCCGGGTATAGCGGCTGACGCAGGCCACGGCCCCGGCATGGGCGATGGAGAGGCCGTCGTAGAGCCGTTCCAGACGATGGAAGAGGCGCTGAGCCGGCCGGGTGTAGGGGCGGTAGGAGGGGTCGGCCACCAGATGATGCACCGTCACCACCAGCGGCCGGCCGGGCGCGCGCAGGAAATAGCCCGCCCGCGAACCGCTGTGCACCAGCCGGGCCGGGCCGGGCCAATCGCCCCGCAATGCCAGGGGCAGGAGAAAGGGGGCAAAGTTATAGAAGTGGGGCAGGAAGCGCAATCGGCAGGGCAGATGGGCGCGTTCCATGGCCTGCTGGATGTTCTCCATCCATACGTCCACGCCGCCGCGCGCCCGAGGAGAGATATACAACACCACGCTCACCGAACGACCAGCACACAGACGTCGTCGTCCCGGCCGTAGCGCCCGGCAATGGCCTCGGCCAGGCGCTGGGGGTCTTGCTCCTCCCGAAGCAAGGCTTCATCGCTGCGAAAGCGGTCGTCCACGCCATCGCTATAGAGGATAAAGGTATCCCCCGGATGGCAGGTTCCCACAAATTCGTGCACCCGGGGCAGGCGGTAGCCCACGATGCCGTTGTAGGAGATGGGGCGAAACGGCTCCTGCGAAAGCGCCCAGATGCCGATGTTGCCCACGCCGGCGTAACGGACCCGGCCGGCCGCCTCCAACCGCAACAGCCCCATCACCACCCCCCGCGTGTTGTGCAGGGCCGAATGACAGGCCCGCAGGACCTCCAGGAGCGGGAGAGTCCGGTTTTCTCGAATGCACTCCACGGCCCGCCGGGAAGCGTGCGCGGCCTCTTCCCCGCTGCCCAGCCCGTCCACCAGGGCACACAGGGTAAACTCCTCCTCCTCCAGAACCAGATAGGCATCGCCGGAGACTTCGCGATTGGCCTTGGGGCGGGAAACGACGCCGTACTTCATCGCAACCACTTCCGTGCCGTAACCCGGGTGCCCTTCCCCACCTGGGACTGGATTTCGAACTCGTCCATCAAACGCTTGGCCCCAGGCAGGCCCATGCCCAGCCCCCGCGAGGTGCTGTAGCCGTCCCGCATGACCAGGTCCACATCCTCGATGCCGGGGCCGTGGTCCTCGCAGACGACCTCGATTCCCCTTTTATTTCCCCGCTCGATGGCCCGCAGGGTGACCGTGCCCTCCCCGGCATAGAGGACGATGTTGCGGGTCAATTCGGAGATGGCCGTGGCGATTCGGGCCTGGTCGATGGTGCCAAAGCCCAGGGCCTTGGCCAGGTCCCGGCCCTCGACGCGGGCGCTGACGATATCGAGGTCGCTGCGGATGAGAAGGGTCCGTTCGCTCATCCCTGGTCTTCTTCCTCCTGGCGGGTCAGTCGCCGCAGGATGGAGATGCCCTTTTCCAGGTTGAGGGCGGTGATGATGCCCGGCAGTTCCAGCCCCAATTCCGTCAGGGTGATGGCTACGGCCGGTTGCAATCCCGAGACCACCACCCGCGTGCCCATCAGGGCGGCCATCTCCGCCACATCCCCGATCAGCCGGCCGATGAAACTGTCCACAATGTCCACCGCGGTCAGGTCGATGATCAGCCCTTTGGCCTTGGTCTCGTGAATCCGCTGCAGGAGGTCATCCCGGAACTGCACCGCGCTGCGGTCGTGCAGGGCCACCTGGATGGAGGCCACCAAAAAGTCCTCGATCTGCAAAATCGGGATACGAATCAGCGGGGTCGCCATACGATTCTCTCCTTGGGCCTACCGGCCGGCCTCCTCGACGGCCTCCTCCGGAACCCCGGTCGGGAGGCTGCGCGGGACGATCTCCAGGCCCATCTGCTCCAGGGCGTATTCGATGCCCGCCTGCAGGTTGGAGCGGGTGACCACGCCGGAGAGGTCGATCTGCAGGTGCACCAGGGCCTGGGCCACCTCGCCGCTGATGCCCACCAGAATCGAACGGGCGCCGAGCAGCCGCGCCGCTTTGATGGTTTGAATCAGGTGGTTGGCCACGGCCGTATCCACCACCGGCACACCGGTGATGTCGATGATCACCAGTTCGGCCTGATGGCGGGTGATGCCGGTGAGCAACTCTTCCATAATTCGCCGGGCCCGCTCCGTATCGATGGCCCCGACCAGCGGGAGGACCAGGACGTTTTCATAGACCTTGATGACCGGTGTGGAGAGTTCGCTCAGGGTGCGCCTCTGGAGTTCCACCTGCTCCTCATAGGCCTCCAGGTAGACCTGGAAGGCCTGCTGAAGCGCTCCGCGGCTCAGCTCCTCCACGGTACGGGAAGCGGCCAGACGTTGCTCCGGCACATCGCCGTAGGCGGAATCCACCAGCCCCAGTACGACCTGGCGGAGGAGGGAGAGCAGGGTCTGCATCTCCTCCAGAGCGTAGCGCTCCGCCATCCGCTGGCGCATCGAGGCGGAGACAAAATCGTTCAGCACCTCCGGTTTCCCCTGAGCGACCGCCTGGTACATCGCCTCGAAGGCGGCTTCCATACGCGGCAGGAGTTCTTCCGGAGACAGGGCGGCATAGGTCGGGCCGGCCCGTTCTCCCATCTTCTGGGCCAGTTCCTGAACGACTCGCGGGCGGTTCTCGGCAAGCAACGCGGCCAGAGTCGGCTTCATGGACTCTACCTCCCTCAGAACATCGCTTCCCAGGGCCCTCGGCCCCGAGGAGCGTCCGGCGGCGTCCCCAGCGCGGCCGAGAGAGAACGCGGTCCAGGGATGGACGGCATCTCAATCTCCTTCGGACGGAATCTGCCGGCAGCGCACGCCGGTCTGTTCGACCATGGCCAGCAGGCAGCGATTGCAGGAGATACAGGAGGCGGCGTCCACCTCACCGCGCTCCATCAGGCGGGGCAGGTTGGGCTGGCGGATGAGCGGCCGGCCCAGCGAGACAAAGTCGAACCCCTGGGCCAGCACATCCTCCATCACCGCCCGCGAACGCATTCCCCCCACCAGGGCCATGGGAACGCCCAGGACGGCCTGCCGAATGGGGAGCGCTGCGGGCAGGTTGTAGGCCTCGCGTTCAAAGCGCACCTGATCCCGCATCAGGCTCAGGAAAGCCTTGATGGCGATGCGCTGGACCAGGCTGAAACCCTCGACCAGGGCATCCGTGGGCACATCGCCCCGGGTGATGTGGAAGACCGAGTCGCTGAAGCCGGCGCTCAGTTCGATGGCGTCCACCCCCTCCTCGGCCAGAGCGCGGGCCGCCGGAATCGCCTCCTCCACCGTCAGCCCACCCCGGACGTGGTCCTGGGTGTTCAACTTGACCAGCACCGGGTAATCGGGGCCGACCTCGCGGCGAACCCGCCGATAGACCTCCAGGAGGAAGCGGCGCCGCCGCCCGGGATCGCCTCCCCAATCGTCCCGGCGTCGGTTGGTAAAGGGGGAGAGGAACTGGCTGATGAGGTAGCCGTGGGCGGCGTGAATCTGGACGGCGTCGAAGCCGGCCGCTTTGGCCCGGCCGGCCGCCGCGCCAAAGGCCTCGATCATCTCGGCGATTTCGCCCTCGTTCATCTCCCGGGGCATGGCCAGGCTGTAGCGGTCGCGCACCGGAGAGGGGGCCAGCGCCTCACTCCCGGTTACCCCGGGGTTGGCGGTTCGGCCGCAGTGGACCAACTGCAGGGCCACCAGGCCGCCCACCTGGTGGACTTCATCCACCAATTCCTTCCAGGCCGGGATGACCTCATCCCGGTCGATGAGGCATTGGTTGGCGTAGGACCGCCCGGTCGGGTGGACGGAGGCGAAGGCGACGATGTTCATCCCCACCCCGCCCTGGGTGATACGACGGTGGAAGCGGCGCAGGGCCGGCGTGGGCGTCCCGTCGGGGGCGCCCATTCCCTCAAAGGTTGCCGACTTGATCAGCCGATTCCGCAACGTCAGATTTCCGATCCGGCCCGGTTCAAAGAGGGCTGACATGGCTTTCTCCTGTCTTCATCTGCCCATCCGGTTGAAACGGGAAAACCCACCCAACACCTGGAGGGCATACTCTATCCCGCTCTGGAGATCGGCCCGGGTCGTCAACCCCTCCAGGGATACCCCCAGTTGGATCATGGTTTGGGCGACGGAGGGGGTGATGCCCACCAAAATCGTCTCCGCCCCCAGGAGACGGGTGGCGGCCGCCGTCCGAAGGAGGGCGTTGGCCACGGCGGTGTCCACCACCGGAACGCCGGTAATGTCCAGAATCATCACCCGGGCATGCCGGAGGGATACCTCCTCCAGGACCACCTCGGTGATGCGGCGGGCCCGTTCCGTGTCCACGCTGCCGACCAGGGGCAGGACCAGGATGCCCTCCAGGACCGGAATGACCGGGGTAGAAAGTTCGCTGATGACCCCGCGCTGGGCGGCGATGACCTCCTCCCGCAGCCGGGCCTGGTCCTCGTAAACGGTCCGGAGGGCCTCTTCAGCCCGCCTGCGTTCGGTGATGTCCTCCAGAAAAAGGCCCAGGATAGGCTCGGTCCTTTCTCCTCCCAGGGGAAAAAGGGAGAGCGCCGCCGGGAAGTGGGTATTGTCCAGGCGGCGGCAGTCGACCTCGCCGTGCCAGGGCCAGCCGGAGATCACCTGGTCCATGGCCTTCCGCACCAGCGCCCCATCCGCAACCAGGTCCAAAAAGTCCTGGCCGAGCATCTCCTGGAGGGAGGAAAAGCCGTGTAGCCGTCTCCAGGCAGAGTTGGCATAGAGGATCACGCCGGCCTCGTTGATCGCGCCGATTCCCCGGTCCACCACCTCGATCAGGTCGGCCCAAAGTCGCAATTCCTCGTTCACCGCCCGAAGGTCGGCGATCTGGCGAAGGAGTTCGCTCTGGCGCTCCACCCGATTCCTCCTTCAAACTGTCGTGCCTCGTCCGCTGGTGGGCCATATGATAGCACATCCCGCCAGGAGGCGCAACTGGAGGCAGGACATCATTTCTTCCCGCCCGCGCCCGGCCTTCCGGAGGTCCGCATCCGGCTCAGGGCATATTCCACACCGCTCTGGAGGTCGGCCCGGGTGACCAGGGCGGAAAGGTCCACCCCCAAAGAGACGATCGTCTCGGCCACCGGTGGGCTGATGCCCACCAGCACCGGCTCCGCACCCAGCAATCGGCTGGCCTGGGCGGCCTGGATGAGGGCCTGGGCCACAGCGGTATCCACCACCGGAACGCCGGTGATGTCCAGAAGGACGAAGCGGGCCCGTTCTCGCTCGATGGCCTCCAGGAGGGCGGTGGTGATGCTTTGGGCCCGCGCCTGGTCGATCACCCCCACCAACGGCATGACCAGGACGCCCCGCTGCACCGGCACCACCGGCGTGGAAAGGGCCCGGATGGTCTCCAGCAGGCGTTCCTGCTCCTCCCGGCCGCGCTCCACCTCCTCCTGCGCCCGGCGGAGGGCCGCCGCCCGTTCCTCCTGCTCGGCCCGGGCGCGCTGGAGATCGGCATAGGTCCGCGCCAACTGGGCGGTCATCTCGTTCAGGGCCAGGCCCAGTTGCCCGATCTCATCGGCGCTGCGCACCTCCACCTGGCGTTCCCACTCCCCCCGGGTGACCGCCTGGGTCAACGGCACCAGTTCGCGGAGCGGACGGAGGGCCAGGCGGTTCAACAGGAGGTAGAGGACCACCACGACCAGGATGATGACCAGTCCGCCGCCGCCGGCCAGGACGAGGCGCGTCGTCCCGGTGATGCCCCGGTAAGTGTCCAGACCGAAATCCACCAGGCTGATGCCGAGCAACGGCTTTTGGGAGCCATGGCAGGGCTGGCAGGCCGGTTCGTTTTTCAGCGGCAGGACGCTCCGCAAAACCTCCTGGCCCTCCAGGTTGACCCTGACCGCCGCCGGCCGCTGCTCCGGAGGCCACTGGTGGCACTCCCAACAGCCGGCGCTGACCTGTTCCTTCTCCAGCGCCTGCCGGGGGATGGTGCGCCGGCCCGGGAAGTCGCCGACGAACCAGACCAGGACGCTCCGCAGATAGGCCACCCGTCCCGGTTCCTCCCGTTTGGCAAAGATGGCGATGTCCTCGATGTGGGTTTCCTCCGGCCGGCCCAGGTTCCGCAGCATCTCGGGCACCTGTTGCTGCTGCTTGGTCACCATGGCGTTGCTCAGGCCGGCCCCGACCAGGGTGTTCATCTGGGTCGCCACATGCACTTCCCGGGCCCAGAGTTGTCCCTCCACGTAGCGGTCGATGCCGTAGAGCGTCCCGCCCAGCACCAGGAGCAGGGTGAGGACCAGCCCCACCGCCACCTTGAAGCGCAGCCCCTGTCGCCGCCACCACTTCATCGCCTGCCCTCCGTAACCCGGAGCGAACGCGGGATTTCCCCAGAGGCCGGCACGGGGGCCTCGCCCCCCAACGTCTGCAGGGCATACTCCAGCCCCTCCTGGAGGCTGGCCCGGGTGACGATGCCCTGGAGGTTCACCCCCAGTTCGACGAGCGTCTGGGCCACCTCGGAGCGGATGCCCACCAGGACCGGCGTTGCCCCCAGCAGGCGGGCGCCCTGGGCCGTCTGCACCAGGGCGTTGGCCACCGCCGTATCCACCATGGGCACGCCGGTGATGTCCAGGATGGCCACCCGGGCCCGCTGCCGGGCGATGCCGTGGAGCACCTGGTCCATCACCATACGCGCCCGCTCGCTGTCCATCGTGCCGATGAGCGGGGTCAGAATCACCCCCTCCCAGATGGGAAGCACCGGGCTGCCGACCTCCCGGATGACTTTGATACTGGCCTGGAGTTGCTCCAATGCCCGGCTCAGTTCGGCCGTGCGGGCGGCCACCTGCTCCTCCAGGCCGAGGCGATAGCGCTCCAGTTCGGCCGCCTGGGCCTGGGAACGCTCCGCCGCCCGGCGAAGGCTGCGGGAGGAGATCCAGGAAAGGAAAGCGGCAGCATAATAGGTGATCACCACGTTGGCCGTGTCGTTCAGATAGCGCCGGAACACAAACGGTTCTTGGGGCCGGTGCCAGAGGGCAAAGAGGTCAACGCGGGCCTGGAAGATGGGGATGGTCCAGATTTGGTAGAGTTCCAGGAAGGAGATGGCCAGGTAGGCCAGGGCGGCCAGGGTGGTGACCGCCAGGGTCAGGGGCGGCTCCAGCAGGATGGCGGCCACCATGATCGGCCAGACCAGGAGGAAGGGAATCGGCCCACGGCTGCCGTAAAAGGCCACGCTAAAGAGCAACATGGCCAGGAGGGCCAGAAGAAGGAAGAGGGCCCCCAGGTGGTAGTTCACCCGCCGGGCCAGGAAGTAGCCGAGGACGGAGAGGGCAGCGGTGGCCAGGGCGGGCCCTACCATGAAGGTATATTGAGGATACTCCGGCAAGGTGTCGCTAAAGATCACGGCGATCAGGAGGGCCGTGGCCCCCAACTGCACCAGGAGGAGCGTCCGGAAGAGGCGCAGGCGCCGCTCCCGCTCTTCCGGGGCGAGCCCTGGAAAGAATTGGAGCCTGCTCATCGTTTTCCCCCCGCCATTCTGGCAACGACCGTTCTATACCACATCCTGGCCGTTTTGGCAAGTCCTTTTCTCCCGCCGGGTGCGCGCCGGGGCACCGGCGAAACGGCGGCCGCCCCCATCTTACCCCTTTCTCCCCGGCCGGGGCGGAGGCGGCGGAGGGACGGCCGGAACGGCCGGCCGGCGCCGGCCAACACGGGCCAGGGCATAGGCCAGCCCTTCCCGCAGGCTGGCCCGGGTCACGATGCCCTGGAGGCTCACCCCCAGGCCGACCAGCGTCTGGGCTACCTCCGGCCGGATGCCCACCAGCACCGCCTCCCCTCCCAGGAGGCGCACCGCCTGCACCGCCTGAAGAAGCATCTGGGCTACGGCCGTATCCACCACCGGCACGCCGGTGATGTCCACCAGGACCACCTGGGCCCGCTCCTTCTCCACCTCCCCCATCAGCCGTTCCAGGATTTGCCGGCCGCGCTGGCTGTCAATGCTCCCCACCAGCGGCATCAGCAACACCCCCTCCCTCAAGGGCACCACCGGCGTGGCCAGTTCCTGAATGAGGTGAAGCAACTGGGACTGGGTTGCGGTCGTCTCCTGAAGTTCTTGCAACAAATTTTGCATTTTACGAAACATATGGGCATTGGCCACGGCTACGGCCGCCTGGTCGGCGAAGGTCTGCAGGAGGGAGAGTTCCTCTTCGGTAAAATGGTGGGGGACGAAGTAGGCCACGTTGAGCACTCCCACCACCTCCCCGGCCCGCACCAGGGGCACACTGGCCAGCGAACGCAGTTCGCCGATATGTTCCCGTTCCTGGGCGTACAGGGGATGGCCGGGCACATCCTCGACCACCATCATCTTTCCGCTATGGGCGACGGTGGCGGTCAGGCCGTTCTTCCGGGGCATGGGAGCCAGCAGTCCCCGCTCCCCCGAGGCGCTGGCCCCTGTGCCCAGGGTAAACTCGTTTCGGACGGCATCGTAGAGAAAGATCAGCACGTTGTTGGGCCGGAGCAGTTCCAGGGCCGCGTCGGCGATGGTCTCCAGGATCTCCGAGAGGTTCTGGGTGGAGGCCAGTTTCAATCCCACCTCCTGGAGGGCGGAGAGTTGGGCCACCCGCCGGCGGGCCTCCTGGTAGAGGCGGGCGTTTTCGACCGCGATGGAGACCTGCTGGGCCAGCCCGTCGAGCAGGCGCAGGTCGGAGGGGGAAAAGGCCCACGTCTGGGAGCAGTTGTCCAGGCTGATCACCCCGATGATGCCTTCCCGTCCCCGCAGGGGAGCAGCCATCATGGAGCGAATCTCGCTGCTGGCCGGGGCCGCCCGAAAGCGCGGGTCCTGCCGGGGATCGACCACGATGTCGCTGCGTCCCTCCTGAAAGACCCATCCGGCAAACCCCTCTCCGGGACGGAGGCGGACCTGCTCCACCACCTCCGGGGCGTACCCCTGCTGGGCGGCGATGACCAGTTCGCCGCTTTCGTTCAGCAGGAAGACAGAACCCCGCTCCGCCGGCGGGATGGTGCGAATCGCCGCCTCCAGCACCGAGGGCAGGAGTTTCTCCAACTCCAGCATCGGGCTGAGCGAACGGCTGACCTCCAGAAGGGCATCCACTTCCCGCAGCCGCTGCTGGACCTCCTGATAGAGGCGGGCGCTTTCGATGGCCGCCGCCGCCTGATGGGCGATCATCTCCAGCACCTGCCGGTGGTGCTCGTCAAAGGCCCCCGGCTGATAACTCTGTGCGGCGATGACGCCGATGGCTTCGCCCCGGGCCAGCATCGGCACCCCCAGCCAGGAACGCACCGGTTCCCCCAGAGGGATGGCGATGCGGCGCAACTCCTCGCCGGCCTCTTTCTCCCAGTCGCGGACGAAGAGCGTTTTCCGATGGTCCAGCACCCAGCCGGTCAGGCCGCCCTTTTCGGCCCGGAAGGGGGGAAGCCTCTGCCCCCGATCGTACACGAGTTCGAAGGAGATGACCTCCTCCTGGGGATCGTAGAGGGCCACGTAGAAGCCGGAGGTATCCATCACCACGCCGGCCTGGTCGTAGATCGATTGCAGGATTTCCTCCAGGCTCAGGCGTCCGGCCGAAGCCATCCCGATCCGGTAGAGGGCCTCCATCTCCTCGGCCCGCCGGCGGGCCTCCCGGTAGAGGCGGGCGTTCTGGACGGCCACGGCGGCCTGGGAGGCGATGGTGGAAAGGATGCGGAGGTGCCCTTCGTCATAGGCCCCTTCCTGGACGTAACTCTGTACGGCGATCACCCCGACCACCCGGTCGCGAAAGAGCATGGGCACGCCCAGCCAGGATTTGGAAGGCCGGCCGATACGGGCGATGCCCTGTTCCCGGAGGAATTCGTCGGGGCCATAGGGGAAGAGAAGCGGCCGACCCGTCCGGGCGATGTAGCCGGTCAGCCCCTGTTCCATACTCAGGATGCTCTTGGGCTGGCGTATCCCCTCCTCCTGGTCAATTTCAAAGTGCAGGGTGCGGGTTTCCCAATCGCAGAGGGCGATGTAGAAGTTGGAGGTCTCCATCAGCCGGCTGGTCTGCTGGTAAACAAGTTCCAGGAGTTCCTCCAGTTCCATGGTCGAACTGATGGCCCGCCCGACTTCGTTCAGGACCTCCAGTTCGACCACCCTTCGCCGGGCCTCCTCGTAGGTCCGGCGAAGGGCCTCCTGCTGCTCCAGGAGAAGGCGACGCTGGCCGTCGCTGAAACTGCCGGTGACCCGGAGGAGGTAAGGGGCCAGGAATTTGCTCAGGGCCACGATGGCCTGGTCCAGGCGGGGGTCATCGGCATAGGCCTGGGAGAGAGCGGTCAGAAGGCTCTGTCGCAGCGTCGAAAGCCAGCCCTCCAGGAGGGCGAGGCTGAGGCCGTGTCGGGCCATCTCCGCGCCGCAGGCCCGGGCGGATTCCCAACCCTCGGCCGGCCGGCCCTCCGAGAGGGACTGGAGAAGGGTATGGGCAGCGGAAAGGGCCTCCTGGCGCACGTCCACGGCGGCTTCTACTTCCCCGGCCGCCAGGAGGTCGTCCAGGGCCCCGGCCCATTGGGCGGTCAGGGCCGGAAGGCGCTCCCACAGGCGACGTCCCACCTCGCCCAGCAGTTCCTCTTCCTGAGGGGTCAACTCCGGGGCCGTCCGGTCCATACCCTACCTCCGTTCCCACCAGCGCCGCAGCCAGTCGGTGGGCCGGCGCAGCCAGCGCCGGGCCCGCACGCGGGTGCCCTGGCCCGGGGCCGTCTCGATCTCGAAGGTGTCCATAAGCCGACGCACGGCCGGAAGCCCCGAACCCAACCCCTTGCCGCCGGTGCTGTAGCCATCCTGGAGGGCCAGTTCCACGTCGGCGATGCCGGGGCCCCGGTCCACGGCCTCGACTTCCAATCCCCGACGGTGCTCCGAGGTCACCTCGCGCAGGTGAATCTCCCCCCGGCCGGCGTGGCGGACGATGTTCAAGGCCAGTTCGCGCACCGCGATCTCGATGCGGGCGACATCGGCGTTGCCAAAGCCCATCTCCCGGGCCATCTCCCGGGCCAGGCCGGCCGCGGCATAGACGTCGGCCTCTCCCTCAATGGGGCATCTGCTCACCCTGACTCTCCCACCTGGGCCCGGCCCAGGTAAAAGGCCTGCCGGTTCAACTCGAAATGGCGGGCGGGAACCCGCGCCCGAATCACCTCCTCCCAAAGGGAGGGGGCGAAGGGGAGAAAGGTCGAAAGCGCGCCCAGAAGCACGGCGTTGGCCACCCGGGGGTTGCCGAGTTCCCGGGACAGCCGGGCCCCCTCGATGAACAAAACCCGGCCGGCCCGGCCGGCCAGTTCCCGACGCACCTCCTCCGGTTCGGGATAGCGGGCCCCGCCGCTCGTCACCGCCAGGGGCGGGAGGCGTTCGTCGTTGACCAGGACGACGCTTCGGGGGTGCAAAAAGTGCACCCAACGCAGCGCCTCCAGCATCTCAAAGGCCAGAAGGTAATCGGCCCCGCCCCGTCCGATCAGGGGGGAATAGACGACCCGGCCGAAGCGCACATGGCTGTTGACGGCTCCGCCGCGCTGGGACATCCCATGCACTTCGGACTTTTTCACCTCATAGCCGGCCTGGAGGCCCAGTTGGGCCAGGATGTCCCCGGCGGTCAGGATGCCCTGACCGCCCACGCCGACCAAAAGGAAATTGGCCTGTTCCATTTCATTCCCCCCGCTCTTCTCCCGGATGGATGGCCCCCCGGGCACAGACCTGGGCACAGAGGTCGCAGGCGTTACAGAGAAGTGCGCTGATTTCCGCTTTCCCCTCGGCGGTCTTCAGGATGGCCGGGCATCCGACGCTGAAGCAGAGGCCGCAGCCGTTACAGCGCTCCGGATCCACCCAGTAGGCCGGTCCCTGTCGGGCCCGGGCCTCGGGGAGGAGAACACAGGCCCGCCGGGCGACGATCAGGGTCGGTTCCTCGGCCTCCCGGCTCTCCTTGAGCAGCCGGATCATCGCCCGGGTGTCATAGGCGTCCACCACAAAGACGCGCTTCAGCCCAAAGGCCCGCCCGATGTCCTCGATGGGAATCTCGTGCAGGCGCTCTCCCCGGGTGCCGATGCCGGTGCCGGGATGGCCCTGGTGGCCGGTCATGGCCGTGGTGCGGTTATCCAGGACGATGACGATGGTGCGGCCGCCGTTGTAGGCGATGTTCAGGAGGGCCGGGATGCCGCTGTGGTAGAAGGTCGAGTCGCCGATGGTGGCCACGGCCCGCTCCGGACGGCCGGCCAGTTCCACCCCATAGGCCATGCTGATGCTCCCGCCCATGCAACCCATCGTGTCGGTGGTCGAAAGAGGCGGCAACACGGCCAGGGTGTAGCAGCCGATGTCGCTGTTGACGATCATCCTGGCCCGGCGCAGGGCATAGTAAACGCTCCGGTGGGGACAGCCCGGACAGAGCACCGGCGGACGGGGAGGCAGTTCCAGGGAGAGGGGCGGCGGGGCAGGGCCATCCTCGGGGGGGAGGAGGCCCAGTTGACGGCCCCCGGCCCGCACCACATCGGGGTCGAATTCGCCCAATAGGGGGAAGGCGTCCTTTCCCCCGTGGACGGTGACCCCCAGCAGACGCACCTCCTCCTCCAGGAAGGGGTCCAGTTCCTCGATGACGATCAGGCGTTCCACCCCGGCGGCGAACTCGCGCACCTTCCGGGCCGGGAGGGGAAAGGTCATGCCCAGTTTCAGGTAGGAAGCCTGGGGAAAGACCTCACGGGCATAGGCGTAGGAGATGCCGCTGGTGATGATGCCCAGGCGGCGGTCGCCCCACTCGATGCGGTTGAGAGGCGTCTCCTCGGAGTAGGCGGCCAGGCGCTTCAGCCGTTCCTCGACGACCACGTGGCGGGGACGGGCGTGGGCCGGGATCATCACATACTTCTGCGGATTGCGGGGGTAGGGCGGGAGGTCCCTTCCCGGCGGCACGAAATCGGGGTCGAGTTCCACGATGGAATGGGAATGGGAAATGCGGGTGGTGGTCCGCAGAAGCACGGGCACATCGAAATGTTCGCTCAGTTCAAAGGCCAGGCGGGTCATATCCCGGGCCTCCTGGCTGTCGGAAGGCTCCAGCATGGGCACCCGGGCGAACTTGCTGTAGCGGCGGTTGTCCTGTTCGTTCTGAGAACTGTGCATTCCGGGGTCGTCGGCCGAGACGATGACCAACCCGGCCTCGATGCCGGTATAGGCCCCGTAGAAGAAGGGGTCGGCGGCGACGTTCAACCCGACGTGCTTCATCGCCACCAGGGTGCGGGCTCCGGCGTAGGCCGCCCCCAGGGCCGTCTCCAGGGCGACCTTTTCGTTGGGAGCCCAGAGGGTACGGACCTCGGGGTAACGGGAGAGGCTCTCCAGAATCTCCGTGCTGGGGGTGCCGGGATAGGCCGTGCCCACCCGCACTCCGGCCTCGTAGGCCCCCCGGGCAATGGCCTCGTTGCCTGAAAGCAGTTGCTTCACCGTGGACTCCTTTCGGCCGGGCTGCGCTGGCCGGCCGGCCCGTTGCCCTGTTGCGGGCGCGATAGAAAGGCGGGGGCTCGGATGGAGCCCCCTTCTGGCCGGGTATTATCCCACAAAACGTCGGGAATGTCAACGGCGCACGAACGCCGTTTGTGCGCGCCGCTACACTTTGTGGTATAATTTTGGAGGATAGACGGCGCAGGAGAGGCTCATGGCTCGAACGTCCAAACGGGAGCGAACGTTGCGGCCCTCCCGGTCCTCCGGGGGGGCAGGTTACCTTTTCCTGGCAGTCTTCCTGCTGCTCCTGATGGCCGGAATCGTGGCCCTGATCTGGGGGCCTATCCGCACGGCGGTTACCGCGGCCTCCGGCGTCTTTCGGCCACCTCCGGCCACCAAAACGCCGGCCGTCCCGGCTACCCCCGGTCCCCCTCCCCCCATCATCGCCCCGCTGAAAAGGCCCCTCACCATCCTCCTCATCGGCATCGACCGGCGAGAGGAGGGAGGCAACACCCTGAACGACGTCAACATCGTGGTGTACGTTCACCCGGAGGGACGCTTCGCCAGCATGCTCTCCATTCCCCGGGATACGGCGGTGGAGATTCCCGGCTTCCTCACCGACAAGATCAACGCCGCCTACGGCCTGGGAGAAATCTACCTGGCCGATTCCGGGGGAGGGCCGGCGCTGATTCGCCAGACCGTGGAACGTTTCCTGGACCTCCCCATCGATTACTACGCCCTGGTGGATTTCCAGGGCTTTGAGCGCCTGGTGGACCTGGTCGGCGGCATCATCGTGGACGTTCCGACACCGCTGGAGGATAACGAATACCCCAGCGGCACCGTGGGCTATACCCGCATCTATATCCCGGCCGGCCTGCAACTTATGGATGCCCGCACCGCCCTGCAGTACGTTCGCTCCCGCCACAGCGACAGCGACTTTGGGCGCAACCGACGCCAGCAACAGGTCCTCCTGGCCCTGCGCGACCGCATCCTGCAAAGCGGCCTCCTTTCCGACCTGGGCCGGCTGGAACCGTTGCTTCAGGAACTGGGAAAGACGGTCCAGACCGACCTCCCCCTGGATACGCTCCTGGCCCTGGCCCGCCTGGCCCCGGACATCCCCCCGGAGCGCATCTCCTCCTATACCCTGGACGCCAGCAACTGCCTGAGCGAGATCAGCGGGACGACCCGGCTGTATCCTTCCCTGCCCTGCGTGCGCTCCATCGCCCAGGAGATGCAGCAGGACCCGGTCATGCGGAAGGTGCGCGAGGAGGCGGCGCGGGTGGAGGTGCGCAACGGCACCCTGACCTGCAACCTGTGTGCGGCACGCACCCGGGATTACCTCTTGAAGCGGGGCTTTTATGTAGTGGATGTCCTCCAGGACCCCCAGGCCGGCATCTACACCCGCACCCTGGTGCTGGACGGCGGGGACCACCCCTTCACCCGCCAGCAACTGGCCGAACTCCTGCACGTGCAGCCCGACTTTGTGCGCCGGGGCCCGGTCGACTCCCCCCACGCCGACATCGTCATCATCCTGGGAGATGACTACGTCCCCCCCCAGGAGTGAGCCGGATGTCGGGGGTGCGCGCCATTGGTTTTCTGCGCTATTCCCGGCCCTTGCCTCCGATTCACCCATCAAGGCCCTTGGGAGGGCTATGGACTGGCCCACCGTCGCTTGTGTAGGTGCGGGCTTCTTGAACAAACCGGATCGTAAGCCGACATAGCGTAGCAGACCATCTGAACCCTTTGCCTTGCCTGCACCCGTCTTCCCACCGCCGGCCGGCGCAGGCCGGCCGCCAGGCGGGGGGCGACTTCCGTCGACCCCGCCCACGCCCCCGGCCGGCGCGCGATGGGGCCGATGGAAGGCGTCGGCCTGCGCCGACGCTCTCCCACCCCAGGCCGGCCGCCAAGGAAACCCTGACCGCGCCTTCTTGGGCCTCCTGAGGCCCCTACTCTACCACGATCCGACAATTGCCCAACAAACCCGCACTACAAAAACGGCGGGCACCCGGATGTCGGTATCTGTTGAGCAGGTGCGGATTGGAAACCCGCACCTATCCCGCTTGGCCTGTCCCATCTGGCGCGACCTGGGTAAGCCGTCCCCTTTTTGCTATGGGAGGTGGGCCGTAGTATAATGCGGCCGCGATGAGGCGTGAGGATTTTTCGAGCGAGAGATGGCCATGTCGGACGAGAACAAGCCGTTTCCCCAAGGGGTGATTCCGGACGAGGCCCAGATCCGGGCCTGCATCCGCTGTGGACTGTGTTCGGCCGTCTGCCCGATTTACCAGAAGAGCCTGTTGGAGACCGATGCCCCCCGGGGGCGCATCGCCCTGGTACGGGCCGTCCTGGAAGGAAGGTTGAAGCCGGGCCGGCGTTTCAAGAAGGTGGTCTATGAATGCCTCTACTGCCAGGCCTGCACGGAAGTCTGCCCGGCCGGCGTGCGCACCGACCTCCTGATGATGGCGGCGCGGGCCTACCTGCTTCAACGCGAAGGGGAAAACCCCTTCCGCCGCTTCCTCTTCCGCTGGCTCCTGCCCCGGCCGGAGCGGGTGGAGACGGCCACCGCCCCTCTGCGCTGGTACGAACATCTGGGGCTGCGAAGGCTGGTGGAACGCTGGCATCTGGACCGGTTCCTCCCCCGCCGCCTGCGGGAGATGGTCTGGCTCCTGCCCCCGATTCCGCGCCGGCCCCAGCGCCGCCTGCTGCCGGAGATCACCCCGGCCCAGGGCGAACGCCGCCATCGGGTGGGCTATTTCCTCGGTTGCGCTCAGGATGTCATGTTCGCCTCGGCCAGTCAGGCCACGGTCCGGGTGCTGTCCCGCAACGGCTGCGAGGTCTATACCCCCCGGGTGACCTGCTGTGGGATGCCCCACCTGGGCTACGGAGAGGTGGAGATGGCCAAAGAACTGGCCCGCCAGAACATCGCCGCCTTTGAACGGGCCGGCGTGGAGGCCGTCGTAACCGATTGCGCCTCCTGCGGAGCCACCCTCCAGGAGTACGCCGAACTCCTCTCCGGCGACCCGGAATGGAGGGAACGGGCCCAGGCCTTTTCCGGGAAGGTATACGACATCAGCGTCTACCTCTTGAAGATCGGCATCGAGCCGCCCCAGGGACGGTTGGACGTGCGGGTGACCTACCATGACCCCTGCCACCTGGCCCGGGCGCAAAAGGTGGTGCAGGAGCCCCGGCAACTGCTGAAGATGATTCCCGGCCTGGAGTTGGTGGAGATGGCCGAGGCCAACTGGTGTTGCGGAAACGCCGGCAGCCACGCCATCACCGACCCCCAGACTTCCGGAGAAATCCTCGACCGCAAGATGGGCCACGTGGCGGAGACGGGGGCCCAGGTCGTCGCCAGCGGCTGTCCCGGCTGCCAGATTCAACTCTGGCGGGGCGTGCGCCGGGCCGGCCTCCCCATGCGGGTCATGCACCCGATCGAACTCCTGGAACAGGCCTATCGGAATGGGGAGAGGGCGGAAGGAGAGTCGGGGTAGGTGTTTACCGCCGAGAACGCAGAGGGCGCTGAGGTGTTCGAAGGGGAAAACCTGTTTCTCCGCGTCCTCTGCGAACTCCGCGGTAAATAGATACAGCCCGTAGGAGCGGTTCTCGAACCGCCCCTGCGGTCGGTTCTCGAACCGCCCCGACCTAGCGCCGCCCGAATTCGCGCTCCAACTGCTGCTGGGTGAGGAGAATCATGGTCGGCCGGCCGTGGGGGCAGGTGCGCGGCAGCCGGGTCTGCTCCAGCAACTGGACGAGTTCGCGCATCTCCTCCGGGGAGAGGCTCTGGCCGGCCCGCACGGCGCTGTGACAGGCGATGGTGATGAGCAGTTGCTCCTCCCAGGAGGAACCCCGGCGCAGCCCCTCGCTCCACTCCTCTACCAGGGCGGCCACCCGGTCCCGCACATCGCCCCGGGTCAGGATGGCCGGGACGGAGCGCACCCGATAGGCCCGTTCCCCGAAAGGCTCCAGTTCAAAGCCCCAGGCCCGGAGTTCTTCCAGCCGCTCCCCCAACAGGGCCTGTTGCTGCGGGGTCAGTTCCACGATGAGCGGTTCCAGAAGCACCTGGGTACGGATGGCCAGCCGTTCCCGTTCGGCAGCCAGTTGCTCATAGAGGATGCGTTCGTGGGCGGCGTGCTGGTCGATGAGGTAGAGGCCGTCCGGCCCTTCGGCCAGGATGTAGGTGCCGGCCATCTGCCCCAACACGCGGAGCGGCGGCAACTTTGGCTCCTCCACCGGAGCCGTTTCTTCCTCCTCCTCGAAAAGCGGACCGCCGAAACGGGGCAGGGGGCGGCCCGCCGGCCGGGGGCTTTCCGCCGGGGCCGGGCGGGGTCGGACGGCGGCGATGCGCGGGACGGCAAGATGCTCCTGCAGGGCCTCGCGGATGGCCCGCTGGACGATGGCAAAGACCTGGTCGCCGTAGACGAATTTGACCTCGCTTTTGGTCGGATGGACGTTGACGTCCACCGCCGCCGGATCCACCTCGAGGCCGATGATGGCGACCGGATGGCGGTCGGCCATGAGGAGGGTGCGATAGGCCTCCTCCACGGCATAGGTCAGGCCGGTGTCGCGGATGCGCCGGCCGTTCACAAAAAGGGTGATGGCCCGCCGGGTGGCCCGGCTCAGGGAGGGCTGGCCGACATAGCCGAAGACGCGGATGCGCATCTCCCCTTCCCCCACCACCTTCTCCACGGGGAGCATCTGCCGGGCCGTTTCCAGGCCATAGACCTCGATCAGGGTGTCGTGGAGGTTTCCCGAGCCCCCGGTGTTCAGGACGATACGCCCGTCGCTCAGGAGGCGAAAGGCCACGCCGGGGTGGGCCAGGGCATAGTCGGTGACCAGGGTGTGGATGTAGCCGGCCTCGGTGCGCGGCTGGCGCAGAAATTTGAGCCGGGCCGGGGTGTTGTAGAAGAGGTCGCGCACCAGAACGATGGTGCCCACCGTGCAGGGGCGGGGGCTCTGGCCCACGGTGCGGCCCCCCTCCACCCGCACCTCCATCCCCACCTCCTGGCCGGCCGGCCGGCTGACCAGGGTCAGGTGGGAGACGGCGGCGATGGAAGCCAGCGCCTCTCCCCGAAAGCCCAGGGTGCGGATGCGGTAGAGGTCGGCGGCGGTGGCGATTTTGCTGGTGGCATGGCGCTGCACGGCCAGGGCCACTTCCTCCGCCGGGATGCCGCAGCCGTCGTCCACGACCCGAATCTCCTGCCGGCCGCCGCCGTGGATATCGATATGGATGTGGCGCGCCCCGGCATCCAGGGAGTTCTCCACCAGTTCCTTGACCACCGAGGCCGGCCGCTCGACCACCTCGCCGGCAGCGATCTTGGCCACCAGTTCCGGGGGAAGAAGGCGAATGGGCATCGTTTCCTCGTCTGGGAAAATCCGACCCGCCAGCGCCCCTGGACGGACTCGAACCGCCGACGCAGGGTTTAGGAAACCCTCGCTCTGTCCACTGAGCTACAGGGGCTGAAAAAATTATACCACCGTCCGCCCCGGCCGGCAACTCTTGCCCGCCAGAGCGGAATGTAGTACAATGGAGACGCTTCGAACAGTTCAGGAGGTTGCCCATGACCGCGCGTGATCCGGTTTGCGGGATGATGGTCGAGGAAGACCAGGCAGCAGCGACCTCGGTCTATAAGGGCGTGACCTACTACTTCTGCGCCCGGGGATGCAAGGTCGCCTTCGACCGGGACCCGGAAAAGTACCTGTCCCGGCAGGAGGAGGAATCTCCTCCGATGACCAAGTCCTGAGGCGCTTCGGAAGCGATGAACCGGCTGAAGGGGACGCTGGCCGTCCTGCTGGCCCTCCTCCTGACGGCCGGGGCCGGCCTGGTCGCCTCCCTGTACCTGGGCAGGCAGCCGCCTTCCCCAGCCGAGTCTTCCCGCCTCTGGGACGTGGCGCCGGCCTCGGTCGTCTCCCTGACCGTGCGCGGCGCCGACGGCTCCCTGGTCCACCTGGAACAGGATGAGGTGCACACCTGGCACCTCGTCTCCCCCGTTTCGGCCCCGGCCGATCAGAAGCGATTGGACTGGCTGGTGGACGAACTGGCCCATCTGGAACCGTTGGAACGCCTGGAGCCGGACCAGGTGGACCTGGCCCAGGCCGGGCTGCTCTCCCCCACGGCCATCCTCACCATCGGCCTGCGCGGGGGAGAGGAGCGGGTGATGGAAATCGGCAAACCGGGCCCCGGCGGCCTGGTCTACTACGTGCGGGTGGAGGGCAGGATGTACCTCTGCGCCTGGGATGTGGTGGAACGGGTCCTGCGGCTGCTGACCATTCCTCCTCTTCCTCCAGAAACGACCCCGACGCCCCAGTTGCCCGGCGCCGTTGACCCGCCCGAAAACGGTGAAACTTCTCCCGTAGAAACGTGATGGAATGCACTTGACCCTCCCGCCTGTATATGGTAAGATACACCAGGAACAACGGCCTGGCCTCGAGGCCCGAAGCGGATGGGCCGTTCTCAAAAGGAGGTCGTGATGTCTATCACCGCCCTGCTGAACGAGGATATCCACGGAGAACATGCCGCCATCATCCAGTATCTGCTGCACGCCTACGCCATCGGCGAAAGCGACATCGCCTGCGAGATCGAGGCCATCGCCCGGGAGGAGATGCGCCACCTGAAGTGGCTGGCCGAACGCATCGTCGAACTCGGCGGCGAGCCCAGCCTGGAACGCGGGCCGGTGGACACCTCGGGGGAAACGCCCGCCGAGTGGATGGCCCGCGACATCCTGGCCGAGGAACAGGCCATCGCCCTCTACCGGCAGCACCTGGCCGCCATCGAGGACCCGGAGGTCCGTCTGCTCCTGGAGCGAATCGTGAACGACGAGGAGGTCCACCGGGCCAAGTTCGCCAAATTGGCTGAGGAACTGGCCGCCGAGGGGCGGGCGGCGGTGGGCCCCATTCGCCCGGAGCAGGCCACGGCCGGCCCCTCGCGCGCTCTGGAGATTCTCCTCCAGGGGATTCAGCACGAGTACACGGTTATCCTCCAATACCTCTACCACGCCTTCACCACCCCGCATTGCGAGATCGCCGACGAACTGGAGTGGCAGGCCATCAGCGAGATGCAACACATGGGCTGGTTTGCCGAGGAAATGGCCTCCCGGGGCGCCTTTCCGGCCATGGAGCACACCCCCTTCGACCGCTCCCGCGACACGGCCCGGATGTTGCAGGCCGACATCGCCGCCGAACGGGCCGTAACCAAGGACTATAACGCCCAGATCGAGGACCTGAAGAGGGCCGGAGAGACCGACCTGGTCGCCCTCCTCAGCCGGGTACGCGACCACGAGGTTTACCACGACGCCGTCTTCAGCAAATTGCTCAAGGGGATTCCCCCGACGGAGCCAACCGGGCCTCGGCCGGGGTGGACGGTGGGCAGCCTGCACGGACAAAAACAGGAATAGGTCGTCGGACAAAAGGAGGTTCGGATGGACGACTATCTCATGCGCGACGAGTCCCCCCTGACGGCGGGGGAATGGGCCCGTCTGGACGAGTTGGTGGTCCAGGTGGCCCGCAAGATGCTGGTGGGCCGGCGCTTCCTGCCGCTGGCCGG
>Ga0068707_1000580_pt1:10000-24329 | contig 24329 bp, 15 predicted proteins | sample YNPNPMetaG_FD_66600 | JGI IMG/M metagenome (GOLD analysis project Ga0068707, IMG submission 66600) | Anoxygenic and chlorotrophic microbial mat microbial communities from Yellowstone National Park, USA - YNP NP MetaG | ecosystem: Environmental > Aquatic > Thermal springs > Hot... | reverse complement strand
GATCCAAACGGGTTTGCGGGTTCCCAGGCCCTGGTCGAAAGGGTTGGGGAACCGGGCGCGCGTAAAGACGCACCCTTCGATACACAACATGCACCCCACGCACTTCTCCTCGTCGATGTAGCGGGGCTTGCGGCGGATTTTGACCCGATAGCTGCCCACTGACCCATCCACGGAGACCACTTCGGAATAGCTCAGCAGCTTGATGTTCGGGTGCAGCCGCACCGCGGTCATCTTGGGAGTGAGGATGCAGGCGGCGCAGTCGAGGGTGGGGAAGGTCTTGTCGAACTGGGCCATGTGGCCGCCGATGGAAGGCTCGCGTTCCACGAGGATCACCTTTTTACCCGCGTCGGCCAGGGTAAGGGCGGCCTCGATCCCCGCGATGCCCCCGCCCACGACCAGGGCCCGCTGGCCGATCGACACGTATTGCCGCTGCAGCGGCTCATGGGCGGCTACCCGCCGTACCGCCGCGGCCAGATGGGCCTTGGCTTTATCCAATGCGGCGGCGGGGTCGTCCGTCACCCACGACACCTGCTCGCGGATGTTGGCGATCTGCACCAGGAACCGGTTCAACCCCACGTCCTCGGCCGCCCGGCGGAAGGTGTTTTCATGCAGGCTGGGCGAGCAGGCGGCCACCACGATGCGGTTCAGGTTGTATTCCTGAATATCCCGCTTGACCAGTTCCTGCCCGGGGTCCGAACACATGTACTTGTAATGCCGGGCGATGGTCACGTGCGGCAGCCCTTTGGCGAAATCGGCCAAGGTCTCCACGTCGACCGTCCCGGCGATATTGGTGCCGCAGTGGCAGATATAGACGCCGATGCGTAACGATTCATCCTGCGCGATCATGGCTGGTTCCCACGAGAGTCGAAGGTTGGGTGGGCGGGGCAATAGCTTCGAACAGCAGTTCCCCAAGGTCCGCGACGCGGAGGCGGGACTCGGCCCCCACGGTCTTCACCGCGTCCTGGAACATCACCAGGTCCTTGGGACAGGCCACCACCAGGCATTCGACGCCCAGGCTCAGGGCCTCGCGGATCCGACTTTCGGCCGGGCGCTCGTCCAGTCCCGGGATGTCTTTCATCCAGATGCGGCCGCCGCCGGCGCCGCAGCAGAAGCTGTCGGGCCCATGCCGCGGCATTTCCACCAGGGACACCCCCAAGGCGCGCAATATCCGTCGCGGGGCCTGGTACACGCCGTTGTAGCGCCCCAAGTAGCAAGGGTCATGGTAAGTGACCGAAAGGTCCAGCGAGCGGTTTGGCCGCAGCACGCCGCGGGCCAACAATTCGTCGAACAGCTCGGCATAATGGAGCACGCCAGAGGGGGTTAGACCTTGGGCGCCTTCCGAGGTGGCCGCCCCGTCGGTTTGGGCGTACTCGTTTTTGAGCGTGTTGTAGGTATGCGGGTCGGTGGTGAAGAGTTTTTGGAAGCGGGCGGCGGCCAGTTCCTTGAGGTTCTTTTCGCGGAGGAGGCCGAACAACCCCTCTTCGCCCGCGCGGCGGACATCGTTGCCGGCGTTCTGCTCTTTGTCGAAGAGGATGCCGAAATCGACGCCGGCCGTGTGCAGCAGGCGCGCCACCAGGCGGGTGACCTCCTGGGCCCGCTGATCGTACGAGGCGTAATCGCCCACGAACCACAAGTACTCGACCAGCTCCTTGCGGGCGTCTTTGATTTTGAAGTCCAGTGGTTTGGTCCAGTCGGCCCGTTTTCGCGGCGACTGGCCGAAGGAGTTCCCATAGCGCTGGAGGTTCACCAGGGCATCCTGGAGGCCTTCGTCCACCTCGCCGCGATCGACCAGACGGCGGCGGAGATCGATAATCAGCCGGGGGTGCTCGATGTACACCGGGCAGATTTCGTCACAGGCCAGGCAGGTGGAGCACGCCCACAGCTCCTCGGGCCGGACGCGGGAGCCGTGGAGGCTGGGCAGATCGCCATCCGTCCGGGAAGGAGTGCGTAGGAGCTGGGCATCGACGGCCTGGATCACGCTGCACGGCGAAAGGGGGGCGCCGCTGGAACGGGCGGGACAAACCTCCTGGCACTTCCCGCACCACGTGCAGGCCTCGACCTGCATGAGCTGTCGCCACGTGAAGTCGCGGACGGTCTCCACGCCGGACTCTGCGAAGACCGGCAGCCGGCCCGGCGGCTCCGGGTGCCGCAAGAGCATGTTGGCCGGCGAGGAGAAGAGGTGGAAGGCCTTGGTCAGCGGCACCGCCACGATCAGCCCGAAAGCCGCCAGGGCATGCAGCCACCACGCTACTTGGTGAAGCGTGCGGAGGGCGCCTGGGGGGAGCGGCTCCAGCAGGCGCCCCAGCGCGTAGCCCACCGGCGCCCAAGGGGCCGCGGGAAACAGCGGCCCGCCGGCAGCGATGCGGGCCAGTTCGGCCTCCTGCCGCGTTGGGCCGATATGTCCGAAAAATCCACGCAATGCGGTCCGGTCCCAGGCGCCAGACGCCACTTGGGTTTCGATGCGGAGCCCTTCGGCAATCCGCAGGCCCTCGGTCAAAAAGCCCGTAACAGCGATCGAAAACAGCACGCCCAGCAGCGGAAAGCGGTCCCAAAGGGTGACCGGGGTGCAGGGCAGAGCGAGGCGTTCGGGGCGGACGATGTGCCGGCGGTAGGCGGCCATCACCACCCCCACGATCAGCACTACTCCGAAAAGGTCCAGCACCAGTTCGAAGCCGCGGTAAAACTGGCCGCGAAGAATCTGCCTGTCGAACAGCAGATTGGCCACGTCCTGGTCCACGGTGGCAAGCGCCGTGCCCAGAAACAGCACCACCATGCCCCAGAAGATGGCCTGGTGCATGACGATGGAAAACGGGTCGCGGGACAACCGCGACTGGAAGAGGATGTTCTTCAGCAGGCCGGCCAATCGCCGCGGCCGGAGGGCCTCCAGAAGCTGCCGACCGGGGCTGTCCGTACCCGGTTCCGCCTGGCCCAGAAACCACTTGCGGACCCGCCACACCGTGCCGGCCAGGAAGGCGGCCAAAACCACCGGCATCAGCAGATATAAGAGCAGTTCCGAGACGTGGGGCACGTTCCAGAGGATGGGCCGGGAAAAGTCCATGACGGGCTATCCTTTCCTGGCTTGGACGGCCTCGACCAGGGCGGGGAGCAGTTCCAGGGCATCGACCTGGGCGCCGTAGTGAGCGATATCAAAGATGGGAGCCCGCGCGTCGGTATTGACGGCGATGATCAGTTCCGAGTTCTTCATCCCCTCCTGATGCTCCGGCGCACCGCTAATGCCCAGGGCCAAGTACAGCTTCGGCTTGACCGTCATCCCCGACTTGCCCACCTGGCGCGTCGGCGGCAGCCAACCCTGATCCACCACGGGCCGCGATGCACACACCGCACCGCCCAGCACCTGGGCCAGTTGCTCGGCCAGTTCCACGTTTTCCTTTTGCTGGATGCCGCGGCCCACCGCCACGAGGATGTCTTGCTGGGTGATGTCCACGTCGCCGGCTTCAGGCAGTTGGAACTCGTCGAAGCGGATCGCGGCTGGTTCCAGGCTGGCCGACAATTTCCACGATTCCACCTGCGCTTTGCCGGGGGTTTCCCCGGGGCGGTAGGCGCCCGGCAGGACCATGAGCACGGCCGGGGTGCGGTCGATACGCAGTTCGGCCAGCATTTTTCCGCCGCAGAACGAGGAGGTAACGCGCAGGGCGGAATCCTCGAATGCGATCTCTTTGCAACCCAAGGCCAAAGGCGCATCGAGCCGTGCTGCCAACAGCGGCGCCAGGTCCCATCCCATCGACGTGGCCCCGATGAGCACTGCGCGGGGCGCGCGGGCGCCTACCACCTCCCCAAGCGCGGCCAGATAGGGTTCCGGCGAGTAATTGGCCAGCGCCGGATGATCGATCAAAAGGATGCGGTCGGCCGCTCCTAAAGCGGGCACAAAGGCCCCGCCGTTTGCAGCGAGCACGGCCGCCACCACCTCGCCTCCCGACGGCGAAACCAGCCCGCGGGCCGCTGCCAACAGCTCTGAGGTGATGTCGGCCAGGGTGCCACGCTGGATTTCGGCCAGCACCAGGATATCGCTCGTGCTCATTTCAAAAGCCCTTTCTCGGCGAGGAGTTCGGTGATGCGCTGGGCCACCTCCGCTTCGGAGCCGGTAAGCATCTCTGCGCGGGCGCCGGCGGGCGGCGGTGCCATCCGGGTTACAGCGATACCCGATGGACCCAACCCTGCTGCATGGGATACCTCCTCAAAGCGGGTCGATTTCATGGCCGCCCGGATGCGGCTGACCGGCACGTAGCGTGGCGGCTGATCGGCTCCTAGAATGCCCAGCACGGCCGGCAGGCGGACCGTCAACCGTGCCATCACCGCGCCCGGAAACTCCTTGCACACCACGACCGTGCGGCCGTCTGCTGCGGCCTTGACCCCGCGAATGACGCCCACGTAAGGCAGGCCGAGGCGGGTCGCGAGCAGGGGGGCCAACACACCATCCAGCTCGTCGTGGGCCTGCACCCCCACGAGCACCAGGTCCGGGGCAAGAGTGCGGAGGGCTTCGGCCAGGGGTGCGGCAGCGGCGTGGGGCGAGGGTGCCTGGGTTTGCTCCCAAGCCACCTTGACAATGCGGTCAGCCCCTTTGGCTGCCGCGGTATACAGCGTGTTGTCCACCTCGCCGAAATCCAGGGCCACCACGGTCACTGTGCCCCGGCCCGATTCCTTCAGCAGCAAAGCCTGCTCCAGGGCGTGATCATCGGTCTCGTTGACCACAAACGTGGCCGCCGAGAGGTCCAAAGCCGCCCCGGAAGCATCCACCTCCAGCGGCTCGATCAGGTCCGGCACCTGGCGGAGGATGACGGCTATATTCACGGCTCGCTCCTTTCTCCGAGGTCCATGGACTCGGCCAGCAGCTCGATGATGTCGCGAACTTTCAGGCGGCCTTCCAGCCCGGCCACCTTGGCGGCGTCCTCGAAGCGGGAGAGTTCATACGGGCAGGAGACGGCCAGGATGTCTGCACCGGTCTGGGCGGCTTGGAGGATCCGCAGGTCCGACAGGCGGCGGCCCCCCTGGGCCACGATGTGGGCATCCAGCCACATCCCCCCGCCTCCCCCGCCGCAGCAGAGCGCGTTTTCGCGATTGCGATCCATTTCCACCAGCTTCACTCCCGGGATGAGTTGCAAAAGGGCACGGGGTGGCTCGAAGCAGCCAGCTCGGCGGCCGGCACAGCAGTTGTCGTGATACGTAACCGTGGCCTCCACGGGCCGCACCACCAGCGGGCGGAGCTTCTCCAGCCGGTTGGCCAGGAACATCGTGTAGTGCTCCACCGGGTACCACACGCCGTAGCGGGGATAAAAGTTCTGCAGCGCCCGGAACGCATGGGGATCCAGGGTGACGATCCGTTCGAACTGTTGCTGGGCCAGGATCTTGCGGTTCTCCTCCACCAGCGTCTCGAACAACCCCTCTTCGCCAAACATGCGGTCGCATTCGCCGATGGCTTTTTCCTTGGGCCCCAACACCCCCCACGAGATGCCCAATTCGGTGAGAATCCGAGCAAACGCGCGGGTGACCACTTGATTGCGCGGGTAGTACGAGGGATAGCAACCCACCAGCCAAAGGACTTCCACTGGCCGCGGCTCTTTAGAAAGGTCCAGCACCCGGACGTCGAGGTCTTTGGCCCAGTCGAGGCGCTGGCGGGGCGATTTGCCCAGGACGTTGCCGTACTTGAGCACGTTCTGGAAGGTCTCTTGGAGTTCGGCGGGCGGCTGAAAACCCTGCTGCATGGCCCGATCGCGGAGTGCCGGCCATAGCCGATCGGTCAATTCGATATCCCGTGGGCAGCGTAGCGAGCAGGTGTAGCAGCCCACGCACATCCACAGCGAGGGACTGGCCAGCACGCGGTCCAGTCCCCGCGACATGGCCTCCAAAATCAGCTTTCGGGGCGGGAACTCCATAACGTCGCCCAAGGGGCAACTGGCCGCGCATAGCCCGCACTGCATGCATCCCAGGGGCGACTTGCCGTCGCCGGTGCGGCTCAGTTCTTCCAAGAGTTCCAGACCCTGCCGGCCTTGCGTAGCAATCATGCGGTTCCTCCCCGGGGGCCTAGCAATGGAGCGATCGAATTGGCGACCCCGCCGCGGCGGCAAAGCGATGTCCCAGAGGCCTTCGGATCGTCCGCCGGGACGGGTGGGTGGAGGGCTATTGCAACGGACGTGCCGCACGGCCCTGGTGGCGCCCGCCCTGCGCCCAACACTTGGCCTTGCCGAAACTTGTGACGAGGGCGCCTGCCCGAGGCACCGGTCTCCAATTACCGACTTGCGGAAATCCGCTAACGGGGGTCACGGAGTTCCGTTAGAACGCCCTCACCCAGACGAGAATACGGAGTAACCCGCGCCTTGCGCCGGGGTGCCAGTTTTGTCAGACTTTTTGGGCAAAAACGGCGGCGCCGCTCTGCTTGAGCGGCACTCGGCGTTCAACCCTTGCCACCAGGGGTAACTCTCAGACCCGACTACTGCGGCCCTTCAAATCAGCCGGTATTTAATCAGCTTGTCGCGAAAAGTAGAAAGCTTCATGCCCAAGGCGGCGGCCGCCGCGCTTTTGTTGCCCCCGGCTGCCAGAAGGGCCTGTTCCAGCAGCTCGCGTTCGGTGCGTTCGATGGTCTCGTGAAATCCGCCGGGCGGAACCGGTTCCCGCGGAGCCGCTTCTTCTAACTCCGGGCGAACGAGTTCTGCGGTGATTTTCCCCGACCCCAAAAGAAAAGTCCGCTGGAGCACGTGGAGCAGTTCCCGGACGTTGCCGGGCCAATCGTGCCGGCAAAGGATTTCCACCGCGCGGGGTTCGATGGTGGCCGGCTGCGGGCCTGCGACTCTGCGAAGCAAATGCTCGACCAAAAGCGGGATATCGTCCCGCCGTTCGCGCAAGGGCGGAATATTGATCCGCAGCACGTCCAGCCGGTAGTAGAGATCCTGGCGGAAACTGCCGGCGCGGGCCTTTTGCAGCAGGTTGTGCTTAGTGGAGGCGATGATCCGCACATCGGCCTGCAAAGGCTCGGTACCGCCGACCCGCTCGAATACCTTGTCTTCGATCGCCCGCAAAAGCTTGGCTTGGTGTTCCAGGGGGATATCGTCCACATCGTCGAGGTAGAGTGTCCCGCCGCGGGCCAGTTCAAAGCGCCCAGCCCGGCGGCAATCAGCTCCGGTAAACGCCCCTTTCTCGTGGCCGAAAAGTTCGCTTTCGATGAGCTGCGAGGGAAAGAGGGTGCAGCCGACCTTGACGAAGGGGGCGGCGCGGCGCGGCGAATGTCGGTGGATGGTGGCGGCGATCAGATCCTTGCCGCATCCCGTTTCGCCGCACAGCAGGACGTTGGCGTCGGAGCGGGCACAGATTTCGATCATCCGTCGCACCCGGCCCATGGCCGCCGAGCGACCCACGACCACTTTGTCGATGGGCTCGGGTGGGGCCAGCGGGCTGGCCGAGGCCGCCTGGGCCCGTTCCCGTTCGATCCGCGCCAACAGGGGGAGCAGATCCTCGTTGCGGAATGGTTTGGTGACGAAATCGTAGGCCCCGAGTTTGCCCGCCTCTACGGCCAGGGGGATGCTTCCGTAGGCGGTCATGATGATCACTTCGGTGTCGAAGGGCCCGCTTTTGATCCGTTTGAGCAGCTCGATGCCGTCGATCTTGGGCATCTTCAGGTCGGTAACCACGACGTCGAAGTGTTCGGCCTGGAGCCGGGCCAGGGCCTCGGCGCCGTCGGCCGCCGCCACCACCTCGTAGCCTTGGGCACTCAGATCGTGGGTGAGGGTAACCCGTTTGAGTTTCTCGTCGTCGGCAACCAGGATTCTCATGGGCAATGCACCACGCCAGAGCACGGGGAGGTCGGAATTCAGGCGGAGCGCATGGCCGGCTGCACGCCGCTCCCTCGTTCCGCCGTCCGAAAAAGCCTCGGCCGGCGCTCAGTACGATGCCATGTCCCAGACGATATGGTCGGCCAGGGCGGCCAGGGTCCGCGAGTCGAGGCAAGCCAGCCCCCCCAGGTCGTCGGGCTGCACGGCCATGGTGGTCACCTTGCCCGCCGCCTCGCCCGGTTCCACCCCGAAATCGGGTTTGGTGTTCCGCACCAGGCTCCCGGGCAGCAGGCCGCTGTCCTTGGCCAAAAGCACCATCAGCCGGTCCACCGTCGTCGCGGTGCTGAGGATGTTGCCCGGGGTGAGATAGGCTTCGCCAGGCGTAATGACCACCGGAAACATGCGGGCCAGCAGGCGTTGCGTAATCATGCAGCCCAGCCCCTCATTCCGCCACAGGAGTCCCGGGGCCGAAAGCAATTGCACTTTGTGCCCATTGCGGTTGGTGATCGCGATGCTGCTGATGGGCTCCGAGGGTTCGCCGCCCCGATCCGCCTTGGGCGGATGCACCTCGCGGGTCTGGAAAACCGCGTTGAGGATCTCGGCGATCTCGTTGTCCGAAAACGGCTCGACTGCATAGTAGAAAATCTTGTGCTTGCGATAGGCCGGTTCCGGTGCGCCGGCCGGCGCGCCGACTACCACGATCCGCACCGAGGGTGCCCGCTCGTTGATCATCGCGGCCAGGGCGGGCCCCGCATCGCCGAACGACGCGGCATCGAGGAATACCGCGCGATCCTGGGTATCGGCCAGGGCGGCCGCCAACGCATCGCGATCGGCCACACGCTGCACTTGGCAGCCCAGGGCCGTCAGCTTTTGGGCCTGCTCCTCGGCCGTCGGGCCCGCGTTGACCAACAGCACCCGTCGCGGCCGGCAATTCTGCTGAATCTCTTCGTGCCGCGTTACCGAGACGCAGGCCACACAGCCCTCGCCGCAGGGATCGCTCCACAGCCAGTCCAACCGCTCGTTCAGGTGCTCGTTGACCGCCACCACCACACCGGTCACCGGCGAAGGGATGACCAACGGGGGCTTGCCCGACAACATCACGCCAGCCAACGGCAGACCCTGATAAACCACCTCGCCAATCTTGGGCAGCCGGATGCCCGTGGCACTCACCCCGCGGAGCGGCGGCAGCACCGCCCCCACGCAGGCCCACCCGTCGATCTCTTGGCGCAGCCAGGCTTCTTCCCAAAACAACAGTTCGGCCGACTTGTCGGCCGGTGGGATCACGCCAGGCTCGGCGGCAGCCTCGGTTTGGCGCCCCGCCCCCAGGATCCGCTCTACAGCCCACGTAATCTCTTCCGACGTGAAGGGCTTCGTGACATAGTCGCACGCCCCTAGCCGCATGGCGGCGGCTGCGTTCGGGATGCTCGGATACCCGGTGATGATCAGCACGGGCACGTCGCAATGTTTCTCCCGCAGGCGCTGGAGGAATTCGATGCCATCCATGTTGGGCATCTTCACGTCAAGGAGGATGATCGAGTACTCCTTTTCGGTGGCCATGGCCAGCCCCCGGCGGGCATCGGTGTTTGTATCCACCTGAAAGCCCTGCCGGGTAAAAATCCGCCGGCAGACTTGGCATACCACTTCCTCATCGTCCACGACCAGCATTGAGCGTTCTTCAGCCATGGCCGTCCTCCTGTATGCGGGATTGGGTTGGGCAATAGGCAGCCGGGGCCGCAAGCCACCGATGGATGCCGTGAGTTTGCGGTTCCCCCACCCCGCCGCTCGCCCGCTTGGGCCTTCGGCGAGATTGCGGCCTAACCTATGGCCAATGCGTCAGTTAACTCCACACGCCCCGATTGCCCCCGTCCCGGCCTGCAACTGCGGCCACACTCTGTCAAAGCACACGGCGTGCCGTCAACTGACCGGTCGGCGTCCTCCCCTGGCTCACGCTGGCTATGGGCGAGGAGTACCTAAGCGCAACACCTTTTCTTCCAATACGTTATGCCGACAGTACGTGCTGGTTCGATAAACCGCACCGCCGATTGGTAACCACGCAAAATAGGTACATGGACGTATGAAAGATTATACAGCGTATAAACTTTCATCTGCTCCCGGTTGTTCAGGTCCCTGGGCCAGGGGCGACTTTGCTCAGCGGACCGATCGATGGGCCGCCCGGCACCAAATCCCATGACGAATGCACGGTCTCCTCGCCCGGAGTGGACGCAAGCCCTTTGGTTGCTGGAGGCAGCGACGGAATGGCCGATTCGCGAAATCCCGTGACCTAGCTGCCAGTTGGTCCACTCGGCCTCGTCGGGGAGCAAGCCCGCGTTTATTGCCTTGCCGGGGATGCTGCCGCGATTCGCAGCACCGCCCATCGTTGGCGGAGGTGGGCCAGCGTGTCGCGGTGAGCAGGCTGTCGCGCCAGGTCGTTCACTTCGTGCGGATCCTTTTCCAGATTGAAGAGCTGTTCGTACACCGGCTGGACGTCGGTATAGCGCACGTATTTCCAGCGGGTGGTCCGCACGCCCTCGATCAATGGATAGTACTGGCTGGGGATGCAGAAGTTGTTTTCGCAGAAGAACTCTTCGCGCCACGCTGGCTTTTGCCCTCGGACCAGCGGCACGAGGCTGCGGCCCTGCATGGCCGGCGGCGGCGCCACGCCCGCCCAGTCCAGCACAGTGGGGGCGATATCCAGGTTCAGCACCAGTTCGGCCCGGGTCTGGCCGCGGGCCTCGGCCGGCGCCTGCGGATCCAGCACGATCATCGGCACGCGGAGCGACACGTCGTACAGCAATTCCTTGCCCCCCAACAGGTAATCGCCCATCATATCGCCGTTGTCGCTCGTAAAAAGGATCACGGTGGTTTGGCCCATACTGCGGCGCTGCAGTTCCGCCCGGATCTGTCCTATGGCCCGGTCTGCTCCGGTGATCAGCCGGTAGTAATCCTTCATGACGGTCTGGTACCGCTCAGGCGAACTGAACCGCTGCTGCCAGTAGCTGGTGCGGGCGTTCGACCGGCGGAGGAACTCCGGCAAGGCCTGGAAATATTCCTCCCGGGCCGTCGGCGGCAGGGGAATCTGCACCTCGGCATACAGGTGGCGCAGGTCCGGCTCGGCATCGTAACCCATATACCCTTTGCCTGAATGGGGTGCCTTGAAGCTGATGGAAAGGCACCAGGGCCGGCCTGCCGGCACGTGGTCCAAAAAATCGCGGGCCTGTTCCACCATTACCTGATTGAGGTGCTTACCGTGGTGCTCGCGGGGGAAATATTCGCCCTGGCCGTAAAACCCGTACCAGCGGTCGAATACCTCCGGGCCTTCGATGTCCCGTTTTCCGTCACCCACGCCGTATTTGCCGATCATGCCGGTGTAATATCCCGCCCGCCGGAGCAGCATGGGGTAGCTCTGCTCCAATTGGGCGCGGCGGAGCGGCCGGGTGTGGAAGTTCGAGCCGTGGGCCCGCTCGTACTGGCCCGTGAAGATGGTAGCCCGGCTGGCCGCACAAATCGAACTGGTCACAAACGCGTTGACAAACCGGGTGCCCTCGCGGGCCAGACGGTCCATCTCGGGCGTTTGCACAATGGGGTTGCCCGCGCAACCCATGGCATCCCAACGCTGATCATCGGTCACCAGCACGAGGATATTGGGTCGGCCGGGGCTTGCCGCTCCTGCACCGGCCGCCGAGAGAATGACGAAGACGCTAAGCCACCCGTACCGCACGGTTCTCTCCCGCAGTTGTCAAACAGGTAATGCACCCCGAGGCGCGGCGCCGTTGGGGGCACCGACCCCCGGAAAACGGAGCATACGGATCCGCTGTGCTTCGGCCTAGGCCTCTTCCACAAGGCGGAACTTCAGCGCCTTGGCCAGCTCGCGCATCGGCTCGCGCAGATCGCCGTAAAACGTCACCCGGTGCCAACCGTACAAGTCCCAGTAGGTCAAGAGCTTTTCCACATCGCCCACCACTTCGGCGGCCAGCTTGGTGCGACACGCGCGGTCGAGCACCACGTTGTCCACGGCCTTGCCCCGGTGGAAGAGGATTTCCTGCCGGCCAGGATGGATCTCCAGCGTGGATGTCATATAGCCCACTGGCAGGAACGACCGCACCGAAGCCCCCTTGCGGTCCTCGTTGTGCGTGAGGATTTCGAAGGGGTTTTCCGGGCCGGCAGGGCCCAGGGCTTTGGTCGGCGCCACGCAGTGGGTGTAGATGATCTGGCGTTTGGAGGTATCCATCACCGGGTCGGAGATATAGCCGGGCCGGCCAGCCAAGTGCTTCACCGCCATCATGGTGATGCTCGACAACAGGTCGGCCTCGCACGCGCCGATCTGGCCGCGGTTGAGCAACTCCACGAAGCCCAGGCAGGGATAGGCCTTCAACTGGCCGCTGTAGAAACCGCCCAGGCAGTTGATGGTGATGGCCTCGGAGCCGTGCTTTTTCAACAGCGCCTCCTGGGCCAGGTGCTGCCGGGCCGACTTCTCCAAAGTGGCGTCCGCGTCGTCGCCCAGGGCCACGCTTCGCGCTGCCGATTTCCAGCGGGCGGCGATCTGCCGTGCCAGGTCGCGATCGGTGGCTTCGTAGGCCGCCGCCATCTCCTTGAAGTCGATCGGCACCACCTCGATCCCCAGATGCTGGGCGATTTCCTTGACCACATTGTGCATCCGGCCGCCTACGGTCAACAGCCGGGCGCCCCTGAGAGCCCGCAGACACTGGCCCACATCGGCCAGCTTGAGGGGATCGTCTTTGCAAGCCGCATCGGACGGGGCAGGAGTCCGTTGCCGGCGAACCTCGTCGCAGGCTTTGACGAAATCCGCCGTCGTCCCCTTGGCCAGCAGGGTAAACGAACGGGCCGAGGCGGCCAGGTCTTCCAATCGGGTGGATGCCACCACCGAAAAGTTGCGATATTTGCGTCGCAGACCTGCCGTATATACCAGAAACCCCCCGCTGCCCGAAAAGGGAAAATCGGCCACCAGCGTGGGCTTGCCCGACGCCACCACCGTCTGCATCACCTGCACCCAGTTGTTCATCTGGTACACCAGATAGCCGGCGATACGCTGGCTCTCGTCCGCCGCCAGCAGCTTCTTGGCGTGCTCGGGACCGTGACACGCGGTAGGAAGGAATTCGACCTCCGGGCACAGGCGTTCCAACGTCTGGGTTACCTCCTGAATATCCCGCGAAAAGTCGTAGCCGATGTGCGGCCACGTGGGGCGGTCCTGCCGGAGCGCGAAGCACGCGAAAACCAGGCGGACCCGCGGCCGAGCTTGGGCTGAAGTGCCCGGCGCCGCCGCAACCGGCCGGTCAAGCAAGCCCGCCGCCATCGAACTACAGGCTCCGCAGACCCCCGCCAGAAAACGACGCCGACTGGTGCAGCACGCACACCCGACCGGCAGATTTCGCAAGCCTCCCATGGTAAACCTCCCGGAAAAAAGTCCCTCCCGAAGCGCTCGAACGCCCTCACGTTCTTCCCTCCGTTATGGCCCCGGGAGCGCAGAAAGGCAACCCCCTTGGCCCAGGGCCGAATCACGAAGCGTACCCCGCCCCATCATGCGGCCAATCCCAGGTCCGAACGCAGAAATCAGCCCTCCGAGGTGTCCCGGCCCGCTGACATCGAGACGATGTGCCCGGCAACGGTCGAGATGGAGGTTTGGAACGAATCTGCCGAGTGGGCAAACTTTACAGGCCCTTGTTCCTGGGCCCCGCCCCCCCGCGGCCGAGTCTGTCGGCAAGTTGCCGCAGGAACTTCAAAGTTTTTTTGCGCGCGTAACCCTTTGTGCGGCTTGACGTAGTCGCCACCACGCCTGCCTTGGGAAAACTTTTCCGTTTGCTCCATCGTAAGTTATTTGCCACATTCTTATAAGGGGCGCCTGTGTACCACTGCGCCCCCGTGCCTCTGGCCTTAAGGTGAGTTCACGAAGCCCAAGTCCAAGATTTCTCAAAGAAGACGGACGATGAGCCATCGCCTGGTGTTTGCGTCGCTGGTTGTTGCGCTCGGCACGTGGGTACCCAATTCGGCCGCGCAGGAGTGCTGCGGCGGGGACGCCGCCGCGGGTGCCGCCCCTGCGGCTGCGGTAACCCCTTCTTCCCTGCCCGTGGCCGCCTACCGCCTGGAGTATCAAACCTACTATGAGCCACAGCAAATCACCGCCTACCGCATCGAATACGAGACGGTGTGCGAAGAGCGGCCGGTCCTGACCTACCGGCCGGTCTGGGAAACGCGCGTGGAAAAGCGGCAGTACACCGTGGCGCGGCAGGTGGCCGAAACCGCCAACTACCAGCAGCGGCGCATCGTTTGGCGCCCTGTGTGGGAGACCCGCATCGAAGATCGCAGCTACGACCGCATCCGCTACGTCGAGGAAACCGCGGAACGCGAGGAGCGGCAGGTGGTGTGGCAGCCGGTGTGGGAGACGGCCCAACGCCAGATACTCCGCACGGTCATGCGCCCCGTCGAACAGACCGTTTTCCGCACCGAATACACAACCATGATGGAGCCGGTGACTACCACCCACACCCAGTGGATCGACCAAAGCTTCACCACCCAGCAGATCGTCCTCAAAC
>Ga0068707_1000580_pt1:0-5000 | contig 24329 bp, 15 predicted proteins | sample YNPNPMetaG_FD_66600 | JGI IMG/M metagenome (GOLD analysis project Ga0068707, IMG submission 66600) | Anoxygenic and chlorotrophic microbial mat microbial communities from Yellowstone National Park, USA - YNP NP MetaG | ecosystem: Environmental > Aquatic > Thermal springs > Hot (42-90C) >... | reverse complement strand
TCTTTGACGCTCGGCATGCCCCCCGGTAATGATGCCACCAGAGCGCCGACGCGATTGGCCAGTTCTGCCTGTCGTGCCAGATTCCAACCCATCATCCGTGATGTGACCCAGGCAGCGGTGAAGGCGTCGCCAGCGCCGACCGTATCGACGACATTTACAGGAATTCCCGGGACCTCAGCCATTCCCGATTGGTCAACCATGAGACAACCTTGGGCACCCCGTGTGACGCAAACTGCATCCACACCGAATCTGTCCAAAATGTAGTGGCAAAACTCCTCCTCCGTTTTGGCAGGCAATTCCAGCAACTGGCAGAGAACCCGGACTTCCTCATCGTTCAGTTTGACCAACCGAGCAAGCTCCAAAGACGCCTCAATTATGGGACGATCGAAATACTTTTGCCTGAGGTTGACATCAAACACGACCAGGCGTTTTTTCTTCTGTCCGGCCAGCAGCGACCGGATCGCCGCTCGAGATACGGGCAGGCGTTGCGCTAACGTTCCAAAACAGACGGCCACCGCCGAGTCAATGGCCTGCTGCCAGTCCAACGAAGCCTCCAAGTAATCCCACGCGACGCCTTCATGGATTGTGAAGCGTGGTTGATCAGGCAACGAAACATCCACAGTGACGTAGCCGGTGGGATGTGTGTCGTCCCATTGAATCCACTCTGTCTTCACGCCCGAGTTCGCAAGGATGCTTACGATTTCTTGTCCCCGTCGGTCCTGGCCAACACGCGACAGGACGCCGCCTTCAAACCCCAGTTGTGCGGCATGATATGCGAAGTTAGCTGGCGCCCCGCCGGGCCGTTCTCCGTCGGGAAAACAATCCCAAAGAAGCTCGCCCAGCCCCAGAATTAAGCCATGATTCATTGTCAAAACCTCTTTCCTGGATACTGGTTGCGCTCCATGGACTTTCGCGCCAAAGTCACCCGAACCCGTTGTTACTGCGGACGATCCAGGAGACCGCGGTTCTTCATCCAGGCCTGGAGGGCTTGGGGCCAGAGTTCGGTGCCGACTGTTCCCGCTGCCAGGCCGAGGCCGTGCCGTCCCTTCTCGAAAATGTGCAATTCAGCCGGAACACCTGCTTTTCTCAACGCCAAATAGAAGGCCACGCTGTTTTCCGATGGGACACCCTTGTCTTCATCGGTGTGGAAAAGAAAGGTGGGTGGAGTCTCCGCAGTCACCTGCTTTTCGTTGGAAAGGCTCCTGACCAACTCGGGGTCGGGGTTATCGCCCAGCAGGTTGCGCTGCGAACCACGGTGGGTGAATGTTTCATCGAACATGATGACCGGATAACAGAGGATGGCAAAATCGGGACGACAGCTCACACGGTCAACCGGATCAACAGCATCAGACTGCCCCGCGTCGAAATGCGTGGCTGCCGTTGATGCCAGGTGTCCCCCTGCGGAAAAGCCCATCACACCAATGCGGTTCGGTTTTATACCAAACTCGTCTGCCCGTGCACGCACCAGCCGGATTGCCCGTTGTACGTCCAACATCGGTGCCGGGTGCATATAACCTTTGTTGCGATGTCGGTAATCGAGGATGAACGCCGCGACACCGAAGGAATTGAACCACTGGGCAATTTGATGACCTTCATGATCCATCGCCAGGGCCCCATACCCCCCGCCAGGGCAGACCACAACAGCCGTACCAACCGCCTTTTCGGCTTCGGGAAGATAGATGATGAGACCGGGCTTATCTTGCGGCTGATCCCCTTTTGCCAGAGGTGCTCCGTTTGGCCAGAGAAGCTCCGTACGCGGGACCTCGGCCAACGAGATTCCGGTCCCCAAAACCGCCAGCAGCGCCGCTGCAGAAATTGCAATAGAACTAACCTCGTTCTTCATCGGTGCAATCCTCCTTCTCACTGTCTTAGCAAAACCACATGCCTCCCAAGTTACGTCCAGTCTCAAAAGAAATAACGTAACACCGCTCGAAGGGAATTGCTACACCCTTCAAACGATTTGGCAACCTGCATCTTGATGCGGCTTCTTCCGAATTATTAGAATACGAAGTGAGTCTGTTGAGTCCTCTTTTCTGGCCGGGCCCATTGCGCGGGTCAATGAGCGACGCACACAAGATATAGGAACATTTAAGATGAGGCGCTTCCCGCAAAGAGCTTATCGAAGCCTCGTTTTCGGCCTTCTCCTCTCCGCTTTAGTGATTGTGTTCGACTGTACTTATGCGTTTGCTAATGGTTTACCTTCTGGAATTGGTTTTATCCCAGGTCTGGCATCCCTGGATCCCCTATGTGGGCCTTTGTTGACAGTGGCGATAGCCATTATTGAAAGGCCATTTTTCGCGCGAAGTGGCCTCACACCGTGGGCCTTGATCCACTCTTTGCGGGCGAACTTTGCCAGCTATTTGCTGGGAATTGTTGTAGCTCTTGTGTATCTGGCGGTCGTACAAACCATCTATCAAGCCGGTTTTGACAACGTCGAAATGTTCCTGATCGGACTACCGGTGTTATTGGTCGTATTTACAATTTGGTTTGAACAGACACTTGCCGTGCGGGTTTTAGCTAAAGGACGGGAGCTACGTTCACGGTGGATTCTTGCGGGAAACATCGTGAGCAATCTGGCATTACTCGTTCTGGCAGCGGCGATTGACTGGATTTTTACGCGTATTGGAATTCGGGTTCACGAGTTCATGTTTTTTCTGGAAGAGTTGACAATTCCCCTCGTAGTTGCGTATCTGCTGATTCTCGCGGGAGCGATTCTCCTCGTCTTTGGCGTTCCTTTGTGGTCAGTTTTGCCGGGAAGTCTCCAACGAGGATTGGGCGTCCCCGAGGCGAATCTATTGCCCGCGGTTTCACAAGGTTCCGGAGAATCGGCGCCCTCTTTTGATATGGAAACAGCTCCCCAGGCGGCGTCGAGTGAGGTGGGCTGATCCGTCGATTTTGCCACAAAAATGTCGAGTTGGAAGACGCTGTGGCAATAATGTGGAGAGATTTCTCAGTGCAATGTCAGGGCACCGGCCTGTTCATCTCCAGGGTCCTTGACGCCTTGTCTCTGCTGACGTAAAAGGAATGGGTTACGGTGGGCGGGAAGCGAGACCGCCTGTTCCCCCGATATGCGGGTCATCCCACAAATCGGGATGAAAGGTTGAATCGTTTGATCAATAATCTCGCCTCCGTTGGTCAAATTTGCAATCGCTTGTTGAGATTGAGGGTCTGCCCATGGTCAAGGTGGTTGTTCTGGATCCGGTTTCGCCCGAGGGTCTCAAGCTCCTAGAAGCGGCTGGCACGATCGAGTACGAGGTGAGAACAGGACTTAAGGGCGACGAGCTTCGCAAGACGCTGGCGGAGTTCGACGGTGCAATTTGCCGAAGTGGTGTCAAAATCACCGCGGACGCATTGGAGGGCAATAAGCGATTGAAAGTCATCGTGCGGGCCGGTGTCGGAACAGATAACATCGACACGGCGGCGGCGACGCGGCAGGGGATCGTTGTCATGAATACGCCGGGTGGGAACACCATCGCCACGGCAGAACACACGATGGCCCTCATGCTGGCCCTGTCACGCAACATATTCCCCGCCTACAAAAGCCTGCTAGAAGGGAAGTGGGATCGGCACCAATTCACGGGAACAGAATTGTGCGGAAAAACACTCGGCTTGATAGGGCTTGGTCGGGTCGGTCAAGCCGTCGCCGAGCGGGCCCTCGCGTTCAAGATGCGAATTCTCGGCTATGATCCCTTTTTGCCAGAACATCGGGCAAGGGAATTAGGTGTGCAGATGTGCCGTAGTGTGGACGACATGTTGCCGGAGGTTGATTACCTCAGCGTTCACACACCACTTAATGACCAGACCCGGAACCTTATTGATCGGCCCCAGATCAAGATGATGAAAAAAGGCGTGCGCCTGATCAACTGTGCGCGGGGTGGAATCTACAACGAGGAGGCACTCCTCGAGGGGCTGCAATCGGGGCACATTGCTGGTGTTGCCCTCGACGTGTACTCCAAGGAGCCGTGCACTTCCAGCCCGCTGTTTGGACAGCCAGGGGTCTTGTGCACACCCCATTTGGGGGCCAGCACGGAAGAGGCCCAGACTAATGTGGCGATCGAAGCCTGTCAGCTTCTGGTGGATTTCTTCACCACAGGAGCCGTCCGCAATTCCGTAAATATGTCGCCGCTTGACCCAAAAACGCTGGAGGGACTGCGGGGATTTCTTGATCTGAATTACCGACTTGGTTTGTTGACGGCCCAATTGGATCGGGAAGCCCCCACCCGTTGCCGCATCCGCTATCAAGGAGATGTCGCCAATCGTGATACTCGGTTGCTTTCGGCAGCCTTTGCAGCAGGACTTCTTCAGCACGCCCTGGAACAGGCGGTCAACCTGGTCAATGCGCCCGTCTTGCTGAAACAACGGGGGATTGAGTTGACCGAAGAACGAACCACCGACATCGGTGATTTCGCCTCACAGATTACGGTCGAGGTCTTTCGCAACGACAAGTCAGCCCTCGCCGGGGGGACGCTTTTTGGGAAGTCTCTACCGAGGTTGGTACAAAAAGGCCCGTACCGTTTGGAAAGCCCCCTCGAAGGGACGATGCTTATTATGTATCATCGGGACGTGCCCGGTGTCATCGGGCGGGTGGGCGATATTTGCGGTCGGTACAATGTTAACATCGCCTTCCTTTCGCTGGGACGAGCCGAGAATAAACCAGGAGGAGAGGCAATCGGTATCCTTGCCCTCGACAATTACCCCCCCGCAGAAGCAATCAGCGAGATGCTTAAGATGGATCCCGTGCACCGGGTTGTAGTGGTTAGCCTCCCTCCGAGGGGTGAGCTCCCGTCCTGGCTTGGGGCAAGCATGCCGCAATAACGCAAACACGAACGTACCATCCCGAATGCGGCGTCACGAACCGCAGGAAGTGTAATTCAGATTTCTAATTGAGGCGACGGGCAATTCGGAGAGGCGCCTATTGGAGGGGCACGCTTGTCGTGCCCGCCGAGTCGGAACGGATGATCAAACGTTATGCACCGGACGCGACAAGCGCGTCCCTCCGA
>Ga0068707_1000579_pt1 | contig 24335 bp, 22 predicted proteins | sample YNPNPMetaG_FD_66600 | JGI IMG/M metagenome (GOLD analysis project Ga0068707, IMG submission 66600) | Anoxygenic and chlorotrophic microbial mat microbial communities from Yellowstone National Park, USA - YNP NP MetaG | ecosystem: Environmental > Aquatic > Thermal springs > Hot (42-90C) >... | reverse complement strand
TAAGGTGAGATAGTAATACATATACCTCTGCAATCAGGAGGTATTACGGACTGAAGGAGAAGATGAAGCTAAACTCAAATTCTTAAAAAAGGAGAAGGATGATGAAGAGAATTGTTCTACAAAGTCTGGGGCTTGGTCTGGTGGTGGTATTGCTCTTGGCTGCCTGTGCCCCGGCAGCGACTCCTGCGGTTGAACCCACCAAAATGCCTGAAGAAGCTCAACCTGCGCCTACTCAGCCGCCGGCAGAGACGGTTACGCTGGTGGTTTGGGATCAATATGCGCGCGATGTCGAGAGCGAGGTCATGAACCAGATCAATAAGGAGTTTGAGCAAGCTCATCCGGGCGTCAAGATCGAGCGTGTGGTCAAGTCGTTTGACGATCTGAAAACCACGATTAAGCTTGCGCTGGGTCAGCCGGATGGACCGGATGTTGCTCAAGTCAATCAAGGGCAGGACATGGTGGCTATTGTTGCCGGCGACTTGCTTTTGCCGCTGGATGATTATGCGGCGAAGTATAAATGGCGCGAAATTTTCCCGGAATCGCTCAACAGCCGCAACAGCGCCACTGCAACCGGCTTTGGTCAGGGTAATCTTTACGGCATGAGCGTCACAGCAGAGTTTGTTGGCGTGTATTACAACAAAGGCAAGTTTGAAAAATACGGCTGGAAGCTGCCGGCAACTTTTGATGAGTTCACCAAGCTGTTGGCTGATATCAAAGCTGCTGGTGAGATTCCGATCACCTTTGGCGATTTGGATGGCTGGCCGGGCATCCACATGTTTAGCTCGGTTCAGCATGTGCTGGTGGATGTGGATTACATCAATAACTTCACTTATGGTCTCAACAATGTCAGCTTTGACATTCCGGAGAATCGCGAAGCCGCCAAGATTGTACAGGGCTGGGCAAAAGATGGTTACTTCACGGATGGCTTTATGGGCATTGGCTATGATGACTCGCTGAAGATTTACAAATCCGGTCAGGGCGCCCTGATGATCACGGGTACCTGGGCGGCTGGTGAGTTTGTCACGGATACTGACCAAAAATTCGGCAATTTCTTGATGCCGCAGAAGACGCCGGATACACCGCAACTGGCGATTGGCGGTGTTGGGCTGCCTTTCTGCATCCGCAAAGGCTCAAAGAACGCTGATTTGGCGGCGGAATATATCAACTTCCTGGTCAGCCCGCGCGCGGCGCAGCTCTGGGCTGAAAAAGGAATACTGCCCGCTGCTCCGCTTCCGGCAGATTACAAAGTCGAAGAGGGCACATTGCTGGCGGATCAGGTGGCTGCCTGGAACACCCTGCTCAAATCCAACGGCGTCGGACACTATATTGACTGGGCAACGTTGACCATGTACGATACCCTCAATGCCGAATTGCAGAAGTTGTTTGCCGGGGAAACTACCCCCGAGCAGTTTACCGCAGCCGTTCAGGCAGATTACGCGAAACGATAAACGATGGATGGGTTTACCCTCTTCTCCCTCTCCCATGGGGGAGAAGAGGTTTTTTTATGACAATTCGCTGAAGGGATTATGAACAAAAAGTATCACTGGCCTGGCGAGTCTCGCTTTCTGGGCTACCTGTACATTCTGCCGGGGTTGGTGATTTATCTTTTGTTTGTGTTGTACCCTGTTTTGGAAACGGTGCGCACCAGCTTTTATCGGTGGGATGGCTTCACGGTTAACCGCACATTTATCGGGCTGCAGAACTATCGTCAGTTGTTGATTGATCATCAGTTTTTACAGGCGCTTTCTCATAATCTGATTTTCATTGTTTTCTACAGTATTATTCCCATTATTCTGGGCATTATTCTTGCCAGCTTGTTAGGGCGCCGCAGACTGCCGGGAATGACCTTTTTCCGCGCTGGTTTGTTCCTGCCGCAAGTGATCAGCATGGTCGTGGTGGGCGTCATGTGGCGCTGGATTTTCAACCCTGTTTTTGGACCGCTGAATGCCTTTCTTAAGCTGGTTGGCTTGAATTCGCTTGCCCGCCCATGGCTGGGAGACTTCACTCTTGCCTTGCCTTCCGTCGGCATCATCGGCACCTGGGTGATGTATGGATTCTGCATGGTTTTGTTTCTGGCGGGGATGCAGCGCATTCCGGAAGATTATTATGAAGCTGCCGAGCTGGATGGCGCTAACGAGATTCAGCAATTGCGCTATATTACCCTCCCTAGTCTGCGTCCTGAATTTGGGGTTGCCTTAATCACCACGATTATCGCGGCGCTGCGCGTTTTTGATCTGGTGTACGTGCTGACGCGCGGCGGACCCGGCGACCGTACGCTTGTGGTGGCTTTTCTGGTCTATCGGGCAGCATTTCAACAAAACCGCATTGGCTACGCTGCGGCGGTTGCCACAGTTTTGACCCTGATTATCTTGTTGATTTCGTTTCTGATTCTTCGCTTTCAATCCCGTTCTGAGGAATGATCATGCGTTCTTGGGCTCGGCTTCTCCCGAATTATTTTCTGCTCACGTTGTTTTTGTTAGTTGTCATCCTGCCCATTTTGGGTATTGTTTTGAGCGCATTCAAGACCAATCAGGAAATTGCGAAGGGACCTTTTTCGCTTCCCGCCAGACTCAGTTTTGATAATTTTGTTGGGGCTTGGACAGGAGGGCATTTCAACAATTACTTTCGCAGCAGTGTGATTGTCTCTACAGTAACGGTTGCGGTGAGCGTTTTCTTGAGTATCCTGTTGGGTTACGCGTTTGGGATACTCTCGTTTCCCGGTCAAAACCTGATTTACGGTGTGTTGTTGATTGGTTTCATGGTTCCTTTTGAGGCGGTAGTGATTCCTCTGTACCATTTCCTGAATCGTTTGGGTCTAGTCAATACCTACTGGGCTTTGATCTTACCGCAAATTGGACAAAGTATCAGTTTTGGCACGTTGTGGATGACCAGCTTTTTCCGCACTGCACCGCAAGAGCTGGTAGATGCTTCGGCAATGGATGGGTGTAATCGCTGGCAAACGTTGTGGCATGTTCTCTGGCCGCTGGCAAGACCGGCTGTGTTGACACTGGTCGTGTTGTTTTTCATGTGGACCTGGAATGAGTTTTTGCTGGCTCTGATCATGGTACAGGATGATCGCCTGCGCACCCTGCCTGTCGGACTGGCGTTCTTTCAGGGGCGTTATGTGGCGGATATTCCGCGCATGGCAGCCGGTTCAATCATTGTTGCAGGTCCGATTGTTTTGGTGTATATTCTCTTTCAGCGGTATTTCATTCGCGGATTGCTCGGCGGGGCAATCAAAGGTTAGAAAGGACTTTCAATGAAACTGACCATTTTGGGTGCGGCAGGAGTTCGCACGCCGCTGATGATCCAGTCTATTCTGCGGCGTCAGGAACGCATTGGTATTGATGAACTGGTCTTGATGGATATAGATGGTGAACGTCTGGAGTTAATCGGCGCGATTACCCAGCCGTTGGAGCTATCAAATGAAATGCGGTTTCGCATTCAACGCACGACCGATGCGGCTGAGGCGCTGAAGGATGCGGATTTTGTGATTGCCACGTTTCGCGTAGGGGGGATCGAATCGCGCAGGATTGATGAACGCGTGCCGTTGAATTATGGTGTATTGGGACAGGAGACGACCGGGCCGGGCGGTTTTGCGATGGGCATGCGGACAATTCCGGTGTTGTTGAAGTACATTGAACAAATGCGTCAACTTTGTCCTGATGCCTGGATGATTGATTTTGCCAATCCGGCGGGGATGTGTACTGAGGCGCTGACGCGAGTGGGCGGCTGGCAGCGCTCGGTGGGTATCTGTGATGGTCCGGTGGAGATTTTGCGCTTGGCGGCGGCTGTCTTGAAAGCGCCGATGGATGAGATTTCACTGGGGTATTTTGGGTTGAATCATCTGGGCTGGATCCGTTCGGTGCGCTATCAGGGGCGGGAGTACCTTGGGGAAATCATTGCGCTGTTGCGGCAGGCTGGCGGCGTGGGCGGGTTAAATATTGCGGCGGATTTAATCACCTCGCTGGGGATGATACCGAATGAGTACCTTTATTATTATTACTATCGGCGTCAATCGGTGGAAAATATCCTGCGCGCAGAACGCAGTCGTGGTGAACAGATTGCCGCTTTGAACTTGGAGCTGTTTGAACAATTACAGCGATGCAGAGCGCGCAGCGACTTCGAAGGTATGCGTCAGGCTTATTTTCGCTATCTGGAGCAACGCAGCAGCAGTTATATGCAGGTGGAAACTGGACGCGCTCCAGTACATGGTGATCTTGAACGTCTGGCTGCCGAAATCGCAGAGGGTGAGGGCTATGCCGGCGTTGCATTGGATTTGATTGAGGCGCTGGTGGGATACAAACCGCGCCAGATGTTGCTCAATGTTCCTAACCGCGGCGCAATTCACGGCATGAGTGATGAGGATGTAGTGGAAATTCCCGCTTTTGTCCACCGCAATGCTGTGGAGCCGCTGGCAGTTGGGGTTGTGCCGGATCATTGTCTGGGTTTGATGAAGCAGGTCAAGGCGTATGAACGGTTGACCGTTGAGGCAGCAGTGGAAGGTTCATACCAGAAAGCGTTGACCGCGCTGGCAATTCATCCATTGGTTGCAGATTATGAGCTGGCAAAACGCATTCTGGCGGATTATCAACGCGAACACGGTGCATGGTTTCCAACTTTACAGTAAAAAGGATGAAATCATACGATGGCGCTGCAATATGATGTCATGGTGGTTGGCAATTACAGCATTGATTTGATCTTCACTGGTTTGTCCGATTTTCCACAGCTTGGCAAGGATACCATTGGCACAGGGTTTGATATGCTGCCCGGCGAAGCTTACACGCCGGCGGTTGCCATGCACCGATTGGGGTTGAAGGTGGGCTGGGCAGGAGATTTTGGTAATGACCTTTTGAGCCGTATCGCCCTGGAATTTGTTCGTAAAGAAGGGTTGGACGAATCGCTGTTTGTTATTCATGACCGCCCGCTGCGGCGGGTGAGCGCTTCGGCTTCTTTTCCTGAAGATCGGGCTTTTATGACCTACTACGATGAAGATCCGCAGCCGCCAGCGATTGCATCCGCTCTGCCAAAAGCAGAAACGCGCGCCTTGTATTTGCCTGGTCTCTGTCAGGACTGGGTTTTGGATTTGTTCTTAAGTGAATTGCAAGAAAGGCGGATCAAGCTGGTTATGGACGGCAACCTGTTGGGAGAGCCCAATATCCATGACGCTAGGGTGCGGCGGGCAATTGAAGCCTGTGAGGTTTTTTTGCCGAATGCGGCTGAGGCACGTTGTTTGACAGGGGAGAACGATTTGCGTCAGGCTGCGCGGATATTAGGAACGCTTTGTCCACTGGTAGCCATTAAGGATGGCGCGCGCGGCGCCTGGGGCTGCCAGCAGGGGCAGGTTATCCATATGCCGGCGATTCCGGTGAAAGTTTTGGACACCACCGGTGCAGGGGATTGTTTCAGCTCTGGATTTGTGACCGCGTGGCTGCAGGGGTGTTCGCTGGTGCAGTGTTTGCAGTGGGGCAATATCGTTGGCGGATTGTCAACACAGAAATGGGGCGGGACGGGGGAACGGATAACTGCTGAGACTGTTCAGCAATGGTTACAGTATTATAATAATAGTTCGTTTGGGTGATTCTTCTTGACAGCGAATGTGGCTGTCATTATAATCACGCGCCTTGTGCAGATATACATGGTGAGCAGAATTGTGACAGATGATGGACATAGACGAGTATAATGGAACGGCCGTCATGCGCCGGACGGTGGGAGAAAAACCCCGACGATCCTGGCGCAGTTGGTTGATTGGCCGCCCTCTTCCCACTGCAGATGCACCGCATCAGACCATCGGAAAGTTCATCGGTCTGGCGGTTTTTTCTTCCGACGCCATGTCTTCGGTGGCATACGCGCCGCAGGAAATATTAATTATTCTGGCGGCAGCAGGGGTTACGGCTTTTAGCTACTCTATCCCGCTGGCTTTTGCGATTGTTGGATTGCTGGCAATCATTATCTTTTCGTATGAGCAAACCATTCACGCTTATCCAAACGGCGGCGGCTCTTACATCGTGGCGCGCGATAATCTCGGCGCATTTCCAGCCCAAGTTGCTGCTGCCGCACTGTTGACTGATTATGTGTTGACTGTGGCGGTATCCGTTTCTTCTGGGGTGGCGCAGATTGCTTCGGCTTTTCCTTTTCTGTACCCGTGGCGGGTCTGGGTTTCGGTGGCGTTGGTGCTTTTTGTCATGATGGTCAACTTGCGCGGTATTCGGGAATCAGGCATCACCTTTGCCATCCCTACCTATTTTTTTATTGTGATGATGTATTTGACGATTGGCTTAGGGATCATTCGCTGGTTGACCGGTACGTTGGGTGCAGTTGTTGATCCTCCCGAAATGGAATTTGCGCAAACGCTTCAGACGGTCACCCCGTTTCTTTTGCTGAAGGCATTTGCCAGCGGTACTTCGGCGGTGACAGGAGTGGAAGCGATTGCTGATGGTGTCCCCGCTTTTCGGGAACCGAGAAGCCGAAATGCAGGTATAACCTTGCTGATGATGGCTTGTATTCTCGGTTCTTTGATGTTAGCAATCACGATTCTTGCGCATCAGGTTTCAGCTTTACCGTCGGAGTCTGAAACACTGATCTCACAACTGGCTCGGACAGTTTATGGTGAGCGCGGAATTTTGTACCTGATGACCATTGCAGCAACGATGATTATTCTGGTGATGGCGGCGAATACCGCTTTTGCTGATTTTCCCCGTCTGAGTGCTATTGCTGCGACGGATGGTTTTCTACCCCGTCAGTTGACCTATCGCGGCAGCCGGCTGGTGTATTCGCGCGGTATTATGGCTTTGGCGTTTATCGCCAGCGGGTTGATTATCGTCTTTCAGGCAAGCGTTACCCGCCTGATTCCGCTTTATGCGATTGGCGTGTTTGTGTCCTTTACCCTTTCTCAAGCGGGCATGGCGCACCGCTGGTGGAAATCTGGACATCTCAAAGCGGGCGAAGAAAAAGTGGAGCGCGGGTCAACCCTCCGTTTTGATCCGGGCTGGAAGTACAAGATGATCATCAATGGGTTCGGCGCTTCCGTGACCGCCGTGATTGCTTTTGTATTTGGCGCAACCAAGTTTACCGATGGCGCCTGGATCGTTATCATTTTGATCCCGTTGCAGGTATTTATTTTTTCTTCCATTCATCATCACTACCGCCGTGTTGCGGAGCGGCTATCGCTGGAACATTTTGGCGCCTATCCAAGAATTTCACGGCATCGCGTGATTTTGCTGCTGGGCGGTGTACATCGCGGCTCGCTGGCGGCGCTGCGTTATGCCAGAACGCTCTCCGATGATATTACAGCGGTGTACGTTTCCATTGATCCGAATGAAGCTGCCAAAATCCAGAAGAAGTGGGAAATCTGGGGGGAAGGGGTGCGGCTGGTGATTTTAGACAGCCCCTATCGTCTGTTCCTTGAGCCGCTGCTGGAATATATTGAAGAGATAGACGAGCAGCGTCAGGCAAATGAAATCATCACCGTTGTTGTGCCGCAATTTGTTCCCAGGCACTGGTGGGCAAGGTTTTTACATGCACGCACTGCCGACACCCTGCGGAAGGTGCTTTTGAATCGTACTGAAATCGTGGTTACGGAAGTTCCTTATGAAGTTCATTAGTAACTTGTCAGGCAGGTCAGGATGAAAGTGATTGTGGTGGGTTGTGGTCGTTTTGGCGCTGAGCTGGCATACCGTCTTTTCCAATCCGGTCATGAGGTTACGGTGGTGGATTATTCGCCGGCATCCTTTGCGGTTTTGCCGTCCGATTTTGGCGGGAGGCTGGTGGATGGTGAGGCAACCAGCCAGGACGTGTTGGTGCGGGCGGGGATTGAGACTGCGGACGCGCTTGCGGTGGTTACCAATTCGGATGCGCTCAATCTTGTGATAGGAAGAATAGCTCGTGAAGTGTATCGTATTCCCAATGTTGTCGCGCGTAATTATGATCCACATGCGGCTGATTTGTACGAGCTGTTTGGTTTGCAGGTGGTCAGTGCTGCCAGTTGGGGGGCTCAGCGGATGGAAGAAATTCTCAGTCAAAGCTCATTGCGGCGGGTTTTTTCTGCCGGTCAGGGTGAGGTGGCAGTATATGAAGTGACTATCCCGGAAGCCTGGCACGGCAAGCCGTTGAAACAACTGGTGAATTCTTTTTGCAGCGTTGTGGCAGTTACCCGAGGAGGGAAGGCGCATATTCCTCAACCTGATCAAATGCTAGAAGCAGGCGATTTATTGAGCATCAGCGCAACTGCTGAAGGAGCGATGCAGTTGCAAAAACGGCTAACCGGTTCTTTTGAGGAGGGCAATTAGTATGTATGTTTTGATTGTAGGCGGCGGTAGAACCGGTGCGCAACTGGCGCGTTTCCTGCTGGCACAGAATCATGACGTGATGGTTGTGGATGATCGCAGAGAAGTGTTATCTCGCATTCACAAAGAATTGCCCACCGAAATCATTATTGAGGGTAATCCACTTGATGCGCTGGTTTTGGAACAAGCGGAGATTGGTCAAGCTGATGTGATTGTCGCTTGCACGACCAGTGATGAGATCAATCTGGTGGTCTGTTATCTGGCTCGGACGCGCTACCATGTCCGCCGCACCATTGCCCGTGTGAACAATCCTCGCGATGCTTGGTTGTTTAATGACTTATTTTGTGTGGATGTAGCGATCAATCAGGCTGAAATCATGGCGCGCATCATCGAGGAAGAAATGTCCATGGGGGATATGATGACTCTGCTCAAACTGCGCCGTGGGCGTTACTCTCTGGTGGAGGAAAAAGTGCCGCCGGATGCAAAAGGGATTGGCCTGGCGATTAAAGATTTGGGCATTGAAGACTGCGTTATTGCGGCGATTATTCGTCAGGGTAAGATCATCGTGCCGCGAGGCGTTACCACCTTTCAGGAAGGCGACGAGGTTCTGGCGGTGGCTGACGCAGAGGGGGCGCGCTGTCTGGCGGAATTGCTGGGGAAACCTCAGGCAAGAGATGAGAATTCAGACAAGCGGGCGTAGGAGATATTGGGCAAACTGGGCGGGGTTGTTTGACCAATCAAGCCTGACTAGGGTATAATTTCACTTTGCTGATTTGACAGCAATGATCTGAAACAGGTAAAGGAGCAAGATGGTAAAAAGAACCTATCAACCGAAAATTCGCCGCCGCGTGCGTGTGCATGGCTTTCGAGCCCGGATGGCAACTGCCGATGGACGCGAAGTGTTACGCCGGCGCCGTTTACACGGGCGACACAGACTGACCGTGAGCGATAAACTGCGCGCTAAAGATGTCCGCTGGTCATAAGGCAATCTGGCTGCCGCCGTTCCATGCTTAAAGGTTGCGGCATGAACACCAATGGGAAAGATGGGTTAATGGGTGAAACGGAATGTTCGCCTGCGAAGCCAAACCGAGTTCCAGCGGGTACGGCGTTTAGGAAAATCGTTTACGCACCCATTGATTGTCTTGCTGGTCATGCCGGAAGAACAACACGGCGTCAAAATTGGCGTTGCGGCGGGGAAGGCTGTGGGCAGCGCGGTTAAGCGCAACCGCGCCAAACGGCGATTGCGAGCGGTATTGGATGAGTTTGTGCCGAATTTGCAGCCTGGTTACAACTTGATTGTCATAGCGCGTGAAGCAATTAATCGGGCTAGTTATTTTGAGTTGCGCGCAGCGTTAAGGGATGTGCTGATCAGGGCGCAGTTATTGAAAGAATCAAATGAGTTTCCAGGTGACTCAAACGCAGGAGTTTCAACCTGAGCCGCGTTTGCGGGATTTGCCGCTTAAACTCAGCACCTTGCCGCGCTGGGTGTTGCTGCTTTTTATTCGAGGGTATCAGCGGTTTGTTTCTCCTGTTTTGCCGCCGAATACCTGCCGCTTTTATCCGACCTGCTCCCATTACGGTTATCAGGCGATTTATAAGCACGGGGCGTTAAAAGGCAGTCTGATGGCAGTCTGGCGCGTTTTGCGCTGTAATCCCTTTAATCCCGGCGGATTTGACCCGGTGCCCTGATGGGTTGAGTAAAAGGCTTTTTGCTTACAAGAAAAAGAAAAATCCGAGATAAGGTTGTATAAAAATCGAATGAGGCTGAAACATTTTTCTATCATTTTATTGCTGGTTGTAACCAGCTTGTTTTTAGGGGGGTGTAGCGGGGCTGGGGCAATGGCGAATAACTGGCCCGGAATAACCATTGACCAGGATACTGTTTATGTGGCTTATGCTGGCGGGGTCATGGCGGTACGGTTGAGTGATGGCAGTCTGGTCTGGCGCTTTCCTGAGAAGGTTGAAAGCGGCAGAACATTTTACGCTGCACCAGCGGTCTCTGATGGGCTGCTGGTTGTGGGAGATTACGCGGGGACGCTCCATGCTCTGGACGCAGCCAGCGGTGTTCAAAAATGGGCCTTCACGCCGCAGGTCAAATCTGGAAATGCGGCGCGTTTTGTGGGGAGTGCGCTCATTCATCAAGATATGATCCTGGCGCCTACCGCTGGACACGATAGTCTTTATGCCGTGAGTCTGACTGGAAAGGAGCTGTGGCGCTTTCCTACTGGACAGGCGATCTGGGCACAGCCGGTTAGCGATGGTGAACGCGTGTACATTGCTTCTATGGATCATTATTTATACGCTGTTCGCCTTGTGGATCATCAACAGGTATGGAAGAAGGACCTTGGTGCAGCATTGGTTGCGGCACCCGTTCTGGCGGATGGTACCTTGTATTTGGGCACGCTGGGGAATGAGATGATAGCCGTCAGTACAGATGGGGAGATTTTGTGGCGCTATACTACGGACGGGGCAATATGGTCCAGCCCTGTTTTGGTGGAGGGCTCTCTTTATTTTGGTGATGCTGCTGGTTCCATTTATGCGGTTGATGTGACAAGCGGAACTGGACGATGGAAGATTGACCTTTCGAGTGGCGCTATTACCGGTTCCGGGGCGGTTGTATCGGGTAATCTCGTGTTTAGCAGCGAAAACGGTAGTCTGGTCGCAGTTGGTTTGGATGGGCGCAGGTTGTGGACACAGACGTTTCAGGGTAAACTATATACTGGTCCTGCGGTCTCGGATGACAAAATCATTGTTGCCATTACGCAGGGCGACCAATTGCTGAAAGCATTGGATAGCAATGGGAATGAGTTGTGGTCTTTTGCGCCACCCAAGTAAGGATAGGTGAAACATGTGGGACGCGTTTATAGGGTTTTTTATTAATACACTGCTGTTTATTTATCAACTGGTCGGTAATTTTGGCGTTGCGATCATCCTGTTTACAATACTGATTCGCCTGGTCACGCATCCTTTGACGGTACAGCAGCTCAAGGGAAGCGCAGCGATGCAGGAATTGCAGAAAGACAAGCGCTGGCAGGAGATTCAAACGAAGTATAAAAATGACAAGGAAAAGCTGGCTCAGGAACAGATGAAACTGTATCAGGAGTTGGGAATTAATCCAATGGCTTCTTGTCTGCCAACCTTAATCCAGTTACCGATTATTATCGGGTTATATCAGGCAGTGATCAAGGCTTTGGCATCCACACCGCTCGAACTTCTTAACCTGACCCGCCATGTCTATCCCTCTCTTCTTAATGTGGCTTCGATTATTCCCTTGGATAACCGCTTTTTATGGATGGACCTTGCACGACCAGACTGGTTGCGATTGGACTTTTTGCCGTTTGGCATTCCAGTACTGGCAATTGTGGTTACCATAACCACGTATCTCCAGTCCAAGCTGATGTCACCGCCATCCACAGGTCCAAAGGATCAGACAGCCATGATGACAGGCATGATGAATCTGTATATGCCGTTTCTTATGGGGTATCTGGCGTTGACTTTTGCCTCTGGGCTTTCGCTCTATTTCTTTGTCTCCAATGTGATTGGCATCTTGCAATACGCGCTTTTGGGCAAGGTGAACTGGAAGAATTTATTCCCCGCTCGTAAACCTGTCGGCACAAAATAGCGATCAATCTGATCGAGTGATTAGAGGCGGATTATGGAAGATGGAAAAACGATGCTGGAAGTGATTGGTCCAACCGTTGAAGATGCCATAGAAATGGGATTGGATCAGTTAGGGCTGCCGCGAGAAGCTGTGGAAGTGGAAGTGCTTGATCCGGGCAGCAAAGGGGTTTTTGGGTTAGGCGGGCGTCAGGCACGGGTTCGTCTGATTTTTGGAGTAAAAGAAGAGGCTGTTGCGGATGCTGGCGCAGTGCCGAAGGCAGAAACCAAACCGAAAGCTCTGTCAGCTGAGGATTTAACCACAGAGGAAGATCAGCAGCCGCTTCAGGTGGCAAGCGTTGTGGTGCGTGACTTGCTGGAGAGAATGCATGTGCGTGCAAGGGTATCCGCCCGCTATCTGCGGGTTCCAGACGAGGCAGAACAACCGACCGTTCTGGTCGAAATTCAGGGGAACGATTTAAGTATTCTGATAGGACGTCGTTCTGAGACTTTGAACGCGTTGCAGTATCTGACGAATTTGATTGTGGGCAAAGAACTAGGGCGTTGGCTACCGGTGCTGATTGATGTGCAGGGTTACCGCGCCAGGCGAGAACGGCAGTTGCGCATTCTGGCACGCCGCATGGCTGAGCAGGCAGTCCATACTGGGCGTCGTCAGGTATTGGAGCCAATGCCTCCTGATGAGCGCAGATTGATTCATCTCGAATTACGCAATCATCCTCAGGTGACTACGGAAAGCATTGGGGAGGATCCTAACCGCAAAGTTACCATTGTGCCGAAAAAATAATGTATTGTCTTTTGCTTTGATGGAAGGCGGATGAAAAAGATGACCCTTTGCGCCTTCCATGAATTGTTTGTTTTGATGGGTTATTCCTGAATAGAGAGGAACATGATGCGGGCTGTTGACATTATCATCAAAAAACGCGATGGCAAAGAGTTGAGCCGTGAGGAAATTGAATTTTTTGTCAATGGTTTTGTTCGGGGCGATATTCCTGATTATCAGGTCTCTGCCTGGGCAATGGCGGTATTGCTCAACGGGATGACCGATCGAGAGACGACCGATTTGACCCTGGCGATGGCGCACTCAGGCGAGGTTTTAGACCTGTCGGGTGTTGTGCCGATTGCCGTTGACAAACATTCTACCGGTGGTGTGGGTGATAAGGTAACGCTGGTCGTTTTGCCTGTTGTTGCTGGCTGTGGATTGGCGGTAGGAAAGATGTCTGGGCGCGGTTTGGGATTCAGCGGTGGGACGTTGGATAAACTGGAGTCTATCCCCGGCTACCGAACCAATCTTTCCAAGCAGGAGTTTCTTACCCAGCTAAAAGAAATTGGCATTGTCTTAAGCGGTCAAAGCGCTGACCTGGCACCTGCAGATGGCAAATTGTATGCCCTGCGTGATGTGACCGGAACAGTGCCCTCCCTGCCGTTGATCGCATCTTCGGTGATGAGCAAGAAAATTGCTGCCGGTGCGCATGCGATTGTTCTAGATGTCAAGACCGGTGTCGGAGCTTTCATGCAGACTCTGGAAGATGCCCGCAAATTGGCGAAGTTAATGGTGAGTATTGGTAAGTTGAGCCATCGGCGGGTTGTGGCTTTGATTTCCGACATGAACCAGCCGCTTGGCTTTGCAGTTGGCAATACACTGGAAATGCTGGAAGCGATGGAAACTTTGCAGGGAGGTGGACCTGCTGATTTTCGCGAGCATTGTCTGGTGCTTTGCAGTCACATGCTGGTTCTTGGCAATGTGGCATCCACGCTTGAGGAAGGGCGCATGATGGCAGAAAAATCCATAGATAGCGGCGCTGCCTGGAACGCATTCCGCAAGCTGGTGGAAGCACAAGGTGGAGACGTCAGTTATTTGGATGACGTTTCTAAATTCGAGCGTGCCAGTCTGATTGAGACTGTTAAGGCGCCGCGCTCCGGTTATCTGCTGGCAATCAATGCCAGGGAAGTGGGGGAGGCTGCGGTAGGATTGGGCGCAGGGCGCGCCAAAAAGGGTGACCCAATTGATCATGCTGTTGGTGTGATGATCCATCACAAGGTTGGCGATCGGGTAGAGCAAGGCGAACCGCTTTTTACCGTTCACGCCAATGATGCTGAAAAACTGACGGAGGCGAAAGATCGTTTGCTCAAGGCTCATCAGTGGAGTGAACAGCCTTGTCCACCTTTGCCGCTCTTTTATGATGTTATTTCTGACTGAGTTGACTCCTACGGCGCGCCTCTTTTATACCATAAAAACTTACGGCAGGCATTGGCTTCTCGTGGGAGAACGTGGCTGAGGAGACTCCCCATTGTTACAAAACGGAGAAAGCTGCCAATTTGTTGACCAATTTCAGCGGTTGTGGCATAATTCAAGTGTCAAAAAGCGATGATGGAAACGAGTAAGCCTGACGGAATCGTCAGCGAACCCGGGGCGGGTGTGAGCCGGGGCGAAACCACAGGCTGAAAATCCTTCCGGAGCTGCAAGCTGAACGCAGTCCTGTCGGGCTGTTAGTAGGTGCGACGGAAAGCCGACCGTTATCACGGCTCAGGTCTATCCGCATGGCGGATGTACCTGACAGAGTGCCCGCCAACCGGCGGGAAGCGGGGTGGTACCACGGGAATTTCTCTCCCGTCCCTGAAGGGGATGGGAGAATTTTATTTTGAACAGATACGGAGTGCGCTGAAGTTTTTTAAGGAGGCATGATGTTTCGACCAGTATCTTCTAAATTGAACATTACTGCGATGGAAGAAGATGTCCTGAACTTTTGGAAAAAGCATGACATCTTCCGCAAGTCCATGGATGAACGTGTTGGAGGACCAAAATATGTTTTTTATGAAGGTCCACCAACCGCAAATGGAAAGCCGGGCGTTCATCATGTGCTGGCGCGTGCATTTAAGGATGTATTTCCGCGCTATAAAACGATGCGTGGGTACCATTGTATTCGCCGCGGCGGGTGGGATACACACGGTTTACCGGTTGAAATTGAGGTTGAACGTAAACTTGGGTTCACCAACAAACAACAAATCGAAGCCTATGGCATTGATAAATTCAATCAGCTCTGCCGTCAGTCGGCGTTTGAATACATTCGCGACTGGGAACGTCTGACCGACCGCATGGCATACTGGGTGGATCTGGAGACGGCTTATATTACTTATAAGAACGACTACATTGAAAGCATCTGGTGGATCTTAAAGAATTTTTGGGATAAAGGATTGCTTTATCAGGGCTTTAAAGTTGTGCCGTATTGCCCTCGTTGTGGAACCCCGCTCTCCGATCACGAAGTGGCGCTGGGGTATGAAGAAGCCACCGATCCTTCGGTTTTTGTGCGCATGCCGCTTGTGGACACGCCTGACACTTCCCTTTTGGTTTGGACAACCACACCATGGACACTGCCGGGCAATGTTGCCGTGGCGGCGCACCCGGATGTCACCTATGTTGTGGTTGAACGAGAGCTTGCCGAAGGTGGGACAGAGCGGCTGATTCTTGCAGAATCGCTGCTGGGCGCTGTGTTTGCAGAGGAACCGGTGCGGGTTGTGGAACGGATGAAAGGCAAGCAACTGAAGGGCAAGCGTTACCAGCCTTTGTTTACGTTCTTACCGCTGGACAAACCTGCCCATCGCGTTGTTCTGGGTGACTTTGTGACCACAGAAGATGGCAGCGGACTTGTCCATATTGCCCCTGCATTTGGCGCTGAAGATATGCAAGTGGCGCTGGAGGAGAATCTGCCGATTTTGATGACCGTTGCAGAGAACGGCACCTTTATACCGGAAGTTCGTCCCTGGAGCGGGAAATTTGTCAAGGATGCCGATCCCTTGATCACGCGTGACCTTGATGAGCGCGGTTTATTGTTCCGCGCCACGACCTACACGCATACCTATCCGTTTTGCTGGCGTTGCTCAACACCATTGTTGTATTATGCTCGCCCAACCTGGTACATCCGCACCAGTCAATTGAAAGACCGGCTGGTGGCGTTAAACGAGCGGATTAACTGGTATCCTGGTCACATTAAGAACGGACGATTTGGCAATTGGCTGGAGAATAATATAGATTGGGCGCTTGGACGCGAACGATATTGGGGAACGCCGCTCCCGGTTTGGGAATGCGAAAGCTGTCATCATCAGCTTTGTGTTGGCTCGCGCCAGGAGCTTTCGCAATTATCCGGCATGGATCTTTCCGGTTTGGATTTGCATCGTCCGCATGTGGACGAAATCAAGCTGCGTTGTCCTGAGTGCCAGGGTGTGATGCGCCGCGTTCCTGAGTTGATTGATGTCTGGTTTGACTCAGGGTCAATGCCGGTGGCGCAATGGCATTACCCCTTTGAAAATCAGGAAATCTTCAAAGAGCAGTTTCCAGCCGATTACATTTGTGAAGCGGTGGACCAGACGCGCGGCTGGTTCTATTCGCTCCACGCGATCAGCACGCTGCTTTTTGACAGTGAGTGTTACAGAAACGTCATTTGTCTGGGTTTGATTCTGGATGCCGAAGGGCAGAAAATGTCAAAGTCGCGCGGCAATGTGGTGGACCCCTGGGATGTGCTGAATACCCATGGCGCAGATGCGATGCGCTGGTATCTTTATACTGCCAGCCCGCCGGGACAGGAGCGGCGTTTCTCGGTCAATCTGGTAGCAGAGGTGGTCAGGAACTTCATACTCACTCTGTGGAATACCTACTCATTCTTTGTCACCTATGCCAACCTGGATGGCTGGAAACCTGACGCGAAAGAAGTGATTCAGTACAGTGCGTTGGATCGCTGGTGCCGTTCTGCGCTTCATGCTTTGGTGCGTGACGTAACCGCCGCGCTGGAAAATTACGATGTTCTTGGCGCAACCCGCCCGATTGAAACGTTCGTTGATCAGCTCTCTAACTGGTATTTGCGGCGTTCACGGCGAAGATTCTGGAAGAGCGGTTCAGATGCAGACAAGCGGGCGGCTTATGCCACGCTCTATGAAGCATTGGTCACATTAAGCAAATTGATAGCGCCGACAATGCCGTTCCTTGCAGAGGAGCTTTACCAGAATCTGGTTCGCTCGCTTGATCAACAAGCGCCGCTTTCGGTGCATCTGGCGATGTGGCCCGGATTTGAGCCTTCAGCCATTGATGATCGGTTGAATCGCGAGATGGCACTGACCATGAAGCTGGCTTCGTTGGGGCATGCCGCGCGCAACAAAGCGAATCGCAAGGTGCGCCAGCCGTTGGCTGAAGCTGCTTTTGCAGTGGGTAATGTTGAAGAGCGCGCAGTGATTGATAAATATGCTGATTTGCTGGCAGATGAGCTGAATGTAAAGAAAGTTCGTGCGCTGGATGCTACTGTCGAGGCGGTGGATTATAGCCTGAATCCGCTGCCCAAACAGTTGGGACAAAAGTACGGCCCCCGTTTTCCGGGGATTCGCAAGGCGTTGTTGTCGCTGGATGCTTCTGCTGCGGCGGCAAAGCTGTTGCGGGGCGAGGTGCTGACCATTGAAGTGGAAGGTGAGCGTTATGAAATATTGCCAGAAGAAGTTGAGGTGCGTGTCAATGCACGTGCAGGTTTTGCCGTGGCGTCCGAAGGCGCGTATCTGGCTGCTCTGGTAACGGACTTAACGCCTGAACTGGTGCAGGAAGGACTGGCGCGTGAATTTGTGCGGCGGGTTCAGGATTTACGCAAGCAGGCGGATTTAGATATTGCGGATCGCATTGTTCTCTATTATCAAGCCACAGACGGTCTCCAGCAGGCGATTGAGCGATTCAGGGATTACATTATGGGCGAGACGCTTACAGTGGAGATGAATGCCAGTGCTATGCCGCAGGGAGTGCCGGTAAGCAGTGATGAGTTTGACGGCGAAAAGGTGACGATTGGCTTGCAGAAAAGAGGTTGATCTCGTCTGGCGGTGAGTTTGATGTTGTCGTCAAAACGTTAGGGGCTTCTCAATCCTTCCTGTTTGTGTTGTGAGTTTCCGCGTTGTAGGCGAGCGATTATACAACGAAGAGCCCTTGCTTTAACTTTTTACTGAATAATGATACAATTTTCTCAAGATGGGTTTCATTTCTGCACTTACCTCCCTAAAATTCTTTTGGCGGATTTGGAGTGTGCTGAGTGTTTCAGCTCTGTTGGGTGGCTGTTTCATCTTGTATTCTCGGTTGAATATTTTATATGCCCTGTTTTGGCTGGCGGTTAGTGGTGTATTGCTTGCTTACCAGCTTTTGATATTTAGGCGTAATCTAGCCTTCAATGTCTCAATGAACACAGGACAAGCGCTTGCAGGTATTGGCATTGCCAATTGGGTCACTCTAAGTCGTGGTATTGTAATCGCCATGTTGGCAGGTTTTGTTGCTATTCCAAAGCCTGGCGGTTGGCTGGGTTGGATGCCTGGTATTTTGTATTCCCTTGTAGTGATTGGGGATTACCTTGATGGTTTTTTGGCGCGCCGATTACGGCAAGAGACCAAACTTGGCGAATTTTTTGACACATTCTTGGATGGATTGGGGGTTTTTCTGGGTGCTTTCCTGTTAGTTCTGTATGGTAAGGCGCCTTGGTGGTATCTAATGGTGGGGTTGGCTCGATATTTGTTTTTGTTCGGTATATGGCGGCGCAGGAAACTTGGGCTGCCGGTATATGATTTGACTTACAGTCCAGTCCGGCGAGCGCTTGCTGGATCGCAGATGGGCTTCATAGCGGTTGTTTTGCTGCCAATTTTTGGTCCGCCGGTAACCACTGTAGCATCAACTTTGTTTATGATACCTTTTTTGCTCAATTTTCTGCGAGACGGGTTGTTTGTTAGTGGTGTTCGCATTTCATTACAATTTCAACTGAGTTGGATTGTCCAATGGGTACCGCTTATTTTGCGCGCAATTGTCATTGCTTCAATTGTTTCTTTGTGGCTTTCTGGTTCGACTGGCCTGTTTATAGGTGATGTAATTTTGGAAGGAGTAATGTTGTTACTGCTTTTATTTGGCATTGCTGGACGGATTACTGCGATATTGGCACTTTTGTTTTCTGGATACTTTTTACAATTTGACTTGATGAATGAGGTTTTTTGGATCATACTAGTTTGCAGCTCGCTGTTGTTTTTTACGGGCAGCGGGCGACTATCCTTGTGGAAGCCTGAAGATACGTTGATTTATAAGCGGGCGGGGGAAAGAAAATAGGAATGAGCAGACTCAAGCATCTTTCTTGGTTGGTGTGGTTAGTAGTTTTGTTGTGTCTTTGGTGGGCGTTGCGGAATGTGTCTTTTGTTGAAGTTTGGCAGACCCTTCACTTGCTTTCTTTCTGGCAGATTATCATCTTAATTCTTGCAAACTGTAGTATCTTGTTGTTGTTCAGCGGTCGCTGGTGGCTCATCTTACGTTTCTTTCGTCAACCGGTGGGATACGTTGCGCTCTCTCTTTATCGTTTGGCGGGGTTCGGGATTAGCTATTTTACACCGGGCACACAATTTGGCGGCGAACCGGTGCAGGTGTTGTTGTTGCAGCGTCGCCATCAAGTTGGACTTTCAACGGCAACGTCGAGTGTCTTTCTGGATAAGTTGATTGAAGTGATTGCTAACTTTACTTTTTTGATTTTAGGGCTGGTGGTGGTTTTGTTCGCCAGACAAACTTACTACTGGCAGAGCGGTTGGATGCTTCTACCGATCATCGTTGCGCTTATATCCCTTGTTTTTTATTTATTTTTCTTGTTGCGTGGACAATTCGTTCTATCACAACTTTTGCGCTTATTTGTGCCTTTTTCTCAAGAAGGGAGAATGTATCGCTTGTATCAGGTTGTTCAAAACGTTGAAGCTGAAATTATAGGGTTATCTCATCAGAAACCGCTTCTTTTGGTTCTATTGTTTCTGATTTCTATGGTTGTTTGGATTGCAATGGCGGCTGAGTACTATCTTGTGTTGCTTTTTCTTGGCTTGAAGCTCGACTGGGTTCAGACGGTGATTGCAATGACCTTGGCGCGGTTGGCGCTTTTGACCCCTTTGCCCGGGGCTTTGGGGTCGCTTGAAGTCAGTCAGGTGTTGGCGATGCAGTTACTTGGTTATTCACCAGCAATAGGTATTTCACTGGTATTGCTCAATCGAGGGCGAGATATATTCTTTGGGGGAGTGGGATTGTTGATTGGCAGTTGGTCGCTTCGTATCCGTTGATGATTAAAAGTTTAGGAGGTTGTTATGAAGCTGAAATTAAGAAAACGCATTGGTATATTACAAGTGGGGATTATTTTGTTAACAGTTGCTACTGCTTTGATTCATTTTTACTTGAATGTGCTGATGGGAAAATTAGATTTGTTGTTTACGCTGAATGGGATTGGTTATCTTGGGCTTTTAGCTATATTGTTGGTTGAATTTCCCATTTTGAAGTTGCAGCCACGCTTGGTGAAATGGCTGCTGATCATCTTTACTGCAACGACCATCTTTTTGTGGGTATTGTTCGGTGAACGTTCCTTGTTGGGATATGTTGACAAACTTATCGAGGTGTTGCTGTTGATTCTCTTATTCATCGAAAAGCCCTAATTTGGGGTAACTGTCTTGATTTAGAGAACTGATTTTGTCTTTAGAGCCATTGCGGGCAGAGCAGAATGCTGTGTCTCATTATTATTGTGGGCGAGATGAGAGCCATTGTAAGTTTCTTAAGATAAAAGGGTGCTGTAAGATAATGTTGTTGTGTCAACTTGGCTGGATAGATTGGGCTATGCATTTCTGAGAAAATAATTTTTGGATTGATGAGATGTGCTCACGGGATTTTTGACGAACCAGCACATCAGCAAGCTGGAGTTATCATCGTTTTCTTGGACCTGTACAGGAGAAGCAATCATGAGACGTCAGACGTTGTTGTTTACTGCTCCTGAAAAATTGGAGATTCAAGAGGAAAATCTTGCGCCACCTGCTCGTGGGCAGGTGGTTGTTCAGACATTGTTTTCGGCAATCAGTCCGGGAACGGAAATGTTGATCTACCGCGGGCAGGCACCTCACGATATGATGCAAGATGAGACCATTCCGTCTTTGCAGAAAAGCAACTTTAAATATCCTTTCAAATATGGCTATTCCGTTGTTGGTCAGGTCAAAGCGGTGGGTGAAGATGTTGACGAGGGATGGATTGGGCGAAAAGTATTTTCTTTTCATCCACATGAAAGTGCTTTTGTAGCGAATCTGACCGAGCTTATTCCATTGCCTTTCGGAATTTCTGCGGAGAATGCTCTATTTTTGCCCAATATGGAAACGGCTATCAACTTTTTGTTAGATGGGCGTCCCCTAATTGGGGAGGCAGTTGCAGTGTTTGGCTTGGGAATTGTTGGGATTCTTACAACAGCTTTGCTGGTGGATTTTCCGCTTGGCGCATTGGTCACATTTGACAAATATCCTCATCGGCGTCATGTGGCGTTGGAACTGGGCGCAACAGCCAGTCTTGACCCGTATTCAGCCGGCTGGTTGCAGAAGGCGCAAGCTGAAGTGATTCAGGCTGGGCTGACCGGCGAATACGATCTGGTTTTTGAGCTTTCTGGGAAACCGGTGGCGCTTAATCAGGCAATTGCAGTGACCGGATTCAATGGGCGAGTCGTGATAGGTTCTTGGTATGGTAAAAATGAGGTTAGGTTGGAACTGGGCGGGCGATTCCATCGCAGCCGTATGCGCTTGATTAGCAGTCAGGTCAGTACAGTAACACCGGAATTAGGCGGTCGTTGGAATAAAGCGCGTCGGATAATGCTGGCATGGAAAAAATTGCAGCAGATTAAGCCAGAACAGTGGATCACCCATCGCTTCCCATTTGAAAAGGCAGCCCAAGCTTATGAGTTGTTGGCTGCACATCCAGAGCAGACCATTCAGGTCGTGCTAACCTATTCTTGATCAATTCTACTAAAGCAATAGAAAGACTGGTGACAGAATGTTTCAAGTTGCAGTACAAAGGGATTTTATTGCGCAACATTTTCTGATTGGGGGCGATTGGGGCGCAGAGAACTTTCCTCATTCTCATCACTACGTGATTGAGCTGGTGTTGTCCGGTCAAGAACTTGATCAACATGGTTATCTGGTTGATATTGTTGAAATTGAAGCGAAACTTGAACGTCAACTAGCAACCTATCGAGATAAATTGTTAAACGAATTGCCTGAGTTTTCTGGAATCAATCCTTCGCTGGAGCGGTTCACTCGCATTCTGTGTGAAGCACTTTCCGGCGAGATTTCTGCTGCTAATGTTCGGCGGGTGAAAGTACAGTTGTGGGAAAATGAACAAGCCTGGGCATCCTTTGAGCTGGAGCGTTGATTGCGATTAGGCTTAATTATTTATGGAAGTTTGGATACGCTGTCTGGTGGCTATTTCTATGACCGGCAGCTTGTAAGTTACTTGAAAAGCCGGGGAGACGAGGTTCAACTTATCTCATTGCCTTGGCGATATTATTTAGCGCACTTGGGGGATAATTTTAACTCTCGACTTCTCAAAGAATTAACGTTTTGGGAAGGGGATGTCTTATTACAGGATGAGCTTAATCATCCGTCTTTATTCTGGTTGAATAGAATGTTGAAACGGCGAGTTAAGTTTCCCATTATCTCTATCGTACATCATTTACGCAGCAGCGAGCGGCATCAAAAATGGTTGAAGCGGTTATATGCTCTGGTTGAGCGAGCATATTTGCGGACAGTAGATGCATTTGTGTTTAATAGTTACACTACACGCCAATCGGTAGAGCAACTGTCTGGTATGAGTTGTCGGGGGATTGTGGCGTACCCGGCTGGTGACCGTTTTGGGAGTAGTATCACTCTTGAACAGATACAACAAAGATGTCGTCAGCAAGGCCCATTGCAAATCATCTTTATTGGGAATATCACTTTACGAAAAGGTCTTCACGTTCTGATTGAAGCACTTGGTCAACTGATGGATATTGAATGGCGGTTGCATGTAGTGGGCAGGCTAAATGTTGAACCAAAATACTTTTGCGGACTCGAAGCGCGTTTAGCTGATCTCCATTTGGAGTCTCGCGTTTACATTCACGGAGAGACAAGCGATGAGAAATTGTCTTCATTGCTGCGCGTGGCGCACGTTTTGGTCATGCCTTCTTCGTATGAGGGATTTGGGATTGCTTGTTTAGAAGGAATGGGATGGGGTGTGCCTGCTGTAGCTTTTGCATCTGGCGGTGTAACCGAGATCATCGAAAATCATCGCAGCGGTGTGTTGCTGCCGATGGATGATGTAGCTGCTTTGGCGGACTCATTGCGGCGGATGCAATCCGACCGAGCTTTATTGGAAATGCTTAGTCTTGGTGCTCGAAAGCGGTTTGACGATTTTCCGAGCTGGGAGCAGACCTGTGAGAAAATCTATTCGTTTTTGCATACTTTGTGAATAAGGGGCGGAAGGATGGAAGATTCTTTTCAACAGTACTTGTGGGCGAAAAGATGGATAGATGATCGTGCATTAAATCTACGGGTTTTGCAATCCTTCGGTCAAGCGTTGAAACACTGTCAGCATATTGGCAGCTCACTTCAAGTTCTTGAAATTGGAGCGGGCATTGGCACAATGTTTCTGCGATTGCTTGGCGCTGGTTTTTTGGAAAAGGCTGTTTATACTGTTTTGGACGTGGAGGCGCAAAATATTCAAACGGCACATCACTTAATTTCCAAAGAAACCCAACAGACTGGCTGGCAAGTTACTGAGGTGCCAAACCGTTTATGCCTTGAGAAAAGTGGATGTCAAGTTGAAGTTTTGTTGGAGAGGTGTGATTTTTATGAATTTGTGGAACGCTCTGAGGGTTTACTTTTGTGGGACGTGGTGATTGCAAATGCATTTCTGGATTTGGTAAATGTTCCAGATGTCTTAAGGGGGTTGCTGAAGATAACCAAATTAGACGCATTATTATATGCGACGATAAATTTTGATGGTTTGACATTGTTTGAACCAGTCATTGCTCCAGAGTTAGATGCCCTGATTGCGACAGCGTATCATCAGACAATGGATCAAAGGATAACGAAAGGTTCTCTCAGCGGAGGTAGTCAAACGGGACGGCGAATGTTCTGTTGGTTAAAGGAGGCGGGTTGGAATATTCTGGATGCCGGCAGTTCAGATTGGGTTGTATTTCCTAAAAACGGACAATACAGCGACGAAGAGAAATGCTTTTTAACTTATATTGTGAGCACAATTCAATGCGCGTTGCAAGATTATCCATTTTTGAACAGCTCGACTTTGCAGAATTGGGCTGAGCAGCGATATTCCCAAATTGAGATGGGCGAGTTAGTATATATTGCACACCAGTTGGATTTTTTGGCGCGGCGCGCTATTCCTTGAGGAGGCAGGGAGCTTACAGCGTCAAGTGAGGGTGTATCTTGAAGATAATTTATCGTGTTTCATGATGGTTCAAACTTGTTTTCAAAGCCCTTGTGTGGAAGGATAAGTTTGTGATTGTTCCAAATTTGGTAGATATGCGTTGAAACCGCCAGATTTGGGGGATAGCAAGTGTTCCTGATCGCCAGATATGGCGGTTGTCAGTTAAGTTTACCAGTTTT
>Ga0068707_1000578_pt1 | contig 24344 bp, 21 predicted proteins | sample YNPNPMetaG_FD_66600 | JGI IMG/M metagenome (GOLD analysis project Ga0068707, IMG submission 66600) | Anoxygenic and chlorotrophic microbial mat microbial communities from Yellowstone National Park, USA - YNP NP MetaG | ecosystem: Environmental > Aquatic > Thermal springs > Hot (42-90C) >... | reverse complement strand
GGGCCACGCCGCGGGCCACTGCGTCCAGCTCCGCCCGCGGCACGCTCCGGAAGCGAACCCCCGCTGCCCGCGCGCGAGCGAGCACTTCGCGGGCACGGCTGCCCCCCACCCCCTCCCCCACCAGCACCACCTCCACCCGTCGTGGTTCCACTTCCAGGGCCGCCACCACGGGGTGGTACCCCACGATCCACAGCTCGCCCCCACCCCGCTCGGCCCGAACTCCCCCAGCGCCTCCGGCAGGCGCGCAAGGCCCGGCCGAGCTGCCCGAGGGGGCACGGTGGGGCGTGGAGCGCTGCTCGTCACGGGGGCGGCGCGTCACGGCGCGTTGAACCCCCTCTGGAGGGTGACGGTCGCCATCCCCACGATGCCCTCCGCGCGGCCCACGAACCCGAGCCCCTCGCAGGTGGTGGCCTTGAGGTTGACCCGCGTTGCCTCCACGCCCAGGGCAGCGGCCAGCGCCGCCGTCATGCGCTGCCGGTACGGCGCCAGGTGCGGCTTCTCGGCCAGGAGCGTCACGTCACAGTTGACGATGCAAAACCCCCGTTCCGCCGCCAGGCGCACCGCGTGGCGCACGAACAGCTCCGAGGGGGCGTCGCGCCACTGTTCCTGGGAGGGCGGAAAGTGCTGACCGATGTCGCCGCACCCCACCGCCCCCAGGATCGCGTCGGTCACCGCATGGAACGCCACGTCCGCGTCGGAGTGCCCGGCGAGGCCCGGCCCCTCCGGCACCACGACGCCACACAGCACCAGGCGCCTGGCCGCCGCAAAGGGGTGCACGTCCACCCCCTGGCCAACCCGTACCTCGCCGGGGAAAAGCCCTGCCAGGAGCTGCAGGTCCTCCGGTGTGGTCACCTTGACGTTGCGGGGGTCTCCTGGCACCGCCTGCACCTCCCCGCCGGCAGCCTCCACCAGCGCCGCCTCGTCGGTCCAGCTCCCGCCACCCACGGTGGCCCAGGCCCGCCGCAGCACCCCCACCCGGAACACCTGGGGGGTGAGGGCCCGCACCAGATGCTCCCGCGGCACCGTGGCCAGCACCCGACCCTCGGGGTCCACCCGCTTGACGGTGTCGGCCAAGGGGGCGGCCAAGAGCGCCGCACCCTTCGCCGCTGCTGCCGCCACCACCGCCTGCACATCCCCTGGCGGCACGAAGGGACGGGCCCCGTCGTGGATCGCCACCAGCTCCTCGTCCCCCAACGCTAGCGCCTCCACCCCGCAGCGCACCGAATCCTGACGCCGCTCCCCCCCCGCCACCACCAGGCACCCAGCCAGAGCCGGATCGGCCCGGCAGGCCTCGAGGCGGTCCGCACGCACCACCACCGCGCACGGGCAGTCACCCAGCGCGCTGCGAACGGAGTGCACGGCCCGACCCAGCACGCTCACGCCGCCGAGGCGGGCACCCAGCTTGTCGCTGCCGAAGCGGACCGAGGATCCGGCGGCTGCCACCACCAGGGAGACCGGGGGCGAGGTCAACCCTCGAGGATCTCCCGTTCCTTGGCCGCAAGGATCTGGTTGATCTGGGCTATGAACTCGTCGGTGAGCTTCTGCACCTCGGCCAGGTGGTGGCGCAGATCGTCCTCGGAAATTTGCTTGTCCTTCTCCAACTTCTTCAACTCATCGTTGCGATCGCGCCGCACGTTGCGCACCGCCGTGCGGGCGCGCTCGGCGTACTCGTGGGCCACCTTCACCAGTTCCTTGCGCCGCTCCGCAGTGGGCGGTGGAACCGGCAGCTTGATGGCCTTGCCATCGTTGGAGGGGTTCAGACCAATGTTGGCCTTGAGGATGGCGTGCTCGATGGCAGGGATCAGGGTGGGGTCCCACGGCTGGATGACGATGAGGGTCGGCTCCGGAACGCCCAGGTTGGCCACCTGGTTCAGCGGCGTGGGGGTGCCGTAGTAGTCCACGCGGATGGGGTCGAGGATCCCCAACGACGCGCGCCCGGTGCGCAACGTCTTCAGTTCGTCCCGGAACACCGCGACAGCTTTCTCCATGTTCTGCTTGGCGGATTTGACCACCTCGTGCATCGCTACCCCCGAGGACCCTCGAGCAGCCGTCAGGGCCACCGCCATTGTATCGCGACCGCCCGGGGGCAGGCCCGTCGCCAGGGACTGCAGAGCGGAACGGGGACGGTTAGGCGCCGGAGACGGTGGAGCCCACGTCCTCGCCCAGCACCACCCGGCGGATGTTGCCCCGCACGCGAATGTTGAAGATGCGGATGGGGATGCCGGCGTTCTGGCAGAGGGACACGGCCGCGGCATCCATGATCTGCAGCCCCTGCTCCAGGAGGTGCTGGTAGCTGGCGGTCTTCATGAGCCGGGCCCCGGTATCCTTGACCGGATCGGCAGTGTACAACCCGTCCACCTTGGTGCCCTTCAGCAGGGCATCCGCGTAGATCTCGCTGGCCCGCAGCGCGGCGGCAGAGTCGGTGGTGAAGAACGGGTTGCCGGTGCCGGCAGCAAAGATGACCACGCGCCCCTTCTCCAGGTGGCGGATGGCGCGGCGACGGATGAACGGTTCGGCCATAGCCCGCATCTCGATGGCGGTGAGGACCCGCGTCACGCACCCCTGGCGCTCCAGGGCATCCTGCAGCGCCAAGGCGTTGATGACGGTGGCGAGCATGCCCATGTTGTCGGCGGTCACCCGGTCCAGACCCTGTTCGGTGGCGGCGATGCCGCGGATGATGTTGCCACCACCGATGACCACCGCGAGCTGGACGCCCAGCTCGTTCACTTCGGCCACCTCCGCCGCCAGCGCCGGCAGCACCTCCGGAGCGATGCCGAAGGGCTGCCCGCCCATCAGCACCTCGCCGGAGAGCTTGAGCACGATGCGACGGTAGACGGGTTGGGCCGCCACGACGCTACGCCCCGACGCCTTCGCCCAGCCGGAAACGGGCAAACGCCAGCACCCGCGCGCCCCCGCGTGCCGCCAGCATGTCCTTGATCTTCTGGTCAGGGTTCTTGACGAAGGGTTGCTCCACGAGGCACGCCTGCTCGAAGAACTTGGCCACCTTCCCCTCGACGATCTTGGCCACCACCTGCTCCGGCTTGCCCGGCGGCACCTGGGCGCGGGCAATTTCCCGCTCCTCGGCCAGCACCGCTTCGGGCACGCTCTCGGGCGCCAGGAAGCGCGGCTCCGCCGCGGCAATGTGCATGGCCACGTCCTTCACCACCTCGTCGTCGGCCCCGGCGGACAGCTTGACGAGTACCCCAATCTTGCCCCCCATGTGGGTGTAGGAGCCCAGCACTTCCCCAGCTCCAGCCTGCATGGCCACCGCCCGGGAGAGGACGATGTTCTCGCCAATGGTGGCAATCTGGGCCGCCACCGCCTCGGCGACCGTGTGGGCCGGATCGGAGGCGTACGGCGCCGACTTGAGCGCCTCCACGTCACCGATCTGCTCGGCCGCCACCTGTTCCGCCAGGGAGCGGGCAAAGGCTTGGTACTGCTCCGTGCGAGCCACGAAGTCGGTCTCGCAGTTGAGCTCCACCATCCCTGCCCGCTCGCCCCCCGCCGTGATGGCAACGGCCACGAGCCCATCCTTGGTGGCCCGACCCGCCTTCTTGGCGGCGGCGGAAAGACCCCGCTTGCGCAGGATCTTCACCGCTTCGTCCATATTCCCGCCGGCCTCCTGGAGTGCCCGCTGGCAGTCCATCATGCCGGCGCCCGTCTTCTCGCGCAGTTCCTTCACCATCGCTGCCGTCACCGCCATCGCTACCCTCCGCACGAAACGGCCAGGAGACTGCGCCCCTGGCCGTGGACATGAGCAACTTCGCCGCCACCGATCCCACGTACGTCGGGACCGTGCCCCGGCGGCTCAGCGCTGCTCGTACAGTTCGGCCTCGTCGTACTCGTCGAAAGTCTCCTCCAAGGAGGGGAGCGCCAGATCCTCCTCGGCGACCTTCGCCTCCTCGGATCGGGCAGGCACGGCAGCCCGCAGCTGCTCGCCCTCCCGCCCCTCCACCATCGCCTGCCCCTCCAGCACCGAATCGGCAATGCGCGAGGTGAACAACTTGATGGCCCGGATGGCGTCGTCGTTGCCAGGGATGGGATAGTCCACCATGTCGGGGTCGCAGTTGGTGTCCACCACCGCCACCACCGGAATGCCGAGCCGGTTCGCCTCGTGCACCGCGTTGTGCTCGTGGTTCGTGTCGATCACGAAGATGGCGTCCGGGAGGCTCTCCATGTCGCGGATGCCGCCCAGGTTCTTCTCCATCTTGGCGCGCTCCCGCTCCAGCTTGACCCGCTCCTTCTTGGTGATCTGCGCGTCCTCCGTGGCCAGCTGCCGCTCCACGTCCTTCAGGCGCTCGATGGAGCGGCGGATCGTCACGAAGTTGGTGAGGGTCCCCCCCAGCCAGCGGTTCGAGACGTAGAACATCCCGCAGCGGGTGGCCTCTTCGCGGATCACGTCCTGCGCCTGCCGCTTGGTCCCCACGAAGAGGACGGTGCCGCCAGCGGCGACCACGTCGGTCACGAACTTGGAGGCTTCTTCGAAGAGCTGCAGCGTCTTTTGCAGGTCGACAATGTAGATCCCGTTGCGCTTGCCGAAGATGTACGGACGCATCTTCGGGTTCCAGCGCCGGGTCTGGTGACCAAAGTGGACGCCAGCCTCGAGCAGCTCTTTCATCGAGATGGATGCCAAGAAAGTCTCTCCTTTTCCCTTTCGATCAGCGCTTGGAGAACTGGAACCGGCGACGCGCCTTGGGCTGGCCGTACTTCTTGCGCTCCACCTCGCGGGCGTCGCGGGTCAGGAACCCAGCGGATTTCAACTTGCCCCGCAGTTCGGGGTTGAACTCGACGAGGGCGCGCGCAATACCGTGCCGGATCGCGCCCGCCTGGCCGGCCACCCCACCCCCGACCACGTTGACGTACACGTCGAAGTTGTCAGCCGTCTCGGTGATGAGCAGCGGCTGGCGGATGATCATCTTGAGCACGCGATTCGGGAAGTAGCTGTCGAACTCCCGCTTGTTGACGACGATCTGACCGGTCCCCGGCCGCAGGTACACGCGCGCCACCGCGCTCTTGCGCCGCCCGGTCCCGTAGTACTGAATCGTAGCCACTCCTACCTCCTCACGCCTCGAGCTTGATCTGCTGCGGTTGTTGCGCCTGGTGCGGGTGCTCGGGTCCGCTGTACACCTTGAGCTTCTTGAAGAGCTGGCGCCCCAGGCGATTCTTGGGCAGCATCCCCCACACCGCGTACCGTACCAGGCGTTCCGGCGTCTTGTCGCGGAGTTCCTGGGCCGTCTGTTCCTTGAGATGCCCGGGGTCACCGGAGTGCCGGTAGTACCTCTTGTCGTGCCACTTGTTGCCCGTGAGCCGGACGCGGGAGGCGTTGACCACGATCACGAAGTCACCCACGTCGAGCCCCGGGGTAAAGGAAGGCTTGTGCTTGCCGCGCAAGAGCCGGGCCACCGTAGTCGAAAGCCGCCCGAGCACGACGTTGCTCGCGTCGATCAGGAACCACTCTCGGTGGATCTCTCCACCCTTGGGCACAAACGTCCTCATCGTCCTCTCCGATCGCTAGCACTGAGCCACGCATGGCCCGCCCCAACGAGGGGGGCAAATGCTACCGCACACCCACTTGGCTGTCAAGTTCGCCCCCTCTTCGCAGCGGTTCCGCATCCTGAGCGAGAGAGCAAGCAGTCACGGGGTGTGGGCGCGCAGCAAAGGCGCGTGTGGGGGCGGAGGCGTAGGGCCAGCCTGTGTGCGGCCTGTTCTCGGGATATCGGACCGCCATGGCCGACGTGCATGTCCGGCCTTGGCGAGACGCCAGGCGTCGGCGGCCTGTTGGTGGAGTTCGGGGGAAGCAGCGCGGTTGTTTCCCGACCTACGGTCGGTCTACCCGTCGGGTTGAGGTGCTGGCCAGACGGAGAGTCCCCGGTAGCTGACGATGTCCTCGCGGCATCGTCCAGCCAGTGCCAGACGGGTGAGATGGCGGCGAGCCTGGGGTTTTGGATTGCGCTGGTAGAACAGGTACGTCGTGGCCATCGCCAGGGCGAGCGTCAGCAACAAGGCGACGATCGCGATGGGGTGATGGACGAAACAGTGGTCCATGCCCCACAACGCCGCCGGCTCGTTGAAGCCGCAGTTCTCGATATCCCAACGATGGTGGCCCCATCGGCTGACGGTCGCCGCAGAGGCCGCGTCACGCGGCAGGTTGGTCACCCACACCCAGCGGGTGCTCTCGGTGAAGGTGAGGTTCCGACCATCGACGCGCGTGCGTCGCGTGTGCTCGTCCTCGCTCCACACCACCCGGACCGGCGTGCCCAGCGTCGAGAAGCTCGTCAGCCCCTCGAGATCCCACACCTGGCTCCGTGAGCCGCCGTTGACCAACTCCACCGGGGCAACGATCGACCGCAGCCCGTCGGCATCGGCATAAAGCTCCCGGGCTTCCTGCTTCATCACCACAACGAAGGACTTTCCAGCCTCCTGCATCTGCCGACAGAACGCAGCCTCCAAGTAGATCGCATCGCCGGTGATCACGTCGATCAACCGGCCATAGCTCGCGAGCACGCGCTCCAGCAGCCGGCGAGCCGCAACGACCTCGCCCGCTCCGGGGCTGATTGGCTCAACATCAAGCATCCCAGGGACCGAGACATCAACCCAGGAAGCGGCGACCACCCGGTGGTAGGACTCCGTCACCGGACCGTTGGCCGTGCTCAGCTCGCGCTTAAGACAGCGGGAGCAGTGGCGAATCCGGCTGGCACATAACTCGTGGCCGTCGACAGCGACCACCCGCATCCGACCACCCCCACGCCGTGCCAGCGCCTTGGACCGCCACATGCGCCGATGCACGTGGAGCAGCACCCCCCGCAGGTCGTCCAGATCCATCGTCGCAAGCACCCGCCCCATCGTGTCGGCGCTCGGCTTGCGCCGACCGACCCACGCCTCCCACACGCGGGGCCGGCGCAGCTCCTGCTCGAAGGCATTGAAGCTGCGGAAGCGCAAAGCAAACAAAGCGAACACCGCAAGCCACACCGATGAGGTCGGGATCTGGGGCCGGCGGCGACGATCGCTGAGTTGAGCGACCTGCTCACACAGGCCGAACATCCGCTCCAGGTAGCGCGCCAGCCGGCGGAGCAGGGGCCCTACTCCTGGCGCGCCTTCAGCTGCGCGAGGTACTGCTGCGAAAGCTGCTCGAGAACCTCGCGGATCTCACCGTACCGAGCGACCCACTCTCGAACTCGCTCCTCCCAGTCGCGGGGGACGTACACCGACGTGCGCTTGCCCTTGGTGCTGAAGCACAGGAGCAGGGCCGGGTGCCTGGCCTCCGGATCGCTCGCGCACCGGCACGTTGGTTTGCCGCACCGTTGTCGGCTTTGCACCAGCGTGCCGCGCAAAGCGCCGGGAGTGTCAAGGAGTTGGCGGAGCCTGGAGTACAGGCGCCGCTGAGCGGCCGGCATGGCGACTCGTGGGGTCATGGCGGGCCTCCTTGGGCTTATATAAGCTCTACATAACAGAACTGCAAGCCCCCACCACCCCACGAACGAACGCGAATCTGCTCAGCTGACCTTGCTACCGACAAAATCTCGCTGCAGCAGTCACTCCCGCCACCTCCTCTGGCCTACTTGCGGAACCGCTGCCTCTTCGGGAAGGGTGCCCCACAGGCCAGCGACGACCAGCTGCGCCCCTTCTTCTCGCCAACCGATCCAGTTTGCGGACGGTCCTGAGGCTACCCGCTGACGGTGCCGAAGCCTGTCTCGGGGGCCGGGTGCGGCGCGCCTTCCTCTCCTTGCCCCGACCGCACTTCGAGGCGGGTTCGCCGGCCAATGCGCAGGCGATTGCCCCGCCACACCACGCTGGCATCGAACCAGGGGACGAACCAAGCCACACCCAGAAGCAGGTCTTTGGCAAGCACGAGGAAGGGGTACTCGAGGGGAGAGCGGACCACGCCGAGAGAACGCTCGACCGCCAGATCCAACGCCGATTTGCCAAGGAGGGCAACGAGCCACAGCGCGAGACCGGCGAAGGACGGCCTGATGGTCAGCGCTACGAGCACGAGGAAGACTGGGTTCAGGAGCAACTCACCGCAGTAGCCGAGGGGGGAGATGTGGCGGCGGATCTTGGCCCAGCGCAGGTGGCGGGAGAGGAACTGGGCCACGGTAACGTGCCCGGTGATGTTGACCACCGGCCGCGGCGCAAGGGCCAGGGAGAAGCCGCGGCGGGCAATCTCCTGGCCGCACACCTGGTCCTCGGCCAGGAAACTCGCCAAGAATGCGAATCCGCCGATCTCCGCAAGCGTCGAGCGCCGCAGGAGCATCGACTTGCCCATCACGCACACGCCGCCGAGCTGGTGCATCGCTGCCACACCCCCCAGCACGTAGGTGTTGAGTTGCAACCCCTCCATGCGGGCCCCCACGCTCGACCCCGCAGGTGCCGCTACGGGCGACGAGACCAGACCCACACCGGGGCGTGCCAGCGTCGCCACCATCTCGGTGAGAAAGCCCGGGTGCACGCGCACGTTGCTATCGGAGATGAGGGTCATCTCAAAGGCGGCGCGGCGTTCCAGATTCGCCAAGTTGTTGACCTTGGGGTTGCAACCGACGCACCGCCCATCCACCACCACGGCGGAGGGTATCTCCGGGTGCCGTGCCGCCACCTGCCGCGCGACTTGGATGGCCGGGTCGCCGCCGTCTGCCGCACCGAACAGCACCTCGTAGCGCGGGTAGTCGAGGTGGAAGAAGCTCTCCAGATTGGCGGCGAGCTCGCTGTCGGTCCCCCGGAGCGGCTTGAGAATACTCACCGGCGGCAGCTCTCCTTCCGCCACGCTCGGGCCGCTGCGCAGGAGGCGAAACTGCGCCCACGCCTCGTAGGCCAGCACCGCCAGACCAATTCCCGCCACGAGGATCAGCCACTCCACGCTGGTACCATCGCTGCACTGTGTGAAGAATCTGCGAAGACAAGTCGTTGGCGCTCCGCGGTACGAGGAAATGGTAAGGTTCTATTTTGTGAGTGAACCACTGCGGCTCCCGCGTTGCCGCCACGTCACGATCGTTACGGTGGAGATGGGGTACGGTCACCTGCGGGCCGCAACACCCCTAGCCGACGCGCTAGGCGTGCCCTACCTGGAGATGGATCGTCCCCCCCTCGCCACACCGAACGACCAGGCCGCCTGGCACCGGAGCCGCCGGGGGTACGAGGCTCTCTCCCGCTCCTCGCAGCTGCCGTTCGTCGGGTGGCCGCTGCGCGCCCTCTTGGACGCGATCACAGCCATCCCCCGTCTCTACCCGCTCCACGACCTCTCCGCTCCCACGATCGCGGTCCGCACCCTCGAGAATATGTTTGAAAACGGTCTCGGTGATCGCCTCCTCGCTTACCTGCGCAGGAGCGGCGGTACGCTCCTCACCACGTTCTTCGCCCCGGCCATCTTTGCCGACTTGGCGGGGTGGGATCGCATCGTCTGCGTCGTCACCGACTCGGACATCAACCGGGTGTGGGTACCGAGGAACACGGGCCGCAGTTGTATTCACTACTGTGTCCCCTCCCAACGCGCCCGCCGCCGCCTTCAAGCCTACGGCGTGCCCTCCCACCGCATCCATCTCACCGGCTTCCCGCTCCCGGGGGAGCTGTTGGGCAGCGAGGGGCTGGACACCCTGCGCGCCGACCTGGCCGCGCGCCTTGGCCGACTCGATCCCGCCGGCACTTTCCGCGACCAGTACCGGGCTGAGCTGGAGCATTTCCTCCCCACTCCATCCGTCCCGTCGCAACCTGGCGCCCCACTGGTGACCTTCGCCGTGGGAGGCGCGGGAGCTCAGGCTCACCTTGTCCGCCCCATCCTCTCCTCCCTCGGAGCCCTGCTGCACGAGGGCAAGCTGCGGCTCGCCCTGGTGGCGGGGACGCGGGAAGACCTGGCCACGCGATTCGTCGCATGGGTGGCCCAGAAAGGCCTCTCATCTCTCCTGGGTGACGGCATCGAAATTGTCTGGGGTCACAACTTCCTTGACTACTACCGGCTCTTCAACCGCGTGCTCCGTCGTACCGATGTTCTGTGGACCAAGCCCAGCGAACTGACATTCTACGGAGCGCTCGGTCTGCCGTTGTTGCTCTCACCACCAGTGGGGGTGCACGAACGCCTTAACCGGCGCTGGGCGATGCAACACGGTGCCGGGATGGACCAGGGGGACCCCCACGCCATGGGAAAGTGGCTGCCGCCCCTCTTGGCCGACGGCACCCTGGCTGCCGCGGCGTGGTCCGGTTACTTGCGTCTGCCAAAATTCGGTACGCAGCGCATCCTCGAGGTCGTCCAGCAGGTTGGCGACAGCTGAACCCTAAGGGCTCCATCCTCCCGCTACTTTTCCACAACCAGAGCGAGCCGAGCCGCCGGGACGAGCCTACGCGGCGTCGAGGAGCGTGGGGAAAGCCTGGCCCAACGCTGGCAGCGCCGCCAGGGCGATGCGGGCCATCTCCTTCTGGCCGGCGAAATGGCGCCGCACCACCCACGGCGCCAGGATGACGGCGAGTGCCCCCAGGAAGAGGACCCTCACCCGCTGCCGGCGGGAGCCGAAGCGCCGGAGGTTCGTCACCACCGCGTGCCGCATCCCCGCCAGGTAATTGTCGAGGAGGAAACTCTTCTGCGTCGAGTGACGGCCGACCACGCGGCTCTCCCGCTGGAGAATCCCCGCGAAAAACCCGTCGATCGTGGCGCAGGGAACGGCGGTGTACACCTCGCCGATATTGCCGGTGTGGCTGTCGCTCCCCCCTTGCATCGCCTTGCCCCGCGCCACCGCCACCTCTTCCGCCAGCACGTTGAGGACCTGCATGCGGCCGCCGTTGCGCACCTCCAGCACCGGCACCTGAGCCACGAACCGCATGAATTCACTCTCCTCGATGGTGGAGAGGTTCTCGCGGTAGAAGGGGTGATTCCAGGCGAAGAACAGCCTCTGTTCCCGACAGTACGACGCGACGTCGAAGGCGTTGCCGCGCCGCCTCTGCAGTTCCTCGTGCTGCCGCAGAGTGTGCCCGTACACGTTGAGATGGACCGTCAGTTTCGACTCGGGCAGTTCGCTGGACACTTCCTCGCCCACCACGAAGTCTCGAACGCCGGGGTTACGGGCGAGGAAGTCGAGACAGCCGTCGATGGTGTCGTGGTCGGTAATGGTGACGAAGTCCATGCCGCGCTCCTTGGCACGGCGGTAGAGCTCCTCCGGTGTCTCCTTCGGCGAGAAGGTGATCCCCGAAAGATTGGGGACCGGCTCAACGGAGTAGCACGAGTGCACGTGCATGTCCATCTTTCGGTATCGCATACCCACTCCCGAAAAGCTGCCATCTTCGGCGCTCTTCACGGTGTAGTGTGCAGACAATCCGTGAAGAGCGCCCGAAGAAATCGTGAACGCTTCGTGAAGACCCACGGGCAGAGCCTCGCGCCAGAAGAGCGGCGACTTCAAGAAAGCCACGACAGCCAGCAAGGACCGCTCCCCTCAAGCACCGGACATCTCACCGGCATCGGCGCAGCAGCGGGACAGCCTGCGCTCGCCCCCGTGGGGGTGCGCCGGCGAGAGCGTGGACGATGCCGTGACGCGTGTTGCCCTGCTCTCGGTGGCGCCCCAGTTGGTCTATACTCAACTCACCTGCAGCTCCTGGGCAGGCGGCTTGCGTCCGGCGGGGCGTACCGTCTGCGGGGCGCACGTGGGCAGAGCGATCCCGCGGCGGGGTCGTAATGACGGCCAGCGAGAGTGGCGCCTCTCCCCCGGCACCGCCAGGCCGGGGGCCTGGTGGCCCTCGAGCAGGCGAGGCGATGGGCCAGATCGAGAAGGCTCCCACCCATATCCCGGGGCTGGACGAGATCCTGGAGGGCGGGCTGCCGCGCGGCCGCACCACCGTCCTCAGCGGCGGACCCGGATCGGGCAAGACCCTGCTGGCGCTGGAGTTTCTTTACCGAGGGGCGCTCGCCGGCGAAGCGGGCATCTTCATCGGCTTCGAGGAGCCGGTGGAGCACCTCCGGGAGAACGCCGCCACGTTGGGCTGGGACCTCCGCGCGCTGGAGCGGCAGCACCGCCTGTTCCTGCTGGGCGGGCACATCAAGCCGGACACGCTGGTGAGCGGGGAGTTCAGCCTCAAGGGGCTGCTCGCGGCCGCCGCCGGCAAGAGCCAGGAGATGGGCGCCAAACGCATTGCCATCGACGCCCTGGAGGTCGCCCTGCGCCTGTTCGACGAGCCGCGCCAGGTGCGCAACGAGATGCACCTGCTCAACGACTGGCTGCAGCAGGCCGGCCTGGCCGTCGTCCTGACGACGCGAGCGGCCAAACCGGGCAGTGCACCCTTCTTTGAGGACTTTTTCGAGTCCATGGGCGACTGCATCATCACCCTGGACGCGCGAGTGACCGATCAGATCGCCACGCGGCGGCTGCGGGTGATCAAGTACCGGGGCTCTGGATTCGGCCGCAACGAGTACCCCTACGTCATCACCAGCTCCGGGCTCTCTGTGGCCCCCATCTCCGCCGTGGGGCTCCAGCACAAGGCCCTGGGCGAGAAGATGACCACAGGCTGTGCGCGCCTGGACGAAATCCTGGACGGCGGCTACCGGCGGGCCTCATGCGTCCTCCTCGCCGGCCTGCCCGGCACCGGCAAAACATTGCTGTGCAGCACTTTCGTCGCCGCCGCCTGCGGCCGGGGCGAACGGGTGCTGTACGTGAGCTTCGAGGAATCCGAGGATGCACTGGTGGAAAACGTGCGCAGCGCGGGCATCGTGCTGCGGCCGCACCTGGAATCCGGGCACCTGCGCATCCTGGCGCGCTTTCCCGAGGCCATGGGGGTGGAAGAGCACTTCCTCCACACCCTGGAGGCCATCGACGAGCTGGCCCCGGCCCACGTGGTGGTGGACGCCATCTCCGCCTGCGAGCGCATGGGCGGGAAGCAGGCCGCCTTCGAGTACCTCATGCGGCTGCTCAACGCCTGCAAGGAGCGGGGTATCACCATCCTGATGGTGAACCAGACCGCAAGCGACGATCTCGCCGAGATTTCCGGCAACGGCATCTCCTCCCTCGTGGACACGGTGATCGGCTTGGCGTACAAGGTAAACGCTGGTGAAATCACGCGCCTCCTGCACGTCCTCAAGTCGCGCGGCTCGCGCCACTCCGACCAGCAACACGAGTACGTCATCACCGACGCGGGGATCGACCTCCGGGAGGTGTACGTGGGGGAGGGGGAGGTCTTGACCGGCACCGCGCGGCAGGTGCAGGAGGCCAGGGACCGCGCCGAGGCGCAGCGGCTGGACTGGGAGATCCAGGCCAAGGAGCTGGAGCTGCAACGCCTGCGGCAGCTGCGCCAACAGAGGGCAGAGGACCTCGCCCAGCGAGTCGCCCTGCGGGTCTCGAAACCACCCGCCGCGGGAAACGCCCCAGCCCCGCCCGGCCAGCGGAAGGGATGAGCCATGGCGCCCCGCCCCGGACCCGACACGGGAGACGCCTCCGGCACGGGCATGTACCGCTTCCGGCTGTTCATCGCCGGTGACGAGCCCAATTCGGTCACGGCCAGGGAGGTGCTCGCCCGCCTGTGCCGCGAACACCTGGGCGGCCGGTGCGAGGTCGAGATCGTGGACGTTTTCCGCGACTGGGAGGCCGCCATCACCCAGGCGGTGAGCGTGGTCCCCACCCTGCAGGTCGAGGGGCCGCAGGGTGGGCGAACCATCGTGGGCTCGCTGCGCAACGAGGCAGTAGTACTCGCGGCGCTGGGGCTTTCCCCGACGGGGGGCAGCCATGAGCGGTAAGAAACCGTCGGACGAGGAGCTGCAACAGCGCCTCGAACAGGCCGAGGCGGCCCTCGCGGCGCTGCGCCGGGGCGAGGTGGACCTGGTGCTGGGCGACAGTGGTCCCCTCCTCGTGCGTCTCAAATCGCTGATTGACGAAAACGAGCGGCTGACGAGCCAGTGGAAAGCCACCTTCGACGCCGCTGGTGATGCCATCTTCGTGCTGGATACCGAGCACCGCGTGCTGCAAGCAAACCGCGCGGCGGAGGCGGCGTTCGACTGCCCGCGGGCCGAGATGATCGGCAAGCGTTGCTGCGAGATCGTGCACGGTACGGCGGCGCCCATCCCCGATTGCCCCTTCCACCGCATGCGCACGAGCTTGCAGCGCGAGCGCCTGGAGATGCAGGTCGGCGAGCGCTGGTTCGCCGTCACCACCGACCCCATCCTCGACGAGGCCGGCCGCCTGACCGCCGCCGTGCACATCGCCCGCGACATCACCGAGCGCAAGCAAGCCGAGGAAGCCCTGCGCGAGAGCCAGGAGCGCTTCCGGCGCCTGGCCGAAAACGCGCAAGACCTGATCTATCGCTACGAGTTCAAGCCCAGGCGCGGGTTCACCTACGTCAGCCCCATCGCCACGACCATGACTGGTTACACGCCCGAGGAGCACTACGCCGACCCAGAGCTGGGAAGAGAGCTCATCCACCCCGACGACCGGCCTCTCTTGGAGCAATACTTTCAGGGCCAGGGAGTATTTCGGGAACCGCTCATCCTGCGGTGGGTGCGAAAGGACGGCAGCGTCCTCTGGACAGAACAGCGAAACGTACCGATTTTCGACGACGCAGGCGATCTGGTGGCTATCGAAGGGATCGCCCGCGACATCACCGAGCGCAAACAGGCGGAAGCCGCGCTGCGCGAGAGCGAGGAGCGCTTCCGGCGCGCCGTGGAGCACGCCCCCTACCCCGCCGTGATTCACGCCGAAGACGGCGAGGTGCTGCTCGTCAACGCCGAGTGGACCCGCATCACGGGCTTCCGGCGCGAGGACATCCCTACGGTCGAGGCCTGGATCGAAACGTCGTTCGGCGAGCGCCGGGAAGCGGCCCGCCAGCTGATCGCCTCGCTCTTCACAGCCAACGGGCCCATGGCTGCTCTCGACACCGTGATCCGCTGCCGGGACGGCACGACGCGCACCTGGTCCTTCCGCTCCACGCCGCTCGGCCGCGACGGGCGGGGGCGCAGGCTCGTCCTCAGCATGGCCGTGGACATCACCGAGCGGGAAATGCTGGAGGCGCAGCTCCGCCAGGCCCAAAAGATGGAGGCCATCGGCCGGCTGGCCGGCGGTGTGGCCCACGACTTCAACAACTTGCTACAGGCCATGGCCACGGCGGTGCACGCGCTGCGCCTGCGCTGCCCTGACGCAGCTGTCGCGCGGACCACCGCCGAGCTGGAGAAGTACGTCAAGCGTGGCGCCGACCTCACCCGCCAGTTGCTGCTCTCCTCTCGCCGCGCCCAGCCGCAGATCGAGCCCACCGACATCAACGAAGTGGTGCGCCATGCCGAGATCTTGCTGGGTCGGCTGCTGCCCGAGAACATCGCCATGGTCACCGAGCTCGCCGAGGGCGAGCTGTTCATCGATGGCGACCCGGCGCAGCTCGAGCAGGTGCTCATGAACCTGGCGATCAACGCCCGGGACGCCATGCCCGAGGGCGGGCGGCTTGTCTTGCGCACAGGATGCCTGTCCGAAGCAGAGGTTTTCGTCGACGTGGAGGATTCCGGTGTCGGCATCCCGCCCGACGTGCGGGAGCGGATCTTCGAGCCGTTCTTCACCACCAAGGCTCAAGGAGCGGGCACGGGGCTGGGGCTTTCCGTGGTGCACGGCATCGTCACCCAGCACGGCGGCCGCGTCGAGGTGCAGAGCGAGCCCGGCCGCGGCAGCCTGTTCCGCGTGGTGTTGCCGCGCCGGCTGTCGGGCCGGGAGGAGCGGTCCGCGGCGGTGGAAGCGGCGGCACGGCCCGCGGGGGGCGGCGGCGAGCGGGTGCTGGTGGTGGAGGACGAGCAGGGCGCGCGGGAAGGCCTGGCCGAAATCCTGGCCCTGCTGGGCTACGAGGTAAAAGCGGTGGCGTCGGCCGAGGAAGCCCTCGCCGTGCCCGAGGATCCCCCGTTCCACGCCGTGCTCACCGACCTCATGCTCCCCGGCATGACCGGCGGGCGGCTGGCGACGACCCTTTCGGCGCGCTGGCCAGAGCTCGGAGTCATCCTCATGTCGGGGTACCCTGAGGACGAGCGGGTACGCCACGAGGTGCCAGCCGGCGTCCGTTTCCTGCAGAAGCCCTTCGACATGGACACCCTCGCCCAGGCCTTACGCGCCGTGCTCGACGCCCGCCGTTCCTAGCCTCGTGCACACTTGCCGGCACCCGCCGGCTTTGCGTACCGCACGGTCACAACAGCGCGGCCGGGCAGGCGCCCGGCCGCTGGCAGCGATCCGTCGACTCCGCAGCATCAGGGTTTGAGCCACTGGTCGAGCCAGGCCAGCACCGTCTCGTGCCAAAGGATGGAGTTGGCAGGCTTGAGCACCCAGTGGTTCTCGTCGGGGAAGTAGAGGAACTTGGAGGGGATCCCCTTGCGCTGCAAGAGGGTGAACGTGGACATGCCCTGGGTTTCCACGACCCGGTAGTCCTTGCCGCCGTGAATCACCAGCATGGGGGTGCGCCAGTTCTTGGCGAGCTCCACCGGGTTGTGCTTGCGGTAACCCTCCGGGTTGTCCCAGGGGGTGCCGCCGTGTTCCCACTCGGGGAACCACAGCTCCTCGGTGTCGAAGTAGGCCATCCGCTCATCCAGGTTGCCGTCGTGACACACCAGGCACTTGAAGGCGTCCGGCCAGGCCCCGGCAATCCAGTTGATCATGTACCCGCCGTAGGACGCCCCCAGCGCTCCCACCCGTTTGCCGTCCAGGAACGGGTACCTTTCGAGGGCAAAGGCGAGGCCGAGCTTCAAGTCCTCCAGGGGCTTGCCGCCCCAGTCATCGCTGATGGCGTCGGTGAACGCCTGCCCGTACCCCGTCGAGCCGTGGAAATCGATCATCACTGCCGCATAGCCGTGGCCCGCGTACGCCTGGGGGTTCCAGCGGTAGTGGAAGTCGTTCCCGAAAGAGCCCTGCGGCCCGCCGTGGATGAGGAACGCCACCGGGTAGCGCTTGGCCGGGTCGAAGTCCACCGGGTACACGATGTAGCCGTACACCGTGTCGCCCCCAGCCCCCTTGAAGGTGAACTGCTCCGCCTTGCCAAAACGGGCCGCGCCCACCTTGGCATCGTTGAGGTGGGTGACGCGCCGCACATCCCCCCCGGTGCGGGCTACCGTGTACAGCTCGGTGGGACCCAGAAGCGAGTGGAGGCCGTAGAGGATGCGCTCCCCAGCCCGTTGGGGCGACGTCACCGTCCCTTCGGCCACGAGGATCCGCGCCTTGCCCGTGGCCACCTCCAGCGCAAACAGCGCGTGCTGCCCCAGGTGATCGGCCGAGCACACGATCTCCTTGCCGTCGCGCGACCAGAGGAGCTCCGAGGGGGAACGGTCCCCCCGTGGCGAATCGTCGGCGCGCAGGGTCACCCTGCGCTCGGAGCCGCTGGCCCAGTCGCGCAGCACGATGTCGAAGCGGTCTGCCTCGAAACCCGCCCGCCGCATGGCCAGGTACGCGAGGGTCTTGCCGTCGGGGGAAAACTTGGGTTGGGTGTCCCAGGCCGGGTTGGAGGTGAGCTGGCGCGGCGGGGCCGACCCGTCCACCGGCACCGCCCAGAGGTCGAAGTTGGTGGACCAGGCCTCTTCGCGCCCCACCGCCTTGGCCGCAAACACCAGGGTCCGAGCGTCAGGCGAGATGTCGTACTCCTCGCTCCCCCCGAACGGCTTAGAGGGGCAGTCGGCATCCATGGCGCCCATCAGGTCCACGAGCTCCTTGGAGGCCAGGCGGTAGACGAACAGGTGGTTGCGGGTGCCGTCGCTCCAGGCGTCCCAGTGGCGGAACAGGAGGCGATCGTAAATGACGCCGGTTGCCTTGGCGGCAGCCTTCTCGTCCAGTGCTGCCTTGGTCTCGCCCGGGGTGCGCCCCGGGAAAACCGGCAGCGAAAAGACCAGGAACGAGCCGTCCGGCGCCACCTCCAGCGCGTCCACGTCCAGGGGCAGGTTCGTCACCTGCTCCGCCTCGCCACCGGCCATGGGCAGCCGCCACACCTGCGAGGAACCGGAGCGCGTGGAGAGGAAGTACAGGTACGCCCCATCCGGGGCCCAGCGCGGCTGGGTATCGTTGCCGCTGCTGCTCGTCAGGCGACGTTCCCAGCTCCCGTCCACCGCCGCCAGATGGATGGCCTGGCGACCCTTGTTGGCGGCCAGATCCGTGCTCCGGACCGCAAACGCCACGAGTTTCCCGTCGGGGGAAACCCGGGGATCGGAGATCCGGTCCATGGCCAGCATGTCGTGGACCGAGAAGGGGTGCGTCTCGGCACGGACCACCCCCCCCACCACCATGAGCGGCAAGACCAAGGCGAGGAAGCGCATGACCTACCCTCCTGCGACCCGCGAGCAGCGGGCCGCGCCCAGTGTACACACTTTCGGCGCAAACCGTGGGCAGGGGCTGCGCGTACCATGGCGCGATGAGCGAATCGGCCCGTCTTGCCATCTTCTTGAGCGTCGCCGCCAGCATCTGGGTGGCCATGCACGTGTACGTGCTCTCTCGCGCCTGGTCCCTCCTGCCTGCAGGGACTCCCCGCCGGATCCTCACCGGCGCCTCGATTTTCCTCGCGGTGGCGTACCTGCTGGCCCGCCTTCTCGCCCACTCGCCCCTCGCCGCCCTCGCGACTCCCCTAGAGTGGCTGGGGGCCAACTGGATGGGCGTCCTGTTCCTGCTGGTGGTCTGCCTCTTCGCCGCGGACCTTGCAAGCGCATTTGGCTCCCTCCCTCGGCTCGCCCTGCCGGCCCGCGCCGCGGCCATCGCCACAGCCGGGCTCCTCTCCGCCACCGGCCTGGTGCTGGGGCACCTACCGCCGGTGGTCCGCCACTGGGAGCTGGCGGTGCCGGGTCTGCCGCCGGAGCGCGACGGCTTCACCCTGGTGGCGGTTTCCGACCTGCACCTGGGGACGCTCCTGGGCCCAGGGTGGACCGAGCGGTTGGTGCAGCGAATTGCAGCCCTCCGCCCCGACGCGGTGGCCGTGGTGGGCGACGTGCTCGACGGGCCGGAGAGCGCCCTGCGTCCCCACCTGCCCATCCTCGCGCGGCTCAACGCGCCAGCGGGGACGTGGGCAGTCACCGGCAACCACGAGTTCTACGCCGGCCTCGAGCGCAGCGTGGCGGCGCTCTCCGCGGCCGGTTGGCGCGTGCTGCGCGACGAGTGGCAGGAGCTGGTCCCCGGCGTGCTCCTGGCTGGGGTGGACGATCTTACCGCCCGCGGCCAGTTCGGTACGCCGCTGCGCTCGCTCGAGCCGGTCCTTGCAAACCGCCCGGCGGGGGTCACGATCCTCCTCTCCCACACCCCCTGGCTCGTCGAGGAGGCTGCAGCACGGGGTGTTGCCGTGATGATCTCCGGGCACACCCATGCAGGGCAGATCTGGCCGTTCGGGGTTCTGGTGCAGCAGCGCTACCCCTTCCTCGCTGGCCACTACCAGGTGGGCCGCATGCACCTCCTGGTGGGGTGCGGCACCGGCACCTGGGGACCCAGGATGCGTCTGTGGCAGCGCAGCGAGCTCCTCCACATCACCCTGCGTGCCGCGACAGACGAGAGCCGCTAGAGAAGCGCCAGGGCTGCTGCTGCCACGCCAGCCGTTTAGCCGGCCAGCAACCACGCCCCAATGGAAAAATAGATGGTGACCGTGCCCACATCGGTTACGGCCAGCGCCAGCGGACCCGCGGCTACCCGCGGGTCGAGGCGCAGGGCGTGGATGAGGGCGGGCACGACGAGCCCGGCGCACGCCGCGAGGATCAGCACGAGGGCGATACTCCCGCCCACCGCCACCGCCTCGACCGCACTTCCCCGCCACGCTGCGGCCACCCCCCCCACCACGCCACCGCAGGAGACGGCGAGGAGGGAGGCGGTGACCACCTCGTGCCGGAGCGAGCGGGCGAACCAGCGCCAGGAGGGGGGGTCGTGGTGGAGCGATTGCACGGTCACCGCCAGCGTTTGCACACACACCGATTCGGCCAGGCCCAGCACCAGGGTGAGGAAGAGGGAGAGAACCACCGCCTCGGCCAGGGTCGCCTGAAACGCCGAGGCGATGAGAGCGCAGCTGGTTCCGCCGGCCACGGTGGCCAGAAGCCACGGGAACCGCAGCTGGAAGGCACGCCAGGAGCTGGCCCGACGCACCTGCGAGACACGAAAACCGATGGTCTCGAAGAGGTCCTCGGTGTAGACGAAGCGGCAGGCCCCCGCTCCAGGCGGCCAGTCCATCGAACCGTTGCAAGGGGAAGGGGTGGAGGCGACGGGCGGATTCGAACCGCCGAATGAGGGCTTTGCAGGCCCCTGCCTTACCACTTGGCTACGTCGCCGCCCCCTGGAGTCTACCGGCGCCCGCCCCGAGCTGTCAACGTAACTGCGGCGAAGGGGTCGCGGCGGGCTGGCCACGACACGGCCGCAAAAAAGCCACCGGGGACCGTCTGGCCCCCGGCTGGAAGTTCGTGGAGTGGAGCGGGAAACGGGATTTGAACCCGCGACTTCGACCTTGGCAAGGTCGCACTCTACCGCTGAGTTATTCCCGCCCTCTACCCGTTGCGGGCAGGGGAAATGTACCAACCCGAGGGGCGGACGTCAAGCCGGTGGCAACGTGCCCCCTGGGAATGGCGGCTCGCCCGCACGTGTTACATTTGCATCGCCACGATGTGCTGAACCCTCGTGGCAGGGGGGAACGATATGACGCACGCACTGAAGAAGGGACTTTTCCTGGGACTCGCCACGATCCTCGTCTTCGCCTTGTCGGCCACAGCCGGCGACACCCCGGCAAAGGGGTGCTGCATGGCGCAGGGAGATGTGCAGCGGGAGGTGGCAACGATCGAGGGGGGCGTCCGCATCACCCTCACGGCCAAGGATCCGGCCACCGTGGCCAAGCTGCAAGCCAACGCCAGTGCCTGCCCCCGGGAGGGGTGCCAGAACTGCCCCATGCACGCGGAAGGCGTGACCCGCACCGTGGAGAAGACGGAGACCGGCGTGGTCATCACCGCCACCGCCACGGATCCTTCCCTGGTCGCTGCCCTGCAGCAGCACGCCACCGCCACGGGCTGCCGCCGGGAAGCTGCCGGCACCCAGCGCCCCTGCTGCAAGGCCAAGGCCGCCCACGCTGCCTGCCAGCGGGGCAACGCCTAGTTTTGCGTCGCCACGTCTGGAAGGAGGCCAGCGGTGCTGCCGCTGGCCTCTTCTTTCCCCGCTAGAAAGCGGCAAGCTCAGTGAGGGCGGCGTAGATGTCCGCCACCTGGGGGAGGATCGTCTCCTCCAGGCTGGGCGCGTAGGCCACGAAGGAGTCCTTGGCAGCTACCCGCCGCACCGGCGCATCCAGGTAGAGGAACAACTCGTCGGCGATGCGTGCGGCAATCTCGGCCCCAAACCCAAAGGAGAGGACGTCCTCGTGCACCACCAGCACCCGACCGGTGCGGCGCACGGAGGCGGCCACGGCCTCCCAGTCGTAGGGGGCGAGCCACTGCAGATCCAGGATGTGCACCTTAATCCCCTGCTCCTCCGCCAGCCGGCGGGCCGCCTGGACGCACCGCACCACCGTGGCACCGTAGGTCACCACCGTGAGGTCGTCCCCCTCCATTACCGTGGCCGCCTTCCCCATGGGGACCACAAAGTCCGGCCCCGGGTACGGCGCTTTGTTGTGGGTCTGGCGGTAGAGGTGCTTGTGTTCCAGAAAGATCACCGGATCGTCGCAGCGGATGGCGGTGCGCAACAGGCCGTTGGAGGCCAGAGCGTTGGACGGCATGGCCACGCGCAGCCCCGGGATGTGGGTGAAGAGCACTTCCCCCGACTGGGAGTGGTACGGCCCTCCCCCTTTCAGGTAACCGCCGCAGGGCACCCGCACCACCACCGGGGCGGACCACTGCCCCCCCGAACGCCAGCGGATGTTCGCCAGCTCGTTGCGGATCTGCTGGTAGGCCGGCCAGATGTAGTCCAGGAACTGGATCTCCACCACCGGCTTGAGCCCGCGTAGCGCCATGCCAACAGCTCGCCCCACGATGTTCGCCTCGGCAAGGGGAGAGTTGAACACCCGCTGGGAGCCGTAGAGGCGCTGCAGGCCGTGCGTCACCTTGAACACGCCCCCCTTGCCCTTGACCTCCGAAAGCTTCTCCTCGTGCGAGGCGTCGGCCACGTCCTCGCCGAACACCACGATGCGCTCGTTCACCGCCATCTCGTCCCGCAGGCAGGCGTTGAGCAGGTCCACCATGGTCTTGGGCGTCTCGTCCTCGAAGGCAGGAACCGTCGAGCCCGCGGGGCTTGGAGGGGTTTCCGAGTAGATGAACTCGGCCCAGGACTCGGGGGCCGGCTGGGGCGCGGCAACCGCCCGTTGCGCCGCCTCCTCCACCTCCTCCAGCACCGCTCGCTCTAGCTGCTCCAGCTCCTCCTGGGTGACCCCGTAGCTCTCCCGCAGGAGCGCCGCGGTCCGCACCAGGGGGTCCCGCTCCGCCTCCCGCTGCCGCTCGGCGGCCGTCTTGTAGAGCCGCTCATCGTCGGAGAGGGAGTGGGAGTAGGGCCGAATCACGTGCGCGTGGACGAGGGCAGGTCCCTCCCCCCGCCGGACTCCGGCCACCGCCTGGCCCATCACCTGGTACGAGGCCAGGTAGTCGCAGCCGTCCACCTCGTACACGGCCAGGTGGGGGAAGCCCGACACCAGCTTGGAGATGGAACCGCCCGGCATCTGCACGTCCACCGGCACCGAGATGGCGTAGCCGTTGTCCTGGACGAGGTACAGCACGGGCAGTTTCTTGTTGCACGCCGTGTTGAGCGACTCCCAGAACTCGCCCTCGGAGGTGGTGCCGTCCCCCAGAGAGACGTACACCACCTCGTCTTCGGCGACCTCGGCGCAGCGAATGCCCTGTTCCATGGCCAAGAAGTACCGTCCCGCTTCGGCAAAACCCACGCCTTGCAGACACTGGGTGCCCGTGGGCGAGGAGGGAGGCGTCAGGTGGAGCACCCGTTGCCCGAAGTGGTTCGGCATTTGCCGGCCCTTGGAGTCCGGACCGGCGGCGGCACCCACCGCCCCGAGGAAGATGTCGTAGGGGGTCATGCCCAGCGCCAGCACCAGGGCCCGGTCGCGGTAGTAGGTGAAGAACCAGTCGCGGTCGGGGCGGAGGTGCTGGGCGGCGGCCACCTGCACCGCCTCATGGCCGGCCCCGTTGATCTGAAAGAAGGCCAGGTTCTGCTGCTTGAGCTGGATCTCCTTGTCGTCCACCCGGCGCGACAGCAGCATGGTGCGATAGGCGGCGAGCAGGTGGGCCTTGTCCACCATCTCTGCAGTGGGCCTCTTCACGGTGCCCTCCTCCACGAACTGCCCACGACCCCGATCGGGCGCGGCTCCAGCCAGGAGAACGCGCGAGCAGGAGGAGCATTCCCTCCCGGTTGCACCCGGCGCCACGGGCCGCTACCGTAGAGGGTAGCAACCCGAGGGTCGGCGCCTGCGGGAGTCGCGTGGCAGGCGGCTCGTGTCGGGGACGGCGCGAGGGGAGGGTGCCATGGTGAAACACCTCCTGGTCGCTGTGGATGGATCGGCCGCGGCCGAAGCGGCGCACACTCTGGCCGTGCACATGGCCAAGCGCCTGGGCGCGGTGCTGCACGGCGCCCACGTGATCGACGCCACGCTCCTGGAAGGGATCTTCGTCACCGACGTGGTGGGGGCGCTGGGGTTCGAACCGTTCCTCGCCATGCAGGGGCAGATGCGCGAGGCCCTGGAGGAGCTGGCGGGGGCGCTGCAGCAACGGTTCGAGCAGCGCTGCCAGGAAGCCGAGGTGCCCTGCCAGTTCCACACCGTGCGGGGTGGGGTCGTGGCGGGGCTACTGGAAACGAGCCGCCTCGCCGATTTCTTGGTCATGGGTCAGCGCGGGGTCAACGCCCACTTCCACCCCGAGCTGTTGGGGTCGGCCACGGCGGCGTTGCTACGCCGCTCGCCAATCCCGGTACTGGTGGTGCCGCAGGACCCGCCGGCGCTACACCGCATCATGGTGGCCTACGACGGCAGCCCCAAGTCGGTGGGTGCGCTGCGCACCGGCGCGGACCTGGCACAGGCCCTCTCCCTCCCCCTTGCCGTCGCCCACGTGGCCGAGCGGCCCGAGCCCGCCCGCGCGCGGCTGGACGAAGCTGCCGCCTACCTGGCACCGTTCTCCCTCCCGGTGGAGCGCGTCCCCCTCTTGGGCGACGCCGTGGAGGAGGTGCTCCTGGAGGAACTTCAGCACGGTCGCGCCGACCTCCTGGTGCTGGGGTCCCACGGGCACCGTCGCATTGTGGAACTCGTGCTAGGCTCCACCAGCGAGTTCCTCGCCCGGCGCGCCCCGGTGCCGATCCTCTGCGTCACGCGCGCCTGAGGAACCTGGCCCAGGAGGAGGTGGCCGTGACCGAACTCGAGCGTGCAGCCCAGATTGCCGTGCGGGATTGCCTCGGCTTGCAGCCCAACGAGACGCTGCTGGTGGTCACCGACCCGCCCCTCGCCCACCT
>Ga0068707_1000577_pt1 | contig 24346 bp, 30 predicted proteins | sample YNPNPMetaG_FD_66600 | JGI IMG/M metagenome (GOLD analysis project Ga0068707, IMG submission 66600) | Anoxygenic and chlorotrophic microbial mat microbial communities from Yellowstone National Park, USA - YNP NP MetaG | ecosystem: Environmental > Aquatic > Thermal springs > Hot (42-90C) >... | reverse complement strand
GCGCGCAGGTTTTCGCTCACGCCCAGGCCGGCGGCGTCGTCGCCCGCCTTGGTGATGCGGTAACCGGAAGAGAGCTTGGCCAGCGAGCTTTCCAGCATCTGGGTGGTCTGCTGCAGGTTTCTCTGAGCATTCAGAGACGATACATTGGTCATGATCGAAAGTGCCATGGTATTCCTCCTTGAATGGCTAGTGGGTCATCCGCGACCCGTTATTTGGGGCTCCGGCAAGCTCGGCCCGACGCCTGGGAGCGTGATCCCGGAAGTTTCATTTCACCTCCTTTCCCCGGGGGGCATCCAGCCGCCCACCTTCGCCTCACAATTTATATCGACCTGGATAAGAAAATTTTTAGCCCCTGGCCGGCTCTAATATAAATGGGTCACTCCACGCCCTGCCTTTCATAACTATATTCCCTTTGTAAATAAGCGGATACGAAGGGCGCACGAAAGACAACCGTTTATATCTCCAGCGCCTTTTTTCTGGCTTCAGAAAGAATGTCGAACCAATCTGGCAATAATGCGCTTAGCTCGTGCCTACCAGTAATGTCTTGAATAAAATGAACAAGTTGAGACTGCTTTTCTATTTCATCGAGGTACTCTTCTTTATCCGCCCGCGCCACTGCCGGCTCTAAAGCATCGGCCAGTACCAGCAAAGCCACCCTCAGATAAAGCGGCTCCGGCTTGAAACTTTCCGGCTGTCGATGATGCAAGGTTATTACCGCAGGGAAAGGCTCGCAAAAAATCCAGCTTTCTAAAAGCAATCCGCCCAGTACGGCGTGATCGTAGCCCAGATTTTTGCGTTCTTCGCGCGCCAACTCCCCCGCCCGCCGCATACTGGTCCCATCAAGCGAGGTTTTATAAAGCTCCTCTCCCAGGTGCAAAAATACCAGCTTTCCCAGGTCGTGGAAAAGTCCGCAGATAAAGGCTCCTCCAGCCAGCTCTGGAAAAATTCTGCTGGAGAGTTCCTTCAATATCCCGCCGCAGCCTACCGAGTGCTGGCGGTAAACCAGACCGGAACCAATCTTATCCTGAAAATAGCCCTTTCCAATTGCGGTATAGATAATCTCAACAACTGAATTTCTTCCAAGCCTGACAATAGCATCTTCAATTTCTTGAATCGGACAGGCCGGTCTGAAAAGTGGGGAATTGGCCACCTGGATAAGATTTGCTGCCAGAGCCGGATCTTTTTTCACCAGGGAAGCAACTTGCTCAACCGAATAGTTCTCCTGCTGCAGCAATAGTACCGCTGGTGGCAGGAAAGGGACGGATACCCGCCCGCTTGGCCAGGGACAGGGCCACCGAAGTGTTGATCGTCGCTGTTTCCCAGGGCTGGAGCAGTTCGCTAACCGTCATGGCTGGTTTTCCTTTGCTAGATAATAATTCACATCAACCCATTTCGGTAAGTACCTTTATCAAGCGAGCGGATTTTTCTATTATTTTTTTTCTCAAGATCAGCCGCTGGACCAGATTTTTCGAAAACTGTCCGCTCGGAGAATAAAAAGCCACCTGGAGATCTTTTTCTTCTCCCGGCCGCAACTGGCTGAGTAATTTTATTAGCGCTTGTTTGAGGCTTCCGGGAATTTTTTCTCCACCAGCGCGGAAGGCCAGCGCTTCGACATACGGCGCCTCTTCCACTTCCAGATGGGGCGGAGGCGGCTGCACCTGAGGCAGAGCGCACTCTACATATCGGCCGTTTTCTGCCCGCACCAGGCAGGAACGGATGGCTGCCTGGCCCTGCACCTGATAAAGGGCCGCCAGGGCCCGATGAATCGGTTGGAAATCCAGGTAAATTTCGCCAGCGGTGGAAAAAACCACGCAGGTTGGGGTCTCCTCTGGAAAAATAAATACCTCTTCCTTTTCTGGTCGATGCCTTTCCGTAGCCCAGCGCAGGGCCGACCAACGCAAACTTGCCGGATCGACTGCTAGTCGACGCCCGGGATCCGGCGTGGCAAACATGTCCGAAAGATCGGGCCCGGCGAACGGCCCAAGCAAAGCCGTTCCGGCCGGCCCGCTCGACACCATCCAGCTCTGGCCGCCCACGGCCGTCAAAAAATAGCAGCTTTCGTACTCATCGCTTTCATGACGCAGGCAGTCTGCCATGGCTCTCAAGAGCGTTTCTATTCGCTTGGCCGCAGCGGAGTTGTCTGCCGAATCCAGTGCCGGCGCCACTTCTATGGACAGCTGATGATTTTTTTCTAGCTGCTGCAGGCATTCGAGCAACACCACGGGAACCAGACCCGCTTGAGAAAAATGCCGCGCCAGCAAAGTACCCCAGTTGGTGGCGGTCCAGAGGGTAACTTCCCTTACCAGACACAGGCGATCGTCGCCGTAGTCGAGCACATCCCAGATATCGGAAATATATTTGACCCCGGAGGCGTTGGCCTGCGGCTTTTCCCGGGCGGCAACTTCCACCAGCAGGCGCACCGGATACATGGGGCCGTCAAAATTCTCCAGCGGTATTTTCTCGGGCCGCAGGGCGCCAAATACCCGATGCAGCCTCTGGCAGTGTTGGCGCATTCTGAAGGAATTGATCTGCCCCTCGCTTTCGGCCACCGATACCGCCGTGGCCGGTCCGTAAAAGCCGTTCACTACGGCAAAGGCTCCGGCCAGTTCCGGGCGGTGAAAGGTCTCTGACAGAGTCTGGCTCTCTTTTTCCCAGGCAGAAATCTCCACTTCCCATCCGCCAGGTGCGCGAAGCAGCTTCAACCAGGGTTGTTCTAGAGAACCGGGGAAAAATGCCACCGGAAGCAAGGGAACTTGATGGGACATGTGCCCTTGAGCCGTCGCCAGCTTGCGCTTGAGAAGCTTCAGGTCTCTTTCTTCGATAGCCAGCTCACCGCTGCGGCCAGCAGCCTGACTGAGTTCCATTATCAGATCATTCATGTATTCAAAGATCTGCCTACCCAACGCCACGATGTCGACCAGCGGCCATTTTTCCAGGTTTTCCATTCTGGCCTGCTGGGCGGCGCTCCAGCGCCACTGCTCGGCGAGCCGTGTCAGTAAGCGCTTTCGCTCCGCTTCTAGTTCCTGAGGTACGCCCGCGTTGGCCAGTTGCAGAAAGAAGCAGCGTTCGAGCATCTCGGCAGTCTGCGGGCGGCCGCGAGATGAAAATTCCGAAACCAAACAGTCCGCCAGCAAAAAATAGGGATCGGTATAGAGTGGATCTTCGCCGTTTCCGAACAACAGCCGCTGTTTTAGCAGTTCGCAAAGCAGCGGCGCATCTGGCCAGCGCAAGGAACGCTCTACCACGGCAAGTTTTAGAAACGATTTGAAAGGCTTGGTAAGCGCCTTTACCATCTGCCATAGAGCCGCCCCCAGCGTCTCCTCCAGCCCGATGCGTCGGGGAGCGCCCAGATCGATAAAATCTTCCTCGCTCAAACCCTCCAGATCAGACTTGTCGTTAGCCTCGTCGAGGCGTGGTGGCTCCAACCACCAACGGGGCACCTGACCCTGCAGCAGCAGATGGGTGCGGTAAAACTCCTCCTTCAGAAGGTCGCGCAAGGCGCTTCCGGCCTGTTCGCTACCGGTTTTTCCGAAATCCCCCCGCCGGACCTTTTCGATGCTCATGGGGAAAAAATGCACTTCCAAACCGTTTATTGCCGCCCAGCGTTCGATTTCGGCCAGGCGTTCGAAAAGCCTTTTTTCCTGGGGCGTCTGGCAGAGCTGGTCGTCATAGATCACCCAGATGTCCAGATCGGATATTTCCGACTGGGCCACCGTGCCTATGCTGCCCATAGCCAGCATGGAGCGCACCACCGGGCGCCCTACCAGAGCGCCTGGACGCCAGTTGTATTTGGGAAAGAGGCTTTCGGCCGAAGGTCTCATTTCCGGAGGCGGCTCGAAGTTGAAGATGCCAAAGCCGCCCCGGGCCAGCTGGTCGGACGCCGGGCCACCCTGAACCGGCTGGTGAACGAGCAGAGGCAGAACATCGAAGAAACGGCTTTTTTTGCCGAGCACCCGGCGCAGACGATCCAGACGGGCCCGATTGTACCAGCGGAAGCGATGCAGCGCGGCTTTGGAAGAAAAAACTCCGGCCGGACGCTCTCCTGTTTCTTGAGCGCTTTGTGCCTTGGCCTGCTCTAGCAGCTCCTGCCAGAATTCATCTTGGTCTTTCATGGCCAGGCCCGATTTCCAGATGAACGGGCAGGTCCTGTTCCAACACCAGCTGAACCGCCTTGCCGGTTGCGGTGTTGATCACCACCGGCGCCTTGAGATTTACGCTGGGGTTGCCGCCGGAAAAGGAAACCATCACCCCCAGCCAAAGGTCCTGAGGCTGATAGCCGCCAACCAGTTGTTCCAGATTAGCCGGTGGTTCTACCACATAATTTTTTATAAAACGGTCAGGATCCACCAGAGGAAAGGCCAATTCCGGCGCATCCAGCGATTGCAACCAGTGCACCGGCACTCCCGCACGGTGTTCGATGAGGATGTACCTTTTTAGCTGATCAAAACCTATCAACCCCTGCTCGAATTCGATCACCCTAGCCGGGTCGTATTCGATGGTTCCGAAACGGGTTTTTTCGATGATCATTTGCTACTCTCCTCCAGCCAGCTTTCGATACTCTCCGGCAAGGTGTGCTGTGCCGCCCGGTTGGCCTCCAGCAACTTCTGATAGAGCTCTTCCCTCAGCACGCGCACTTTGCGAGGTGCATGAATGCTGAGTTTGACTTGCTGTCCGTGAATTTCCTTGATCACCAACAGGATGTCATCACCGATACGAAGGCTCTCACCCGACCTCCTTGTCAGCGTGAGCATCTGTGACCTCCCTGTCTAGAAGCGGTTCAAGAAATTCATCTGCAGCATGCGGCTTGCGCTCAGCACCGATGCTTCAAGCGCCTTCTGGGCCAGGGCCAGGTCCAGCGAAGCAGAAGCGAGGTCCGTGTCGCGCCAGCTGCTGCGATCCTGCTGCAGTTGCAAGGCGAGCTGGCCGTTCCAGTTATGGGCGCCCGAAATAAGATTCAGCCGGCTACCCGCCCGGGCCCGCCCCTGAGATATTTGCTCTCCGGCTTGTTCCAGAAGGCTCAGCTGAGACCGTACGGCTGCGCCGTCGTTGGCGGAAAGCGCCGCCTGCAGATCCGAAAGAACTGTGAAAATATTGACTCCACCGCCGGCTCCGCCGAAGAGGATGTCTCCCCGCAAGCGGACGGCCACCTTCAAGCCCGGAGCCACTTCCAGTTCCCTTTCCAGACCGTCGCCTTGGTAATTTCCGGCTGCGTCGAACGCTGGAGTGTCTTCCAGGGCCCCGGAAAATATGTAGCGGCCACCCACCTGGGTGTTAGCCAGAGCCAACGCCTGTTCGCGCAACTTTTCCACTTCCAGCGCCATGGCATGCCTGTCCTCGGCGGAATACTGATCGCTCGCTCCCTGAACCGCAAGTTCGCGCGCCCGGATAAGCAAATCGCTCATTTCGGCCAGCGCTCCCTCGCTGGCCTCCAGGCCGGCACGGCCCTCGCGAGCGGCCAACTCGCAGCGTTCCAGCTCGCCCAGGGCACGATCTATAGAGCCGATGCGGGCGCTGGCCAGGGGATCATCCGAAGGCTTTTCTACCCTGACGCCGGAGGATATCCGCTCCTGGATCTCGCCCAGCCTCGACCAGCCTTGGGCGATGCCGCGGTTTAGCGAAGCCATTATTTGCTTTTCGGTTATGCGCACGACCAGCTCCCTTTTATCCCTTGAGCGAAATCACTGTCTCTAGCAACTCATCGGCTGTTTTGATTACCTTGGTAGCTGCTTCGAATGCGCGCTGAGCTTTAGCCAGCTCGATCATTTCTTCTTCCAGAGATACTCCCGATACACTCTCGCGCCAGGCGGAAAGTTGAGCAATGCGACCGGCGTGAAATTCAAAGTCTCGTTCAGCCGAAGCCAGCGCTCCACCGATGAACGATCCTATGCCAGAGGCCGCAGAAATCGGGTCCTGGGTGCCTCCGGAAGCAATGGGAGCCGATGCCAGGCCGGCCAAAAGCAGTGCTACCCGGTTGTCGCCCGGGAGGGCGGCCGGGTCGGAGGCAGCGGCCAGAGCCCTGGCGTTACCGTCTACTGCCGGATCTAGGGCCAACTGCCCGGCGGCTCCGTCAGGGCCAGCCAGGGGCGTGAAAAGATCGCGCCCGCCCACGCCGTCCAGCCCGAATCCGCCGCGGTGCAGGTTGTTGACCGCCGAAGCAAGATCGAAAGCCAGGCCATCCAGCTTTTCCAGGGCTTGGCGCAAAGTTACATCGCGTGCCTGAAGCAGACCCCCCAGGCGCCCTCCAGCGGCAGCGTCCAGGTGGCGCACCACGCCGCTTCCACTTACTAGTTCCAGCGCCATTAAGCCGTCATTGGCCGGGTCCTTAACCGCACGCAGCTCAGCTGCTTGATCCCCCTCTACCAGCACCGCGCCGTCTGCCAGAGCCAGATTCAGATTACCCCGGTCGTCGGAAAACACCCGGACACCAAGCTGTTCGGCCACCTGCTGGGCGAGCAGGCCCCGGCGATCGCGCAGATCGTTTGCTTGTACTCCGGCCGTCTCCGCCGCCCGGATTTCTCGATTAAGGCGGGCAATCTCTTCCAGGTTCTTTTGTACTTCGGCCGCACTTTGCTCGATCTGGTCATCCAACCCCTGGCGGCTGGATTGAAGCTGTGCTCGAACATCGCGAAAAGCCTGCGCCAGCTCCCGGGCGCCGGCCAGCACCTGCTCTCGCGTCGCCAGGTCAGATGGCTGGGCGGCCAATGCCGAGAGTGCCTGGAAAAAGCCTCCCAGAGCTTGCTGTAAGCGATCCCCACCACCTACCCCTATGGCAGTTTCCGCGGCCTGGAGGGCTTCTATCTGACCACCGGCGAAACCGCCCTCACCGCCCGCGCCCAGTAGCTGTTTTTCAATAAAGAGGTCGCGCAGGCTAGAAATGGACGTTGCCTGAGCTCCTGTACCTAGCATTCCCGGCACCGCCCATAGGGGCGAACGGGCGGAAAGTTCCACTCGCTGGCGGCTGTAACCGGGGGTGTTGACATTCGAGGTATTGTGACCACTGGTCTCGGCCAGCAATCTGCTTACGTTCAGGCCGGTCCAGCCCAGACTGAGTAGAGAGAACGACACTTCGCCTCACCTCATATCAACCGTTCCACCAGAGGCTCTAGCTGGCCTACGGCGGCGCCCCGGGGCTGGTAAGTCGCGCCCTGCGATCGACCAAGCAAGCCATTGATGCTTTCTATTACCCGCAGCCCGGCCCGCGCCAGCGCCAGATTGCGCCAGCCCAGCCGGCGCAATTTTTCTAGCTTTTTGTGGACTTCATCGTCCAGCCTGTCCTGCTCGCCCCCCAGTGCCTGGTTGAATTTTTCATGCCAGCGGCGACGTTTTTCGGCTATCTCCAAAAGTTCCCCCGGCTTCCAGGCCAGCAGACAGGCATATTCTCGGTCGAGCAATTCGGCAAGTTGTTCAATCAGATTATCGATTTCTAACCGATCCATGACTCCAGCCACTCGCTTTCTTCGAGCATTCCCTCGATGGTCTGGGGTAAAAATTCGTCCAGTCGTCCATCTTGAAGGATTCTCTGCATCTTATCGAGCCGGCTTTCGTCGATGCTATCCGAATCGCCAAGGCGCCGGATTTCTTCCACTAACTGGCGGGAAACACCGGCCGAACGAATTCTTATGGAATCACGGCCCATTACCGCTGCCGGTTCACCAGCGGCGATGGGTGATTCGATGTTTACCAGGGGGTTGAATATCTCGGGTGGCTTTACCTTCATGACTTACCTCCAGCGGCTACTTCTCATCCATAGGTAATATCGACGTTTCCGCCAGAGACTTTATACCCCGCAGACGGCCCTGGAGGTAGTCGAGCGGGTTTATCGTCTCCCCTTGCAATTCCACCTGTAGATGAAGGTGGGGACCGGTGGAGCGGCCGGTGTTTCCCACCTCGGCCAGTTTCTGGCCGGCTTCGATTCGCTGGCCGGTCGAAACCTCCAGCCGGCTGCAGTGACCATAGATTATTCTAGCACCGTCATCACCCTGAACCACCACCGCCGTACCAAGATTTCCCATCTCTCCAGCAAAAACCACCCGCCCTCCGTTTACCGAAAGAATCGGTTCCCCTTCGGGTGCCGCCACATCCAAACCATGATGGAAACGACTCTCACCGCTAAACGGATCGGAGCGCATGCCATAAGGGGAGGTGATTTTCCCGGCCACCGGGAATAAAGGTTTTTCAGGTAGCTGGCCGAGCAATCGCTGTCCCAGACCCAGCTCCAGCGAACCGGCCGCCTGCTCGGCCAGAGCCTGGGAAAAAAGCTGTCCGAAGATCTGGCCGCTGAGGTCGTCACCCAACATGGGATTGCTCTTTAGCAATTCCCGGGTGACCATTTCCCAGAACAGCCCCTCGACCGCCCGGCCAAGCTGCAGTTCATCTCGTCCCAGTGTTGCGGTATTGACCCTGTCTATAAACATGGATGGCGTCCTTTATATTATTTCCAACTCCGCCGGCAGTGCCCCGGCCGAATGAATGGCCTGCAGAATTTGAATCAAATCCCGTGGGGTGGCTCCGACGGCATTTAGCGCCCGCACCAGCTCGCCCAGGGTGGCTCCAGGCTCTACTACCACCAAAGGCTGGGGAGGTTCGCGCACCCGGATCTGATCCTCCCGAACCGTTACCGTATTGCCAGCGGCCAGGGGATTTGGCTGGGAAACTTCCGCTCGCGGCGCAATTTCTAAATGAATGCTTCCATGAGTAATGGCCACCTGGCGTAGGCGCACCTGCTCGCCTAGCACCACCGTTCCGGTACGTTCACTAACCACCACCCGTGCTCGGTTATCGCCGGCGACTTCTAGATTTTCTATCTCCGCCAGTAGAGAAACCACATCGGTTTTGCCTTCCTGGGGAAGTTTTACCCGAACCGTCCCGGCGTCCAGCGCCTGGGCCAATTCGGAGCCCATTTTGGTGTTTATGGCCGCCGCCAGGCGCGCGGCCGTGGTAAAGTCGGGTTGCAAAAGCGTAAGATCCAGGCTGTCTGCGCCCGTCAGGGGACTGGGCACTTCCTTTTCTACGGTGGCGCCCATGGGAATGCGCCCTACGGTGGCGTGGTTCTTGCTCAACCGCGCGCCGTAGCTTTCGGTGTCCCAACCGCCTACCGCCAGGGCACCCTGGGCCACGGCGTAAACATTACCGTCTGATCCCCTCAAGGGGGTGTAGATTAGCGTGCCGCCCAGAAGCGAACGGGCGTCTCCAATGGATGAGACGGTGACGTCGATGCGACTGCCGGTGCGGGCAAAGGGCGGTAGCTCGGCCGAAACCATTACCGCGGCCACGTTGCGCACCTGAATCTGCTTGGGATCGATGCGCACGCCCATGCGGCCCAGCATAGCTGCCAGCGACTGCAGAGTAAAGCGGGAGCGGTAGCTGTCTCCGGTGCCATTGAGGCCGGTCACCAAACCGTAACCTATCAGCTGATTGCGCCTAACCCCGTGTACTGCGGCCAAGTCTTTGATTCGCTCGGCCCGCACGCCGGCCGGCATCAGGCAACAGGCAACGAGCGACAGCAGCAGCAGATTTTCAGCTATGCGCATGGCAACCTCCTCCGCAGGCTAGAAAGGCCATATCCAGTCCAGGCCGCGCGACAGCCAGCCGGGATTTTGCTTTTCGGTGACCGTGCCCCGGCCGGTGAATTCGATTTCCGCGTCGGCGATGCGGGTAGAATCAACGCTGTTGGATTCGTCGATATCGATGGCCCGTACCATGCCGCTTATATAAAAGTGATACTCCTCGTCGTTGACCAAAATCACCCGGTGGCCTTCTATGAACAGGTTGCCGTTGGGGAAAACCTGACGCACCACTGCCGGCACCATGGCCTGCAGCTTTCCCCGACGCGAGGTGGCGCCGCTGCCGGCAAACTCGTTTTCCCGGCCGCCTTTGATGATGTTGGAGGGATCGAACTCGGGATAGGCGTTTTTCAACACCTGCATCAAGCCGGCCAGGGCGTCGATACCGACCCGCGTTTTGGCCTCGCTGTCCAGTTTGGTGGTGGCATCGCTGAAGGCGCTCGATTCTTCCTGGATTCTAACCACCACCACGTCGTTTACCATCAGGGCCCGCTGGTCGGAAAAAAGATAATTGGCCGCACCACCGGCGCTCCACAGCGAGCCTTTCTCCGATGAGGCGGTCTGCTGAATTCCTGATACCGGCAGTTGATACTCGCGTCGTTTTGGGGTGTAGCTGCCGATGTGCTTGACGCAAGCCGACTGGACCAGGCACATCACCGCCATGGTAAATAACATGGTTTTTTTCATGGTGTCCTCCCGGGAAAACTCTCCGCTTCTACTAGTCCCGCTTCCAGTACCCGGCCTACGATACGCTTTCCGCTAGCCAGATTAGCAAGCGGAATAGAATCTCCGGCCCGGCCGTCGGCCAGGGCCTGGCCCGTGGCCTGCACTAAAAGATCACCGCTTTTTACCTGCACCAGAACGCGCTCGCCACGGCGCACCACCACTGGCCGCGCTATCCATTCGCGCCGGAGTTCCTGGCCCTCTTCCAAAGCGGTAAGCAAACGTCCCCCCACTATTTCCCCAAGGCGGGAAGTTTCCAGGTCTAACGGCCGATTTAAAGCAACTGGCTTTTCTATCAAGTCGCCTGCTTTCAGTATCTGCCCCCGTTCCAGGCGTCGGGCCGCCACCCAGGCCGGCACCAGCCGCTCGAAGTAGACGGTAAGCCAGCGCTCGCTGCCTGCCAGGCGCAGCCTGACGCTGCTTTTGCCTAGAAAATCCTCGCCTGGAGCGAATTCTATTTCGAGTCGGCCCCGACCCGACACACCGGACAAGCCGGCCGCCCCTTGAATCTTCACCACCCGCACCCTGATGCGGTCGTCGGCAAGCAGGGCGTTGGCTCGCTCCTCGATCAGGGAAACCAGTGTTTCGTCGGCTCGCAACAAAAGCAAACAAAGCAGACAACCAGCGCTCATTTTCAGCTCCTCAACGCAGACGGGTGCTGTTCTGCAGCATGGCATCTGCCGCCTGAATCACCTTGGAGTTGATTTCGTAGGCCCGCTGACCCTTGATCAGAGAAATCATTTCTTCCACCACTTGCACGTTCGACTGCTCCAGCTGCCCCTGAAGAATCGTACCCATGCCGTTTTCGCCGGGAAAATCGCTCACCGCTTCGCCCGAGGCCGGTGTTTCCCGGAAGTAGTTGTGCCCCAGGCTCTCCAGCCCGGCGGGGTTGGCGAAATCGACCAGTTCAATGCGGCCTATTTCCACCCCTTCGGTGTCGTCGGCGCGCCACGCTGTCAACAGCCCCTCGCGCGAGATGCTTATTCTGGTGGTCTCCGGTGGCAGCTGCAGCGGCGGGTCCAATGGGTCGCCCAGGGCGGTCACGATATTTCCGTCGCGGTCGGTGCGGAAAGTTCCGTCGCGGGTGTAGGCGTACTGGCCAGAGGGCAGCCTTACCCGGAAAAACCCCCGACCTTCTATGGCCAGGTCCAGCGGGTTCTGGGTCTCCACCAGAGAACCCTGGCTGAAGCTCTTGTATATGCCCGCCAGCCGGGTACCGCTTCCTACCTGGGTGCCGCCAGGAACCACGGTGCCGTGTCCAGTGCGGCCGCCGGGTACTCGCAGGTTTTCGTATAGCAGATCTTCGAAACGTGCCTGATCCTTCTTGAACCCGGTGGTGTTCACGTTAGCCAGGTTGTTGGCCACCACGTCGATCAAAGTTTCCTGAGCCTCCATACCGGTGGCTGCGGTATACATGGCCTTTATCATGGCTCTCCTCCTTGCTTTCAACCCGGCCTGCTGGCCGTGTTAATCTGGCTGTCCAGGTCCCGATAGGTGCGTATGGCCTCTTGAAGGGCGTCGAAGGAACGATGGACTTCTATCAGACGCAGCATCTCAGTCATGACCGAAACCGCTGCGCCCTCCAGCGCCCCCTGATGCACCCGCGCAAAGGCGGGTCGGGGCTGGGAAGCCGAGCTGTAACGATTGGCGCCCTCGCGTTTTAACTCGGCGGTGGCATCGAAATTCACCAGCATTAGGCGCTCGACCGCCCGTCCTTCGACGCGTATAAGGCCATCGCTTTCCACCACTACCCGGCCAACTGGCAACTGAATAGGACCTTTCTGCCCCTGGACCCGTGCGCCATCGGCGGCGGTCAGAAACCCCTCACCGTCTTTAAGGAAATGCCCGTCGCGGGTATAGACCGTTCGCCCTCCCGCATCCAGTACAAACAGGCCGTCTCCCTCTAGGGCCAGATCCAGCTCGGCTCCCGTCTCCAGAATGCCGCCCTGGGTGAACCTGGCCGGCGCGTTCTGCTCCACCGCGTGGTAACGGTCAACCGGGAAGCGGGCTTCTTGCGCCAGAAAACCGGGTTGCGGTTGATAAGCCGCGGTGCGGGTAGCCAAAACCGAGCTGAAGCTGGCGCGCTGAGGGCGATAGGCGGTGGTATTAGCGTTGGCCAAATTGTTGGCCACCGCGTCGAGTTCGTCGGCTCTGGCCACCGCCCCGGAAAGCGCTACATAGATCCCGTCACTCATCCTGCACCTCGCTTTTCTGAGGCCGGTACTTTTGGCGTGTAAGTTCTTCCTGTTGCCGCTGCTCCTTTTTCTTCTCCTGCCCGACCCAGCGCTCCCGGGCGTGCTGGCGATGGAGCTCCTGGGAGCGTCGGGCCGCCACCGCCTTCTCAACCAGGCGGCGCTGGCGTTCCACTTCGGCCAGCAACTTCTGACAAATCTGACGCATTTTATCGATGTCGTCGGCCAGACAGCGGCTGCGCTGGCTAAGCAGCTCCAGTTCGGCACCAGAAAGCCCGTCCTGCGCCACCATATAGGCATCGCACTCGGCCCGACTGCGTTCCAGGGCCTGCAGCCGCTCGCGGCAGCGTTCGAGCTCCTGCTGTTTCAGCACAAGCTGGCGGGCCGCCTCCGACTGCTGCTGCTGTCGCAACTGCAATAATTTCTCCAACGAATAATGGAACGCCATGTTCTTTTCCTGCCTTCAGGCCACCGTGTCTACCAGACCGCCCTTTTCTCCCTCGGCCGGTCCTTCTTCTTTTTTCTCTTCCTGTGCTGGTTGCTTTCTGACCGGCGAATGCTTTTTGCCCTCTCCGTTTACTCTGCGGCTGCGCGAGGTGGCGCTTCCTGCCTTCACCCGGTTTACGGGCGGCGGCGGAGCGCTGTTTATCTGCCGGGGATCCATTATTCATCCTCCAAGGCAAGCGGCCGTCCGTTCAGCAGCAGTTGCCGAATGTACCGGACCGCTTTCTGATGAAGCTGGCACACCCTCGATTCGGTAATCTGCAACAACTTGGCGATTTCGCGGTAATTTAGATGCCCGAAATAGTACAGGCTGACTATGTTGCGCAAACGTTCGGGAAGCTCGCGCACCGCCGCCAGCAGTTTATCTTTTAGCTGCTGTTGCTCATGTCGCTGGTCTGGAAGCTGCTGAGCGCTTTGCTCCGCATAGCGCTCGCGCAGCTCCAGCAGCAGCATGGACATTTCCATGGCCGGCTGGATCTCCGCTGATCGCCGCCGCCAGTCATCGACCCCCAGGTTCAACTCTCGGGCCATTTCATCGTCAGCCGGTTCCCGACCCAACTCCGCCTGCAACTTACAGCGGGCCTTCTCGGCCTGACGGTAAAGCCTGCGTTCGCCGCGGCTGAGGGGGTCGAGGCCGCGCAGTTCATCAAGCATCGCGCCCTTGATGCGGAATTCGGCAAAAGTGGCGAAATCCAAGCCTCGTTCGGCCTGATAGCGTTCGATGGCCGAAAGCAGCCCCACACAGCCAGCGGAAATCAAATCCTCTAATTCCACCGAGGGCGGCAGATTGCGCTTCAGACGCAGAGCGATGCGATGTACCAGGGGAAGATACTCCTTCACCCATTTTTCACGATCTTCCCTGGGTTGAAGCCTGGTTTCATGATCCCGGTAATTTTGCAGCGCCTGATTCATCACCTCACCTCCTGCGAGCTGGAGCTCTGCCTAAACAGCCGCTCCCAAAACATCTTCATGCCACCGTCGGCGCTGTCCGGCGGAGTAAGTTTTAGAAACTTTTCCGCCAGGGCATCGATCTTTTCGGCGGCCGGTGAGTCAGGGAAGAGCTCCAGCAGGGGCCGCCGCGCCATGACTGCGCGGTTGACATTTTCGTCGCGGGGCACGCTGCCGAAATAACTTATCGACACAGCCAGGAAGCGGTCGGTTACCTGGGTCAGCCGGCGGTATACATCCAGCGCTTCCTGCTCGCTGCGGGCGCTGTTGACTAGCAGCATGAAGTCGCTGTTGGTCCGCCTCTGCGAAAGTATCTTAATGGTAGCGTAGGCATCGGTGATCGATGTCGGTTCGCGATCGGTGATGACCATAACCTCGCGGGCCGCGCCGGCAAAGAACTGCACGTCGCGGGAGATGCCGGCGGAGTTGTCGATGATCACCGTGTCGAAGCGATCCTCCAGCAGCTCTATCTGCTGCAACATCAGATAGCGCTGCTCGTCGGTCAGACAGGTCATCTCGTACACTCCCGAAGCCGCTGGAAGCACCCAGATTCCTCCAGGACCCTCTACCAGTATTTCAGGAAGGCTCACCTTGCCGGAGATGGCGTCGTATAAAGTGTAACGAGTGTGCAGGCCAAGAACTATGTCTACGTTGGCCAGCCCCAGATCGGCATCCACCACCAGCACCCTGCGGTTTCTACGGGCGAGGGCCAGCGCCAGATTAACCGTGATGTTGGTCTTGCCCACGCCACCCTTACCGCTTACCATTGCCAGCACCCGCAACCCCTGGGTGCCCGTCGAGCTCTGCACGCTCATATCTCACCTCCCGCGGCACGCCGGCATGACGAAAGAACCAGGCGCACCAGGCTTTCGCGACTGGCCGGTTGCAGATCGTCGGGCACCTGCGGGCCGTGGCTCAGGTAACTCACCGGCCGCAGGAAAGTCATTACACCGTTGAGCAGATTGCCGTGCCTGGTGGTGTCGTCCAGCCGAGTAAACACCAAACGGTTGGGCTGCCAGGGAGCGAAATACCGGCGCAGGGCATTGAACTCTTCAGCGGCGGTTTGCACGCCAAGCACCAGGTGGATTTCATCAATCTGCGTCCCCTCCAAAATCTGGCGCAGTCTTTTTTCACGCTCCCCAGATCGCAGCGACAGGCCAAAGGTATCAATTAAAACGACGTCCCGATCGGCCAGGCGACGCATGGCCCGACGCAGACCACGGGAATTTTCCGCCACCTCCAGGCCCAGGCGCAAACAGCCGGCGTAGGTTTCCAGCTGCTCTAGCGCGCCCGCCCGATAGGTGTCCAGAGTTATGATTCCGGTCTTCTTTCCCGCCAGAATGCAAGCGGCCGCCACTTTGGCCAGGGTGGTGGTTTTACCACCTCCGCAGGGCCCGATGAACATGGCCACGGTACGTTCCGAGCATTTTTCCAGGGGTTGGGCTTGCGGCAGATGGCGCATGAGAAAATCAGCCACCGCTCGCAGGATTTCCTTTTCACCCGAGGCATCATGGGGGGCGGAACGCACCAGTGCTTCAGCCAGACCTGGCTCCACTCCGCTTTCGACCAGCCTCCTGATCACCTGAACCTGAACTGCCGGCAGGTCGCCGTTTTTCATCAACCGATTTTCCAGCACCAGCGAGCGCAGCATCACCGCGGCGCGCTCCACCTCGTTCTGGAACTCCCTCAAATAGGCTTGCGGATCGACCACCCCCTGCGGCCAGATGGCCGGTAGCTGGCCTTCCTGCCTGGCCTGCGGGAGGCGGGTAGCTACCCGAAATTCCAGCAACTGTGAGCCGTCGGGGGCCTTTTCCTTCGGCAGCCGTCGGCTGGACAGGATGAAGGCCTCCTGGCCCAATTCGCTCTTTATGGCCTTCAAAGCTTCTTCCAGCGATGTGGCTTTTATGGTCCTTACCGCGGCGTTCTGATTCATGCCCAACTCCTTTCTTGCCTGTTACACCGCCCCAGAAAGAGCCGCTCCCGTACGGGAACGCGCTGAAGCCCGCTCGGGCGCAGGCTTACCTGCGGCCTCGCCCATGGAGATCAAGCCTACGGTGCGAATTTCCATTCTGGCTGGCACCTCCAGATGCGAGATCACCTGCACCTGGGGCACAAATCGCGCCAGCAACTCGTAAAGTGGCCGGCGTAGATCGGGCGCCACCACTAGAGTGGGCAGCGATTTGAGGTTTATTGACTGTTGCTGAACCCGGTTGATGAGATTCTGGGCCAGCTTTATATCCAGCGACAGGAATCGGCCACGCTCGCCCTGCACCAGGCTGTTGCGCAGTACTAGTTCCGTGGCCGCATCCAGCATTAGCACCTGTAGCCGTCCCTCTTCGTCGGCTAGTTTCTGGCAAATGGCCTTGCCCAGCCGGCGCCGCACCGCTTCGGCCAGCAGGTTGGGATCACGGGTAATCGCCGCTTCGTCGGCTAGCGTTTCTAGTATGGTGGTCATGTCGCGGATGGACACCCCTTCCGACAAAAGAAGCTTCAACACTCGGCCCACCTCGGCCGGCGACAACACTTTGGGAACGAGTTCTTCCACCAGACGGGGCGAGCGGCGAGAGGTAACCTCCAGTAGATCCTGCAGCTCCTGGCGCCCCAGCAAATCCGCTGCGTGGCTGCGGATGGCCTCGGCCAGGTGGGTGACGATCACGGTAGAGCTTTCCACCACCGTGCAGCCGCTGGCCTCAACTTGAGCGCGTTCGGAGGGATTGATCCAGACGACATCCATGCCGAAGGCCGGTTCCTTGGCGCGCAAGCCGGCCGGCAAGGGCTGATCGCCAGCGGCCATCGTCATAAGTCGATCGGGATGCACCACGCCTTTGCCAACTTCGGCGCCCCGGATGAGGATGCGATACTGTTCGGCATCAAGCCGCAGATTGTCCCGCACGTGGACCGGCGGAATAACCAGACCCAGCTCCAGAGCTAACTGTTTCCTCAAGGCCTTGATGCGCTGGAGCAAATCGCTGCCTTCGCCGCTTACCAGCTTTATCAGGCCGTATCCCAGTTCCAGCTCCAGCTGGTCGTAGGGTAGCAGGTTGCGGATGGTTTCTGGGGTTTCCTCCTGAATCGGTTCGGCCGGCTTGGGTTTGACCGGCTCGGCCTGTAGCTTTCTTCGCCCCAGCCACATAGCTGCGCCACCCAGCAACCACATGATCAACAGAGGCATTCCCGGAACCAGCCCAAGTAAGAAAAGCAACGGGCCAACCACCCTAAGTAGCTGATTGAACTGACCGATCTGTTGACCCACTTCCTGGGCCAGCGGGCCACCAGAAGCTGCTTTGGTGGTCACCAGACCGGCGGCGGTAGAAACCATCAGCGCGGGTAGCTGCGACACCAGGCCGTCGCCGATGGACAGAATGGTGAAGGTGCGGGCTGCTTCACCGAGAGACATGTTCTGTTGGGCCACGCCGATAAGTAAACCACCTATGATGTTGATGGCGGTGATGATCAGACCGGCGATGGCATCGCCCCTCACAAACTTGCTGGCGCCGTCCATGGCCCCGTAGAAATCCGAGGCCAGCTCGAGCTGCTGGCGTTTTTTTCTGGCTTCTTCCTCGGTGATGGCGCCAGAAGCTAGCTCGGCATCGATGGCCATCTGCCGGCCAGGCATAGCATCCAGGGTAAAGCGGGCCGCTACTTCGGCCACCCGCCCGGCGCCTTTGGTGATGACCACGAAATTGATGATGATCAGAATAAAGAAGACTATGCCGCCTACCACGAAATTGCCGCCCACCACGAAATTGCCGAAAGTTTCGATCACCCGGCCAGCCGCCTGCGTACCCTGATGCCCGTGGAGCAGGATCAGGCGGGTGGTGGCCACGTTTAGGCTGAGCCTGAGCAGGGTAGCCAGAAGCAGCAGGCTGGGGAACGACGAGATTTCCAGCGGGCGGTTGATAAAGAAAGAGAGACAGAGCAACAGCACGCTCAGGGAGATGTTCAGGGCAAGCAACATGTCCATGAGCACCGGTGGCAGGGGCAGCAACATTACCACCAGCACCAGCATGATGCCCACCGCCAGGCCGGCCTGGGCACGCAGGTTGCCGCTGCCAATATGTTCCGTCTCGTTCGTCATTCAGACCTCTTGAGGCGGTAGACGAAAGCGTAGATTTCGGCCACCGCTTGATAAACGGCCGCCGGTACCGGACGACCCACCTTAACCCGGCGGTAGAGCCAACGAGCCAGCGGTTTGTTTTCCAGAACCGGTACACCATGCCGTATGGCCAGTTCCCGTATGCGGCGTGCCAACTCGCCGCTTCCTTTGGCAGTAAGCCGGGGCGCCGCTTCTCGCTTGCGGTCGTAACGCAAGGCCACCGCCAGGTGGGTTGGGTTGGTCAGCACTACGTCGGCGCGCGGCACCTCGCGGGCAATGAGGTTAGAAAGCAGCTCGCGGTGCCGCTGACGCCTCCTGCCCCGAAGCAGCGGATCACCTTCTTGCTCTTTGTACTCTTCCTTCATTTCCTGCGGGTTCATGCGCATGCGCCGTTCGTTTTCCCAGCGCTGCCACACGACGTCGCCAAGCGCCAGCGCTAAAAGCGCCAAAGCACCCCAGGAACCTACCCGCCAACCACTGGAAGCAAGCTTCGCCAGCAATCCTCCCGGCTGGGCGCGATTCAACAAAGAAAATTGCGCAAACTCTTCGCTTATCGCCCAGTAGCAAACCGCACCCACCACCACCACCTTGGCCAGAGCCTTTACCAATTCCACCAGAGTCTGGCGGGAGAGAAAGATCTGTTTAAAACGGGCAACCGGATCGATCCGATCCCAGCGGGGCTCAAGCGCCAGCGGACTGAAGGCCAGATCTCCCTGAACCAGGTGCGCTAGAACCGCCGCCGCCACCATCAATAAAAGTGGCGCCACCAGCAGAGACATGCCTTGCCCCAGTGCCCGCCCTAAAAAGTCAAGCGGCGAAGCATAACTGCCGGTGTTCACGCCGACGGCCAGCAGCTGGCCGAAGAGGCGACTGAGCCCCGGTCCTACCATTAGCAGGCCCAGTAAGCCAGCCAGTAGCACCACCGCGCCGGCCATTTCGCGACTGCGGCCTACCTGGCCGCGCTCGCGAAAATAACGCCGGCGTCGCTCACTGGGCGGCAGCTCTCTTTCCAAGGCTTCGTCGGCCATTACTCACACCTCAACCGATACTGCATAGAGCCAAAAGCTTGCCAGCCGTATCCAGATACTCCCGCCGAATGGTTTCGCCAGCGGAACTCAAGCCGAAAGCCAGGGTAAGCACTCCCAGCACGATGGTGACAATGAACCCTACCGCCAGCACGTTCAACTGTGGTGCGGCCCGGGCCAGCAGCGCCAGCCCCACATTAACCAGCAGCACCACTGCCAAGACCGGCGCCGCCACCAGCACTCCCCCGACAAAGATTTTTACTCCAGCCAGGGGCACTTCCAACGCGACGCGTCCCAGCGCCAGGTGTGCGGCGCCGGGGGGCAGTTGTTTGAAGGAAGCGGCCAGTGCTCTCACCAGGATCTGATGGCCGTCCATTGCCAGAACCACCATCCACCCGGCCAGCACCAGCATGTGGGAAAGCACACTGTTGTTTTCGCCGTTATAGGGATCTACCAGGGTGGAAAAGCCCAAACCGGTCTGTAGGGCAGAAAGTTGTCCAGCGGTAGCCAGGGCGTAGAAAATCAAACTAGAAAACAGGCCCATGGCCAGCCCCAGAAGCAGTTCTCCCGCTGCCGCCAGGGTAAGGGCAGCCAGGGATGAAATTCGAGCCGGCGGAACGGTGTAAAGCAGTAACAAACTCAACGCCAGCACCAGGGGCAGCTTCACGCCCCAGGAAAGCAGATTTTCTCCAAAGACCCGGGCTGTAAGCATTAGCCCACTTAGCCGCAGGCTGATGAGCAGGAAAGTCATCAGATAATCGAAGCCCAGGGTCATGGCTATCAGCCTCCCAGGTGAGGCATCCAGGCAAACGCCTGGCGGGTGAATTTCATAAGCTGTTCCAGCATCCAGCTTCCGGTCAGATAAGCGGTTAGCGCCACGGCGGCGATCTTGGGTACAAAAGTAAGTGATACCTCGTGAATCTGGGTCACCGCCTGCAGCAGGGAAATAACCAGGCCCACCACCAGAGCGGCCAGCATCAGCGGAGCACCTACTTCCATGGCCACCAGAAGTGCCTGCTTGACGAAATCGAGGCTGCTTTCCGCCGTCATGTCCTCACCCTCAGAAGCTGCGCGCCAGAGAACCGACCAGCAACTGCCAGCCGTCCACCAGCACGAACAGCAGTATCTTGAAAGGCAGCGCCACCAAAACTGGCGGCAGCATCATCATGCCCATGGCCATGAGCACCGACGCCACCACCAGGTCGATCAGCAGAAACGGCACCAGCAAAACAAATCCCATCTGAAATGCCGTCTTCAGTTCGCTAAGCAAAAATGCCGGCATGGCCAGCCGCAGGGGCACCGCTTCGGCGTTCTGTGGGCGGGGTGAATCGGACAGGGAGTAAAAGAGCTCCAGATCGCTCATCCGGGTATGACGCAGCAAAAAAGAACGCACCACCGAAGCTCCCCTACCAAAAGCCTCGGATTCTTCGATTTGTTCGTTCATGTAGGGAGCGATGGCTTCCTGGTGCAGCTGCCCGAAGGTGGGCCCCATGGTGAAAAAGGTAAGAAATAGCGCAAGTCCAATAAGCACCATGTTGGGCGGGGTCTGCTGCGTGCCCAGCGCTTGCCGCACGAAGGACAGAACGATGATTATACGGGTGAAAGAAGTCATGGAAATGAGTAGCGCTGGAGCAAAAGCCAGCAGGGTAAGAAGCAGCATTACCTTTAGCGCCACCGCCATCTGCCCGCTGCCTCCGCCTCCGATACTGATGCTCAAACCTTCGGCCGGACCATCAGCCCGGGCCAGGGCCGGGGTGACCAGGAGCGCCAGTAGCAGAATTGTGCGGAGTAATCTTTTCATCTAGCGGCTCCAGAACTCGCGAAACTTCTCTTCCAGCTGCTGCTTCTCTGCCGGCACCGGGCGGTAAGACTCCGAGGCCAGTTCGTGGTCCTCAAGCAAGCCCCGGGGAACGGCTAGCGCTGAAGTGTTCTTGGTCTGCCCCTCCTCGCCCTTCGCCTTTTGATCCAGATTGGCTAGGAGCGAAAGCTGGTTATCGCCGATGCCCAAAAGCAACCGCTCGCCCATTACCTCGACAACCATCAGGGCGCGCTTTCCACCCAGAGAAAGCGCCGCCAGCTTGCGGATGGAGCTTTCGGGCGAGGTAGCCGGCCTTTTGCGCAACCACCAGGCAGCCGCTCCCAGCGCCAGGCACAGCACCAGCACTGGCCAGAACGGTATGACGGGCACCGCCGAGGCCACGTCGGCTCCGGCCGCTGGAGACACTGGTGCTGCCTCCTTGGGTTTTTCGACCGTCCGCACCGGCGCTTCCGGCGGCCTTTCTACCAGCTCGGCCAGCAGCAGTTGTTCCAGGTTTGCCGTTTGCTGCGCCGCCTGGGCGCGCCCGAAGTCATGGCTAGCCAGCAGCACCAATAAGCAAGAAAAAATTACGCTTTTCTTCATGGCCCTAGCTCCCATCAGCGCATGCGCGATATCCGCTCGGCCGGGGGCACAATTTCCAGGATGCGCACCCCAAAGCGTTCGTTCACCACTACCGCTTCGCCGCGAGCGATGAGCCGGCCGTTTAGCAAAATGTCCAGTGGTTCCCCGGCCAACTTTTCGAGCTCCACCACCTTGCCGCGGCTAAGCTGCAACACCTCTTGCACCGTAAGCGTACGCTCGCCCAGCTCCACCGACAGGTTCAGGGGTAAATCGAGCACCAGTTGTAGATTGGTGGAATCGGAGCTGGGCCGTGCGGGATTGGCCGCCACCTGAGTCTGAGATTCATTCTGCGGGTTCATTTTCCCTCCATTGCTCGAAACGAAAGGCCAAACTACCATTGGCCTGAAGGGGGCTTACCTGCCCTTTGGGTTTGCCAGCGATGTAGAGCTCCTGCCACTTCTGGGGATGAGAATCTAGCACCAGCAGGTCTCCTACCTGACAATCCAGCAAGCGCCGCAGCGAAATCCGGCAGGAGCCCAGATGCACACAGACTTTCAGCGGCACTTCCAGCAATGCCTGCTCGAGCTCGCGCTGCCAGCGCTCGCGGTCCTGACGACTCTGTTCGGTAGAGTGCTCGCTGAGCTTCGAACGCACCGGCTCCAGCGAAAGATAGGGGATGGCCAGATCGAACTTTCCCTCTAGCTCGCCGATTCTTACCAGAAAGCTGTTGCTCATTACCAGGTCGCTGGTTGCACCGATGGTTACCTGTTGGGCCGAAACCTCGGTGTGCAAGTATGTCGGTTTTAGCGTCAGTACCGGTTCCCAGGCTGCGGCCGCGCTTTCCGCCCAGGATTCAACCAGCAGGCGGGCCAGTTCGAGTTCTATGGGGGTAAAGCCCCGGGCCATGATTTCCGGCTGGCCGGAGGCCTGCTGCCCCCCGAAGATCAAATTGAGCAGCAGGAAAAACACATTGGGTTGGATACACAACAGCCCGCTTCCCAGCAGCGGGGCAATACCGATTATGTTGATGCAACCGGGCTCAGGCTGATAGGAAAGGAACTCGCCAAGTTTCATGGGAGCGGCTGGCTCGGCGACCACGGTTATTTCTTGCTGCGCCAGTTCGGAAAGCGCGCGAGCCAGTCGGAAGGCCAGCCGGTAATTGATAGTGTCGAGCACCGGTAAACTGCCCCGCACCAGCCTATCCCGCTTGGTAAAATCATAGGGCTGGGCGTCGACCGAGCTTTCCGCCGGTCCTTCCGGCGGCAGATCGACCTTGCCCTCTTGCAGGGCGTTCATCAGGGCGTCGATCTCGTTTTTGGTCAGCGTGGGCGGCAAAGCCGTCTCCTTTCGAGTTACTGCACTACGAATTCGTTGAAATAGACTCCGCGCACCAGCGGAGCAGCCAGCACCGCGTTTATGGCACGCACCAGCTGCTCGCGCAGTTTCTTTTTGCCAGCGGTGTTGCGAATCTCCGCGTACGTCTGTGAGCCGAGCAGCGTTATCACCGCGTCGCGCACCAGCGGTTCTTTGTTTTTCAGCGTCTCCTGAGCTTTTTCCTGAACCAGTTCCAGCGATATGGAAACCTTCAGGTAGCGATTCATCTCTTCGTCGGCCAGATTGACGATGAAATTGTCCAGGCGAACTAGCGGGCCTCCGCCACCGGGAATGGTTCCAAGATCTATATCGGAAGCCAACTGCGGAGCGGCCGCGGCTGGTGCGGCTGCCGAAGTGGCCGGAGCCTCCGCCTTGCGAAAGAACAACATGTATGCGCCGATTCCAGCAACCGCAAGCAGGTTTATTAGCAAGATAACCGCCGCTAGAGGGGATTTCTTCCCGGGAACTTCAATTTTTTCTTCGGTTTCGGCCATGATTCACTCCTTGTTTTCGGCGGGCTGCCAGGTGAAAACCAGATCCAGTTTTTCCTGTTTTCTATCGAGGGTGTCCTCTTCCCAGCCCGGCCCATAGGCGGCAACGGTAACTCTTTGCGGCTGCATGCCCTCTCGGCTAAGCAGATAACTACACACCGCCAGAGAGCGGTCCGCCGCCAGTTGCCAGGGATCGGAAAGCGGTTCCGAATCGCTTTGGCGACCTTCGATGGTCAGGGAAAGCTCGGGGTCGCGCAACAAATCGGCCACCGCTTCCAGCACCACCAGGGCGGCTGGGCGCAACCGCGTCGTGCCGGGTTCGAAAAACGCGCCGGCCAGCAGGCTCAGTTTTATGCCTCCCGGAATAGAGCGGGCTTCCAGCAAACCTTCCAGGTTGTTTTGGTCTATTATGCGCTCCACCGCCCAGCTCATGGACTTCTTCTGTTTCTTGGCGGCGGTGCGGATGGCGGGAAGCTGGGCGACAACCTGGGTGGCCACGACTGAGGCAATTGGCAATAGTGACTCATGATGAACTTCGCTCGAAGCCACTCTTTCGAGTACACCCAGGGCCTCGTCGAAAAAGCCGAAAGTGGCCCGCATGCTTTTGCTGTCCATAGAAGACATGGATATGAGCAGAACAAAGAAGGTCAGCATGTTGGTTAGAAGATCGGAAAAAGTTCCCAACCAGGCTAGAGGATCAAGCTTCTGTTCGCTGACTTCTTTGCTCTTGGCCATGGTTATATTCCTAAAAGCCGGTGAAATACGATTTCTACCCGACGGTCCCTCTCCGGGTCAGGTTTTCCGGGTCCGAGCACCGGACGGGTGTCGGCATAGCCGGCAACTGAAATAAGGCCGGGGGGCACCGCACCAGCTTCGCTTAGATAACGTGCCACCGAGACAGCTCTTTCCAGTGAAAGCCTCCAATTGCTGAGCTGCTTTTTTCCAGGAGTCGAATCGGTATGGCCCTCTACGCGAATGGGTTCTCCGAGAACCTGTATGGCAGCCGCCACTTCGTCGAGCAGGGAAAAGGCCGCCGGCGAAAGTTCTCCT
>Ga0068707_1000576_pt1 | contig 24348 bp, 15 predicted proteins | sample YNPNPMetaG_FD_66600 | JGI IMG/M metagenome (GOLD analysis project Ga0068707, IMG submission 66600) | Anoxygenic and chlorotrophic microbial mat microbial communities from Yellowstone National Park, USA - YNP NP MetaG | ecosystem: Environmental > Aquatic > Thermal springs > Hot (42-90C) >... | reverse complement strand
GAAGGCGCTGCTGGCGCTGGGGGGAGGCCTGGCACTGATCCTGCTGTTCCTCTGGATGACGGGGGCGTGGAAGGGGGAACGGGTGGCCCCGGGGACCGTGCAGGCGCCCCCCGCGGCGCCGCCTCCGGGTCGCGCCGTCCCCGTGGAGAAGTCCGAGATCGAGGACTTCCTGGAGTGGCCGGGCACGGTGCGGGCGCGGGTGGAGGCGCGGCCGGCCTCCCGCCTGATGGCCCGCGTGCGGGAGGTGAAGGTCCGGGCGGGCGACCCGGTGAAGGCGGGCGACCCGCTCGCGGTGCTCGACGACCGCGACGTGCGGGCGCGGGTCGACCAGGCCCGGGCGGCGCTCGCCGCCGCCGAGGCGCAGGCCGCGCAGGCCCGGGCGGAGCACGCCCGCCTCCGGGCGCTCTACGACCGCCAGGCGGCCACGCCGCGGGACCTCGAGGCGGCCGAGGCGCGCGCCAAATCCGCCGCGGCCCAGGAGGCCCAGGCCCGGGACGCCCTGCGGGAGGCCGAGGTCCTCCTGGGCGAGGCGGTCGTGCGGGCCCCGTTCGACGGCGTCGTGGCGGAGAAGCTAGTGGAACCGGGAGACACGGCGGTGCCGGGGAGGCCGCTGTTCGTGCTCCACGACCCCTCCCGCCTGCGCCTGGAGGTGCAGGTCCCGGAGAGCTGCGCCTCCCGGCTCTCCGCGGGGATGGACGTGCGGGTGCGGATCGACGCCCTGGGGGACGACCGGTCCGCCACGGTGGAGGAGATCGCCCCCGTGGCGGATCCCCAGAGCCGGACGTTCCTGGTCAAGGCGGCCCTTCCGGCGGGGCTGGCGATCCGCCCCGGGACCTTCGGCCGCCTCCTCCAACCCTGCGGGAAGAGAAGGGCGCTGCTGATCCCGGCCGCCGCCGTCTCCCGGGCGGGACAGATCGAGACGGTCCGGGTGCTCGAGGAGGGGGGAGCGGCGCGGCACCGCCACGTGAAGACCGGCAAGGCCCACGGGGACCGCCTGGAGGTCCTCTCCGGGCTCCGCGAGGGCGAGACGATCCTCCTGGAGGAGGGCCGCCCGTGAGCGCGGGACCGGACGGCGGCGCCGGGCGGACCCTCACGGCGAGGATCGTCGGGGTCTTCCTCACCTCCCGGCTCTCGATCCTCCTGCTGCTGGCGTCGCTCGGCGCGGGGGTGGTGGCCCTCGCGGTCACCCCGCGCGAGGAGGAGCCGCAGATCGTGGTTCCCTTCGCGGACGTGATCGTGCGCCGCCCGGGGGCCTCCGCCGAGGAGATGGAGAAGCTCGTGTCCTCCCCCCTCGAACAGAAGCTCTGGGAGATCGACGGGGTCGAGGCCGTCTACTCGATGTCCCGGCCGGGCGAGGCGGTGGTCACGGTGCGGTTCCACGTGGGCCAGGACCGCGAGCGCAGCCTCGTCAAGATCTGGAACAAGGTCCTGTCCAGCCAGGACGTCCTGCCGCCGGGCACCGCCGGCTGGACGGTCAAGCCCGTCGAGATCGACGACGTCCCGATCGTGGTGCTCACCCTCAGCGCGAAGGATCCCGCCCTAGACGCCGCGGCCCTGCGGCGGATCGCCGACGAGGTCCTGGACAAGCTCGCGCGGGTCCCGGATGCCGGCAGGAGCGGGGTCGTCGGCGGGCCGCGCCGGCGGGTGACGGCCTACCTGGATCCCGCCCGGCTGGCCGCGCGCGGAGTGGCGCCGCTCGAGGTGGTGCGCGCCCTCGGGGCCGCCAACGTGAACCTCCCGGCGGGCGTCTTCGAGCGGGACGGCCGCGAGGTGCTCTTCGAGGCCGGTCCCGCGTTCGCCTCGGCCGAGGAGGCGGGCGGCGTCGTGGTGGGCGTTTCCGAGGGGCGCCCCGTGTACGCCCGGGACGTGGCGCGGTTCGTGGACGGCCCGGAGGAGCCGGAGAGCTACACCCGGATGGGGTTCGGGCCGGCCGCGCGCCACCTCCGCCGCGCGGGCCCCGGGGAGCCCGGCGCCCCCGGCGAGGAACGCCCCTCGGTGACCCTGGCCGTGGCCAAGCGGAAGGGCACCAACGCGGTCCGCGTGGCGCGGGAGATCCTTCGCGAGGTGGAGGGGCTCCGGGGAAAGGTCATCCCCGAGGACGTCCTCGTGGCCGTCACGCGCGACTACGGGGAGACCGCCGACCGCAAGGTCAACGAACTCGTGCACCACCTCCTCATCGCGATCGCGACGATCCTGGTGCTGCTGGCGGTGGCGCTGGGTCCCAGGGAGGCGTTCATCGTGGCCCTCGCCGTGCCCATGACGCTGGCGGTGACCCTGCTGATGGACCTCCTCTTCGGGTACACGATCAACCGGGTCACCCTCTTCGCCCTGATCCTGTCGCTGGGACTCCTCGTGGACGATCCCATCGTGGACGTGGAGAACATCTTCCGCCACTTCACGCTGAGGAAGCGGCCCCCCCTGGAGGCCGCCCTCGCGGCGGTGGAGGAGGTGCGCCCCCCCACCGTCCTGGCCACCTTCACCGTGATCGTCTCCTTCCTGCCGATGTTCTTCATCACGGGCATGATGGGCCCCTACATGGCCCCCATGGCCTTCAACGTGCCCGTGGCGATGCTCATGTCGCTCCTGGTGGCCTTCACGGTGACGCCGTGGGCCAGCTACCATCTCCTCAAAGGGGAATACGACCGGCCCCACGGGAAGGCCTTCGACCTGAGGGAAACGAAGACCTTCCGGATCTACCGGGCGCTCCTGGGCCCCCTCCTGGCGCGCCCGGGGCGGGCGACCCTCTTCCTGCTGTCGGTGGCCCTGGCCCTGGCGGGGTCCGTGACCCTCGCCGCCACCGGCGCGGTGCCGCTCAAGATGCTCCCCTTCGACAACAAGAACGAGCTGGCCCTGGTCGTCGACCTGCCGCGGGGAACGACGCTGGAGGAGACGGACGCCGTGGTGCGCGAGCTCGGGCGCTTCCTCTCCACCGTCCCCGAGGTCGCCGCCTACGAGACCTTCGCCGGGCTGGCCTCCCCCGTCGACTTCAACGGCCTGGTCCGGCACTACAACCTCCGGCGGGGCGGGAACGTGGCCGACGTCCGGATCCACCTGGTGCCCCAGGCCCTGCGGCAGCAGCAGTCCCACGAGATCGCCCTCCGCCTCCGGCCCGACATCGAGCGGATCGGCCGCTCCCGGGGCGCCAACATCAAGATCGTGGAGTCCCCTCCCGGCCCCCCCGTCCTTTCCACGGTGGTGGCGGAGGTGTACGGGCCGCCCGAGGCCCGGTACGACGACCTCGTCGCCGTCTCCCGCACCGTGCGGAAGGCCCTCGAGCAGACCCCCGGGGTCGTGGACGTGGACGATTTCGTCGAGGCGGAGCACGAAAAGGTCCACTACCGGCTGGACCGCCAGAAGGCCGCCCTCACGGGGGTGTCCGTGGCGGAGGCGGCGGAAACCCTGCGCCTGGCGCTGGAGGGCGGGACCGCGGGCACGGTGCGCGTGGAGGGGGAGCGGCGGCCGCTGGAGCTGACGGTGCGGCTCCCCCGGGACGCGCGCTCGTCGGTGGCCGACCTGATGGCCCTGCGGGTGCGCTCCCGGACCGGGGCGCTGGTCCCCCTCGGGGAGATCGGCGAAGCCCGCCAGGAGAGGGGCGAGAAGACCCTCTACCACAAGAACCTCCGCCGCGTGGCCTTCGTCACGGCGGAGACGGCCGGCCGGAGCCCCGTGGAGGCCGTGCTCGACATGAAACGGCACCTCGCCGCCCACCCGCTGCCGCCCGGCTACGCGGCGGACTTCGCGGGAGAGGGCGAATGGAAGATCACGGTGGAGGTCTTCCGAGACCTGGGAGCGGCCTTCGCGGCGGCCCTCGCCCTGATCTACGTGCTGCTGGTGGCCCAGACGGGATCCCTGGGGATCCCGCTGGTCATCATGGTGGCGATCCCGCTCACCCTCATCGGGATCATGCCGGGATTCTGGCTCCTCAACGCGCTCTTCACACGCCCCGTGGGCCCCTACGCCAACCCCGTCTTCTTCACGGCCACGGGGATGATCGGCATGATCGCCCTGGCGGGCATCGTGGTCCGGAACTCCATCATCCTGATCGACTTCATCAGGCACCTCCGGGCGCAGCACCCGGAAAAGCCCCTAGAGGAGGTGATCCTGGAGGCCGGGGCCACCCGCGTCCGCCCGATCCTGCTGACGGCGGGGGCGGCGATGTTCGGATCGTTCGTGATCACGCTGGACCCCATCTTCTCGGGCCTGGCCTGGAGCTTCATCTTTGGAATCTCCGCCTCCACCGCCTTCTCCCTGGTGGTGGTGCCGCTGATCTACCACCGGATCCAGGGGCGGACCGCCTGAGCCGGAGGCGGACCTCCCCCGGGCCCCCTCCGGCCGCGCCGGCGAGGACGGACCCGGTCCGGCCGGGAAACCTTTGAATCCGCCGCGGGATTCGACTAGATTCCAAGCCGCCCCCCCGGGGCCGTCCCGGGGACGCCGTCGGACCTGGGAGAAAGGGGACAGGGGTGGCCGATCCGGCCTTCATTCCCTCCGGCGGGATCGGAACGTCGCAGCCGCGTCCCGCAGCCCACGGAGGCGCCGTGCACCGCATCCGTGCCGCGTCTTTTCCCCTCCTGGGGCTCCTCCTGGCGATCCCCGCAGGCCCCCGGGGCGCGGCCCAGGAGGCCGGCACCCCTCCGCCGCCCCGGCGGAACCTCGTCCTGATCCTGAGCGACGACCACCGCTACGACTTCCTGGGATTCCTGGACCGCGCCCCGAGGTTCCTGGAGACCCCCGCCCTCGACCGCATGGCCGCCGAGGGCGCCCACCTCCGCAACGCCTTCGTGGCCACCTCGCTCTGCTCCCCCAGCCGCGCGTCCCTCCTCACGGGCCAGTACGCCCACCGGCACGGCATCATCGACAACCAGCGGCCCGTCCCCCCCGGAACGGCCTTCTTCCCCCGCTTCCTTCAGGAGGCCGGCTACGAAACGGCCTTCATCGGCAAGTGGCACATGGGCCACGACCTCGACGACCCCCAGCCCGGTTTCGACCACTGGGTGAGCTTCAAGGGGCAGGGGACCTACTTCGATCCCGAGCTCAACGTGAACGGGAAGCAGACCCGCCACGAAGGCTACACGGACGACCTCCTCACCGACCACGCCCTGCGGTGGATGCAGAAGGAGCGCGGGAAGCCCTTCTTCCTCCTCTTCTCCCCCAAGGCGGTCCACTTTCCCTTCGCCCCGGCGCCGCGGCACCGGGGGCGCTACGCGCAGGCGCAGGTCCCCCGGCCCGAGACGATGGCCAACACCGAGGAGAACTACGCCACGCAGCCCCGCTGGGTCCTCGACCGCCGCTACGGCATCCACGGGGTCGACCACATGGAGACGGGGCCCCTGGACCGCGACCCGGTCCCCTCGTTCGAGGACCTCTACCGCCGGTACGCCGAGACCGTGCACGGGCTGGACCAGAACGTGGGGCGGATCCTGGAGTTCCTGTCGCGGTCGAAGCTCGCGGACCGGACGCTGGTGCTCTACCTGTCCGACAACGGCTTCGCCCTCGGCGAGCACGGCTTCTACGACAAGCGCGACGCCTTCGAAGTCTCCATCCGGGTGCCCATGATCGCCTGGGCGCCCGGCCTCGTGCCGGCCGGGACCGCCGTGCCGGAGATGGTCCAGAACATCGACATCGCCCCGACCTTCCTGGAGGCCGCCGGCGTCCCGGCCCCGCCGGGACACGTCCTGGACGGCCGGTCCTTCCTGCCCCTGCTGTGCGGACGGAAGGTCCCCTGGCGCGACCGCCTCCTGTACGAGTACTACTGGGAATGGAACTTCCCCGCCACCCCCACGCTCTTCGCGCTGCGGACGCCGCGGTACAAGTACGTCTACACCCACGGGCTCTGGGACCGGAACGCCTTCTACGACCTGGAGACCGACCCCCTGGAGCGCCACAACCTGATCGACGTGCCCGCCTTCCGGCAAATGATCGCGGAGATGGAAAAGGATCTGTTCGATCTCCTCGAATCCACGGGGGGCATGCAGATCCCCCTGCGGAGGCCGCAGGGAGAGCCCTACCACGACCGCAAGCGGCCCCGCTGAACCCCGTTCCGGACGGCGGGGCGGAGGACACGCCTTCTGCGGAACAACGCCCCGCCCGGCCGGCGGAGCGGGGCTCCCCGAGAGCTCCCCCGATGGATATAATGAGACCCCGGCGGCCCCCCCGCGCCGACGGCCGGGCCCCCTTCGCGCCTGGGTGGCGGAACTGGCATACGCGTCGGTTTCAAAAACCGATGGCCGCAAGGCCGTGCGGGTTCGATTCCCGCCCCAGGCACCCCGAGGCGGAGCCGGTCCCGACGGGCCGCCCGCCTCCCGCGGCCCGAGGGGACGGCGTATTTCCGCCGGGAGGGATCGGCGGAAGGGTTATAATAGTGGGAAAGAGCGGGCCCGCCTCCGGGCCGCCGGGAACCACCTTGACGCCGAAGCGATCCGACACGCCGGGCCGGGCGGAAAAGAGCGCCTCCGGAAACCGCGGGAAGGGCGACCCCCTTCAGAAACGCTTTTCCGAAACCATCCCCCTGTCCATCCCCGGGAAGGCGAAGGACCTCTCCCGCCGGAACGGGAAGCTCCTGCTCCTGAGCGGGCCGCAGCAGGGCCGGGAGTTCACCCTGAACCGGGACGGCTGCCGCATCGGGTCGGGTCCCGCCAACGACGTCGTCCTGGACGACCCCACCGTGTCCCGGCGGCACTGCGAGATCCGTTTCACCCCCGAGGGCTGCCTCATCCGGGACCTGGGCAGCACCAACGGCACGTTCGTGCACGGGGTCCGCGTCTCGGAGGCGTTCCTGGATCATGGCACCGAATTCCGCCTGGGGAAGACGGTCTTCGTCTTCCGCTCGCCGAAGGACGCCGGGCCGCCCCCGGCCGTCCCCGGGGCGAGCCTGCCGATCCAGAAATTCTCCTCCCACGGGATCGGGTATTCGGTCGCCGAGTGGAACGGGGTCCGCCACGTCTTCGCCGCCGCCGTCCCCCGGCGGGGGACGACGCTGGCGGGGCAGGCCGACGACGCCCTGCGCATCATCGAAACCGTCAACAGCGTCCACGGGGCGCACGGGACGATCGTCCAGCAATCGGTGTTCGTGCCCGACCCGTCGCGGATCGACGAGTGCCGGCGGATCATCCGCCGGTTCTACGGCCCGGACCTGCCGGCCACCACGTACATCGCCCAGCCGCCCTGCGAGGAAAAACGGATCGCGATCGAGGCCCTGGGACTGGGAACGAGCCCCCGCGACGTGAAGATCGAGCGCCTCGGCGAGCACCTCGTGATCGCCCGGCACGGCGGCATGGCCTGGGCCTACGCCGCCCCGGCGGCTCCGCCGACGGGCTCCGACCGCGCCTACGACCAGGGGATCGCCGCCTTCCGGCAGCTGCGGCAGCTGCTGGGCGGCGTCTCCCTGCGGCTGCACCAGGTGATCCGGACCTGGCTCTACCTGGGAGGCATCGTCGCCGAGGAGGAGGGGACGCAGCGGTACCGGGAGCTGAACCGCGCCCGCGCGGAGGCCTACGCGGGGGTCCCCTTTTTCCGCGACCGCCTGCCGAAGGGCCACCCGGCCGAGGTCTATCCGGCCAGCACCGGCATCGGGACCGAGGGCCGCGGCCTGGTGCTGAGCGCGATCGCCCTGGGGACCGACCGCCCGGACGTCCTGATCCTCCCGCTGGAGAACCCCCGGCAGACCTCCGCCTATCGCTACGACGCCCGCTACGGCCCGCAGAGCCCGAAGTTCTCGCGGGCCGTCGCCGTCGCCTGCGGTCCGGACGCCCTGATCCTCATCTCCGGCACGGCCAGCATCACCCGCTCGGAGACGCGCCACCCCGGCGACGCGCGGGCCCAGACGCGGGAGACCCTCGACAACATCGAGGCGCTGATTTCCGAGGAGAACCTCTCCCGCCACGGTCTGCCGGGGCGGGGCACGACCCTGGGGGGGATCGCCCTGGCCCGGGTGTACGTCAAGCGGAAGGAGGACTACCCCCGCGTGCGGGCCGTCTGCGAGGAGCGCCTGGGGGAGCTGCCGACCGTCTACGCGGCGGCGGACGTCTGCCGGCCGGACCTGCTGGTGGAGATCGAGGGCATCGCGTTCTCCCGGAGCCTGCCGCCGCCGCGGTGAACCGCCCCCACGGCGATCCCCGGCCCGGCCGATGCCCCTCCCTCCCCGGGCCCATGCCCCGGCCCGCGCCGGAAGGCGGCGGCCCCCGACGGGGGTCGGGCCGGCGGGATTTGAACCCGCGACCTCCACGTCCCAAGCGTGGCGCGCTTCGACCAGGCTGCGCTACGGCCCGTACCCGCCCATGATAGCACCGCCCGCCCCTCCCGCTCCAGGACGTCTCACCGCCGCCGGAGGTTCGTCAGACACAGCTCACAGTAGCCCCGCAGGACCGCCGGGCGCCGCCGGCACCGGAGGCAGAACGCCTTCCGGCACCGCCCGCAGGCCCGCGCCCCCTTGCGGTTCGTCTCCCCGCAGCCCGGACACCGGAACTCGTCGGGACGAAGAGCGATCTCCAGCGGCCCCCCGCCCCGCGGCAGCGGCTCCCGGCAGACCCGGCAGCGCCGCTCCGCGGCCGGGTTGAACGTCTCGCAGAATCCGCACTTGACGAAGCGGCCGAACTCGAGCAGCGCCTCCGGATCCTCGTCCCGCATCACCCGCTCCAGGTCCTCCAGGAAGGCGGGCACGCCCGGATAGCGCTTCGCCGGGGGCTTGGCGAGCATCTTCTGGATCATCGCGCAGAGCCCCTCCGGCAGGGTCCCGTCGATCTCCCGGGGCGAACGCGGCGCCTCCTTCAGGTGCTGCTGCATCAGGTCCGCCACGGCCTCCGCCTCGAAGGGACGCCGCCCCGTCACCATCTGGTAGAGGATCACCCCCAGGGCGTACAGGTCGCTCCGCTCGTCCGCCCGGTGGCCCAGCCACTGCTCGGGGGACATGTAGAAGGGCGTCCCCACGATCATCCCCGGCGCCTCCTCGGTGTCCTCGGCGTCCTGCGCCAGCCCGAAGTCCGTCAGGCGCGCCCGGCCGTCCTCCGAAAGCACGATGTTGGCGGGCTTGAGATCCCGGTGGATCACCCCCTTGGCGTGCGCCGCCCCCAGCCCCTGCGCGACGTCCCGGGCGATCTCCAGGGACGTCCGCACGTCCAGCGCCCCCGATCCGGCCAGACGCTCCTCCAGGGTCTGTCCCCGCAGCAGCTGCATCACGATGAAGAAGTAGCCCCTCTGGAAGCCCACGTCGTAGACCTGCACGATGTTGGGATGCTCCACCTTCGCCACCGCCCGCGCCTCGAAGAGGAGCCGCCGCACGAGCTCCGGGTTCCTCGACACCGAGGGGAGGAGCTTCACCGCGACGAGGCGGTTGAGCCCCTCGTGCCGGGCCTTGTAGACCGACCCCGTCGAGCCCCGCGCGATGAGCTCCAGGATCCGGCACCCGCCGATCTCCAGCCCGACGGGCGAGTCCGCCGCCGGCCGGCCCGCCTCCACCGTGGCGGCCGCCCCCAGGGGGGCCTCCGGCCCCGCCGCCCCCAGGACCGCCCCGTCCGCCGGACAGCGGGCCTCCCCCAGCCACGGACGCCGCACGTTGTACGTCTCCCCGCAGCGGGGACAGGAGGCGATCGTCCGCTCCCCCTCCTCCAGGATCGCCCTCACCTGGGCGGCCGTCAGGATCTTCCGCTCCACCAGGAGCTCCCCCAGGTTCCGGAAGACCCCCCGGGCCTCCAGCTCCGCCTGCTCCCGGAGGCATTCCGCCACCCGCTCCCGCGCGGCCAGGCCGCGGGCCACCACGATCTCCCCGAACCGCCGCTCCTCCTCCCGCGCCTCCCGCGAGGCCCGGTGGAGCGCCTGGAGGCGCCGGAACTGCTCCTCCGTGATGTGCCCCAGCTGCAGAAGGAGCTCTCCCAGCGACATCGCCGACCCGCGGCTCCGCCGGAGATCGAGGACCCGGTCGATCGTGGCCTGGTCCGCCATCCGCTCCCGGAGGACGATCCGGGCCATGAGGACCGTGCTGCCTTCCTTCTCATCCATCGCGCCGCGCATCCAGAAACGCCAGGGCCTCCCCCGCCACGTAGAACGAACCCGTCACCACCACGGCGTCGCGGGGGCCCGCCAGCCGCCGGGCCGCCCCGAGCGCCTCGGCCACGGAGGACGTCACCAGGGCGGGCCCGCGGGCCTCCCGCGCCAAAAGCCGCGGGTCCGCCGCCCGGGCACTCGCCGCCCGCGTGAAGATCGCCAGGTCCGCCCCCGGGAGGAGCACCCGGAGCATCGCCCTCCAGTCCTTGTCCGCGGAGGCCCCGAAGACGAGAATCGTCCTCCGCCGCCGCACCCCCCGCAGGGCCTCCGCCAGCGCCCGCGCCGACACGGGGTTGTGCGCCCCGTCCACGATCAGCCAGGGACGCCGCCCCCGGACCTCGATCCGGCCCGGCAGGCGCAGGCCCCGCAGGGCCCGACGCACGGCCGCGGGCCGGAGCTCCACCCCGGCGGCCTCCAGCAGGCCGATCGCCGTCGCCGCGTTCGCCGCCTGGTGCGCCCCCCACAGCGGCAGGACGACGTCGTACCGCCGCCCCGTGAACGGCCCTTCCACCGTGCATCGTATCGCGCCCCCGCCGGAGCGGCGGACCCGGAAGCGCGCCACCCGGAGGCGACCCCCCGCCCGGCGCCGGAGGACCGTCCCCGCGGCGGGCCGCTGGGGGCTCGCCACCGCGGGGACCCCCGGCTTGAGGATCCCGGCCTTCTCCCCCGCGATCTCCGCCAGGGTGCGCCCCAGCCGGTCCTGATGGTCGTAGTCGACGGCGGTGATCGCGCAGGCCGCCGGCCGGATCACGTTCGTGGCGTCCAGCCGCCCCCCCAGCCCCACCTCCACGACCGCCCAGTCCACCCGGCGCCGCGCGAAGATCAGGAAGGCCGCCGCCGTCATGATCTCGAAATAGGTGGGGCGGAGCCGCCGCAGGAGGGGCCCCATCCGGTTCATCGCCCAGACCAGGTCCCGCTCGGGGACCGGGCGCCCGTCCAGGCGGATCCGCTCCCGCATGTCCACGAGGTGCGGGGAGGTGTACAGCCCCGTCCGGTACCCCGCCTCCCGCAGGATCGCCTCCGCCATGTGGGCCACGGACCCCTTCCCCTTGGTCCCGGCGATGTGGAGGCTGCGGAAGGACCGGTCGGGCCGCCCCAGGGCCCCGACGAGGCGGAGCATCCTCCGGAGGCCGACCCGCCGCCGCGGGGGCCCGGCCATCCGCTCATAATCGGTGCACCGCCCGAGGTAGGCGACCGCTTCCCGCCAGGTCCGGAACATGAGCCCCGCCCGCCCCCCATCATACGGGAGACGGCCGCGAAAAGAGGCAACAAAAAAGCCCCTCGGGCGTCTATACTGGGTACGCCCGTAGGAAAGGGGAAGCCATGAAGCCGATCCTCGCCGCCGCGGCCCTCCTGGCGATCGCCCAGGACAAGGTCGAACTCAAGTGGAAGTTCCAGAAAGGCCAGGAGTTCCGGTACCGCGTCGTGCAGAAGAGCACGGTCGAGATGGCCGCCATGACCCTGGAGCAGTCGGTGAAAACGACCCTCTCCTACACCGTCGGCGAGGTCGCCGAGGACGGCACCGCGTCGCTCACGATCAAGTACGAGGCGGTGGCGGCCAAGGCCACCGGGCCCCTGGAGTACGACTACGACTCCGAGCGCGACAAGGAAATCCCCCCGAACCCCGCCGTCGCCACCATGGCCCGGATGGTCGGGCTCTCCCTTACGGTAAAGATGGAGCCCTCCGGCCGCGTCCGGGAGGTGAAGGGCTTCGACAAGTTCATGGAGGCGCTCCTCAAGGACCTCGGGGATGCCCCGGACGCCCCCATGATGCGGGAGATGTTCAAACAGAACTTCTCGGACGAGATGATCCAGTCCAACATGCAGCAGTCCTTCCTCCCCCTGCCGCCGGGCCCCGTGGCCAAGGGCGATTCCTGGAAGAACGAGATGACGATGCACGTCCCCATGGTCGGCAAGATGGCGGTGAGCGGCCAGACGCGGCTGGCGGACGTGCAGGGGACGGAGGCCCATCTGGAGCAGGACTGGAAGATGGAACCCAAGAAGAGCGAGGCCCCGGGGGACCCGAACAACCCGCTGGCCGGCCTGGTCCAGATGTCCGGCATGAAGGCCCGGTCCAAGGGGGTGTTCTCCCTGGAACGGGGACTGTTCCTGCAGGTCCAGACCGATTCCACCGTGACGATGACCGCCGCCGGGCAGGAGATGGAGGTCCACGTCGCCAACGAGACCCGCCTCCTGGAGGGGAGGCCCCGGCGGAACTACTGAGGCAGCCGGAGCCCCGCGAAGGAGCGGAAGCGGACGAAGGGGGCCCCGGCGGCCCGCGCGGCCTCCGCGTCGAAGTCGGAGTCCCCCACCACGACGGCCTCCGCGGGAGACACCCCCAGCCGCCGGCAGGCCTCCAGGACCATGTCGGGGGCGGGCTTGGAACGCGGCACGTCGTCGCCCCCCACGACGACCGGGAAGAAGCCGTCCAGGCCCGCGTACGCCAGGGCCTTCCGTGCCAGGGCCTTCAGGCTGTTGGTGATCACCGCCCGGGGCAGGCCGAGCCGTTCGAGGAATTCCCGGGCCCCCTCCATGGCCCGGACGTGGCCCAGGTGATCCTCGTAGAGCTGGGTGTAGAGCCTCCCGATCTCCGCCACGTCGCGGCCGGGGAAAAAGCAGGCGACGTCCCGCTCGATCCCCTGCCCCCAGGTGGGGCGGTAGACCTCGTCGGAGATCGGGGGATGGCCGAGGCGGCGGGCCACGTCGTTGAGGAGGTGGTACCAGACCCCGTAGGTGTCCACGAGGACACCGTCCAGGTCGAAGAGGACGGCCCGGATCATGGCGCGGGATGATAGCAGACCGGGCGGGGGGAGGCTAGAATGTCCGCCCATGAGAGGCTGGACGGCGCTTCTGGTCCTGGCGGCGGCCTGCTCCGAACCCCCCAAGACGGGCCAGATGGAGCAGGCGATCTCGGGCCTGGAGCACCTCCACAGCTGGGATCCCGTCATGCAGGGGCGGGGCCAGTACGCCTACGACGCGGTGATGAGCTGGGGGCCCGAGATCCTGCCCCTGCTGGTGGAGCACATCGCCGACGAGACGCCCACGGCGCTCCACGACGACTTCAGCGGGCGGACGGCCAAGGTGGGGGACGTCTGCTTCCTGATGGCCCTCCGGATCTCCGGGCGCCGCTGGGAGGACTTCTACGACGACGGGGTCTTCATCTCGACGGCGCTGGAGAACCCCCTCTTTTGCATCCGCTGGAGCGACCGCTCCGCGCGCCGGCGCGTCCAGGCCCGCTTCCGCGCCCTCCTGGCGGGGAAGGACTGAGGGACCCCGCTCAGACCAGCGAGCGGGCCGCCGGGTAGAGCTTGCGGTAGCGGGCGTAGGCCTCGTCGTAGGACTTCTTCGGCCGCGTCACCGAGGTCTCCCGCACCAGCCGGTCCGTCGCCTCCTCCACGGACCCGAAGATCCCCACCCCCACGGCGGCCAGGATCGCCGACCCGTAGGCGGCCCCCTCCTCGCTGGTGTTCACCGTGACGACCGGGACCCCCAGGACGTCGGCGACGATCTGGCGCCAGAGGGGGTTCTTCATCCCGCCCCCCGTGACCCGCACGGAGGTCGCCTTCATGATCTCCTGGGCGTCCCGCAGGGCGAACGCCGTCCCCTCCAGGACCGCCCGGACGAAGTGCGAGGCGTCGTGGTCGGGGCAGAGCCCGGCGAACATCCCCCGCACCGACGTGTCCGCGTAGGGGGTCCGCTCCCCCACGAGGTAGGGGGCGAAGAGGAGGCCCTTGGCGTCCGGGGCGATCGGGGCCTTCTCGATCCGGGCCCCCACGACCTTGAGGATCCAGTCGAAGGCCCGCGTGCCGGTGAGCATGCAGCCCAGCTGGAGGAACTTGCCGGGGACCGCGTGGGTGAAGGTGTGGACCCGCATCTCGGGGTCCACCACGGGACGGTCGTGGCAGGCCAGAAGGACGTTGGAGGTCCCCATGCTCGCCGAGGCCTGCCCCTCGCGGACGACCCCGATCCCCACGGCCGCCGCCGCGTTGTCCGCCGCCCCGCCGACCACCGGGATCCCCTTGTACTTCCCCACCACCTCGGTCGAGCCGCAGGGCCGGGGGAAGAGGGCCGGATCGATCCCCACCTTCTGGAGGACCTCCGTGGCCCACCGCCCCTCGGAGACGTGCCAGGCGACCATGCCGGAGGCGTCGCTGATCTCCTGGCGGATCTCGCCGGTGAGGCGGTAGCGGACGTAGTCCTTGCAGAGGAGCACCGTCCCCAGCCTCGGCCGCCGCCAGAGGAGGTGGGGCAGGGTGAAGCCCGCGAAGGGGCGGTTGGCCACGGTGGCGCGCAGGAGGTCGAGCCCGGCCTTCTCGACGATCTCGGCGCACTGCGCCTCCGAGCGGCCGTCGCACCAGAGGATGGCGCGCCCCTCGGCGCGGGCACCCGGTCCCGGCCCGAGGCAGACCTCGGAGTGCATCATCCCGTCCATGCCGATGGCGTCGGCCGGCCCGAGCTCCCGGAGGATCGCCGTGACGGCCCGGACCCAGTCCTCCGGCTCGTGCTCCGCCCGGTTTCCCTCGGCGTAGAGCCGGTAGGTCTTGCGGACCGACCTGAGGACCTTCCCGGAGGGGAAGGCCACGAGGAGCCCCTTGGCCCCGGAGGTGCCGATGTCGATCCCGATCGTCTTCTGGGTCTTCTTCATGAGGCCTCCCGATCCGTCTCGGACGCGCGGCGCCGCACCGCCTCCCTTTATAGGAACCGGGCGGGGGGATGTAAAGGAACGGGGAAGGGGTTCAGACCGCGGCGACCCGGACGCCCCGGGCCCGGAGGGCGGCGAGGAAGGCGGGGTCGGCCTTCCGGTCCGTGATCAGCTCGTCCAGGTCGGCGATCGCCAGGCACCGGACGGGGCCGACGCGGCCGAGCTTGGAGCGGTCGGTCACACAGACGACCCGGCGGGCGGCGGCGGCCATGCGCTCCGTGATGCGCGCGGCCTCGGGGTCCTCGGCGTGGCTGCCCAGGACGAGGTCGATCCCCTCGCTCCCCACGAACGCGAGGTCCGCCCGGATCCCCTCCAGCATCCGCTCCGCGTCGGGCCCCACCAGGTCGGGGCTCCCCCGCCGGACGCGGCCGCCGACGAGGAGGAGCTCCAGGGACGGCCGTCCCCAGAGGGCACTGGCGACCAGGAGGCTGCTGGTGGCCACCCGGCAGGGGACGGGGCGGGCGGCCAGGGCGCGGGCGATCTCGAGCGTCGTCGTGCCCGTGTCCAAAAGGACCGTGTGGCCGGGCTCGATCCGCCGGGCGGCCTCGGCCCCGATGCGGCGCTTCTCGGCGGCGTGGGACCGGCGGCGCTCCTCCAGGGCGAACTCGAAGGTGATCCGCCGGGCGGTCACGGCCCCGCCGTAGCAGCGGATCGCCATCCCCTGCCCCGCCAGGGCCTCCAGGTCCCGGCGGATCGTGATCTCGTGGACGCCGAAGCGGCGGGCGAACTCCGCCGTGGAGACCCGGCCGCGCCGCTCCAGCTCCTCCCGCAGGGCCTTCTGCCGGAGGATCGCGCCGTCCGAAGAGCGGGGCATTGTCGCCTCCTCAGACCTCCGGAGGAAGACTCGGAAGCCGGGCCCCGACTCCGCGATCCACGGCCTCCCCCCTCATTTACCGAACTCCATCATTTTAACCCGCCTACCGGAGCCGCTCGATGAAGACCCGCAGAGTTCCCGGCGCAGGGTCGATCCGGCCGGAGGAGACCGCGCTGGAGACCGGGTTCGAGGGAACGGCGGGAGGGGACCCGGAGTCGGGTCGGGCGCTGAATTTCGGGGCCTTGCCCGGTTGCCAGACCCCGATCGCAGGCGCCTTGGCGCTCCCGATCGGTTCCCAGGTCTCCGGATTCATCGCCGTATAGGGCATGAAGTCCGGGGGCATGACCCGCCCTTCGTAGACCCTGGCCTTCCCGTGCATGCTGGGGTGCTCCTGGCGCGATGCCTTGTGGCGCCACCAGAACTCGGCCACCCCGCCCTGGAACGGCGTCAGATACGCCTCGATCTGCTGCTTGGGATCCGGATGGGTGCCGAACTGCGTCAGCCGGTAATCCTTTCCCCACGCCGGTGGCCTCCCCGGACGTTCGAACCAGACATCGTCGAGGAAGAAGTTGTCCGGATTCGGCGGATCCGGATTCATATGAAGTCCGCTCTGGATATAGATCCCCAACCGGCCGCCGTTGAAGTGCCGGTGCCGCGGGTCCTCCGGGTCCGCCTGGGCGGGAGCCGTGTAGTTGTCCCGGGGGCTGCTGTCGCTGTAGGAGAATTGCCGGAAGTTCGACCGGACGATGTAGACGTGCCCGTCCCAGGCCAGGGCGTTATGGTAGCCGTTGTACTTCGAGACGAAGGTGATGCCCGTCTGGGCCGTGGAAAAGGTGCATTGGGCGATGTAGGCGGATTCCAGTCCCACCGTGTCTCCCCCCTCGCCCCGTCCGTGGATGATGTCCCCGTGGATGTCGGCGTTGGCCAGGCCGGAAACGTGGCATCGCTGGATGATGAGGTCGTACTTGCGTCCGTCGTTGGGGCCGAAGCTCTTCCAGCCCTGCAGGACGAAGAAGTCATAGGCCTGGTTGTTCTTCCCCTGGATCGCCGATTTCGGGAAAAGGTGAAACGGCTTGTAGACGCCGTCGATCCAGAACGTGCCGTGGTCGCCCGGGCCGCTCCCGCGCGTCGGAGCCCAGACGTCCTTCCCGAAATCCCCCCCGAGGGCCGAGAGCACGAACGCCGGCAGGACCTTATGGCCGTTGCCGTACACCCGCCAATGGCGGCCCCCGGTGCAATAAAAGCCGTCGCCGTCGGTGATGTCGCCCACGATCCGTATCGTGACGTCCTGGTTCCTGCGGGCCCCGATCGGCAGCTTGCCGCTCCAGCGCTGCCACGCCCCCCCGCCCGGCGGTATTCGCCCTGCCGGATCTCGTACTCCGTGGTCGCCCCCGGGTCCTGGGGCGGGGGCAGGTAGAAGATCGCCCGTCCCTCGCCCGTACCCTGTCGCGCCAGCGCCGAAGAAACGGGGATGAAGACAAGAGCCAGGCCGAGGATGGTGGAGACGCGGCCCTGCCGCTCCAGTTCCTCCCGCGGGGCCTTCTGCCGGAGGATCGCGCCGTCGGAAGAGCGCGGCATCGTCCCTCCTCAGACCTCCGGCAGAAGATACGGCGCCCGGCGCTCCCGGTCCAGCCAGGCGTCGTCCCCCCCGCCCTCGGCGAACCGCCACCGGGTGGGGTCCCACCGGAGACGGCGGCCGTACCAGTAGGCCAGGTTGAGGAGGTGGCAGACGACCACGCTGCGGGCGCCGATCTCCTCGTGGCAGATCGGGGGCTTGCGGGACTTGATGCACTCCAGCCAATCGCGGTGGTGGCCGGGCGAGCGGTAGAGGTGAACATCCTTGTCCGTGAGCGGCTCCCGGAGGATCGCCTCGGGGGTGCTCCGGATCTTCTGGCGGTCCACGTAGATCTCGCCCTCCGAGCCCTTGAAAACGATCCCGCCGCCGCGGCGGGTCAGCCCCTTGCCCACATGGACGACGTGGACGCCGTTGGCGTAGACGATCCGGCCGCCGGTCCCGGCCTTGGGATCCGGAGGAGGAATGATCTCGACGGGGCCGGACCGGTCCATGTCGAGGGCCCACTGGGCGATGTCGAAGTGGTGGTGGCCCCAGTCGGTCGTGTCCCCGCCGCAGTACTCGCGGTAGTTCCTCCAGCGTGCCCAGTGGTGGTGGACCCCGCGGGGGCTGAGCTCGGAGTGGTAGGGGCGCTTCGGGGCCGGCCCGAGCCAGCGGTCCCAGTCGAGCCCCGGCTCCAGGGGTTCCCCGGGAAGGTCGCACCAGTCGCTGGGGCCGCCCACGTCCACGGTGATCTCCGAAAGCCTCCCGAGGCGGCCGCTGCGGACGTACTCGACGGCCTGGCGGAAGGGGCCCTCGGAGCGCTGCTGGCTGCCGGTCTGGAAGACGCGCCCGGACTTGCGGACGGCCGCCACGAGGAGCTCGGCCTCGCGGATCGTGAGGGTGGGGGGTTTCTCGCAGTAGATGTCCTTTCCGGCCCGGCAGGCCTCGAGGACCTCCTGGGCGTGCCAGTGCTCGGGGGTGGCGATGACCACCCCGTCGATGTCCTTGCGCTGCAGCAGCTCCCGGTCGTCGTTGTAGGCGGCGCAGCCTCGGTAGGAGGCCTCTCCCGCCTTCGCGTAGCGGTCCTCGACGGTCTTCCGGGCGAACTCGCGGCGGGTGGAATCGACGTCGCAGACGGCCAGGACCTGGACGTCGGGATAGCCGAGGAACCGCTTGAGGTGGGTGTAGTTCATCACCCCCATGCCGACGAAGCCGATCCCGAGGCGGCTGCAGGCCGCGGCCCGCCCGCCGAGCCCCAGGGCGGCGGGGGAGACGGCGAGGGGGGCGAGGGCGGCCGCCCCCCCGAGCAACCCCCGGCGCGTGATTCCGCGATCCACGGCGTCCTCCCTTCTCTAAAGCAGGGGCTTGAGGAAGTTCACGCTCCGGCGGAGCGCCTCCACCCCGTCGCACTCGATCGACAGGCACCCGTCGTAGCCGGCCTCCTTGAGGACCCGGAGGCAGCCCCGGATGTCCACGTCCCCCTCGCCGACGGCGCAGCCGGCGGTCTGGCCCGTGGCGTGGCCGTCCGCCTTCCCCCGGATCACGTCCTTGACGTGGACGTGGCGGACGTACCGGACCACCGCCTGGAGGGTCCGGAGGGAGTCGTTCCCCGCCACCGTGACGTTGCCCGTGTCGAAGTTGATCGCCAGGTGGGGCGAGTCGGAGAGGGACATGATCCGCAGGAGCCCCTCGGCGTTGGTCGTGTAGACGCCGTGGGGCTCGATCGTCAGGGTGATCCCGTAGTTGGCGCACGTGCGGAGGAGCTCGCCGAGGTTGTACTTCATGACGCGGAAGGCGTCGTCGTCGGTCATCCAGGCGGGCTTGGGCCCCTCGGCGGTGTTGACGATGGGGGCCCCCAGGATGTAGGCGAACCGGATCGCCTTCTTGAGGTAGTCCACGCCGTAGACGGTGTCCAGGAGGTTCGAGTGGGCGCTGAGGGCGGCGGCCTGCATCCCCGCCCTCTCGAGCGCCCGGCGCATCTCCATCGGGTCGTCCTCGAGACTGGTGATGTTGCAGTAGCCGTAGACGTTGAGCAGGCACCGGCCGGTCATGACCTCCGGCTCGAAATACCGGAAGCCGAGCTCCTTCGCCATCGCGACGGCGTACGAGAAGTCCTTCTCCGTCTTGCGGAAGGAATCGGCCTCCGCGCACAGCTTCATGGCCACCGCCCGTCCTCCTTTCCCGGCCCCCGGGGCCGTCCGCAATAATGTTCGAACCGAACATTATTATATACGCCGGGAAGGGGCCGATGGGGAGAAAAATCTTCACGATGCCGCAGGGGGTGGAGGTGGCGGCCGGATTTGAACCGGCGAATAGGAGTTTTGCAAACTCCCCCCTTAGGCCGCTTGGGTACGCCACCCCGCGGGGGGACCGGCAGGTCCAAGATAGGGCGGGCCCCCGGCGGTGTCAAGACCGTCCGCGCGCGGCCGAAATCCCGGAAACCGGGGCCCCCGCCCCGGTGTTGGATCATCGTGAGACCCTTCCTTGGCGGGGAGAATCCGGGACCGATCCGCCGCGGGCGGCGGGCGGCCGCGTTCCTGGCCGCCGCCGCAGTCCTCGCCCCGGGGCCCGGGAACCACCAGGCGGCCCCGGAAACCGAGGAAGTCCGCGAGGCCGCGGCGATCCCCCCGGAGGCGCTCGGGAACCCGAAGCTCGCCGCGATGGGACTGGTGGACGTCACGGCCCCCCCCTTCGGGGCCGACCCGACGGGGCGACGGGACGCCACGGCGGCCCTCCAGAAGGCCGTCTTCTTCGCCCGCGAGCACCGGATGGCGGTCTTCTTCCCGGCGGGGACCTACCGGGTGTCGGACACCCTGCGGTGCCCCCACGGGAATTACGACCCCGTCACCCGCCGGCGCCGGGGACGCGACTGGCCCTGCGTGCTGGTGGGCTCGCGCTCGGGTAGGGACCGCCCGAAGATCGTGCTGGCCCCCCACGCGCCGGGCTTCGGAGACCCCGCCCGGCGGAAATACGTCGTCCAGTTCTGGTCGTGGGACCTGGAAGGGGGCGGCCCCCCGGGGCACCAGGACAACATCAACATGAACCAGCTCTTCGCCGGGATCGACATCGTCATCGGCGAGGGAAATCCCGGCGCCGTGGGGATCCGCTTCAGGGCCGCCCAGGGCAGCGGCATCCAGGACTGCTCGATCGACGCCACCCACGGGTACAGCGGCCTGGAAGGCGGGGCCGGCTCCGGCGGCGGGCACTACAACGTGACGATCCGCGGCGGGCGGATCGGGGCGGACCTCGGCGAGAGCCAGCCGGCCCCCACGATCGCCGGGTTCACCCTCGTCGGCCAGACGCGGCACGCCCTCCTCTACAACGGCCGCCAGACCCTGACGGCGGTGGGCTGCCGCATCGTCCTGGACGGCCCGGGGCCGGCGGTCGTCTGCGGCGCCGAGCGCTCCCCGTTCCCCAACGGCCAGGTCAGCCTGGTGGACTCCTCCGTCGAGTTCCGGACGCCCGGCGACCACACGGCCTTCGGGGGCACCAGCAGCCTGTACCTGCACCACGTCTTCGTGAAGGGCGCCCGGTGGCTGTGCGACTGGGGCGGGGGCCGCCGGGTCGAGATCGACCCAGGAGACTGGACGCTCGTGCGCGAATACGCCCACGGGCGGGATCCGATCTCCTACCCTCCCCGGCCGAAGGATGGCCACGGGCCGTTCCTCTACGCCTCCCCCGTGTACCTCGACGGGACCCGGTCGGAGGAGGACGTCCGCGACCTCCGGCGCGGGACGCCGCCCGACGACCTGGCGGAACGGCACCGGTGGGGCGATGATTTCCCCTCCTGGGAGCGGGCGGACGCCGCCAACGTCAAGGAGGCCCCCTACGGGGCCGCCGGCGACGGAAAGACCGACGACGCGGAGGCCCTCCAGCGGGCGATCGACGCCCACCCGACCGTCTTCCTGCCCAAGGGGCGCTACGCGGTGTCCCGGACCCTGCGCCTGAAACCCCACACCCGGCTCCTCGGGCTCCACGGCTGCTTCACGCTGATTGAGGCCCGCCGGGGCGGCGACTTCGACGACCCCGCGCGGCCCCGGCCGGTCCTCGCCACGGCCGACGACCGCGAGGCCCCGACCGTCCTGGCCTTCCTCGGGATCTCGGCCGGGCCCGACACGCCCGGGGCGTTCGCCCTGGACTGGCGCTGCGGCCGCCGCTCCCTGTTCCGGGGGGTGAACGTCGAGCTGCCCCGCTGGGGGGGAAGGTCCCCCGTGATCGACTTCCCCCTCGTGCGGATCTCGGGCCGCGGGGGCGGCCGCTGGTACAACTTCTTCCAGGAAAGCTGGAAATCCCAGGGCCCCCGCTACCGGCACCTCCTGGTGGAGGGGACCGACGAGCCGCTCCACATCTACCAGTGCAACCCCGAGCACAGCCGCAGCGAGGCGAACCTGGAGATCCGGAACGCCCGCCACGTCTCCCTCTACGGGGTGAAGGGCGAATACTGCCGGCCCATCGTGAGCGTGAGCGGCGGCGACCACGTCCGCATCTTCGGCTACGGGGGGAACGCCTCGGCGCCCGAGGGCGGGGCCCTCTTCGTCGTGAAGGACACCCCGAACTTCCTGATCGCGAACCTCGTCGACTCTCCCCGCTACCCGGGGGACGGATCGCCCGAACACTTCGCCGGCGAAGGAACGGACCCGCGGCGGTGGCACATGGTCCGCGAGGAACGCCCCGGGAGGGAGCCTATCCTGAGCCGCCCCCTGGACCGTCCCGTCCTGGTCCGGCGGGGATGGCCCGAGGACGGACGGAAGGACGGGCCCCGGCCGCCCTAGAAGGCCCTCCACCCTTCCGCCGGGGGAACCTCCGCGCCGTTCAGCCGATCCGCCAGCCCTCGCGGTACGGGAAGGCCAGCTTCGCCTCCGCCCCGGGATGCCCCGCGAACCGCCCCGCCGCGGGGTCGTAGGCGAGCGTCTCCCCGGGGAACAGCGTGGCGATGTTGCCGATCATCAGCATCTCGCTCAGGCGGCCCCCGTTCTCGAAAGTGGCCAGGACGGGAGGGGTGGCGCCGCGGCAGGCGTCGATCCAGTCGCGGTAGATCCCCTTCGACTCCCGGCCGCGCAGCGGGCGGGTCTCGAACCCCGCGAACCGGTCCCGCGGCAGCGCCGTCACGCGGACGCTGTGGTCGTCCCCCACCAGGGCGCCGTCCCGGCCCACCAGCAGCGAACCGGCCGTCCCCATCAGGGCGTCCGCCTCCTCCGGTTTCGTCACCCCGAACGCCCGCAGCTTCTCCCGGACCTGCTCCCGGGTCCCCGGCGCGAAATCGGGCCCGTGGTGCCAGGTGAGCACCAGGGGAGGACGCCTCCCGCGGGCCGGGATCTCCCAGCGGACCCGCTCCCATCGGGGGAAGGAAACCCGGTTCAGCCGGGCGCACTCGGCCCGGACGCGGATCGCCGCCCCGGGCGCGTCCCACAGCTCGCGAATCCCCAGGGCCAAAAAGGGGAGGACCGTGGTGTGCGGGCCGAAGCTCCCCAGGCCGCCGTTGCAGGTCTCCCGCCAGTGGGCGTAGGACATCCAGTCCGGATGGTAGTCGCGCCAGGGGAGCGGCCCCAGCCAGAGGTCCCAGTCCAGCCCCGCGGGGACCTCCTGCCGCCCCTGGGGCGGGGCGTCGCGGTCCGGCCCGCCGCGCCTGAACCAGACGTGGACCTCCTCCACCGGCCCGATCCCCCCCTCCTCCACGAGCTCCAGGGCCCGGCGGAACGCCCCGGAACCCGTGCCGGGGCTCCGGTAGGTCGTGGGGAGCCCCGTCTCGGCGGCCAGGGACCTCAGCCGGCGGGCGTCGGCCACCACCAGCCCCAGCGGCCGCTCGCTGCAGACCGGCTTCCCCGCCCGCAGCGCCGCCCCGCAGGCCACCCCGTGGAGGTGGTCGTAGTGGGAAACCACCACCGCATCGATCTCCCCGGCCGACTCCGCGATCATCCGGCGGACGTCCGCGTAGAGCTTCACGCCCTCCCCCCGCGCCCAGCGGCGGAACCGCCCGGCGGCCTCCGGGTCCTTCGCCTTCGCGGCCGCCTCCTCCCAGCGCTTGAGGACGCCGTCGATCTTCCTCCGATCGGGATCCGCCAGGGCCGCGACGTCGGCCTCGTAGAGGGGCGCCGCGGTCAGGAAATGCTCGGCGTTGTACATCGTCCCGAAGACCGCCAGCCGGAGGCGCCCCGCGGCCGGATAGCCCCGGGCGGCCCGGGCCCGGGGGAGGACCAGGAGGCCGGCGGTCCCGGCCAGGAAGCGGCGGCGGCCCAGGAAGTCCCTCACAGCGTCCAGCCCTTGCGGTACTCGTACCGGAGGAATTCCTCGGCCCTCGGGTGGTTGGGGATCCGGCCCGTGGCCGGGTCGAACTCGAGCGTCTCCCCGGGGAAGCGGGTCGAGAGGCTTCCGACGGCGAGGAATTCGACGAAGGGGGCGGCGAAGTCGAAGTTGGAGAGGGGCGGGGGACCGCCCCGGCAGGCCTCGATCCACTCCCGGTAGTGGCCGGGGGAGAGTGGCAGGGTCGAGGGACGTTTCGTCTCGACCCCCTCGAACCGATCCCGGGGGAACAGGTCGACCTCCGTGTTGTGGCTGTTGGTGGCCAGAAGCCCCTTCGACCCCACGATCAGGCAGCCGGCGTAGGGCAGGAATTTCCCCGGGGCCCCGGCGCCGGCGAGGAGGTCTTCCAGCATCTTCCGCGAGCCGGGGGCGTAGTCGGGGGGCGGCCCGTGGTGCCAGGTGAAGGTCACGGGGGGCCGCCCGCCCCGGGCGGGCACCTCCCAGCGGATCCGCTCCCAGCGGGGGAAGGAGAGGGTGTTGATCTCGGAGCACTCGGCGGTGACGCGGAGGCGCGCCTCCCCGGGGGCCGCGTCCCAGAGCTCGCGCACCCCCAGGCCCAGGAAGGCCATGTTGGCCGAGTGGGGGCCGAAGTTGCCCAGCTCGCCGAGGCCGGTCTCCCGCCACCCCACGCGGTTGATCCACTCCGGGTGGTAGTCCCGCCACCGGAGCTGGGCCAGCCAGAGGTTCCAGTCGAACGTCTCGGGGACGGGCAGGGTCCCCTGGGGAGGCTTCTGGAAGTTGCGGCCCCCGCGGCTGAAGAAGACGTGGACGTCGCGGACCTCGCCCAGGAGGCCCTCGCGGAGGATCTCGACGCCGCGGCGGAAGGCGGGGGCGGCGGCGCCGCCGGTGTTCACCTGGGTGGCCAGGCGCCGCTCGCGGACCAGAGCGCGGAGGGCCCGGGCCTCGTGGGCGCTGATCGAGAGGGGCTTCTCGGCCAGG
>Ga0068707_1000575_pt1 | contig 24369 bp, 18 predicted proteins | sample YNPNPMetaG_FD_66600 | JGI IMG/M metagenome (GOLD analysis project Ga0068707, IMG submission 66600) | Anoxygenic and chlorotrophic microbial mat microbial communities from Yellowstone National Park, USA - YNP NP MetaG | ecosystem: Environmental > Aquatic > Thermal springs > Hot (42-90C) >... | reverse complement strand
CCGGAGACCGTGCTGGCCGACAGGCGCAACATGGCCTATGCGGGGACGATGGTCACGGCCGGGCAGGCCCAAGGGATCGTAATCGCCACAGGGGATCACACCGAGGCCGGCCGGATCTCCAAGCTCATATCCGAGACGGAGGCCCTGGCCACCCCATTGACAAGGAAGATCTCCGCCTTCAGCAAGTTGCTCCTCGTGGTGATCCTCGGGCTCGCAGGGGTGACATTTCTCGTGGGCTGGATGAGGGGGGAGCCGGCCCTGGAGATGTTCAAGGCGGCCGTGGCCTTGGCCGTGGGCGCCATCCCTGAAGGGCTCCCCGCGGCCATGACCATCACCTTGGCCATCGGGGTGAAGAGGATGGCCAGAAGGAAGGCCATAATACGGAAGCTCCCTGCGGTGGAAACCCTGGGGAGCACCACGGTCATATGCTCCGACAAGACAGGGACTCTCACGGAGAACCAGATGACCGTCCAGGAGATCTGGGCCGGTGGACTGTGGTACATGGCGACCGGGACCGGTTACGACCCTGAAGGCCAGATCCTCCACAACGGGGAGCGGGTGAGCGCTGCCTCGGCCCCGCTCCTGTCGGAGTGCCTGACCGCAGGGCTACTCTGCAACGAGTCGCGGCTTGAAAGGAAAGACGGCCGTTGGACGATCCAGGGGGATCCCACCGAGGCGGCCCTGATAGTGGCTGCGGCCAAGGGTGGCCTCCAGGAAGCTGATGTCAAAGAGCGTTTCCCCCGTCTGGACATCATCCCCTTCGAGTCCGAGCGGCAGTACATGGCGACCCTCCACCGACACCCCACGGGGCAGGAGACCGTCATCTACGTCAAGGGGGCAGTGGAGAGGGTGCTGGAGGGCTGCTCCTGGCAGATGGAAGGAAACGGCCAGGCAGGCCCCCTGGATCGCGCCTCGGTAATGGAGGCGGCCGAGGATATGGCCGGGAGAGGGCTTCGCGTGCTCGCCTTCGCCATGAAGGGGTGCGCGGACTGTCAGGTCAAGTTCGGTCATCAGGACGTGGCCTCGGGCCTGACTTTGGTGGGCCTCCAGGGGATGATCGATCCGCCGCGGCAAGAGGTCATCCCCGCGATCCGGGAGTGCAGGGAGGCTGGGATCCGGGTGAAGATGATCACGGGGGACCACGCACTGACCGCCTCGGCCATAGCCAGGGAGATCGGACTCGAGGATTCGGGGGGAGACTCGGGGACTCTTGCCGTCACAGGGGCAGAACTCTCCAGCTTCACGGACGATGAACTCGTTGAGGTGGCGGATCGAGCCTCGGTCTTCGCCCGCGTGGCACCGGAGCAGAAACTGAGGCTGGTCGAGGCCCTGCAGGAGAAGGGGCACGTGGTGGCGATGACGGGCGATGGCGTCAACGACGCACCTGCCCTGAAGAAGGCAGACATCGGCATCGCCATGGGGATCACCGGCACCGACGTGGCCAAGGAGACCGCAGACATGGTCCTCACGGACGACAATTTCGCCACCATAGTCGCGGCCGTGGAGGAAGGCCGAAGGCTCTTCGACAACCTGATCAAGTTCTTGACCTGGACCCTCCCGACCAACGGTGGCGAGGGGTTGGTCATCCTGGCCGCTGTCTTCGCAGGGGTGGCGCTGCCCATACTGCCTGTGCAGATACTCTGGATAAACATGACCACCGCGGTCCTCCTGGGCCTCATGTTGGCCTTCGAGCCCATGGAGCCGGACGTGATGATGAGGCCCCCGAGGGACCCCAAGGCCTCCATCCTGTCGGGCCAGCTCCTTTGGCGCGTGGCCCTGGTGAGCGCCATCCTCCTGGCCGGGGCCTTCGGTCTCTTCGTCCTGGAGAAGAGGCTAGGGGCAACGGTCGCCGAGGCGCGCACCGTGGCCGTGAACGTCTTCGTGCTGGTGGAGCTCCTATACCTCTTCAACTGCCGTTCCCTGACGAGGCCGCTGTGGAGCACAGGAATTGCGTCCAACCCTTGGGTGATCGCGGGAAGCGGGGCCATGCTCCTCTTCCAGCTCCTCTTCACCTACGCCCCCTTCATGAACGCGATCTTCCACTCCTCGCCCATAGGGGCCGACTCCTGGATCAGGATCGTCCTGGTGGCCGTGGCAGGGTACGTCATAGTGGAGATCGAGAAGGGGATCCGGAGGGCGTGGTCCGGCAGAAGGAGCACGGCTGCAATGGAGTGACCCTGTGGGCGCGCCTTTTCTCAACGAAGTGCTAGTCATCTTCGGCCTGTCCATAGGCGTGATCTGGGCCTGTCACAGGCTCCGGGTCCCAGCCATAGTGGGCTTCCTCCTGACGGGCATCCTGGCAGGGCCCCATGGACTTGGGTTGGTCAGGGCGGTCCATGAGGTCGAGGTCCTGGCAGATATAGGGGTGGTGCTCCTCCTGTTCACCATAGGGATCGAGTTCTCCTTCAAGAACCTGCTCCGGATAAAGAAGCCGGTGCTCATGGGGGGGGCGGTGCAGGTGGGGCTGACCGTGGCGGCCGTCGCCTCTTTGAGCACCTTCGCAGGACACGCCCCGGGTCCTTCCATCTTCTTCGGGTTTCTCGTCTCGCTGAGCAGCACAGCCATCGTGCTCAGGCTCATGCAGGAGCGAGGCGAGCTGGACAGCCCTCACGGGAGGAGCGCCTTCGGGATACTCATCTTTCAGGACATCATAGTGGTCCCCATGATGCTCGTCACCCCCCTCTTGGCGGGGGGGCGAGGCGAAACAGGGCCCTCTGTCTTGATCCTCTTGGGGGAGGCCGCTGCCATCGTGGTCATGGTCGTGGTGTCGGCCAAGTGGGTCGTTCCTTGGGCCCTTTATCAAGTCGCCAGGACCAAGAGCAGGGAGCTCTTCCTCCTGAGCGTCCTGGCCACATGCATGGCCGTGGCGTGGCTCACCTCCGCCCTTGGGCTTTCCCTGGCCCTTGGGGCATTCCTTGCCGGGCTGATCATATCGGAGTCCGAGTACAGCCACCAGACCCTGGGGAACATCCTTCCATTCCGTGACGTGTTCACGAGTTTCTTCTTCGTCTCAGTGGGGATGCTGCTGGATGTGCGTTACCTGCTCCTTCACCCTGGACTCATCGTCCTCGTCGCCGTCGGGTTGCTGCTCCTCAAGGCCATGATAGCCTGTTTCACCACGGGCCTGATGGGCTTCCCCCTCAGGACGATCATCCTGGCCGGTCTAGCATTGAGCCAGGTGGGGGAGTTCTCCTTCATCCTCTCGAGGGCGGGGCTCAGATACGACCTCATCACCGAGGAGATGTATCCCCTTTTCCTGGCCGTCTCCGTGCTTACCATGGCCGCCACACCTTTCGTCATCGCCCTGGCCCCTACCGTTGCCGATGCCATGGCGCGGCTCCCCATGCCTGCCAGGCTCAGTTCCGGACTCGACCTGGAGGGATGGGACGCGCCTTCCGGCATGAAGGACCATCTTGTAATCATAGGCTTCGGGGTCAATGGGAGGAACCTGGCCAGGGCGGCCAAGGCCGTGGGCATCCCTTTCGTGGTGGTGGAGATAAACCCCGAGACAGCGAGGGTCGAAAGGGGCAGGGGGGAGCCGATGATCTACGGCGACGCGACGCAGGAGCCCGTGCTCCGCCACGCCCATGTGGGTGAGGCGAGGACAGTGGTGGTGGCCATAAACGACCCGGCGGCGACCCGCAGGATCACGGAGACGGTGCGGAGGTTGGCGCCCGGCGCGCATCTCATCGTCCGCACCCGATACCTCCAGGAGATGAAACCGCTTTACGAGTTGGGTGCAAACGAGGTCATCCCCGAGGAGTTCGAGACCTCTGTGGAGATCTTCGCCAGGGTGATGAGGCATTACCTCATACCCAGGGAGGAGATCGAGCGGCTCATCGTGGAGCTGCGCTCCGGCGGGTACGAGATGTTCAGGAACCTGGCCCTGGATCCAGCGACCATCTGCGATCTGAACCATTACCTTCACGGAATCGAGATAAGCACCCTCAGGGTGGGGGAGTCCTCCCCGGCCGCGGGGAGCTCCCTCGCTGAGATGGAGCTGCGCAAGAGACATGGGGTCACGGTGGTGGCCATCCGAAGGGGAGAGGAGATGCTGGTGGACCCGGAGCCTGAGACGAAGATGCTGCCCAATGACATCCTGGTGGTCCTCGGGGCACCAGAGAGGCTCGCTGCGGCCCTCCCCCTCTTTCGATCGCGAGCCCCGGGAGGCCCCGATGGATCGAGCCTCGTCGACGCTTGACCCGGCAAAGGGCTCACTTTCCTTTCGCTACGGCCACCCGGAAAAGGCCGCTGACAACTCACCGGCTTTCCTCACCGCGTCAGGTTGCGGATCGGACCCGGCCGAGGGGGGATCCCCTACCGATTCCTCTCGTGGATGATGCGGAGCCCCTCGAGGGTCAGGAGCTCGTCCACGGCCTCGATGGTCGCTGAGTCCGGGGCGATGAGGGATGCGAGCCCCCCTGTGGCGATCACCCTTGTCTCGCCCTCCCCGTGATGGGCCTTCAAGCGTTGCACGATGCCGTCCACAAGGCTCACGTACCCGTGATAGAGGCCTGACTGGATGGAACTGATGGTATCCTTTCCCAAGACGCTCTTGGGCTTGGTGAACTCGACCTTGGGCAACTTGGAGGCCCTGAGAAAGAGCGCCTCGCTCGAGATCACCACCCCAGGGGCTATGACCCCCCCGAGATATTCCCCCCTGGGCGAGACCAGGTCGAAGGTGGTGGCTGTGCCGAAGTCCACCACGATCACCCCTTGCCTATATCTCTCGTATGCCGCCACGGCATTGACTATGCGGTCCGCCCCGACCTCCCTCGGGTTGTCGTAGAGGATGGGCATCCCCGTCCTGATGCCGGGGCCCACCACCAGCGGTTCCAAGGCGAAGTAGCGGGTACAAAGCTCGTGGAGGACCCGCACCAGGGGGGGAACCACGCAGGATATCACGATGGAGTCCACCCGCCTCGGGTCCAGCTCCGCCCAGCGGAAGAGGCTCCATATCAACACCCCGATCTCGTCGGCCGTTTGCTCGTGAAGGGTCCTTATCCTCCAGTGGTTGAGAAGCGCCCTGTCCTCGTACACACCCAGGACCGTGTTGGTGTTGCCCACATCCACCACGAAGAGCATCGCCATTTCCCCCGCGCCGCGGCCTCAGGCTTCCATGGCGGCCGCGATCCTCTCTATCCTTTCGAGCAGCTTGGCCCTCCTGCTCTCCAGTTCGCTGCCCTTCAGACGGACCTTCTCCACCACGTTCGACGGGGCCTTGCTGGTGAACTCCTCATTGGAAAGCTTCCTCAAGACCGCGGCGAGATCCTTGTCCACCTCCCCCATCTCTTTCTCCAATCGCTGCCTCTCTTTGTTGAGGTCCAGCAAGCCCTCCAGTGGAAGGTAGACCTCCACTTGTTCCACCAGTGCATAGACCGCCTTAGGGGGACGGCTGCCTCGCGCGTCCACCGACAGTCCTTCCACCCTGGCCAGGACCTCTATGATGGAGGCGTGACTGCGCAGGATCTCCTCGCGTTGGGGCGATGGGACGAGCACGACCCTCACCTTGGCCCCTGGCGGGACCCCCATCTCGGCCCTCAGGTTGCGTATTGCGCCCACCACCTCCTGCACGAGCGCCACCTCTGCCTCTGCCTCTGGATCCAGGAAGGAGGGCTCGGGGATCGGAAAACGGGCCTTCATGAGGGGACCATCGCTCCCAGGAAGGGCGTGCCATATCTCCTCCGTCACGAAGGGGCAGAAGGGGTGAAGCAGCTTGAGGAGATCCCTCAAGACGGCGAGCGCCACACCTTGAGCCCGCCTCTTGTCGTCCGAGGAGTGCGACTGGTAGAGGTCCGGTTTGACCCACTCCAGATACCAGTCGCAGTATTCGTGCCACAGGAACTGGTATATGGCCCCTGCCGCATCGTTGAAACGGTAAGCATCCAGGTGCCCCCGGACCTCCTGCACGGTCCTGGTGAGCCTGCTCCAGATCCAGCGATCAGCGACTCGAAGCCCACCCTCTCTCGGGCTCCTGGGGGCCACCGGCCCATCGTCCAGATTCATCATCACGAACCTGGCCGCGTTCCACAGCTTGTTGAGGAAGTTGCGGTATCCCTCGATCCTCTCGGTGGAGAGCTTGATGTCTCTGCCCTGTGCGGCGAATGCAGCCAAGGCGAAGCGGAAGGCGTCAGCCCCGTACCTCTCTATCACCTCCAGGGGGTCGATGACATTGCCCAGGGACTTGCTCATCTTCCTGCCTTCTATATCGCGAACCAGGGCATGGATGTAAACCTCCCTGAAAGGGACGTCGCCCATGAACTTGAGCCCCATCATGAGCATCCGTGCAACCCAGAAGGTCAAGATGTCGAAACCTGTAACGAGAAGCGATGTAGGGTAGAATAGCTCCAGCTCAGGCGTCTCGTCCGGCCACCCCATCGTGGAGAAGGGCCACAGGGCCGAGCTGAACCACGTATCCAGGACGTCGTCCTCCTGCTCCAGCCTCCGGCCACCGCACGAGGCGCAGGACACCGGATCCTCCGCGGCCACGGTGATCCCCCCGCATTCGAGGCAATACCAAGCAGGGATCCTGTGCCCCCACCAGATCTGACGGGAGATGCACCAGTCCCTGATGTTCTCCATCCAGACGAAGTAGTCGTTCTCCCATTTCTTGGGGATGATGCGAGTGCGTCCATCCCTCACTGCCCTGATCGCCTCCTCAGCCAGCGGCTTCACCTTGACGAACCACTGTTCTGAAAGGGTCGGCTCGATCACGGTCCGGCACCTCTGGCAGTGCCCCACCATGTGGTGATAGGGTTCCATGCGCTCGAGCAGGCCCCTAGCCTCGAGGTCTTCGACTATCCGTTGCCGGCATGCGTCCCTGTCCAGACCCGCATAGATCCCCGCCTGCTCGTTCATGACACCAGAGTCGTCTATCACGCGGACCTTGTCCAGGCGGTGGCGGAGCCCGATGTCGAAGTCATTAGGGTCGTGCGCAGGGGTGATCTTCAAGGCCCCTGTGCCGAATTCCATCTGCACGTATTCATCGGCGATTATGGGCAGGCGCCTTCCCACCAGCGGGAGGATACAGGATCTCCCAACCAAGTGGCGGAAGCGCTGGTCCTCCGGGTGGACCGCCACCGCCGTATCGCCCAGCATGGTCTCCGGGCGGGTGGTGGCAACCGTTATGAAACCGTCCCCATCGGCCAGGGGGTATCGTACGTAGTAAAGGCTCGCCGAATGCTCTTGATGCTCCACCTCCAGGTCGGACAAGGCGGTGGTGCAACGAGGGCACCAATTGATGATGTAATGCCCCCGGTAGATGAGACCCTCCTGGTACAGCCTCACAAAGACCTCGCGCACCGCCCTGGAGAGGCCCTCGTCCATGGTGAAGCGCTCCCGGCTCCAGTCACAGGATGCCCCTAGGCGCTTGAGCTGATGAATGATGAGACCGCCCGAGGTCTCCTTCCACTGCCAGACCCTCTGGATGAACCGTTCCCGGCCCAGGTCATGGCGAGTCAGGCCTTCTTCCAGCAGCTTCTTCTCCACCACATTCTGGGTGGCGATGCCTGCGTGATCGGTCCCCGGCATCCACAGGACGTTGAAACCGTCCATCCGTTTGTAGCGAACGCAGATGTCCTGCAAGGTGTTGTTCAGTGCGTGGCCCATGTGCAGGGAGCCTGTGACGTTCGGGGGCGGGATCACGATGGAATAAGGGGGGGCTTGGCTCTCGACATCAGCCCTGAAAAGTCCGTTCTCTTCCCAAAAGGTGTACCATCTCTCCTCGATGCCTCGAGGGTCGTAGGTCTTCGGTAGTGTGGTTGCCATGCCTTCGACTCCCAGCGTCCTCCCTCATCGCTTCGGCGGGCGATCTCATGAAAATGAAAAGGGGATTAGACATGTAATCCCCCGTCTCGCGTGGGGCCTCCAACAAGACAAGGGAGGCCCGCTCAAAAAGGGTCAGATCCTCACGCTCCTTCGGGATGGGCCTTGCGACGCGCCATCTCCTCCATGATGATCCTCTGGGCCTGTTCCGAAGCGATGCGGCGCGCTACCCTCTCCACGATAGGGGGGGCCATATCCGCCAGGATCTTTTCCACCATCTCGTGGAGGTTTCTCGATATCTCCCTTCGAACCCCCTCCTCCGAGAATGGGTCGAACAGGCCGAAATCCTCCTCGGTCAGCTCCACACGCAGGCCCTTGTCGAGGTACGGGACCTCCTCTATGGCCATCTCCAAGAGGAGTCCCTCCTCGGAGAGCTCCGGCACGCCCTTCTCGGCCTCCACGCTGGCTATCTCCTCCTCCAGCTCCACCTCTTCCAGGAGGCCCGTCTCAGGTGCAGAGGTGGCCGGCATCAGCGGCGCAGGTGCAACGGCGGGCGTCTCCATCCTAGGCGCCTCGGGCGCCTCCACCAGCAGCTCGGCCACGGCCTCTTCTGTCTCCAGTATGGCCTCCGCCCCGAGCTCCTCGGCCTCCTGGATCCCCGTGTCGACGAGCTCGGTGCCCCTGAGGCGCCCAACCTCCTCGGCCTCGACGGGCTCCTCTTGAATCTCTCCCTCCACTGGGAGCTCGCCCAAGGTCTCCCAATCGATGGAGGTCTCGGCCAGGGCCTCCTCTTCCTCCCCCAAGGTCAGTTCCTCTCCGAGGATCATCTCCTCCTCGTCCAGGGTCGGACCCTCCTCCACCTCCGCCGCACCCAGGCCGGCCTCCGGGGTCTCCAGGACCGTCTCCTCCAATTCCTCCAGGGCCAGCTCCTCCTTTGCCTCTGCTGCGAGGTCCAGCGTGTCCTCCTCCAGGACTATGGGCTCTTCGTCCAACGTAGGCCCTTCCCCCTCCACTTCGCTGAGGCCGGCCTCCGGGGTCTCCAGGACGGTCTCCTCCAATTCCTCCAGGGCCAGCTCCTCCTCGGCCTCCACGCCGAGGTCCAATGTGTCTTCTTCCAGGGCGATCTCCTCCTCCTCGCCGGTATCCACCAAGGCGCGAGGGGGGACGGCCCCTTCGCCCGAGAGGATCTCCCCCAATTCCTCGGAGGGAATCTCCTCTTCCTCGCCTGTGCTGACGAGCTCTATCTCCGAGGTCAGTTCCTCTTCCGCCAAGGAGAGCTCTTCCTCGATCTCTATCCCTGGCCCTTCTTCCTGAGTCTCAAGAAGCTCCTTGCCGGCCTCCACGCCGGGCCCGACGTTGAGGGTCATCCCGAGGTCCTCCTCCAGGGAGACCGCCTCCTCGGCCCCCTCCATCTCCAGCCCGCCGAGATCCAGCTCCTCCAGCTCCTCCTCGAAAGAGATCTCTTCGATCTCCTCCGTCTTCACGCCCTTGGCCGCGCCCGAAGGGCCCCCAGGCAGATTCAGATCCAGCTCCCCCTCATCCTCGATGGTGAACTCCTCTGACAGCTCGAGCTCGGCGCCTTCCTCCAGCTCCGGTCCCATCTCCTCGGTGAGATCCAGGGCCCCCCCCTTCCCCCCTAGGTCAACCTCGTCCAGCCTCAGCGACTCGTCGGTGGACTCCAGCTCCTCCCCGAAGTCCAGGACCTCCATGTCCGCCGACTCTATCCGAATGGTGCTCGCCTCGGTGAGGTCCACCACAGCGGAGACCCGATCCATCAAATCCCTCCCCAGGAAGGGCTTCGGCAGATGAGCGTCCGCCCCTGCCTCCAGCGCCTTGGCCTCCTCCCCCCCCTCACCGTCCGAGGTCATGAGGATCACCGGGATGTCCTTCAGTTCAGGGTCCTTCTTGAGCCTGCGACACAGCTCATAACCGTCGGTGTCGGGCAGATCGCTGTCCAACAGTATGGCATCCGGATGGATCCTCCTGGCCTCTTGGATCGCTGCTTTCCCCCCCGAGACCGAGAAGACCTCGAAATCCCTTGGCTCAAGTGTCGCCTCGACGGCCTTCTGCACGGCGACGCTGTCATCGGCCAGGAGAATCTTTCGCGCCATGGTACCCCCTCTCTGGCTGTGGGGCTGACCCTTTATGCCTCGCCCCGGGGTCACCCCCCTGATGGAAACGGGTGCACCTTTCCCTCGCGCCCGATGCCGGACCGGAACCCCATCGGTGAGAGCCCTGCTGCTCCTCGACGGCAGAGCCCGGGGGCTCCGGTCTGTCCCGTGTCTCTCGATTAGCACATTGTAAAAAAAGTGTCAAGTTTTTCTTACTTATCCAACCGATGATCTCAAGTCACTTCAAGTTTGCGGAGGCCACCTTCCCCACCTCCCGCCTGCGGGAGCCGAAACGCTCCTCCCAGAAGAGGGCAACAGGGCTCGCTATGAACACGGTGGAGTAAGTCCCCGCGACGATCCCCACCAGCAACGCAAAGGCGAAATTGTGAATGACGCCGCCTCCGAAGAGAAACAGGGCCAAGTCCGCCACGAATACCGTCCCTGCGGTCAGCAGGGTCCTGCTCAGGGTCTCGTTGACGCTCTGGTTGATTATCTGGGCGAGGTTCTTTCTCCTGTATTTCCTCAGATTCTCCCTGACCCTGTCGAAGATGACGATGGTGTCGTTGACAGAATAACCGATGATGGTCAGAAAGGCCGCTATGATGGGGAGGTCTATCTCCTTGTCCGTCACTGAGAAGGCCCCCAGGGTGATGAGCACGTCGTGGACCAGGGCCGCTATCGCCCCCAGGGAGTACTTGAACTCGAATCTCCAGGCCAGATAGATCATGATGGCCAACAAGGCGAAGATCATGGCCCATGTCCCCTTCTCCCTGAGCTCCCGTCCCACCTTGGGCCCCACTATCTCCACCCGCCTCATCTGCGGTCCATCGGCACCGAAGTGGGCCTCCAAGGCCCCCCTGACCTTCCTGGTCATCTCCTCGGGTGAGCCCGCCTTGAGATCCAACCTGACGATGAAGTCGTGGCCCGCCTCTTTCCCGAACTCCCAGGCGTTCTGCACCAAGGCGGAGGCGAGATCCCCGCCGGCCAGCGCCTCCTTGATCTCCCCGGGGGTGGTGGGCTTCTCGAACCTGACCTCCACGAGCAACCCCCCTACGAAGTCGATCCCGAAGTTGGGCCCACCGCGCAGAAACAAGGAGACAAGGCCGATGAGGATCAAGACGATGGAGATGCCTAGGAAGAGCCCCTTCTTCCTCAGGAAGTCTATGTTGAGGTCTTGCCTTATGAGTTCCATGATCCACCCTGCCCCCGGAAGCCTGATTCAGATGCCCACGCCGACCCTTCTGACATGGCGCATCAAGTAGTCGAAGATGGCCCTGCTCACGAAGACTGCCGTGAACAGGTTGGCCACGAGCCCGATGCACAGGGTCACCGCGAATCCGCGCAAGGGGCCTGTGCCGAACTGAAAGAGGAGGGCCGCGGCTATGAGGGTCGTCAGGTTAGAGTCGAAGATGGCAGAGAAGGCCCTCGTGAAGCCTGCCTCCACCGCCGAACGGAAAGGCTTTTCACCCCTCAACTCCTCCCGGATTCGCTCGAAGATGAGGACGTTGGCATCCACGGCCATTCCCACCCCGAGGATGATCCCGGCTATGCCCGGCAGGGTCAATGTGGCCTTCAGACACGCCATGGCCCCCAACAGGATCAGGGTGTTGAGCACGAGGGCGGCATCGGCGATGAGCCCGGCCGTGCCGTAGTAGAAGGCCATGAACAGCACGACCGCCGCCGCGCCGACGAACCCGGCCGTGAGGCCTGCACGGATCGTGTCCCGCCCGAGGGAGGGGCCCACCGTCCTCTCCTCCTCGATCTCCACCGGTGCAGGCAGGGAGCCCGCCCTGAGCACCACGGCTAGGTCCCTGGCCTCCTCCATGGTGAAACGCCCCTCTATGACCGCAGAGCCTCCGTAATGTCGCTGCTTTATCACCGGGTGGGAGTAGACGGTCCCGTCCAGGATGATGGCGAGCTCCTTGCCCACATTCGCGTCGGCTATCTGGTCGAAGAGCTTCGCCCCCTTGGCATCGAAGCTTATGGCTATGCGGGGCACCCCGTACTGGTCCATCTCCACCCTGGCCTTGTCCAGGGTGTCTCCCGTGAGCAGTGTCTTCTTCTTCACCAGGATCGGGTCCCCTTTGCTCCTCCTGCCCGTCTGGGGATCGACCCTGGACTGGTACAGGACCTCGGATTCCGGCGGGACGTTTCCCCGGAGCGCCTCTTCCAGGGAGTGCTCCCTGTCCACGATCTTGAACTCCAGCAACGCCACCCTCTTGATCATCTCCTTGGCGTGCTCCACATCCTCCACACCCGGAAGCTGGATCAGGATCCGGTCTTCCCCTTGGGCTACGATGTCCAGTTCCTTGACACCCTCTGGATCGAGCCTGTTACGGATGGTCTCCAGGGCCTGGCGCACGGCGTTTTCCTGGACCCTTTTGGCCTCCTCCAAGGAGAGCTCGAGCACCACCTTCAGGCGTCCATCCTCCGGATGTCCCGACACCCGCCTGAGCTCCGGATGGAGTTTGCCGACGAGATTGAGGAACTCTCCCTCTTGCTCCGCCTTGAGGAGAACGACCTCCAGGTTCCTATCCCTCGCCTCGATCCTGGCGAACCTGATCTTCTCCTTGACCAGGGCCTCCTGAAGCTCCGCCGCCATATTGGTGACCGAGTTTCGCACTGCCTCCTCGCCCTTGACGCGCATCAGGAGATGGGCTCCCCCGCGCAGGTCCAGCCCCAGGGGTATCTTCCTCGCATGCGCCTTCCAAAATGAGGGGAGGCTGTCGGTGACCGAAGGGCCGAGAAAGAAGAGGGACAACAGGACCACCACTAGGATTATGATCCCCCTCCAGCGCAGATCCATCTTCATCTATCCGCTCCTAAAAGAGCAATTGGTCACGGAGGGTGGTGGCATTTCTCTTCGCTTCAGGTCTCTGGCGCTAGATTTTCCAGAGGATTCGGGCCCCAGGGGATGCTTGCCCCCTCCCTTGTCGCCCTCGAAAAAAGACTCGGGCGCAAGGGTCTCCCCCGGGTCCAAATCCCGGAAGACCGAAACGCCTCCGCCAAGCCGCTCCGAGAAACGCCGCCGCCATGTGATCGCTTACCCAAAAGAAGTCACAAGCCGCTCTCTCCGCATCCGGCCTCACTCCTCCGGCCCTTCTGCCTCTTCCTTTGGCCTCTTGCGATTGCCCTTCTTGACAGGCTCGCCAAGCAGCGGCTGCGACGACACGCTGGAAACGGCCGACCTGAGCACCTTGACCCGCACCCTCTCGGCCAGCTCCAGGGTCAGCACAGAGTCGCTCAGGCCCGTGATCCGTCCGATCAATCCACCGGAAGTGATGACCGTGTCCCCTTTCTTCAGGCTGGCCAGCATCTCCCGTTGTTGTTTCTGCCTTTTCTGTTGGGGGCGAATCATCAGGAAGTAGAAGATGGCAAAAATGGCCCCAATCATCACTATGGTCGAAAGGGCCCCTCCCCCTTGTCCGGCGCCTTGGCCCGCGGGCGGCGCCATTGCATAAGCTATATCGATCAAATCAAATCCCTCCTTTCCATCGGACTGGGCCTCCGACCCCCCTTGATGGCCTCCCGGATCTCCTCCATGAGCCTCATATAGTAGTGGAGATTGTGTATCGTGTTCAACCTGGCGGCCAGCATCTCCTTCGAGACATACAGGTGCCTCAGGTAGGCCCTCGTGTAGTTCCTGCAGGTGTAGCAGTCGCAATCAGGGTCCACGGGCAGGCGTGAAGCGGCATGCTCCGCGTGGCGTATGTCCAAACGGCCGACCCTGGTGAAGAGGAGCCCGTTTCTGGCACATCGGGTGGGGAGGACGCAGTCGAACAGATCCACCCCCAGAAAGGCGAAGGACAGCAAGTCCTCAGGGGAGCCGACACCCATGAGGTAACGCGGCGAATCCACGGGAAGCACCTCCAGTGCCTCCTGCACCGAATCCAGCCGTTCCTCCAACGGCTCCCCGACGCTCAGGCCCCCCAGGGCGTAGCCGTCGAAGCCGATCTCCACCAGCTCCTCGGCGCTCCTGCGGCGCAGTTCCCCGTAAGTCCCTCCCTGGACTATCCCGAAGAGCCCCATCTCTGTGCAGTCTCCCAAGGCCATCTTGCACCTCCGAGCCCAACGGGTGGTGCGAGCGGTGGATTCCTCCGCATAGGTGCGGGCCACAGGATAAGGGATGCACTCGTCGAGGCACATGGCCACATCTGCGCCCAGATCCCTCTGTATCGTGATGGCCTTTTCGGGGCTCAGGAACCTCTCAGAGCCGTCCAGATGAGACCTGAAGACCACCCCGTCCTCCCTGATCCTTCGAAACGGACTCAGACTGAAGACCTGGAAACCACCGCTGTCCGTGAGGATGGGTCCGGGCCAGTTCATGAACCTGTGAATACCTCCCAGTCCTTGAATCACCTCCTCCCCTGGCCTGAGGTGGAGGTGATACGTGTTGCAAAGGACGATCTCCACACCCAGGCCCTTGAGCTCCTCGGGCGTGAGCCCCTTGACCGTGGCCCGGGTCCCCACTGGCATGAAGGCGGGGGTCCGGACCTCCCCGTGCGGGGTGTGAAGGATCCCCAGCCTGCCGTCGGACCGAGGGTCCTGTGCCGTGATCTGGAAACGGACCGCCGACCCACCCCAGGCCATGGCCTCTTGCCCCGCCATTGGAGGCGCCTTCATCTGGCAACTCCTCTCGTGCCCTCTGTGCGATTCAGGCAAAGGGCCTCGGCACGGGCGTCGCCTCACCGGATGAGCATGGCGTCCCCGTAACTGTAGAAACGGTAACCCCGCTCAATCGCCTCCCGGTAGGCACCCATCACCGGATCCCTCCCCCCGAAGGCCACAACCAGCATCAGGAGGGTGCTTCGAGGCAGGTGGAAATTGGTGACCAAACCGTCCACAGCCCTGAAGAGATGTCCCGGGAAGATGAAGAGAGAGGTGTATCCCCGGAAGGGCCTCAGGTTCCCTTCCTCGTCCACCGCCGACTCCAAGGCCCTGACCGTAGTTGTTCCCACGGCGATGACCCTGCCTCCTGCCCTTCTTGTCTCTTCCCAGGCCCGGCAGCACTCCTGCCCCACCTCCACGTACTCTGGATGCATCCTGTGGTCTTCGACCCTTTGGACCTTCACCGGTGAGAACGTCCCCACCCCCACCTGCAGGGTCAGAAAGGCGAACCGCACGCCCTTTCCATGAAGCTCCCTGAAAACCCTGTCCGTGAAATGGAGCCCGGCAGTGGGGGCCGCCACCGAGCCGTCCCTCTTGGCGTAGAGCGTCTGGTACCGCTCCTCATCCAGGTTACGGCTGGGTCGGCGGATGTAGGGGGGCAACGGCATCTCCCCGAGGCGCCCCATCAACTCCCGAAGATCTCCCACCCCGGAGAACTCCACGCTCCATCCCTCTTCTCCGTGTCTCCGAAGCTCACCGTAGACCCCGTCCCCGAATGCCACCTGCTCCCCTTCGCGCAGCCTGCCGCGACAACGCACCAGGCAGGTCCAGTTCCTGGCCCTGAAGGCCGCGGGATCCCCGGTGGGAGAGATGGTCTCGCCGCTCGGGGAGAGGGGCTCCAGCAACAGGAGCTCGACACTCCCCCCCGAGCGTCTCCTCCCGCGGAGCCTCGCCCGTATCACCCGGGTGTCGTTCAAGACCAGCAGGTCCCCAGGATCCAACCACTCGGCCAGGTGGTGAAACAGGACGTGATGGACCCTCCCGGTATCTCGTTCCAATACCAGGAGACGCGACTGGTCCCTCTCCTCCGAAGGGAACTGCGCGATCCGCTCGCGCGGAAGATGGTACTCGAACTCCCGGACGTCCATGCCCGACGGCTGTTGCAATTAAACAAATCCGCGACCCAAAGTCAATCCCGACCAAGGCATGCCTCGATGCCGCAGCCATCCTGGGTGGGCCCCGCGAGGCTGCGGCCCGACCAGGCCCATCAACGCCTCCCCGCATACACCAGGAACAGTCCCATCAGCATGGCGGCCAGACCCCATAACCGGAGGGTCCTGTCCGGCATCCTTGGGATGCGCTCCATCAGGCCTTTCATACCGCGAGGGATCAGGAAATACAGGCCCCCTTCCAGCAGGAACACCAGGCCCAGGAGGCAAATGAGCTCTTTCACGCCCCACCCGATGCGTCGGCGATGGGGAATCGATCTCCCCCGATCCTGAGGTAGAAGATCCCTTCCTGAGGGCCTTCCTCCACATGACGGACCAACTGGTAATACGCCTTCCGGGAGAATCTGGCCGCAAAGGCCCCGCCCCGGATCCGGCAATAAGGGACATGGCCCGGCCCGATCCACAAGGAGGCCGGGTCCATCCTTTCCTTCTTGCCGTCACTCAGATGCAAGACGATCCCGGCACCCTCCCCCTCGTCCTCCACGACGCTGATCCCCCAGACCACAAAGGGCGTGTCTTCCACGTGGATGTAACAGCGCTGGCCGCGCCAATGGATCACGAACCGGCCTTGTTCGTCCTTCTGCAGGTGCTCGTAAAAGAGCTCCACCACGTCCCTGTGGACTATCTCGGCGCCCCGGTAATACCAACGCCCCTCCACGTCCACCCAGATCTCGCAAGGAAGGAGCTCAGCGTCCGTCACGAGGGGGCACCTCCAGCAGCAAGGTGACTGGACCGTCGTTGACCAGCGAGACCCTCATGTGTTCCCCGAATATCCCTGATTCCACCCTCAGACCGCTGGCCGCCAGCTCCTCGATGAAGAGTCCGTACAAGGCCCTGGCCGCTTCGGGCGGCGCTGCCTGGGAGAAAGACGGCCTTCGGCCCTTGCGACAGTCGGCGTAGAGCGTGAATTGTGACACTACCAAGACCTCCCCCTTCACATCGAGGAGCGAGAGATCGAATCGGCCGCTTAGGTTCTCGAAGATCCTCAGATTGACTATCTTCTCCGCCAGCTCCCGCGCCTGAGGAGGCCCGTCCCCCATGCCCACCCCCAGAAACACCAGGACCCCGCTGCCGATACGCCCGACCGTCCGGTCCCCCACCGTCACCTGGGCCATGTTCACGCGCTGGAGAAGCGCCCTCATCCATCGACCCCGAAAGACATGGGCGGAGACAAAAAAGAAAAAGGGGAATCTTTCTCCCCCACCTCTGCCCTGCAGCCCCTCCCGAGGGTGGCGCATGCGATGCGGCGGCGACCTCAAGGTCCGACATGGCCATGGCCGACCCATGAGTGCCCATCGGATCCGGCCATGCCTTGGGGAGGGCTACGAAACGGGATATCCTCCTTTGCCTCCAGGTCCCCGCACGGCAAAGGGCGAGTCTCCCTCAGTCGAGTTCGACATCGGGGAGGTCGAAGAACCCCTCCTCCCACCACTCTTGGTCCTGGTCTGCTTGGGTCTTGCTCGCGCAAGATATATTGATCCCGCAATACTTCAGGCATATCTCGTCGCTCGCTTGGAACTCCCCGAAACAGTCCATCCGCCCTTCCAAGTCCTCTTCGCTCAGCATCTTGGGCATGAAACGGGACCCCCCATAGGCTCGACTTTTCCTCAAGAATAGCACGCAACCCGTGCCAATTCAATCGAGCTCTCCGGTCGGGTCATCCTTGACAACGCGCGAGGCCCCGTGATACCTGGAAAGGGCCGAAAAGATGGGATCGGCCATGCCCTTTCATCTTCCAGGAAGTGGGAGGGGGAGTGAGACGCCCTTTGCCGATGCTGGCCATGATGTCGACCACCTGTCTCGTACTTTGCGTCGGCGCCACCTTCATCTTCGCCCAGAGCCCCACCTATGTGGGGTACGAGAGGTGCAAGGACTGTCACCCCAAGCAATACCAGAGCTGGAGCCGCCACGCGCACTCCAGGGCCTTCGCTCCCCTTCAGGTGGACCACCGGAGGGACGGCAAGTGCGTTGTCTGCCACGCCACTGGAACTGAAAGGGGGCAGCTCCTGGAGCACGTCCAGTGCGAGGCCTGCCACGGGCCCGGGAGCCTTTACAAGGGCCCCACCGTGATGAGCAAGGGGCTTTTCAACAAGGACCGGGAGAGACAGAGGAAAGTGGCCGCAGAGGCTGGACTGAGACCCATCGATGAGCGCACCTGCCTCAGGTGCCACGGCAAAGAAAGGCCGGGGGGCCACCCGCCGGCTAGGCCCTTCGAGTATGCAGAGGCACTCCATGAGGTGAGACACTGAGCCCTTGAACGGTGCCTGCGGGCGCGAGATCGGTCTTGCCCCGGGGACGCCAAGACCTCATCGCGGGCGGTGCAGGGCCCATTGGGGACCGATGGGCGGACCTCAGCGGGTCGAGGAGCGCGCGGCCTGCAAGGTCGGCGCGGCGAAGCGCCACAGCATCTCTCTGGCCACCGAGTCCTCGTACTGCTTGATGGGCGACTTGAAGAGGTAGGCGCTGGCGTCCTCGATCGGTCCCGAAAGCCCTCTATCCAGCGCCACCTTTGCGGCCCGGATGGCATCCACTATGACCCCGGCCGAGTTCGGGGAGTCCTCCACGGAGAGCCTGACCTCAACGTGCATCGGGATCCCCCCGAAGTGCTCCGCCTCGATGCGCAGAAAACAGAGCTTGTTGTCCTTGAGCCAGGGCACATAGTCGCTCGGCCCGATGTGGACCAGCCTGGGGTCCTCCAGCTGCCCGTTCATCTGGCTGGTGACCGCCTGGGTCTTGCTCTGTTTCTTGCTCTGAAGACGGCTCCGGTCCAGCATGTTGAGGAAATCGGTGTTTCCCCCGACGTTGAGCTGGTAGGTCCGGAGGACCGGCATGCCGCGATCCTCGAAGAGCCTCGTCAGGACCCGGTGGATGATGGTCGCCCCCACCTGGCTCTTGATATCGTCACCGAGGATGGGCAATCCCGCCTTGCGAAATCGCTCCCCATAGTCCCTGGATACAAAGACCGGGATGGCATTGACGAAGGCGCAGCCGGCCTCCAGGGCGCAGTCCGCGTAGAAATAGGTGTTCTTCTCGCTCCCCACCGGGAGGTAATTGACCAGGACCTCGACCCCCCGTTCGCGGAGCAGTCTCACTAGGGCCTTGTGAGCCTCCTTCCTGTTGCGGTAGACAGGAGGCAGAGGGTCGAAACGCTCCCCGTCTGGGAAGAGCTCGGTGTGGGCCGGGATGCTGTCTATCACATAGCCCATATCGACCGGCACGCCGAGGTGCGGCACGTCCCGATGGAATATCTTGGTGCAGTTGGGGGGGGCGAAAATCGCCTCGGAGAGGTCCTTCCCCACCTTCCTGCGGTCGATGTCTATGGCCGCGACGAACTCTATGTCACAGGCCCGGTATCCCCCGAAGTTCCTGGTGATGAGCCCGGGGATATCCGCCTCGGGATCCCCGTAGTAGTACCTCCCCTGCACGAGAGAGCTTGCGCAGTTGCCGACACCGATGATCCCCGTCCGAATCCTTTTCATATCCATACCTCGCCTACTCGGATTCCGGCCCCGGATTTGCGTCCTTCAGGAACGGAGGCGGATCTATCAGACCGTTGAGCACACGTATACTCGTGTTCAAGGGTTTTTTCAAGCTATCAAAAAGCCGCTGTGGCGTCAAGGAACTCGACCGAGCCGCGACCCCGGCATCCGGGCCTACCACCGCCATCACGTAGCTGTCCATACGGATGTACTTCCGGGCCACATGCAGGACGTCCTCCATCGTCACCTCCTCGATCTTCTGCAGGAACCTCTCGCCGAAGGCGAACCCCAAACCGTAGCGCTCATCCAGCCCCATGGTCATGGCCTGCGCGGCATGGGTCTGCTGCCCGATCTCGTAAGTGCCGATGATGTACCGTTTGGCCCGATCCAGCTCCTCGGCCGAGATCCCCTCCCTGGCCACCCGCTCCAGCTCTGTCTTGAGCCCCTGGATGGCCACCTCCACGTTCTCGGGCGAGGTGGCGATGTAGGTCCCGAAATAGCCCGGGTCCAAACCCAGATGGGAAAAGGAGGTGACCGAGTAGGCCAACCCTTGGCGGTCTCGCAGCTCCCTGAAGAGCCTCCCACCCTGGCCCGAGAGGACCGCGTCGAGCACCTCCAGGGGAAAATGGTCCGCGCTGCCCAGAGTCGTGCCGGGAAAGCCCAGGACGATGTGGGTCTGTCTCTTGGGAAGCGCATGCCTTGCGACCCTTATCTCTTGGAGCGGGGGTTCCTGCGGGACCGGGGGCGGGCGAAAACCGGATCCCCCCCACCTTCCCAGATACCTCCTGGTCCACCTCATGGCCTCGCCCACGGAGACGTCCCCCACTATTGCCAAAACGGCGTTGTCGGGCTGGATGAGCTCCTTGTGAACCCGCTGGAGGTCCTCCGTGCGGATGCCCCGGAGCGACTCCTCCGTTCCCAACCTTCGCAGTCCATAAGGGTGAACGCGGTAGAGCGTCTCGGCAAAGAGGCGGAACGCCAGTGAGCTCGGCTCGTCCTCCTCCCTTCTCAATGCGGCCAGCGTCAAGGCCCTCTCCTTCTCCATTTCCCCCGGGTCGAAAGAGGGGTGAAGCAGCACGTCGGAGAGGAGCTCCATGGCCTGGGGAAAGAAGCGGCTGAGGAACTCCGCCTTTATCCCCATGCTGTTTCGCCCCGAGAAGCCATCCAGGGAACCCGCCAGAGACTCCACATCCCGGGCGAGCTGCTCCGCCGAGCGCCCCTCGGTGCCGCGCGTGAGCATCCGGGCCAGAAACGCGCCGATGCCGGCCCGATCAGGGGTCTCGTACCGCGTCCCACCCAGGAAGACCGCGCGGATGGAGACCGTCGGGGTGTCGTGAGACTCCCTCACCAAGACGGTCAGACCGTTGCCCAGCACCTCCTTTCTGACCTCGCCTCTCGGGGTCTCCCTCCCTTGAGGCAGCCCCCCAGGGCGGGCCCAGAAGGCATCCTGGGCCAGATGCCCCAGCTCGGAGGAAGAGATCTCCACCGGTGAGCCCGCTGGCAGCAGGACACCGGCGGTGAGCCGCTCCGGACGCAGATACCTGGATGCGACCCGTTGGATGTCAGTAGGAGAGACCCTCCGGATCTGATCGAGATAGACCTGCTCCCGACGCAGGTCCCCGCAAAGGACCTGGAACTCTCCCATGACCCGCGCCTTGCCCTCCATGGTCTCCTTGGCGCGAATCAGGTCCGCCTCGACGTTGAGGCGGGCCTTGTCGAGCTCCCCGTGCGGCACCGTCTCCCCCGAGAGTCTGTAAGCCTCTTCCAGTATCGCCAAGAGCGCCTCCCGGAGCCTTTGGGGATCCAAGGTCGCCTGTATCAGGAACAGCCCCGGCCCCAGTGGGGTGAAGGAGCTGGCCCCCACGGAATAGACCAGTCCCCTCTCCGCCCTGACCTTCCTCTCCAGACGGGCGCTTTCCCCATCTCCCAGGATCATGGCCAGGAGGTCTATGGCGGGCACGTCCTCGTGGGTAACCTCGGGGATGGGGAATGCCAGGAGGATGTGCGCCTCCTTTGCCTCCTCACGCGTCAGCAACGTGCGAATGCCTTCCTGCGGGGGCTCCGGCGCAGCCTCGGGAGCCCCCGGGGGGGCGCCGCTCCAGTCCCCCAGGAGCCTTCGGACATCTTCCAGGATGGCACCCGGCTCCACATCCCCCGTCACCACCAGGACCACGTTTTGCGGCACATAGAGACGCCTCACATAGTCCACGAGGTCCTCCCTGGTGAAGGAGGAGACGGTCTGCGGAAAACCGATGATGGGCCTTCGGTACGGATGGACCTTGTAGGCCTCGGCGAAGAGCCTTCGATGGAGCCTCACGGCCGGGCGGTCCTCCCCGCTTTGGATCTCCTCCAGGACCACCTTTTTCTCCAGCTCCAGCTCCTTCGGGTCGAACAGGGGGTTCCTCACAGCGTCCGTGAGGACCTCCAAGCCCAGCCTCGCGTACCGGCTGGCTATGGTGACGTGGTAGACCGTGTAGTCGAAGCTCGTGTAAGCGTTGATGACCCCGCCCACGGCCTCGATGGCCCTGGCCACCTCTCCCACCGGGCGGGAGGGGGTCCCCTTGAAGATCATGTGTTCGATGAGGTGGGTGATCCCTGCCTCCCGGTCGCTCTCCGTTCGGCTCCCGGCCTTCACCCAGTACTGGATGGCCACCACAGGGGCTGAATGGTCCTCCTGGATGACCACTGTGAGACCGTTGGGAAGGGTCTCCACTGTGGGCCCCTCGACCTGCCCGGCGGCGGTCACGGCCCCCGTGGCCAAAGCCAGAAACACGAAGAAAAGAGAAGCCCTCTTGCTCATGCACGCACCTTCACACTCGCGGGTGATGGCCCACCCTCTCGCCCCTCATATGGAACCTGTGCCACTCCATCTGCCGCAGGACAGAGGCGATGACCCAGAAGCCCACCCCGACGAGGGAGAGAAAGAGGGGCACGAAGACCAGGGTCGTCGCACCGTATCGCCCCACAAGAGACGGGACAGCCGCCATGGAGGCCACAGACGGGATGACCAGGAGGGTCCCGGCCGACTGCATGGAATAAGCCCTCTTGAACCCCTCCGTCAGAAACCCTTTGCAAGCACCGCACCGATGGGAACCCCATGGGAGCGCTCGACCACACCTCGGACACAGGGTCGGTCTCATGCCTCGCCAAAGGCCTCTCGGAGCAGACGGTGGATACCCCCGAATCCACCATTGCTCATGATGCACACTACGTCAAGGGGTTTGACGCGTCTTTGCAGGAGGGAGACGATCTCGGGGACCGAAGGCACGTACCAGGCCTCCCTCCCCTGGATCTGGATCGCCCGCACCACGGCCAGCGGGTCCAATCTCTGCTCCGGCGGTATGCGCTGCGCGCGGTGCACACCCGCTATGACTACCGAGTCGGCTTGGCTGAAGGCCTCGGGAAGGCGATCCTGGAAGACCCGCAGACACATGGTGTTGCTGCGCGGCTCGAAGACCGCCCAGAGCCTCCTGCCCGGGTAGAGCCCTCTCAAGGTCTCCAAAGTGCACCGGATCGCCGTGGGGTGGTGGGCGAAGTCATCGTAGAAGAGGGCGCCTGCCATCTCCCCCACCAATTCCAGCCGCCTGCGCACCCCCTGGAAGGTGGCCAGCGCCCCCATGGAGGAGGACAGGGGCACCCCGGTCTCGTGAGCTGCGGCAAGGGCCAGCAGGGCGTTCAGGACATTGTGCCGGCCGGCCAAGCCGAGGAGGCACTGTCCCACCTCCTTTCCTCCATGTCTCAGACGAAAGACCGCCTTCCCCTGGCTCGAACGCAGGCCGTAGGCGTGAAACTCTCCCTCTTCTCCCTCCTCCACCGTGCAGCGTATGACCTGGCAAGGGGCCTCCTTTCCGATACGGGCCGCGTTGCCGTCTGCCCCGTTGATGATGAGCCTGCCGCCCCGCGGGAGGACCCTGAGAAGGGCCTTGAAGGCGGCCAGAAGATCGTCCATTGTGGGGTAGATGTCCGCGTGATCGTACTCCAGCGCCCCCAAGGTCACGATCCTCGGGAGATAGTGGAGAAACTTGGGGCGCTTGTCGAAGAAGGCCGTATCGTACTCGTCCCCCTCCAGGACCACCTCCGGACCTCCTCCGAGCCTGTATCCAGAGGAGAACCCTTTGGGTATGCCGCCCACCAGGAAGCTCGGGTCCCTGCCACATTCGAGTAGGATCCAGGCCAGGAGGGAGGCGGTTGTGGTCTTGCCGTGGGTCCCAGTGACCACCACAGAACGTTTGCCCTGTATGAACCAGTCCCTGAGGACCTCCGGCATGGAGCGGTAGGGAAGTCCCCTGTCCAGGACCTCTTCCACCTCTGGGTTCCCCCTGGAGAGGGCATTGCCGATGACCACCAGGTCCAGGTCGCGGGGCAGGTTTTGGGGTCCGTATCCCTCAGCCACCGGGATCCCGCTTTGGGTCAAGAAATCGCTCATCGGCGGATATATCCCCTCGTCGGATCCGGTCACGCGCAGCCCTCTTTGCCGGAGCATGGCCCCGAGGGCCGCCATGGCACTCCCCCCGATACCCACCAAGTGTACGTTGTGCACATCAATGGGAATACGCAAGGTACCTCTCCCTCCGGTGGGACCAGGCCTCCAGCTCCGGAAGCCATGCCCGTTCCATCTCCCGGGGGTGCACCCCCTTTTCCAGGCCGCGGCGCACCCTTGGGTCCCCTGTAAGTAGGTCCATGGGGGACCTCCTCCTCTCGTACTCGTACGGTGGCTCCCTCCAGGCCACCTGCTCACCCCACTCTTTTAGGACCTCGTGAAGTATGCAAAGAGTCGTCATGTAGGGCCGGAAGGCCTTGGGGTCGGTCACGTGGATGTGCAGCCCGCCGCACCTGCGGCCCGTCCATTTGTGAAAGGTGGGCTCGAAATAGATGGCCCGGAATGTCACCCCAGGCAGGCCAGCCACCCGGAGCCTCTCCCTGAGGAAAAAGGGATCGATGAAAGGGGCCCCGAACACCTCGAAGGGACGCGTGGTCCCGCGCCCTTCGGAGAGGTTCGTCCCTTCCAGGAGGACCTGACCAGGATAGACCCAGCAGCTCTCCGCGATGGGGATGTTGGGAGAAGGGGGCACCCAGGGCAGCCCTGTCTCACCGAAGAAGAGTCTCCTCCTCCACCCCCTCATGGTGATCACCTCCAGCTCCACGTCCAGGCCCCTCTCCGACCTCATGAGGAGGGCG
>Ga0068707_1000572_pt1 | contig 24433 bp, 22 predicted proteins | sample YNPNPMetaG_FD_66600 | JGI IMG/M metagenome (GOLD analysis project Ga0068707, IMG submission 66600) | Anoxygenic and chlorotrophic microbial mat microbial communities from Yellowstone National Park, USA - YNP NP MetaG | ecosystem: Environmental > Aquatic > Thermal springs > Hot (42-90C) >... | reverse complement strand
AAGACCAACGACGTGGCCGGCGACGGCACCACGACGGCGACCCTCCTGGCCGAGGCCATCTTCGAGGAGGGGCTCAAGAACGTCACGGCGGGGGCCAACTCCATCGCCCTCAAGCGCGGCGTGGACAAGGCGGTCGAGGCCGTCGTGGAGGAGCTCAAGCGCCTGTCCAAGCCCGTGAAGCTCGACGAGACCTCGGAGGTCCGCAACGTCGGCACGATCGCCGCCGGGGGCGACACGGAGATCGGCAAGATGCTCGCCGAGGCGATGCAGAAGGTGGGCAAGGACGGGGTGATCACGGTCGAGGAGGGCAAGGGGCTCACCACCGAGGTCGAGTGGGTGGAGGGCATGCAGTTCGACAAGGGCTATCTCTCCCCCTACTTCGTCACCGAGGCCGAGGAGATGAAGGCCACCCTCAAGGACTGCTACATCCTCATTCACGAGAAGAAGATCTCCGCCGTCAAGGACCTGATCCCCCTGCTGGAGAAGATCGCCAAGACGGGGAAGCCCCTCCTGATCATCTCCGAGGAGGTCGAGGGAGACGCGCTGGCCACGCTGGTGGTCAACAAGCTGCGGGGCACGCTGCAGGTGTGTGCCGTCAAGGCCCCCGGCTACGGCGACCGCCGCAAGGCCATGCTGGAGGACATCGCCATCCTCACCGGCGGCAAGGCCATCTTCGAGGACCTGGGGATCCAGCTGGAGAAGATCGACATCTCCATGCTCGGCCGGGCCAAGAAGGTGGTGGTCGAGAAGGAGAACACCACGATCGTGGAGGGGGCCGGGGACACCAAGGCCATCCAGGGGCGGATCGCCCAGATCAAGAAGGAGATCGAGAACACGACCTCCGACTACGACCGGGAGAAGCTCCAGGAGCGGCTGGCGAAGCTGGCGGGGGGCGTCGCGCAGATCAACGTGTGCGCGGCCACCGAGGTGGAGATGAAGGAGCGCAAGCTCCGGGTGGAGGACGCCCTCCATGCCACCCGCGCGGCCGTCGAGGAAGGCATCCTGCCCGGCGGCGGCGTGGCCCTCCTGCGGGCCGCCCGGGTCCTGGACAAGGTGAAGACCGCCAACGAGGATGAAAAGATCGGCGTGGACATCGTCCGCCGCGCCCTGGAGGCCCCCATCCGGCAGATCGCCGCCAACTCCGGCGTGGATGGGGCCATCGTGATCGAGAAGGTGCGGGAGGCCAAGGACGTCAACTTCGGGTTCAACGCCGAGACCCTGGAGTACGGGGACATGGTGAAGTTCGGCGTGATCGACCCGACCAAGGTGGTCCGCAGCGCCCTGCAGAACGCCGCCAGCGTGGCCTCCCTCCTGCTGACCACGGAGGCCATGGTGAGCGAGATCCCCGAGAAGAAGGAGTCCAAGCACGGCCCCGGCGAAGGAGGGGGCGGCATGGGCGACGAGTATTAGGAATTCCTCCCCGCGCGTTCCGGCGCCCCGGGCGAAGGCCGCCCGGGGCGCCTTTCTTTTCTCCGTTGCGCCGGCGGCGGATTCCTGTTAAATACGGTCCCCGTTCCCCTGGAGAGGAGGTGCCATGGCGGCTCCCGAGCTCGAACAGACGCTGGTCCTCATCAAGCCGGACGCCCTCAAGATCTCCCTGACCGGCTACATCCTCTCCCAGTTTTCCGAGTTCCACACCGGGCTGAGATTCGCCGGGGCCAAGATCGTCCACGTCAGCCGCATGCTCGCCGAGGAGCATTACCTCGAGCACCGGGGCAAGACGTTCTTTCCCGCCCTGATCGACTACCTCATGGGGAAGGTGCACTATCCAGCCGAGCCCCAGCGCCGGAGGGTCATCGCCCTGGTCTACTGCGGGCCGGACGCCGTGAAGAAGGTGCGCGCGATCGCCGGCCCCACCAATCCCCATCGCGCCCGGGAGGAGGCCCCCGGGACCATCCGCGCCCTGGGCACCGTCGTCCCCCTCCGGGACGCCTCGGGAGCCGTCCTGGGAGAGCGGCTCGACAACCTGGTGCACGCCTCGGCCAATCCGGCGGAGGCCGAGCGCGAGATCAAGCTCTGGTTCAAGCCCAACGACATCATGCCCTACATGCAGGCCTTCGCGACGGCCCACTGCGAGACCCACTACTATTACAAGGACGGGAAGCTCCTGACGCGGTACGAGCCGGGCAGCGTCTGCCTCCTGGCGCCGGCGGATACCGCCTGGGCCTCCGACCTGGAGGTGCTGGAGCGGATCTCCCGGGGGGAGCCTCCGGATCCGAAACTTTCCCTGCGGGCCGTGGCGGCCAAGTACCTGATCAACGAGGGTCGGGAGGCGTAGCCGGCGGCTCCGCCGCCGGGGGGGGCGCCGCCGCGGACTCCTCCCCGGCGGCCCCCGTCACCTTCCGGGCGAAGATTTCCTGGAAGATCCGATAGGACTTCTCGTCGTAGAGGACGAACATCACGTGCTCCAGGGACGTCGTCCCGGAGCAATGCCGGCTCACCTCCTCGATCAGGATCTCCGCGCAGCGGGTCACCGGAAGCGCCCCCGCCCCCGTCCCGATCGCCGGGAAGGCGAGCGTTCGCACCTGCCGCTCCTCGGCCCGCCGGAGGGCGTTCCGGGCGGCGTTCCGGACGGATTTGGCGTCGGCCCAGAGGCCCAGGGGGTTGACCGCCGCATGGATGATCCAGCGCGCCCGCAGGTTCCCCGCCGACGTGGCCACGGCCTCCCCCAGGGGGATCGTGCCGATCCGGTTGCATTCCTCCTGCACGGCCTCGCCGGCGGCCCGGCGGATCGCCCCCGAGACGCCCCCGCCGAGGATCAGGTCGTTGTTGGCCGAATTGACGATCGCCTCGGCCTCCACGGTCGTGATGTCGCCGCGCACCAGGCTGAGCTTCGTTTTCATGGGAGATCCCCCCGGGGGGCCCGGGCCCCCGCTCGGCGGAAGACGCGGGGAAGGGCCTCCAGGATGTCCGTGGCCATCATCGAGACCTGTCCGAGGGCCCGGGCGGCCAGGTCCCCCGCGCGGCCGTGGCGCTCCACCCCCAGGCAGGCGGCGTCGTAGGGCGGAAGTCCCTGGCCGAGGAGGGCCCCGATCATCCCCGCCAGCACGTCCCCCGATCCCCCCGTGGCCATCCCCGGGTTTCCCGTCCGGTTGACGAAGACCCGCCGGCCGTCCGTCACCACGGTGCGGTGCCCCTTGAGGACGACCACGGCCAGGAACCGGCGGGCCATCTCCCGGGCCGTGCCCCGACGGTCGGCCTGGATCTGCTCCGCGGGACGCTTGATCAGCCGCGCGGCCTCCCCCGGATGGGGGGTGAGCACGCGCGGGGCCTTGCCGTGGGTGAGCAGCTCCGGGCATTCCTCGAAGGCGTTCAGCCCGTCGGCGTCGAGGACGAAGGGGATCTCGAGGCTCGTGACCACCTCCCGGACGGCGGCCGCGACGGGGGGTGCCGTGGAGAGCCCCGGGCCGATCACCGCCGCGTCGCACCCGGCGGCATGCTCCAGGATCTGGGCGGCCGCCCCGTCCTCCGTGAAGGAGCGGACCACGGCGCACGTCTGCTTGATGGAGAGGATGTCCGCCACCCGGGCCGGGCCGCAGAGGTACACCAGCCCCGCCCCCGACCGGTAGGCCGCCTCGCTGGCCAGGACGGCCGCTCCCGCCATGCCCGGAGAGCCGGCCACCACGAGCACGCGTCCGTAGTCGCCCTTGTGGGTGTCGGGCCTCCGGCGGGGAAGTCCTCGCATCGGGCCGCTCCTACGGGACCCGGAAGCTCATCAGGGCCCCGCGCTCCCCCTCGAACATCCTCAGCACCGACTGCAGGCCCACCAGGTGCACGATCTTCTTCACCTTCTCGCCCACGCCGCAGAGGCGCAGGTCCCCCTTCAGGTCGCGGCAGCGCTTGGCGGCCCCGGCCAGCACCCCGATCCCGGCGCTGGAGACGTGATCGAGCTTCTCGCAGTTGAGGATCAGGCGGGGTCCCTTGTGCTCGATGACGGCGTTCAGGTACTGGTCGAATTTCCGGAACGTGTGGCCGTCGAGGGAACCCTCGATGTGGAGCACCGTGACGGCGTCCTCCCCGCCGCCCGGGCGCTCCTCGAGGAGCGCCCTTCGGTAGAAGACCCGGAGGTGGTCGATCGCCAGCCCCGCCTCCACCGCGATGGCCCCCGGAGGAAGGGGGATCCGGGAGGTGCTTTCCGAGGGCGCGCCGAGACGGGCCGAGCTCTCCGCCCGGGACGGGGCGGGGGGGCGGTCCTCGGCACGGACCGGGAGGGTGGCCGAGCTGGCCCGCCGCGGGGAGACGGGGCCGGGACCGGCCTCTCCGGCGGGGGCCGGGGCCTCCGGCGGCGGAAGAACGGCCGGCAGGGGCGTGCTGGGAGGCCGGGCCGAGGGATCGAACTGGAGGCGCGCCCTCAGGATCACCTGCATCTGGGGGGCGGTGAGGTAGTTCTTTTGGACCAGAAGGTCCCGGAGCCGGGTCAGGGGACCTCCCTCCCGGTAGTGTTCCTCCTGCTCGTTCAGGCAGTCGCGGACCTTTTCCTCGGGAAGGAACCCTTTCTTCACGAGGAAGGCCCCGAGCGCCAGGTCGTCTTCCCGGATCTCCTCGTAGCGCAGGACGATGTTCAGGATCCGGACCTGGTCGGCGTTGAGGAATTCCTTTCTCGTCAGGATCTCCGGGAGGGTCAGCTTGAAGCCGTTCTGCAGGAGCAGGGCCTGCAGGTTCCGGGCCTCCTCCAGCTGGCCTTCGGTGATCATCTTCGCCCGGAGGGCCAGGGCGACGAACAGTTCCTCCCGGGTCATGGGGAGTCCTAAGGATAGCGCCCCGGCTCGCCGGGCGTCAAGGACGGAGGTCGCGCGCGCCGAAATAGATAGGGAAGCGATGCCCGGGGGGGGAATGTCCCGCGATTCGGCCGTTCTCGTGGTCCTGGTCGTGGCCCTCGTTGCGATCGGCCTGGTGGCGCTGTACTCCGCCACCGGGGTCGGGGCGGAACGTTCGGCGCGATACCCGGACGGGACCTATTTCCTCAGGAGGCAGCTCGTGTGGGTCGCCCTGTCGGCCGCGGCGCTGGGGGCGGGGGCGCTCGTCCCCCTCTCCGTCTGGCGGCGCGGGGGCCCGGTGGCGCTGGCGCTCACGGTGGGGCTCCTGGTCCTCGTGTTCGTTCCGGGGGTGGGGGCGCAGATCAACGCGGCGCGCCGGTGGGTCCGCCTGGGCGGATGGGTCTTCCAGCCCTCGGAGGCGGCCAAACTGGGGATCGCGGTCTTCCTGTGCGGCTTCGCCGCCTCCGATCCGGACCGCCTGAGGCGTTTCTGGACGGGCTTCCTCCCCGCCGGGGCCGCCCTGGGGCTGGTCTGCGGCCTGATCCTGGTGGAGCCCGACGTGGGCACGGCGCTCTTCGTGGGCCTCGTCGGGGCCCTCGTGCTGCTGGTGGCCGGCCTGCGGCCGGCCCATGCCCTTCCCGCCTTCCTGGCCGGGGCCGGCCTGCTGGCCTATTATGCCCTCGGTCACACGGAACATGTCCTGGCCCGGGTCCAGACCTTCCTCCATCCCGATCGCGACCCCCTGGGGAAGGGGCATCAAATCCTTCAGTCCCTCGTGGCGCTGGGGTCGGGGGGGTGGACGGGAGTGGGGTTGGGGCGCGGCATGTCCAAGCTGTACTATCTTCCCGAGGTCCATTCCGACTTCATCTTCCCCGTGATCGGGGAGGAGATGGGATTCCTCGGGGCCGCGGGGGTCCTGCTCCTGTACGCCGCCCTGGGGGCCGCGGGCTATCGGATCGCCTGGCGGGCCCGGGACCGATTCGGCTTTCTGTTGGCATTTGCCCTCACCGGCTATATAATTCTTCAGGCCATCCTGAACGTGGCGGTGGCGACGGGGTCGGTTCCCACGAAGGGAATCCCGTTGCCGTTCGTGAGCGCCGGGGGAAGCAGCCTCCTGGTGGCCGCGGCGGAGATCGGCATTCTCGTGCGGATAGCGCGCGAGTCGGAGGGGGGAGAATGCGGAGAGAGGGCTGGCGGATCCTCTTCGCCGGAGGCGGCACCGGCGGCCATGTCTTCCCGGGCCTAGCCCTGCTCCAGCACGCGGCGGCGGCCGAGTCGTTCTGGCTTTGCACGAATCGGCCCTTCGATGCCGCCCAGCTCTCGCGGGAGGGAGTTGCCTTCGAGGCGCTGGAGTCGCCGCGCTGGCGCGGGTTCCGGGGTTTCCTGGGGCCGATGGCCCGGGCCCTGGCGGCGGCGGCGCGGAGGATCCGCGGGTTCCGCCCCCACGTGGTGGTGGGGGTGGGAGGGTATGGGACGGTGCCGCCGGTGCTGGCGGCGGCGGCCCTGGGGGTTCCTTACGTTCTTCTGGAGCCGAATGTGCGCCCGGGGAGGGCCAACCGGTTTCTGGCCCCGGGAGCCGCCCGGATCTACCTCCAGTGGCCCCAGGCCCGCGCGGCCTTCCCGGGGTGCGGGGCGAGGCTCCGGGTGACCGGAAGTCCCCTGCGGAAACGGATGCGGAGGGTTCCTCGGGAGGAGGCCCTCCGGCGCTTCGGGCTGGAGGAGGGGAGGCCCGTCGTGGGGGTCGTGGGGGGCAGCCAGGGGGCGGAGGCGCTCAACCGGGGGGTGCTGGAGGGGCTGGACGGGTCCGCCGCCAGGCTCCAGATCGTCCACGTGGCCGGACCGGCCCAGGCGGAGGAGGTGCGGGCCGCCTACCGCAGGCGCGGGGCCCGGGCGGTGGTCTGCGATTTCGTGCCGGACATGGAGCGTCTGTATTCCGCGGCGGACCTGGTGGTCTGCCGGGCGGGGGCGATGACAATCGCGGAGCTCGCGGTCTTCCGGGTGCCGGCGGTGCTGGTGCCCATCGCCCGTTCTCCCGGGGACCACCAGCGGGAGAACGCCCGGGCGGTGGCCCGGATCGGCGGGGGGATCCTGATGGAGGAGCGGGATTGCCGGGCGGGGGGGCTGGCCCCCGTTTTCCGGCGCCTGACGGAGGGGGATCCAGCGTTCGATAGGATGAGGGATCGCCTGGGGATCCTGGCGCGGCCCGGGGCCGCGCGGGAGATCCTTCGCGACCTGGAGGCGGTGGTCCGGCGATGAAGGTGCACCTGGTCGGGATCGGCGGGACCGGCATGAGCGGCCTGGCCCGGCTGCTTTTGGCGCGGGGGGATGAGGTGACAGGGTCGGACCTGCGTCCCGCCAACATCCCCGGGGCGCGCCTGAGCATCGGCCATGCCGCCGCGAACCTGCCGGCGGCGGTGGACCTGGTCGTGCGCTCGGCCGCCGTCCCGGAGGACAACCCGGAGCTGGCCGAGGCGCGGCGGCGGGGCATCCGGATCCTGAAGTACGCGGAGATGCTGGGCGAGCTCTCCCGGACCCGGACGACCATCGCGGTCGCCGGCTGCCATGGGAAGACGACCACGACGGCGATGGTCGCCTACATCCTCTCCCGGGCGGGGTTCGAACCGGCCTTCGTGTGCGGGGGGGTGATCCCGCAGCTCGGCTCCAACGCCTCGCCCGGGGGAGGGCGGCACATGGTGGTGGAGGCCTGCGAGTACGACCGTTCCTTCCTGAATCTGTCCCCCGCCTGCGCCGTCATCACGAACATCGAGGAGGACCATCTCGACTATTACAAGGACCTCTCCGAGATCGTCGGCGCGTTCCGGGAGTTCGCCGCCCGGACCGCCGGTCCGGTGATCGCCTCGGCGGACAGCCCCCCCGCGGCGTCGATCGTCTCGGAGCTGCAGGGACGGGGCGAGGCCTTCTCGATCCGGAAGGACGCCGACTGGCGGGCGCGGAACCTCGAGGTGAAGGGGGGACGCTGGTCGTTCGAGGTCCTCAAGTACGGCCGTCCCTTCGGCCTGTATACCCTGGGGATCCCGGGAGAGCACAACGTGGCCAACGCCCTGGCCGCCGTGGCGGCGGCCACATGGGCCGGCGTGGGACAGGAGATCATCCAGGTGGCCCTCCTGGAGTTCGCGGGGGCGGCCCGAAGGTTCCAGGTCCTCGGCGAGCGGGACGGGGCGCTGGTGGTGGACGACTACGCCCACCACCCCACCGAGGTCCAGGCCACGCTGCGGGCCTGCCGGGCGCGGTACCCGGGCCGCCGGATCTGGTGCGTCTTCCAGCCGCACCAGCATTCGCGGACCCGCCATTTCCTCCGGGACTTCGCCCGGTCCTTCCAGGACGCCGACGTGGTGCTCCTGCCGGAGATCTACGCCGCCCGGGACCTTTCGGCGGAGCGGAAGCGCATCTCCAGCGCGGATCTGGCCAAGGCGCTGGCGGAGCAGGGGAGGGCCGCCCTCTTCCTTCCCACGTTCGAGGAGATCCTCACCTTCCTCCGCCAGAAGGTCCAGCCGGACTGCCTGATCCTCACGATGGGCGCCGGCAACGTGGACGAGATCGCCCGTCGGTTCCTGGCGGGATAGACGCCGGCCCGGGCTCCCCGGATTCGTCCCTCCCTCGTGCCGGTGCTTGGGGCGGGCCCCGGGCGCTCCCGGATTGTTGCAATTTATGATTTGCATGTTATAATTATGAGGACGCGGGCGGCCGCCGGGCCCGCCCGTGGGCCCCGGGGAAGCCGGGGCCGAGAGGGGGAAGAAACGTGGTTCCGGCCGCCTTTGCCCTGTTTCTGCGGGAACGGCGCATCCCCGCCCGGTTCGACGAGCCCCTGGCGCCCCACACCACCTTCCGCGTCGGAGGTCCCGCCGATGTCCTGGTGGAGCCGCGCGACGAGGGGGAACTGGTCGAGGTCCTCCGGGCCGCCGGGGAGCAGGAGATCCCCCTCAGGATCCTCGGGGGCGGGGCCAACCTGCTGGTCCGCGACGAGGGGGTCCGCGGCGCCGTGGTGCGGCTGTCGCGGCTGGACGGCCGCCGGGGGGACCGCGTCCAGGCGGGCCGGCCCCTCCCCCGTCTCGTCCGGGAGACCCTCCGGGAGGGACTCGGCGGGCTCGAGGCGCTGGCGGGGATCCCGGGCACCCTGGGAGGAGCGATCCGGATGAATGCCGGAGGCCGGGCCGGGACCATCGGGGACGTCGTCCGGGCGGTCGAGGTCCTGACCCTCGGCGGGGAGTTCCGGCGGCTTCCCCGCCCCGCCGTCGGCTTCCGGTACCGGGGCAGCGCGCTGGACGGCTGCGTCGTGGTGGCCGCGGAGCTGGAGCTGCGCCCCTCCCCGCAGGCCCCGGAGCGCTTCGCCTCCCTGCTTCGGGACAAGCGGCGGACGCAGCCCCTGGACCGGTGCAGCGCCGGCTGCATCTTCAAGAATCCCCCGGGGCAGGCGGCCGGGAGGCTCATCGAGGCGTGCGGCCTCAAGGGGGTGCGCTGCGGCGGGGCGCGCGTGTCCCCCCGGCACGCCAACTTCATCGTGAACGAGGGGGGGGCCACCGCCTCGGACATCCTGCGTCTGATCGACCTGATTCGGAAACGGGTGCCGGTCCCGCTGGAGCTGGAGGTCCAGGTCTGGTAGCGGCCGGCGAAGGAGAGGGGGAAGCCATGGCCGAGAAGCCTCTCACCATCGGGGTCCTCATGGGAGGAACGTCTTCCGAGCGCGACGTGTCCCTGCGCTCGGGCGCCGCCGTGGCCGCGGCGCTGGAGGGCCGGGGGTACCGGGTCCTCCGGGTCGACATCGCCTCCGAGACGGGGGCCGAGCTGGACGGCCTGGACCTGGACGCCGCCTTCATCGCCCTGCACGGCCGCTTCGGCGAGGACGGGGGGATCCAGCGGATCCTCCAGGAGCGCGGGATCCCCTACACGGGCAGCGGACCCGAGGCCTCCCGGGTCGCCATGGACAAGATCGAGTCCAAGCGCCTGTTCCGGATGCGCGGCGTGGACACCCCGCCGTACTGGGTGATGATGCGGAACGATCCCCTGTCCCTGATGGAGCGGTGCGCCCGCGCCCTGGGATACCCCATCATCCTCAAGCCGCGCGCCGAGGGGTCCAGCGTCGGCGTCACCCTCCACGAGGACTGCTCCACGCTCCCCCAGGGCGCCGCCGAATGCTTCCTCTACGGGTCCGTGGGGCTGATGGAGAAATTCATCCGGGGGCGCGAGTTCACCGTGGGCATCCTCGACGGGGAATGCCTCCCCGCCATCGAGCTGAAGGTGCGGGGGCAGTTCTTCGATTTCCAGGCCAAGTACCGCGACCCCGGGACCGTTTACGTCGTGGACCCGCCCCTCAGCGACATCGAGAAGCGACGGATCCAGAAGGCCGCCCTGTCCGCCCACGAGGCCCTGGGGTGCGAAGGGATGAGCCGCGTGGATCTCATCATGACCCCCCTGGGGTCCGTGTACGTCCTGGAGGTGAACACGATCCCGGGGCTCACGGAGCGAAGCCTCTTCCCCAAGGCCGCGCGGGCCGCCGGCCTCGAATTCCCCGATCTCTGCGAGCGGATCCTCCAGACCGCCTTCCGGCACCGCAAGGGGGCCTACTGGGCCGCGGCCCTGCTCTGACCGCGCTCTCAAGGGGGCGGGGCGCCGCCCCTTTTTTCTCCTTGGAAGACGGGCCTCCGACGTATTGAGGGAAGAGGGAAACTCGTGACCATTCCCGGTCTTGGGCCCGTCCTTTCGGCCTTCCTCCTGTCCCCGGCCCCCCCCTCCGGCCCGGAAGACCGGAAGGTCGAGACCGTCGAGATCCGCGACCGCGTCTTTCACCTCAACGGCCAGCCCTTCTTCCCGATCTTCTCCTGGCTCCAGGACCCGGCCAACCTCCCCCGCGTCCGCGGGTGCGGAATGAACGCCACCGCGGGATACTGGCCGGGGGCCGGGGGCACCCGGGACGTGGCGGACTATCTCGACCGCGTGGGACAGGCGGGCCTCCTCGGGGTGATGCCCTTCGATCCCCGCCTCAAGGGCCACCCCCGCCTGCTGGCCTACATCCACGACGACGAACCGGACCTGCCCCGCCAGGTCAGCGACGCCGCCGTCGAGCCGGGAGCGGGCCTCCGCATCAACCGCAAGACGCCCCTCTGGAAGCTCCTCGACGGAGACCTCACCTCCTGGTCCGTGCTGGATCCCCTCGAGGGGGCCCGCCTCACGTTCCGGTGGCCCCAGCCCGTCACGGTCCGGAGCCTCGCGGTGACCCTGACCGTCTCCAAGGGACTTTCCCTGGCGCGGGAGATCGTCTTCGAGGCCGGGGGGGCCGAGCTCCTGAAGGCGACCTTGGAGCCGAAGCCCGGCCGCCAGACGTTCCCCCTCCCCCGGCCGGCGACCTTCCAGGAACTGGCGCTCCGCGTCGCCGCCGTCACCCCCGGCGATCGGGAATGGGGCTCCCTCGGCGAGGTCGAGGGCTTCGACGCCGAAGGCCGCAACGTCCTCCTCTGCCCCCCCGGCAGGTCCCCCGCACCCCGCCGGAGGAGGTCGCCCGGAAGTACTCCGAGATCAAGGCCGCCGACCCTTCCCGCCCCGTCTTCCTGACGCTCACGGGGCACTTCCACCCGCACTTCAAGAAGTGGACCGAGGAACAGCGGAAGGACCTCTACCCCCGTTACGTCCGGGCCTCCGATGTCGTGGGATACGACATCTACCCCATCTACGGCTGGAACAGGCCCGAGTGGATCCACCTCGTCCAGGAGGCCACCGGGATGCTCGCCGACATGGCCGCCCCCCGGCCCGTCTACGCCTGGATCGAGACGAGCCGGGGCGGCCAGTGGACCGGCCCCCTCGAGGGACAGAAGGAGGTCACCGGCCGCCACATCCGGGCCGAGGTCTGGATGGCCCTCTGCCGGGGGGCCACCGCCCTGGGATACTTCACCCACGTCTGGAAGCCCGCCTACTCCCAGTTCGGCGTCCCCGAGGCGAACCAGGCCGCCCTCCGCGAGATCAACGGGCAGATCGAGCGCCTGGCCCCCGCGATCCTGTCGCGCCCCGCCGCGGAGGGCGTCTCGGCGGAGACCCCCGGCCTCAAGCTGGACTTCATGGCCCGCCGCACGGACGCGGGCCTCCATGTCTTTGCCGTCAACTACGACGAGCGCCTGAAATCCGCCCGGGTCACCTTCCGCGTCCGGGGACTCGCCGCCGGGACCCGGATCGAGGTGCTGGACGAGGGGCGGGAACTGAAGGCGGACGAGGGCGCCTTCCACGACGCCTTCGATCCCCTGGACGTGCACCTCTACCGGATCGGGGGGTGAGGGGGCCCCGGCCCCCGCGTCCCTCCCGCTCACCGCCCCGCCCGGAGGATCTCCTCCGCGAGCGCAAGGCGGGCCGCGTCCCATTGCGCGGGATCGTGGGAGCGGCTGTCCCGCTCCCGAGGCCCCCCGGCCTCCTGGCCCGGCTTCAGGGCCTCGTGCATGGCCCGGAACAGGACGCCGTCGACGATCCCGTCGACGATCCCCGGGTCCCCCGCCTTCCGCGCCAGCAGCCGCAGGTATTCGTGATCCTGGGCCCCCCGGCGCAGGGCCTTCAGGCGGATGCAGGGGACCGGCTCGTCGAGGCCCACGAACTCCCCGGGGTAGATGAGCAGGGCGTCGCCGTTGAGGACCTGCCTGCCCCCGAGGGCCGCCGAAAGGGCGGGGTCGCGCCAGCGCCTCCCCTCGCCGTGGTAGAAGGTGCCCCATTCGCACATCGTCGTGACCGTCGCGCGGTACTTCCACGGGATCCAGCCCCAGGTCCGCAGCGCCAGCGCCTCGGTGTCGATGTAAGGAGCCCCGATGCACGGCTCCCGGGCGCTGTTGCTGGAGTAGACCCAGATCTGTCCCCCGTGACGGACGATCTCCCGCTGCTCCTCCGGATGGGTGTAGCGGACGTTCCCGTTGACGCACCAGACGCCGACGTGCTCCAGGCCCACCGCACGGACCACCGCCGGCGGCCCCCCGTCGATCCGGTACAGGAACCGGCCCGGCTCCCGGAGGCCCGCCTTCCGGAGGAGACGGGCGAAATAGGAGATCTCCTGGACCCGGGCCGATTCGTCGTAGCGGTTGTAGAACATCATCAGCTTCGTCCGGGTCCAGCCCTTCTCCAGGAAGTGCTTCTCGAACATGCGGAGGGCCTTCTGCACCGCCCGCTCGTAGGGCTCCGTGTACATCTCCCCCGGGGGGCGCGGCCAGGCATGGCCGGCGCTGCTTTCGAAGGGGAGATAGAACCGCGGGATCGGCACCCCTTCGCCCGGCCCCCGGTACCCGCGGGCGGGGGTGAAGGCGCTCCCGTCGAAGAGCGGGCCGAAGGCGGCGTCGTACTCCGCCCAGTCCAGCTCCAGTTCCTCCCCCGTCCCCGACGCCCGGGGACCGTTGTAGAGCACGTCCAGCACGCATCCGTGGGCGTGGGCCATCTGGTAGAACGCCCAGAGCTTCTCCTTCCCCATCTTCCGGGGGCTGATCGAACCGTAGTCGTTGAGGCTGATCCCCAGGCGGCCCTCGTCGGGGAGGGCGAAGGCGAAGACCCGGAGCCGCAGCGCCAGCGACTCCTCCACCGGCCCGCCCTCGTCGAGCGCGGCGACCCGGATCGAGCCCTCGTAGACCCCCGGCGCCTGGTCCCGCGGGATGGAGACGTCCGCCCAGATCCCCTGGACCCTCTGGCCGGGCACGGCGTTCCCCCGGTCGGGAAGGTCGAACGGCATGGAAAATTCGGGCTTGACGGGCCGGTCGAGCGGGATCAGGGCGTCGGGATACCATCCCGGCCGGAGGCAGTCGAAGCCGGCGTCCCTCCCCGAGGGCTGCCTCACCTCGACGTACCACTCCTTGAACAGCCGGATGTTCTCCGCGGAGGAAAACCGCCCCGGGCCCTTCAGGTCGGAGACCGTCACGGTGATGCCGTGGAGGGGCCTCCCGGATTCGATCTGGATCTGGAAGGCGAGCACCTCGTTGGCGGCCCCCGCCAGGGAAACCTCCTTCCGGTCGCGGCGGAAGACCCAGTTCCGGTCCCGGTAACCCGGCCGGATCCGAAGGCCCTCGGGATAAATCGCGTCGTCCTCGAAGGCGGTGCCCGTCCGGGGGTCGATCCGCACCCCGTCGTCCACGACCCAGACCCGCAGGGGGTCGTGGGGGGGAGCTCCCGGGCCGGCCAGCAGGGTTCCCGCCAGCACCGCGACGATCATGTCCGTCTCCCGTTCCCGGGTCCCGCTCAGGGGGCCCCCGCGGGGCGCCGCCAGAAGTCCAGGGGGTGCCACGCCCCGCCCAGGGCGTCGGCGAGGGCGGCGGGCCGGACCGGACCGCGGAAAATCCAGGCGTGCGCCGCGCAGGGCCTTCGCCTCGGCCCCCGGCGGGCGATCTTCGCCCGGTCGTCGTGGTTTCCGAACCGCGGGGCGGCAGGCCGGACTCCCGCGGTTTTTTGCAGCCGCCGGACGAGGCGGCATTCCCCTTCTCGTGGGCCCGGCCAGACGATCGCGCCCAGGGGGCGGTATCCTCGGGACAGCGTCAGCCGGTCGATGTTCCATCGGGCGGTCTTGGACCGGACGAGGTTGAAATGGCGCCGCAGCCGCGCCGCCAGGCCGCCCCCGCCCCTGGCGCTGCCGGCATAGGCGTAGAGCCCCGGGGGAAACCGGTGCGACCCCGGCCCGCGCACGACCCGGCGCAGGCGGAAGAGGAGGAGGTAAACCCCTTTCTCTCCCGCCGCCTTTCTTCCGGGTTGCCCCATCCCCTTCATCATAGGAGGGCCGGAGGGGCGACCGCAAGGAGGGGATCGGGGACGCCGGGGAGACAGGCCGATCTGGCCCGGGGAACCGTCCGGAGGTACATTGATCCTCCGCGGAGGGATTCCCATGGGAGAGCACCGGGCCGTGCTCGTGGACACCTTCGGCGCCCTCCAGGCGGCCTCGGCCGCCCTGGCCGGGGCGGAGCGGTACTTCCTGGACACCGAGTTCGACCGGAACCGCCTCTGCCTCGTCCAGGTTTCCGCCGGGAGGGAAGTCTACCTCGTGGACACCCTGAGGCTCACGGCTCTGGAACCTCTGGCCGGGGCGATCGGCCGGGCCGGGGCTGAATGGGTCCTCCTCGACGGGGCCCAGGACGCCGAGTTTCTCCTGGGGGCGATGGAGATCCGGGAGCGGCCCCGCGTCTTCGACGTCCAGGTGGCCTGGGGCCTGCTCGGCCCCGAGTACCCGGTTTCGCTCGCCTACCTGATCTACCGGATCCTGGGGGTCCGAAGCGCCAAGGGTTTCCAGGCGAGCGACTGGACCCGGCGTCCCCTCTCGCCGGGGCAGCTCGAGTATGCGGCCGGGGACGTGGACTTCCTCCCGGCGATCCGGGAGCGGGTCGCGGCCCGACTGGCGGAGAAGGGCCGGCTGGATCTGGCCTACGAGGTCTCCGCCGAGACCGTCTTCCCCGATCCCCCGGGGCCGCTTGGACTCGACGAGTTCCGGAACGCCTGGCAGCTCGACGCGGCGGGGCAGGCGGCCCTGCGGTTCCTGGTCGACTGGTACAACGGCCTGGCGCCCGCGGAGCGGCGGGAGGCGCCCCACCCGAGATCCTTTTTCTCCATCGCCTCCCTCCTCCCGGAGACCGGCGCGGATCTGGCCCGGGTACGGGGGGTGGATCCCCGATGGGCCCGCCGACGCGGGGACGCCCTGGCGGGGAAGATCCTTCGGGCCTCGGCCGCGGCCTCCCGGGACGCCTCCTTTCAGCTTCTGGAGCCGCCCCCTTACGACGACTTCGGGCGGATCCTCGCGGAGGGATGGATCCGGAAGGCCGCCGCGGAGATCACGGCCGAGCTGGGAATCGCCCCGGGGCTTTCCTTCCCGGACCGCCTCCTCTTGGCCATGTCGAAGGCGGCGGCGGTCGGGGGCCCGGAGGCGGCCGCGGGGCTCCTGGGGGGCTGGCGCGAGCGGATCCTCAAGGGGCCGTTCCTCGCCCGGGCCCGCGGCGCGGGCGGATCCGCGAACCTGTGTCACATCCCGTCGCAGGAGTCGTAGAATCTCCGGGGGTAGGAAGGAGGCTTCATGTCCGATGCCATGGTCACCCCGTCTCTTCTGGCCGGCGCGGGCGGGCGCGCGTCGACCCCGGAGCGCACGGCGGCGGAACTGCGGAGGATGCGGCAGGAAGAGCCGCACCTGTACCGGGCCATGAAGGACGAAATCGAGGCGCTGGTGGGGGACATCCATGCGTCCGGCAGCGCCGCCGAGGCGGGCGACGCGGCCCGCGCCCGGGCGGAACGGATCGTGGCGAGCCTCTATGCGGCGCTCCGGCTGGGGCACGAGAGGCTCTGGAGGCGGGATTCGGGCATCTCCCCGCCCCCGGGATCCGCCGGGGACCTTCCGGTGGAGCTCCGCGAAGAGGTGCTCGGTCTCCTCTCCGAGGGGCGCCGGGGCGAGGCGGTCCGGCGGCTTCGCCAGGCCGCCAAGCTGGGGCTCAAGGAGGCCAGGGAGATGGCGGACCGTCTGGAGCGGGAGTTCCTCTGATCGTCGAGCCGGGCGGAGGGATTGGTCCCGGAGGCCGGGACGGGCGAGGTGACGGCGTGGATCCCGCAACCCCCGGATCTCCCCTCCCGGTCGTCCTTTCCTTCGACCGGGGAACCCTGGTTCTTTCCGGCCTCGACCCGGGGGAGATCCGCTCCGCGTTCGGGCCGGCCCTCTGGCGCTGGGACGACCGGGTGAACGCCTGGCGGAGCGAGGCCCTCCACGCCCCGCGTGCCCGCGAGATCCTCCGGCGGAGGTTCGGGGCCCGCCTCCGGGACGAGATCCCCGATCCGCCGAGGATCGCCTGGCCGGTCTTCCGCCTGCCCCCGCTGCGGCCCGATCAGGCGGCCGCGGCGGCGGCCTGGCGGGCGGCGGAGGGGCGCGGCCAGGTCATCATGCCCACCGGGACGGGCAAGACCGAGGTGGCGTTGGCCCTCATGGCCGAGTCCGCCACGGCCACCCTGGTCGTGGCCCCCGTGCGGGACCTCATGTACCAGTGGCACCGCCGGATCCTCCACGGGCTGGGGGTCGACGCGGGAATCGTCGGGGACTCCCTGCACGACGTCCGGCCCGTCACCGTCACCACCTACGACAGCGCCTACATTCACGCGGGGGAGCTGGGGGACCGGTTCGGACTGCTGATCTTCGACGAGGCCCACCATCTTCCGGGGCCGAGCTATCGGGAGGCGGCCCTCTCCTCGACCGCCCCCCTCCGCCTGGCGCTCACGGCCACCCCCGAGCGCGCGGACGGCCTCCACGCGGATCTCGACCGGCTCGTGGGGCCCGTGGTCTACCGGCAGGGCCTCCCCGAGGCGGCCGGATCTACGTTGGCGGACTACGACGTCGTCCGCATCCCCGTGGCGCTCACCCCCCGGGAACAGGCCCTCTACGAGGAGGCGGGCCGCGTGGTCCGGAGGTTCCTCCTGTCGCGCCGGGAGGCGAGGCCGGGCTACGACGGGCGGGACCTGTGCGCCGAGTCCGGACGGGATCCGGAGGCCCGCCGCGCCCTGAGGGCCTATCACCTCCGCAGGTCCATCGAGGACCGCGCCTCCGAGAAGCTCCGGGTGCTCGAAGACCTGTTCCGGATCCACCGGGGGGAGCGGACGATCGTCTTCGCCGGGACGAACGCGATGGCCTTGGACGTTTCCCGGCGGTTCCTGGTGCCCACGATTCTCTCCCACACCCGCAAGCGGGAGCGTCTGGCCGTCCTGGAGGGCTTCTCCGCCGGCCGCTTTCCCGTTCTTGTGGCCAACCGGGTCCTCGACGAGGGGGTCGACCTCCCCGCCGCCAAGGTGGCGGTCGTCATCGGCGGCCAGGCCTCGACGCGGCAGGCCCAGCAGAGGCTCGGGCGGATCCTGCGGAAGTGGGGCCCGGCCCGGGCGGTCCTCTACGAGGTGGTGACCGAGGAGACCGGCGAGGAGGAGTGTTCCCGCCGGAGGCGCCGAAGCGATGCTTACGCGCGAACTCGCCATCGCCGCCTATGAGCGGGGGCGGGTCTTCCCGGACCGGCTGACCCGGATCGCCCACGCCCGCTACGTGGGGTACGCGGAGCGCCTGCTCGAGATCTACCGCTCCGGGATCGGCCGGACCCGCCGGGATCTCCACCGCGCGGCGGAGGCCGTCTTCGCCGGGGAGCCCGACTGCGAGATCCGGCGGATCCGGGCCTTTCAGAAACTGCTCGACGACGCCTCCGTCTACGAGGCCGATCAGGGGGGACGGACCGCCGCCCTCCGCCTGGCGGTGTTCGGGAAGGCCGCGGCATTCCATCCGCTCGTGGCCCGCCCCGACCGGTTCTTCGAGAACGCCGAGGCGGCGGTGAAGGAGCGGATTGCCCGGGAGCTGGGGCGCCCTTGGGGGGAGATCGAGGCCGGCCTCTATGCGGACGTCCTCGATTTCCAGAGGCTCCGATCCTTCCAGGGGTATCCCTCTCCCGAGGCGCTCCTTTCGCGGTACAACGTGGCCCAGGTGCAGGCCTGCCTCTACCGGGCGGAGCGGGTGGTCGTCCGGGCCGCGGCGGACTTCAAGACGATCCTCCGGTATGCCAAGCTCGCCCGGCTCCTCCACGACATCCGCCGCCTTGGCCCCTCGGAGTACCGGTTCGAATTCACGGGGCCCGCCTCGATCCTCCGGGAGACGCGGCGTTACGGGGTGCACTTCGCGCGGTTCGTGCCGGCCCTCCTGGCCTGCCGGGACTGGAGGCTGGAGGCGGCCGTTCGGACCCCTTGGGGGGGGAGGGCGAGGCTGCTCCTGTCGGATCGGGACGGCCTGCGGGGGCACCTGCCGCCTCCGGCGGAGTTCGATTCCTCCGTGGAGGAGGATTTCGCCCGCCGGTTCGGCCCGGAGCGGGACGGCTGGACGCTCCTCCGGGAGGGGGAGATCGTCCACGAGGGCCAGGCCGCCTTCGTCCCCGACTTCGTCCTCCGCCGCCGGGACGGGGCGGAGGCGCTTCTGGAGATCGTGGGGTTCTGGACCCCGGAGTACCTGGCGCGCAAGAGGGATCTCTACCGGCGGTTCCGGGGGCGGAGGATCCTGATGGCGGTCCCGGTCCGCTCGATCCGGGAGGGCGCGGAGGTTCCGGAGGGGGTCCTGGTCTACCGGGCGGTCCTGCGGCCCGAGGCGGTTCTGGAGGCGCTGGGGAGGAGATGTCCGTCGGAGGTCCCCGAACGGTGACGAAACGGCGGTCGGGCGCTATAATCCCGCCGCGCGGGGCGGCGGCCGCCCCCGGAACGTCAGGATCAGCAAGGAGGACACTGTGAAGGCAGCGATCGAGTCGATCCGGGCCCTGGAGATTCTGGATTCCCGTGGCAACCCCACCGTGCGGGTCTTCTGCGCCCTGCGCGGGGGGATCACGGTCTCCGCCTCCGTTCCCTCGGGGGCGTCGACGGGGGAGAACGAGGCGGTGGAGCTGCGCGACGGGGACAAGCGGCGCTACGGAGGCAAGGGGGTCCTCAGGGCCGTCGAGAACGTCAACCGGGAGATCGCCCCGAGGCTGGTCGGCATGGACCCGGCCCGGCAGGCGGAGATCGACCGGCTGATGATCGAGATGGACGGGACGCCCAACAAGGGGCGGCTGGGGGCCAATGCGATCCTGGGGGTTTCGATGGCGGTGGCCCGGGCGGCCGCGGCGGCGGCGGGACTGCCCCTGTACGCCTACCTGGGGGGGCCGGGGGCGGTGCGCCTCCCCGTCCCGATGATGAACATCCTCAACGGCGGCAAGCACGCCGACAACAGCGTGGACTTCCAGGAGTTCATGGCCATGCCCGTGGGGGCTCCCAGCTTCGCCGAGGCCCTCCGGTACGGCGCGGAGACCTTCCACGCCCTCAAGAAGATCCTGGCCCAGAAGAAGTATGCGACGGCCGTCGGCGACGAGGGCGGGTTCGCCCCCGACCTCAAGAGCAACGAGGAGGCCTGCGAGGTGATCGTCCAGGCCATCGAGGCGGCGGGCTACCGGCCCGGGAGGGACGTCGCCATCGCCCTGGACCCGGCGGCCAGCTCCTTCTGCGAGGACGGGACGTACCACCTCTCCAAATCCGGCCAGGGGAAGAAGACCAGCGCCGAAATGACCGCCCTCTACCGGCGATGGATCGACCGGTATCCCATCGTCTCCATCGAGGACGGGCTGGCCGAGAACGACTGGGCCGGGTTCCAGACGCTCACGGCGGAGCTGGGCGGCCGGATCCAGATCGTCGGGGACGACCTCTACGTCACCAACACGCGGTTCATCGAGCGCGGCATCGCCGAGAAGTCCACCAACGCCGTCCTGATCAAGCTCAACCAGATCGGCACGGTGACGGAGACGATCCGGGCGATCGAGCTCTGCCGCCGGGCGGGGTGGGGATACGTGATCTCGCACCGCTCCGGGGAGACGGAGGACGACTTCATGGCGGATTTCGCGGTGGCCATGGGGGGGGGGCAGATCAAGACGGGATCCGCCTGCCGGAGCGAGCGGATCGCCAAGTACAACCGCCTGCTGGAGATCGAGGCGGAGCTGGGGAAGGCGGCGGTCTTCGTCTCCCCTTTCAAGACCCGCTAGGGCGGGCGGCGGGGCTCATTCCAGGGCCCGGCGGACCCGTTCGGGGTCCCAGTCCTCCTCGGAGAGGGTCAGGGCCCCTTCCGCACCGGCGGCGCGGTAGGCGTCCCGGGCCCAGGAGGCGTCGAATCGGCCCTGCGTGTCGTGGAGGAGGAGGCGGCGCGGGGCGTTGAGGACCGCGGCCGCGCGCAGCCCTCCGAAGCGGAGCAGGGAGGGGTGGTTCCTCCAGGGGCCCGGCCACCCGGTCTCCGAGGTCTCGTCGGTCCCCGCCAGGTCGGCCGCGACGGCCTTGAGTTTCCCGGGGGGCCATAGGGCCGCCGCGAAGAGGGCCGTGATTCCCGCCTCGCCCCGCCCTTCCAGGAGGATCTCCCGGAGGCCCGGGGACCGGTCCAGACCCGCCAGGGCATCGAGGACGTCCTGGAGCTGTCGGGCCGCCTCGGTTCGGAAGAAGGTCGTCGGGAAGTTCTTGTGCTGTTCGCGATTTCCCCCGTCGGCGGGCTCCGGCTCGTGCGTCTTCGGGAGACGCAGGATCGCAATCGCGGGGTCCTCCGCGGAGGTTCCCTCCGGCGGGGCCTCCGGGGGCAGCACCAGGAGCCGGACGCGGGCCGGTCGGGGCGGGCCCCCCGCCGCCGTGGGGTCCTGGGCGGTCAGGAGGATCCTCGCGGCCGGCCCCAGCAGCTCGCGGAAGCGGGCCAGCGACGCGGCGTCCCCGGGGCGGAGCCCCTCCAGCTGCGCCTGGATCATTCTCCTCAGGACCCTCTTGAGCCCCTCCGCGTCCACGGCGCCTTCGGGAAGGGGGTGATCGGGCCCGAAGACGGCGAGGTCCTCCCGCTTTTCCACGGCGAAGGGGGGCTCGGGGATCCGGGGCACGTCCGGCCCGCCCCGCAGCCAGCGGGAGAACCAGGCGTAGACCGCCTCCCGGGAGTCCTGGTTGTAGTTGTGGCCGGCCTGGAACTGGACGACCCGGAACCGGTCTTCCACCCCCAGGGCGCGGTAGACGCGCCGGATCGCCGGTCCCTCCAGGGTGGGGACGTTCTTCGTCCAGTCCCCGGTGCAGGAGACCAGGAGGAGGGGGCGCGGGGCGGCGGCGGCGGCGATCTCCACGTTGTTGAGGCCGATCCGGAGGAACGGGGCGTTTTCGCAGGAGCACCCCCCCTGGAACTCGGCGGCGACCATGTTGACGGGGGCGGCGCAGGCGATGCGGTCGTCCACCGCCGTCAGGAGGAAGGTCTGGGTGCCGCCGCCCGAGGCGCCCGTCGCACCGAGGCGCTTCGGGTCCACGTCCGGGAGGGACTCCAGGAAGTCCACGGCCCGCAGGCTGTTCCAGAGCTGGAGTCCCAGCAGCCCCGTGCCCCAGGGAGGATCGGCGAACCTGTGGGGCAGCTGCCGGAAGTCGCCGTAGCCGACCATGTCGTAGCTGAAGACCACGAATCCGAGGCGGGCCAGGGTGATCGCCCGGCCGGGGACGGATCCCTCCTTCGTGTCGTTGAAGCGGCCGTTCTTCCAGTGTCCGTGCGGGGAGACCACGCCGGGAAAGGGTCCCCGGGAGCCGCGGGGGCGGTAGAGGTTGCCGCTGAGGTGGAGGCCGGGGAGGGTCTCGAGATGCACCTTTTCCACCGAATAGCCGTCCCGTTCCAGGCGTCCGAAGACGGCGGGCCTGAGGGGGGGACGTTCGAACTCGGGCCAGAGACCGGCGGCGGTCAGGATCTGCCGGCGGATCGCGGCCCGGCGGGCCGCCCAGGACTCCGGGGTCCGGGAGGACTGTTCCATCCTGCGGTCCCAGGCGGGGCGGTCCTCCTGGGCCGGGACGGCGGGGAAGAGGGCGGCGAGGGCCAGGGCCGCGGTCGGGGGTCGCAAGGTCTTCATACAGACAGTACGTCGGCCGTCCGCCTCCGGGGGAAAAGACCGCGGGCGCCGGTCCCCGGGGAGGGGCCGGCGCCCGCCGGTGGGGAGAGAGAGGGGGAAAACCTATTTCGCCGTGATGGGGATGCGCCGGACGGCGGAGGACTTCGCCTTCGGGACCCGGATGGTGAGCACGCCGTGGGCGTAGTCGGCGGTGATCTTCCCGGCGTCCGCGCCCGCGGGGAGCTCCACCGTCCGCTGGAAGGAGCCGTAGCGGCACTCCGACCGCATGAAGCCCCTCCCTTTCTCCTCGCGGCACTCCTTCTTCTGGCCGGAGATCGTCAGGGTGTTCCCCGAGACGGAGAGCTCGATGTCCTTGGGGTCCACCCCGGGGACCTCCGCGCGGACGGTGACCTCCTTCTCCCCGTCCGTCACGTCCAGGGCCGGGACCCATCCGGACCACGGCGCCCAGGGGGCCTGGGAGAGCATCCCCCACGGGTTGGCGAAGAACCGCTCGAACAGCCGGTCGACCTCCGAGCGCAGGCGGCTGAGGCCGGAGTCCCGGCCGGTCGCCTCCTTCTTCCTCCAGGGAATCATCTTCATGAAGCACCTCCCTCTTATCGCGCCTTGACCTCGATCTTCCGGGGCCGGGCCGCCTCCGCCTTGGGCAGGCGGAGGGTCAGGACCCCGTTGGCGTACTCGGCGGTGATGCGGCTCGCGTCGATCGCCTCGCTCACCTCGAACGTCCGGTGGAAGTCGCCGACGCCGTACTCCCGGAGGAGGTACGCCGTCTCCTCGGGCTGGCGGGGCTTCACCCGGCCCCAGATCGTCAGGAGCCCGTTCTCGAACCGGACGTCCACGTCCTTGGGATCCACTCCCGGCAGGTCGGCCAGGACGGTGAGGCTGTCCTCGTCCTCCAGGATGTCGACCTGCGGCACGTAGCGGGGTCCCGTGTAGGTCGGCTCTGCCGGGACCGACGGGGTCCGGGCGGTGTCCGTCGTCAATTCCTTGCTCATGATCGCACCTCCGAGCCTACTTTTTCTCCAGCAGCTTCACCTCGATCTTCCGGGGCCGGGCCGCCTCGGCCTTCGGGAGCGTGACGGTCAGCACGCCGTCGCTGAGGGTCGCCTGCACCTTGTCCGCCTCGATGGGCACGGGCAGCTCCAGCGTCCGGTGGAACCTCCCGTGGGCGCGCTCGCGGCGGTGGTAGGTCACGTCCGGCTTCTCCTGGGGCTTGCGCTCGCCGGAGAGGGTCAGCTCGGCGCCCCGGACGTGCAGCTCCACGTCCTCGATCCGGAAGCCGGGCAGTTCGGCCTCCACGTAGAAATTGTGGTCGTCCTCCCAGGCGTTCAGGGCGGGGAAGGGGCCTCCGAAGGGGGTCCCGTCCTCCGCGAACTCCCGGAAGATCTGGTCCATCTCCTGGCGCAGCTGGTTCAGGCGATCGTTGATCGCCGAGATCATCCCGAACATCGCTCCACCTCCTTTCCGTTGGCCTTCGCCGGTGGGGAGGGGGGGCCGCGGCCCCGGTTCACCACTGGCGTATGGGTAAATTGCAAAATTGATGCCATCGAGAAGGGCCGCGGGTTCCTTCGAACTCTTCGAGATTCAAGGGGTTGGGAACCGCGGCCGCGGCTCGGCGGCGGGGAGGCTGTCACCTTGGCAGTTCCCCGGGGGAGGCGAGGGCCTTGAGCATGCCGATTCGGGGCTTCCGCGGCGGGGGCGGAGTGGCATGAGGGTTGCTTTCCCCGTAGGGGTAAGGAGAGTGTTTCGGATGAGGATGGATCGGTTCACGGAGAAGGCACGGGAGGCCCTGGAGTCGGCCCAGGAGATGGTCGAGGAGCGCGGCCACGCCGAGATCGAGCCGGAGCACATCGGCCTGGCGCTCCTGGACCAGGCCGACGGGACGGCGGTGCCGGTCCTCCGGTCGGCCGGGGCGGACCCGGAGCGGTTCCGACAGGAATGGGGGAGGGCCTTGGATCGGTTGCCCCGGGTGGAGGGGGACCGGAATCCCGCGGGGCTGTCCCGCCGCGCCCAGCGGGTCCTCCAGTCCGCCGACCGCGAGGCGAAGATCCTTAGGGACGAGTACCTCTCCACGGAGCATCTGCTGCTGGGGCTGGCGGCGGAGGGGGTGCTGGCCGATCTCCCCCGGGACCGGCTCCTGGGGGCGCTGGTGCGGGTGCGCGGGAACCGGCGCGTGACCGATCCCAACCCGGAGGCCAAGTACCGGGCCCTGGAGCGCTACTGCCGCGACCTGACGGAACTGGCCCGGCAGGGGAAGCTGGATCCCGTGGTGGGGCGGGACGAGGAGATCCGCCGGGTGATGCAGGT
>Ga0068707_1000560_pt1 | contig 24619 bp, 23 predicted proteins | sample YNPNPMetaG_FD_66600 | JGI IMG/M metagenome (GOLD analysis project Ga0068707, IMG submission 66600) | Anoxygenic and chlorotrophic microbial mat microbial communities from Yellowstone National Park, USA - YNP NP MetaG | ecosystem: Environmental > Aquatic > Thermal springs > Hot (42-90C) >... | reverse complement strand
TGGTCCATCTGTGCTCCTCCTAACAGAAAAGCACTTAGACCTTTTCCGTGATATTCTTATTTGAGGAAGCGATTCATTTTCGGTGATATCTTACGTGAGGCAACGCGGGGAGTTGACACGTGTATTCCCTTTTGATAGACTGGCATTGGCCCGGCAAGGGCGAGTGGCGGAATGGCAGACGCAGCGGACTTAAAATCCGCCGGGGCAACCCATGTGGGTTCGACTCCCACCTCGCCCACCACGTTCGTAGCTCCCACTACCCCAAATAATGCGGCAGGAGATGCAGCACTATCTGCGTAACAGGTTATCCATCCGATGCGTGGACGGCGAACCGATCTGGTTATATTGCCGTCTAACAAGAAGTCGGCCTTCCACCGATAATTGAACCGAGAGCAATTCCGCACATGATGCACGGAGGTTTCACGGTTTGGCGTTTAGATTGGTATTAGTGTCGGCTGTCGTGCTATATATAGGTCAGCCATATTACGCATGCGCGCAGACCTCGAGGACGCTCACTTTAACCTTGGAGTCGCCCGAGCTGAGCTCAAGTGATGAGATCGAAAACCAATCTGCCGCGTCTCGTTCCAGAGACCAGAAGGCTGTGCGTAAGAGCCTTGAGTCCGAGCAGAAGAGAGTCGGACTTGTAGGCATTGTTCGGGTAGATTCCTCGTGCATATATGCCAAGAAGTTGCCATCCAGCCGTGTCTTTGCCAGAGTTAAGTCGGAGACGCCCCTTGCTATCGTCGAGGAAGACGGCAGTTGGTACGGCGTTCTCATGGTGAACGGCGCCACTGGATGGATCGCCAAGAAAAACGTCAGGTTGACAGGATACGAACTGGTAATAGCGAAGTCTCAGCCTAGCCGCGGCCCACTTGCTTCGCGCGGTGGCGTTGTTGACCGTGCCGCAAATTTTGGCGAGCAAGTGATTCAGGCGGCTTTGCGGTATATGGGAGTGCCGTATGTTTACGGTGGGCGGAGCACGGTCAGCGGAATGGATTGTTCTGCATTTGTCCAAATGGTCTTCAAGCAATTTGGAATCAGCCTTCCGCGCACTTCTCGGGAACAGGCGCAGGTTGGTGCAACCGTGGCTTTTACGGATCTGAAGCCAGGTGACCGCCTGTATTTTGCGTGTAAGAACTCCCACATCGACCATTGTGGTATTTATGCCGGCAATGGCTACTTTGTACATTGCTCGGCTGGTCGAGGTGGAGTCGGAGTCGACACACTAGCCTCCGACTTCTACTGGCGCAGCCTCGTGGTTGCAAAGCGTTCGTAGCGTCTTACCTCCACTTTCTTTTTTTTCAATTGCTTCGCCGCAGGTTTGCGTCCCGGGGATTGTTGTATAGTATGGAGCTATGACCGATCGGGACGCCGAACTGATGTTGGCAGTTGCAAAAGGCGACGATCACGCGTATCGTCTGATCTTCGACCGATACTACCCGCGTGCGGTAAACATTGCCTACAGAACCCTTGGTGATGCCGTAGTCGCCGAGGATGTGGCGATGGAAGCGTTTCTTCGTGTCTATCAAGCTCGCTTACGCTATCGCCCGTCCGCTAAGTTCAGCACGTATTTATACCGAATTGTCGTGAACCTGTGCCTCAACTATGCCAAACGCGTTCGCATGCTGACGACGTTGAGTGCGGAGGATTGTAAATTGCTCGCGTCTGACCACCACGATCCCGCCAAATGTGCTGAACGCCGTGAACTGGGTGGCATTGTGAGGGAAGCTGTGTTGAGATTGCCGCCAAATCAAAGGCTTGCCCTTGCGTTAGTCCGTTACGAGAACTTGAGCTACGAGAGTGCCGCGGAGGTTATGGGGGTATCCGTGAAGGCGTTGGAATCCCTGCTTCATCGGGCCAAGCAGAACCTTAGAAAGAGTCTCAAGTCATACGTGCAAAACGAAGACGGATGACCGCAGGTTTGACGGAGGCAAGTTGTTATATCTTTGGTGCAGAAGGTGCTTATGATACGATGTCGTGACGCTCAACAACTCATTATGCGTTGCGTGGATGGCGCCCTAAATGAAGAAGAGGTAGCCCGCTTGGAGTCGCACATGGCCGCGTGTGCTGCCTGTAGGCACGAACTGGAGGCGATCCAAGCAACTATGGACGCTCTTGACCAATGGGAGTCACACCAACCGATGCGAGGCTTCGGAGATCTGCGGGAGCTGGTGTTAATGTCGCAGCAAGGAACAACTAGCTTATGCGCGCAGACGTACCCATCGTCGCGGTGGTTAGTGGCAGGGTTTGCCGCGCTCAGTCTCCTGGTAGGAGTGGTAGCCGGTGTGATGACCGCGCCAAGTACGCCTGATCGGCCAGAAGTTACGGAAATGGCGGCAATTCAGGCTATCGACGCAGGTAGCTTTGAGAACCTGGTGGATGGGTCGCTTGCCTATAGCTTGGCCGAGCGAACGGATGAAGGAGGGTCGAAGTGAAACTGCAGGTCATACTGCTCGTTCTCTCCATCTTAGCGCTTGGTTTTGGATCGTTTGCCGCTACCAGAGCTTACTATGGACAGCAGGCTTGTCCGGTGTCCGAACTCACGGCGCTTCAAGACTATCTCCAGCTATCGCATAATCAGCGGCGGTCTTTGTCGCGCTTTGACTCGCGTTACCTTGATCGGAGAGAAGAGCTACGTAGACGTGTATGGGACGCGCGCGTCGAGTTTCTAAACGTGTTGCGTGATCCGGATTCGTCTGCGAGCGACGCGATTCTGGCGCTGGACCGGCTTCGCTCGGCCCAAAGAGCTATGCAGGTAAATACCGTATCATACATCTTCCAGCTCCGCAGGCATCTAACATCCCAACAGAGGGAAAAACTGTTAGGAGCAATGGACCGCGGGATGTGCGCACTCACTGGCGGTCAAGTAATGGGAAGAGGTTGGGGCGGCTGTGGCGGCTGTGGGTGGTCGGATTCTACCGCGCCAGGATTAGGACGCCGCGCGCGCCGGGGTTTGTGATATCGCGATGGACTAGAACAGGAGGACAATGTCAATGAGAACAAAAGTAATGATTCTCACGCTCATCGCTGTGCTGGCTGCGTCGGTCGCAGTCGCAGGTAGAGGACTAGGCCCTGGACCAGGGCCGGGTGGTTGCCCAATCGGAGGAATGGGACTAGGGCCGCAGATGATGCGCGAGCTCAATCTGACGCCCGGGCAAGTTGCCCAGATTAAGAAGATCAAAGACGACTTTATGACTGCTACCAAGACCGCGCGGGAGCAGATTCAGGCTAAGATGAAAGAGATGGTTTCGCTTTGGACCACTGGAGACCCAGACTTGGAGGCCATAAAAGTCCTATTTAGCGAGATCGATGCGCTGAGAGCTGAGATCCGCGACGCTGGCATTACGCGTGTGGTCGAGGTATTGAGTGTTCTCACTGATGCTCAAAAGGTAAAGCTCAGAGAGATGCTCAAGAGATATCCCGGATGCATAAGTGCTGGTTGCATAATGGGCATGGGACCGGGTATTTGTTGCGGGATGGATGCTTGTCCGATGGCTAATGGCACGGGATGCCCATTGGGTGGACCTGGCGCCAGCAAGGGCTGCTGTCCATATAGGAAGTAGTAATCTAGGCGTATCAAACATTTTAGCGGCACGGGTCCGAGGGTTGCGGATCCGTGCCATTTTGCTCTAGAGGCACAGCAACTATCTTGCAAATCTTTCGAGTTTCTGGACTGGCCTTCGTTTGATCGGAGCTCACCAAACCGACGACCCACACGATCTTTTCGTCGTCAACTACGACCGCCGTCTGCGCCCGCTTCTCCCTACGCACCTTGGCGTCTACGAAAACATCTTGCAGTTTCTTGTGTCCGCCCAGCCCCAAAGGAGCGATCCGGTCGCCGGGGCGTGGGCTTCTTACTCGAAGTTTGCCTGCCACCTTGTCCATATCAATGATGGCCGAATCCGCTGGCAGCTTGAATGAATTCGCCTCGCTGATGATCTCAGTTTTTAGAATAATTCCCGTTTCCGGGACATTCGTTTCCCCAGGCACAGCCAACGGGTAGTCAAACTCTATGGGTTTTGTTTTCTTTCCAATATTTGCTATCGAGAGAAGTCCAGATTTACACCTTGCCTCAACTTTGCCTGATGGCAGAATCCAGCAGAAATCTGTCTTGGAGCGCGCCGAATCGACGACTCGCAATACCTGCTCGTATTTTATGTCCTTTAGATCGCCTTTTGCACGTTCTATTGCAGCCCGAATCAGTCTACAAGCAGTCCCGACGGGCATTAGTCCCAGAAGTCTGGCGTCGATGGTTCCGGCGTAGCTGATTTCGCTGAGCGCCCGCCGTGCTGCCATTTCAGAAGCTTCGGACTCCATCGCTGCGATCTCTGAGAGTCTTGTCAGAGCCGCTTTCACTTGTGGGTTGTAATCCCTTTCAAGAAGTGGTAGCAAGTTGTGCCTGACTCGGTTCCGCGTGTGAGTCGGATCAAGATTGCTCGTGTCAATGCGATATGGAAGTGCGTGGCGCTCGATGTATGCCATTACTTCCAGGCGAGAGGTTCCGAGTAGCGGTCTCACCACGTTCCCAGTCACTGGCCTCATTGCTACTAGCCCGTCCAGGCCGCTGCCGCGGACTATATTGAGAAGCACTGTCTCAGCTAAATCGTCGGAAGTATGCGCTACGGCAATCTTGTTGCCGCCAATGTTTGCTAGAGTTTCGCGCAAAAACTTATACCGTGCTATTCTTGCTGCTTCTTCCTGGCTTGTTTTGAGAGATCGTTTCAGTTTCCTGATATCAGCCTTAGCGACCGTGCACGGCAGGCCATACATTGCTGCCAGATCACTCACAAATTTCTCGTCCTGATCAGATTCCTCACCGCGCAAACTGTGGTTCAAATGTGCTACGTGTAGGGAGATGCCTAGATCGACGGCACTGGTGTGAAGAGCGTGCAGCATTGCCACAGAGTCGGGACCGCCGGATACCGCTGCGATGACAAGATCGCCCGGCGAGAATATGTGGTAGGAATACGCAGCAGAGATAATACTGCCTTCTTCCGCCATTGCGTTCGTCCTAGATGATTATTAGCAGGCGCATGAGATCCGGCGCGAACTCAATGACGAGTTTTGTATCTTCAATGGCTCGCTCATCGAACGGAAGCGATGAACGCTCATGCCGCGTCGAGTCGAACAGAAGGAATGGCACCTTTGCTGCCGAGTGTGAGCCGGTGGCTATTGGGGTGGGATGATCAGGCATAAGCAAAATCCGCGCCTCCAATGACTTTTTTGCCAAGCCATTCAGAATTGTGCCGAGTACTTTCTCATCGCAATCCTCGATAGCCCGGATTTTCTTATCGATGTCGCGCTCGTGGCCGGCCTCGTCTGGTGCTTCAACGTGCACCCACACGAAATCGTAATCATCCAACGCTGATATGGCATACTCGCCTTTTCCTTTGTAGTTGGTGTCTACGTAGCCCGTGGCTCCTGGCACGTTGATGATTCTTAAACCGGCCAGCTTGCCCAAGCCTTTGATGAGGTCAACTCCTGCTACAACGGCTCCTGTCTTGCCAAATAGTCGGAAGAAACTTGGTAAATCAGGAGCAGTACTCTCCCCCCAAAACCATACCATGTTGGCCGGCAACTTGCCTTCGTCGCGGCGGCGGCGGTTAATTTCGTGGCTGTCTAGGATTTCGTAAGAATCTTCTATCAACTGTATTAGCTTCTGGTCGCCGTCGCCCTCCGGTAAGTAGTCGCGGAAGGGTTTGCCGTGAAACTTATAAGGGGCAGTGAAACGGGCATCCACCGAGCCATCGTGCCACACCATTATGTGTCGGTAGCTTGTGCCGGGGTAGAACTTGATTCTGCTTGTGGACAACTTTGCGTCGATTACTGCGATAAGTTCGCGAGCTTCCTCTGTGGAGATGTGTCCGGCGCTTGAGTCAAGCATAAGCTCGCCATCGGTGGAGACCAGGTTAGTACGAAAGATGGCGTCAGAACGCTCCATCGGTATGTCGAGGCTTGCGGCCTCGATAGCACCCCGGCCCGTGTAGTAGTGCTTGGGATCGTAGCCGAGGATGCCCATGTTGGTGACATCGCTGCTGGGCATCATGCCCTCGGGTGTCGTGTTGGCCGCTCCGACCTTGCTTTTGAAGGCAAGATCATCCATGAACGGCTTCCGTGCAACCTGCATCGGTGTCTTGTCGTTAAGTTCGGCCAAGGGTTCGTCGGCCATTCCGTCGAATATGACCAACAGGTACTTCATCTACGCCAGATCCCTGCCCACAATCCGCCTATAGGCCTCACGATACTTGTCGGCGGTCTTTTCGACGATATCAACAGGCAGCTCGGGGCCAGGGTAAGTTTGGTCCCAATCGAGCGTTAGCAGGTAGTCGCGCACGAATTGCTTGTCGAAGCTTGGCTGGCCCTTGCCCGGCTCGTAGACCTGAGCATCCCAGAACCGTGACGAATCAGGAGTGAGCATCTCATCGATCACGATCAGCCCGCCACCGTATTCGCCTATCTCAAACTTCGTGTCACAGATGATGATTCCGCGCTGACTGGCGTAGTCGCACGCCCTCGAATACAGAGCGAGGCTGATTGCTTCAAGCTGTTTGCCCACGATGTCGCCGACTATCTCGCACGCCTGCTTCGCGCTGATGTTTATGTCGTGACCACTGGCTTCCTTGGTCGCTGGTGTGAAAATCGGCCTAGGCAGGCGCTGCGACTCGACCATATCGCCGGGCAGTTCGACGCCGTGGAGCACTATCGTCTCGCCGTTACCGGATGCCTTGCGAAGGGCTGAGTACTCCTTCCACGCCGAACCCGCCAGGTAGCCCCTTACCACACACTCAATGGGGCAGGGGTTGGCCTTGAGCGTAATCATCGACCGCCCTGCCAGCATCTCCCGATACTGCTCGGGGTTCTCCGCGCCAGCTTTGCCGATGCGAGAGATGATCTCGTCGGTGTCGGCCGTTATCACGTGGTTGGCAACCACATCGCGGGTCATATCGAACCAGAAAAGAGACATCTGGGTAAGCACCTTGCCCTTATCCGGTATCCCCGTCGGCAGCACGACATCGAACGCGCTGATGCGGTCGGTGGCTACCACCAGCAAGGAGTCGCCCAAGTCGTAGACATCGCGCACCTTGCCTGTGACGTGTTTGTGCAGTCCCGCAATGTCAGTTTTAGTTACTATCATATTAGATCCATCTCTTTTGCAACCACTGCCGTATCTGCGGGCAGCTCGACAAACGGCGGACAGATAGCTTTGGCCCGGTCCGGGTCCTTAAGCCCGTGTCCTGTAAGTATGCATACCACGTCACACTTCTCAGTGAAGAACCCGGCCTTAGCCTTCTTTATTACTCCTGCCACTGAGGCCGCCGAAGCCGGTTCGCAAAAGATGCCTTCCTTCTGTGCTAGTAGAAGTTGTGCCTCCGTGATTTCCTCGTCGGTGACTTTCTCTATGACACCGCCGGACTCGTCACGCGCAGCCTCGGCCTGTTTCCAACTTGCAGGATTTCCTATCCGGATTGCCGTCGCGATGGTCTCGGGAGCCTCGATTGGTTTTCCATCGACGATCGGCGCGGATTTAGCTGCTTGGAATCCCAGCATCTTTGGTAGCCGGTCAATCTTGCCTGCAGCATAATATGCCTTGTAACCAGCCCAGTAGGCGGTGATGTTGCCTGCGTTACCTACTGGAATAGCGTGGTACGTAGGCGCGTGGCCAAGGTCATCGCAGATTTCGAATGCGCCGGTCTTCTGACCTTCTATACGAAACGGGTTTAGGGAGTTTACCAGAGTTATTCTGTAGTTCTCCGTTATCTCGCGCACGATTCGCAAGGCATCGTCGAAGTTGCCGTCGATCGCGATCACCTTTGCCCCATGCACCATCGACTGAGAAACCTTCCCTATCGCCACAGCGCCTCTGGGCAGGATGACTGCGCAGACCAACCCGGCCCTTGCGGAATAGGCGGCAGCCGATGCGGCAGTGTTGCCGGTGGATGCGCAGATAGTGGCTTGGCTTCCTTCCTCGACGGCCTTCGATATCGCCATAGTCATCCCACGGTCCTTGAAGCTGCCTGTCGGGTTCATGCCCTCGAACTTGACATAAAGCGTAATCTTGTCGCTAATTTGCGCTCCGAGCCTATCCAGCTGGATCATTGGCGTGTAGCCTTCCAGCAGTGACACGATGGGGGTCTTGTCTGTCACTGGCAAGAACTCCCGATATCGCTCGATCAGCGGCACGCGTTTGTAACAGCTCATGCCCTTACTCCTCTACTCGAATCCAGCTTCCTATTGCCTTGACCACTGGCAGAGCTCGTATCGCGTCCAATGCGCTTCTTAGATTAGGTTCGGCCGCCTCGTGGGTGAGCCAGACTATTTCCGCTGCGTTATCAGGCATTATCTTTTGAAGCACGGATTCAATGCTTACATTATTGTCCGCGAAAACGTTGGCAATGGCTGCCAACACGCGAGGCTTATCTTCTGCCAAAACACGAATATAGTTCTTGCAGCGCACGCTTTCCATTCCGAGTGTTTCACGGGTCTCGTAGCATGTACAAGGTACTCGACCGGTGGCAGCGTGACGAATGTTTCTCGCTGTGTCGATAATGTCGCCCACTACAGCACTCCCTGCAGCCATCGAGCCTGCACCGGGACCATAGAACATAACCTCGCCTACGGCGTTTCCGCGCACATAAATGCCGTTGAAGACGTCGTTTACGCTTGCCAGTGGATGGCTCTGGGGCACGAAAGCGGGTGCGACGTAGGCCAGCATCGCATCATCTATCTTCTTGGCTACGGCCAGTAGTTTTATCACGTAGCCAAGCTCGTCCGCGTAGCGCATATCCTCTGTCGTGACCCCAGTGATGCCCTCGCGATAGACCTTGGTGACATCGACGCGGCTAGTGAATGCGATACTCGCCAGAATGGATATCTTGTAGGCTGCGTCGTGGCCATCAACGTCAGCGGACGGATTGGCTTCCGCGTAGCCGCGATCCTGAGCATCCTTTAGCACATCGGCGAAACTCAACCCCTCATCGCGCATCTTTGACAGTATGTAGTTCGTGGTGCCGTTGACTATGCCCTTGATCTCGATAATGTCGTTGCCGGCTAGGCAACTCTTGAGGGGGCGTATGATCGGTATCCCGCCGCCCACGCTTGCCTCGAACATAAGATCAAGGTTGCGTTCGGCAGCAAACGGCAGAAGCCCCGCTCCCTCTTTGGCGATGAGCTCCTTGTTGGCCGTGACGACGTTCTTGCCTATCTCTAGGGACTTCCTGATGAACTCGCCTGCCGGCGACGTGCCGCCGATCGTCTCGACGACAATGTCGATTGACGGATCTTCGATGACGTCATTTACGTTAGTGGTGAGAATGCTAGGGTCTACGGAGATCGGCCTGGGCGTGGTTATGTCTAAATCTGCGATGCGCGCTACGTTGATCTCAGCCCCCACCTTTCGGGCAATCGAGTTCCGATTTTCCACGAGTATCTTCACGGCGCCCGCGCCTACCGTGCCGAACCCAATGATTCCGACATTGATTCTATCTTCCAAACGCTACTCCTTGCCGACCCGCACTCGAACCAGCACTTCGCCTTGTTGAACTAATTTGCCGTTTTCTGCGGGAATGTCAACTACTACTCCTGCTACCTCGCTAGGAATAGGGCTGAATACTTTCATAGCTTCGATTAGGCCGATCTCCGAACCGACCTCGATCTCATCGCCGATCTCGACAAATGGAGGCGCATCAGGGGCTGGAGATCGGTAAAATACTCCAACGAGAGGCGCAGTGATCTCGTACAGATCTTCGGCGGCAGCTTTAGGAGTCGAATGCTCCGTAGTCGGCAATGGCTCGGGGTGTCTCGCTTCAGCCACACACAAGTCGGCCGCCGCAGTTTCGACAACCTGTGGACTGGGCGCGCGCCCTCTTATCATTATATAGAGATCGGCATCTTCGACAACAAGCTCTTCGAGCGAGTGCTTCTCGACAAGCTCGACCAATCGCTTTATTTCGGAGACGTCTATGTCCAGTTTGCGCACGACCCCTCCCTCTCCCAGATGCAAAAAACAGAAGGCCAGACCGAGTCTGCCCTCCTGTAGTCGTCGGCGATACCACCGTTCGTGGCCAAGCGTAGTATAACAAGGCCGATATATAGTGTCAAGATGATCGGTGGGAGTGCAACTTGTTCAGCTTCCCGCTCTCATTCCAACCCAAGAGGTGGGATTTGCTGCCCGGCCTGACATGAAGCGCATTAGCAGATTTGCTTGTTTTCCGGCGCTTGCTCCAAACGAAGGAAATCTCTCACAAGTGAGATGATTTCGAATAAGGTAACAGTGCGCCGATAGGGTGGTGAGACAAAAAAATGAGCTCCGCATTCTGTGCGAAGCCCGGAGGGAAGGAGGAAAAGATGGTTGTCTGTGCCAACTATCTTTTTCCTCAATCGAAGCTTGTTTCACACTAACTTTTTTGAGTTATCTCGAAAAGCTTCAGTAGCTGGGTTTGTCGCCACAGTACAGCAGGATGCGAAGCCGGCTACACAGAAGAGTCTTGAAGACTGTTTATCTGCTTCCGTGGTAAAAATAGCTCTTGTTCACGAGCAGTCGAATGTGACCAGGAAACAGAATATCCGGGGTGGTTATCGCCATTTGTTGACTTAGAAGAGTTTGATGGAATTATCCTTATAAACTTCTATTGCCACGCCTTGGGCACATAAACGCGAGCCACGATTACAAGCGCCTTAAAGATTCCGTTTTGAGACGAAGTCGCAGAGATTGACTTAAGTTCCCCGAGTTGTTCCCGGATGTGGTGGTCGTGGAGTCTATTCTATGGCAACCCTGGGAAACGCAGTCTTATATCACATTAGGTTTTCAACAGAAGCTATTCCTTAACCGATCCTGTACAGGTTGACTGGCAGAGGCTCTCTACAATGACCCAAAGCTGGCTTTCCATACGTTCGAACTTGTAGGCCGCAATTTTCTCGCTGCCGGCATCCAGATTATCGGTCAACCGGCCTTAAGCGGTGCATTTTTCGGCGAGGACATAGATTTCAAGACTGCCGCTATAATCGTCCCGAGACGTTTGCGCGAATATCACGTGCCAAGGCTATTATTAGCGATTGTGGACCTGGTACATCAGCCTGGCAAGCACTTTGTTTTCCGTTCGTGTGGCTATTTAGAGCAAGCGATGGTCGACCTCATCGACTATGTGGGCATTGATGCGAAGCGCTCATTTGAGGATGCCATAATGCCCGTGGTCGAAATCAAACGCAAATACGGGGGAAGAATACCTAAGATTGGTGGTGTGAATGTGAATGTCAGGGCTAGGCTTCTCGAGGACGAGTTCCGTAAGTAAGTTCGTCGTATAACAGAGAAGTGCATTTCGGGAGGCGGCAGCGGTTTGGGCACGCGCAACTCAGTTGCCAACTATGTCTAGCTAAAGACAAAAAATTATCTGAACGTGCTCCAAGACGGTTGGTATTTCCGTGAATCCTGGTGTTTGTAGCTGTCAGGGCTCCATCAACATTCTAAACCTGTGGGATGCTTCACTCCAGTCGATTCCGTCCGGCAGGGCGCACTCAAGCATAATTCCGGCACTGCAGTTGCACTCGTGGTAGATTCGCGAAAATGTCGGCCAGTTGATGGTCCCAAGACCCGGGAATAAGTGTCTATCTGAGTTCCCGTCGTTGTCATGGATGTGGGTGCAGATGGCTCTGGGAAGTAGCGCCCGGGCGAAGTCCTCGAAATGGCCAGAAAGGTTAGCGTGCCCAGTATCGAAGCAAATCCCGGTTGTTCTGGTGTCCACATCTTCCAGAAGCCAGAACATCTCATCCGGTGTATGGCCTAGGTATCCCGGAGGCAGGTTTTCCACCGCCATCATTAGCCCCGATTCCTGCGCCAGCAATGCCATCTCTCTGAGCACACCGCGTGCACGGTCGAAACGGCGGTGGTCGCGATCGGACAGCTTGTCGCTGGCGTGGACGATTATGTGGGGAGTGTCGATCATACTGGCGATCTCGATGCAGTCGATTAGGGCATCGACGCCATTTTCGTGAATTTCATCCTCTAGGCTGGATATATCATAGTTCGCGCCAAACGGAGCGTGGACAGAGTGTACGCGAATTCCACACCTTTGCAACGCGCAGAGAAGCTTCTCCACTTCCTGTGGCTTGCGAAAGTCGAAATACCCCGAGTCATCTACTGCTATCTCTATCGCTGTAGCTCCCTGATTAGCGAGCATCGCGACGGCGTCGACGAGCGTCTCAGCTCCCGGGCATCGTCCGGGACATATTACCTCCACTTCCGTCCCCCTATCTTTCCACTTTGCCGAGAAGGCCCGAACGCTCGCGCCGGCTCGACACGACATGTTTCAACCCTGTTGGCAGTTCTTCCTTTATGGTGTTTATGGTGTTGAGTAAGGGGACGAAGGTGAATCGATATTGGGATTACTGGAAAACCGTGCGGAAGTCGATTCGAGCTGTTGTGTCGCCCTCGAGTGGGTTGATCAAGGACTGGTCCACACCGGACTTCTTTTCTGCGGAGATGCTCAGATACCGATTTGCGTCCAGTTTACGGTCATACATTAGCTTGAACACATTATTGCTGCGCGTACCGCTGGGTTCGTTGAGCTTACCGACTCCAAAATAGAGCTCAAGAGCGTTCTTATCGGAGATCTTCCTCACGAAGCCCACCCCCATTACCTCAGCGCTTCTCAGCGTGAGTCGGTTTTTGTCCTTGACATAGTTGACATAGCTGGTCGTGTCGGGCGAAAACGCTCTAGACACTTTCAGGATCGCTCCTCCAACCGGAGTTATCGAGCCGTCCTGAGCGTCCTTTCCGAAAAACGATTTCACTTCTAACCTCACTTCTGGGTTTACGCTCAGCGTAAGAATATAGTCGTGCTTCTCGGCAGTCGCTCCCTGAGGCGTCGTAACCCTTTGGCGGAGGAGGCTGAAGTGATACCAATTCTTGTCGTCATTCGAGGATATGAATCTGACAATCCGAGAGCCGTAATAAATGCCGTTAGCAGGATTGAGCTTGTCTGAATTGTCGAGCAGGAACGTTCCGCCGTGGAAACCAGCATCAATCTTAAGGGCGTTGCTGAAGCCGATGCGCTTTCCAGTGAGTGTAGTAGAATCGGCTGACGATCCTACTTTGACGTCGTTAAAGCCTAGAAGACGCTTTGCAATGAGCCCGTTGAGGCTAAACTGGTGGGCCTGTTGGCTGCCCTTCGGTCCGCCGTCTCGGTTGGCAACGCTGGTGCGCAAAGTTAGGTCCTTGTTGACAGCCCAGTCAACACCTACCGAAACGTTGTCCTCCGACTTGTTGGCCTCCCTTGTCGTGTGAGCGACAGAGGCTACGATGTCGGCTTTGTTCGACGCCTTGGTCTTAACGCTTACGCCCTGGGTATTCTCGTAAGAACCGTTGCCATAGTCGATGTTGAGTATATCCAATGCAAACGCCGAGCGGGCCTTCTGGTCGGATTCCAAATGGGCCTGCGATATGGTGGTTGTTACTGGGAGGCCACTACCCTCTCGCACCGTGTTCACATCGTTCAACCCTTGGAAGAGCAGACCGCCGATGAGAGAGAGCTTCTTGTCGAATGTGATCTTGGAGCGCGAGTAGCTCGACAAGTTTCCCGCCTGTGATATGTATGAATAGTTGTCTCGCAGGGCCGTGATCTGGGGACCATTGGTGGGCTTGTAGACGATTTCGTGCTTGTTCTGTGACCGTGTCTGCCCGGCGGTAACGTTGGTCGAATCGTAGATGTACGTCTGCATCTTCAGAAAGTCGGTTGCTTGTATGCCGATCAGGTAGTCCGCTCTAGAAAAGCCCCGCTCCGTCGCGAGCACGTTTCGGTCGGAGTCAGAGAGGTCGGCAATTCGCGCGAATCTGGGGTCGATATCCTGGAAGTTGGCGTGCAAGTCGACTCGCTTGTTGACGAAATCTACTTTGCGCCGAATGATCTTTGCTCCAATGTCGTCGGTTACCGTGGCCTGCCGCAGCGCAGCGCTGCCGCCCGCTAATTTCAAAGTGCTTTCAAAGACTGTCCGCGACATACCGTGTTCGTTGCCGTAATTGATAATCTCAGTCGGCTGTAGGCTGCTGATACGGAAGAAGTTGTTGTCGATGGAATGTTGCTGGACTTTGAACGTGAACTTCTTGCCGTTGATTTCGAACAGGCTCCGGCTGATTCCCGCGGATCCGCTGTCTACGGTTCCTAGCGAAAGCCACGTGTCAACCTCGCCGCTATTGATCCTGACCGAACAGTTCTTCCGATTTAAACCGACCTCATTGTTGATCTTCGCCTTATCCTCGGCGGTGACTTGGAAGACTTGGGCCTTGGGATCGAACTGCTGACGGGCGATTAGGGCCATTCTGGTGCGCTCCGCATCGTTCAGTGCTGCCATGCGGTTAAAGCCCGAGTCCGCAGTTCGTATGTCGGCTGTGACCTTGACATTGCCCAAATCGATGTCGGCGGTGCGGTAATCCAGCTTCGTGCCATCAGCCTCAAGTTGAGTTACCCTGAAGCCGCTCCACAATGGGGTAGACGTCCCCCTCCCCGCAGTGACAAACTGCATACCGTAGGACGTGCGCGTCATCCCGGTTTCATTGGCCATCTGTGCAGCGTCGACCTCTCGCAAGTCCTTGAAACGGCTGAAGCCAGCGCCTACATCGCGCACGAAGAAATCGAACTTGAAAAGTCCCCCGGTGTAGGCAAATGAACGGCTCGTGATATCGTCGGCATCATCTCGGACCCGATCCATGCCAAATGAAATTTTGCTGCCGTTGCTGGGCACCTCAGCGGACATGCTTATTCGGCGCAGGCCCTTTTCTTTTTCGAGTTGGTTCAGCACATCCGGCGCTGCTGCATTGGAGTCTCGTAGCGCCGAGAAGCCGGCGAAGTCCTTCCCAACATCTTGAAATCCTAGTTTCAGCCTTACCTTGCCCATCGCTACGTCGGCGTTTTGGACCATCAGCCGATCTTTCTTTACGGTGTTGACAGCCTGCTGCTTGGCTGGGACTCCGTTCAGCGAAAGCCGCTTTTTGGCCTGGGGCGTTGCCACATACATCATGCTCGATATTGTGGAAGTGGAGCCGACCTTGGTCGTTGAGGCAAGCCCATAAGTGAGCACATCGGGAGTGGTGAAACCCTGAATCAGGCTGCCCGCCTTGTAGGAGTAAGTGAGATTTAACTGGAGCGAGTTGCCGAACCTTAGTGGCACTGCCGACGCACCGGCTACAGACCTGCCGCCGGTTCCCGACTCGGCGTATCGGTAGTCCACTCGAATGGACTCCATGGAGCTTACGGGCTCTGCAAAGAAGATTGATCCGGAGGAGTAGTCAATCGTGTAGTCCACGTTTCGTCGCGCGTGCCTAGCCCCAACGCTAACCCATTCGCTTCCTGGTATTACGCTGCCGTGTCCCAGCACATATCCCGCGCGGGTGCCATTGCCCGGCAGTACCTCGCTTGCTGAGGTGCCCTGTGCCTCGGAACCGGACACGTGACTGGCTTGCGTAGTTCCAAGCGTCGCGAGGGGCGCGATAACAGACTCGAGTGCCGATGCCGCCACTACACGGATCGGAACAAGAGCCAATATGAACGCTATCGCTGCAACCGATCTCACGATCTTTCACCTGATGGAAAGCGCCGCATAGTACGGCGGCGACACAAGCGCTAAAACTTTATGCTAACGAACGAGACCCCACCCGAACGAGATACTCTCCTCATCGCTGCCTCGGCCTTTGCCTGATTTAACAGTTCCTGTATACGGTCGTCGTCTGCCACGCCAGCCACGGCGACCTTCAGCACTGTCTCTTTGTCCGTCGTTTTTGGTCTGTCTTCGGCCAAAGCTGTCGGTTCCGGCGTGGCTACATCATCCGGTTTCACTTTAGGCTCATCCTGAGCCAAGGCAACGCTGTTTTCCTCCATCGAAGCGCCAGGCTCAGCTTTGACATCAGGCACTTTCTTCATCTTCGGGGTTGTCTCGGGGGGAGCCGGAGCCAAAGCCACGTTCTCCGTCGCGCGAACTTTCCTTATCCTGCGCGCTTTGTATTGCCGGCTTTTTTGTGCAACGAGAACTTGCTTTGCGGGCTGAGGCGCTCGCACCATAATTGTCGTCCGTCCAGGCTCCGAGCGGGCCGGGGCCTTCGGCTCAGAGGAAACGTGTTTCTCCAAGACTATGCGTGTCGGATGCGACTGCTGGTTATTGAATGAACTCAACGACAAGTACAATACACCGAGCAACACGGCTCCCAGTGCTATCGACCTAGCTGCCTGGCCGGCAAGTCCATTTACGCCTGATAGTATGCGGCCCCAAACGGGTACTCTTCTGCCTTGTATGGCGGTCTCGATGCGTTCGCGTAGACTCGTGGGCGGCGCTATCGGCTTTACAGACTGAGCAGCGCGTTTTATCGCATCCAGTACGGTGAGATTGTCCATACAAAACACACAGGATCTGAGGTGCTCGGCCACGGCGCGGTTCTCGCTGGCGGTGAGCTCGCCGTCCAGATACGCGCTTAGCAAGTCAGCCGCGTTTTGGCAAGACAACGACTTCTGCTGCAACATCGCCACGGCGTGCCAAATGGAAGAGCGCATATTGGCTGGCGGTTCCACCAACTCTACCTCGCATAGCAAATCCGCCACCGATCTGAGAGTGGCCAACTCGTGGCGGCAATCGGCGCAACGTTTCAGGTGTTCTTCCAACAGTTCCAGGCATTGCTCGTCCAGCATTCCGTCGATATAACAACTCAGCTTTTCTCTTGCGACACTGCAATTCATTCGAGACTCGCTCCATACATGCAACTGATTCCACTTTGTTAGACAACTGGTCTTGGCACAAGTAACAGCTTTTTTGAGGGATTATAGGCAAAAGGGGAGCTCCATGCTGAGCTCCCCTACATATAGTTTAGTAGTCGAATGTATTGTCGTATCTAGCTCAGTGTCGCAGAAGTCTGAGCGTGTCCGGGGACGCACACGTCATCTCGATGGGACACAAGCCTGGATAGCATCAGCAGCCCGTAGACGCCGGCCAATCCGACGATGGTGTAAACGATTCGCTGAACCGCCACGCCGATTGTGCTGCCGCCAAAGACCCACGCAACAAGGTTGAAGCCGAATATTCCTATCAGACCCCAGTTCAGGGCTCCTACGACGATCAGAACCAGAGCAAGTATTGTAAGGCCTCTCATAGCGTTACTCTCCTTCGCGGCAACGAGGTCCTTGGATACGTTGCCACCTCACTTTCATTATGCCCATAGCTGCCTCGAAATCAACTACCGCCGATTGATCCGCAGAGTATATTTTGGGGTCGCTATGGTGAGCACGCATCCACGGAACGAAACAAGGGCACATTCGTCGAAATATCGTGGGACGTTTGCCGTCTAATCATGCGTCTGATACCATACATAGTGTTGCGGATGAGATGCAAAGCATTACTTGCATACTAAAAACAACGGGGTTCGCGGATTGTAGAGTACGCGTGATGGAGGGCGTAACGGACCAGGCTGTTGTAGATCGTGTTCTTAAGGGAGACGCTGAGGCATTTTCGGTGCTGGTGGATAAATATCAGGACCGTGTTTACAGTGCTGTGTTGAACTACGTCTCCAATCGTGACGACGCCGTGGACATCACTCAAGAGGCATTTGTAAAGGCCTACTCGAACCTTAGGAGTTTCAACTCAGGTTCCGCGTTCTACACTTGGCTCTACAGAATAGCCATCAACGCGGCCATCGACTTCCTCAGAAAAAGAAAAGGCAAGTCTGCTGACTCTCTAGACGATGAGAAATACCTCGAAGCCGGTTTCGAGCCGGTCTCCAAGGATGCGTCTTCCGATCCGGAGAGTATGTTCACGCGCGGAGAACGTGCGAGAGCCCTCAAAGCCGCCATGTCGCGGTTGTCGGAAAAACTCCGGAGGGTCATTGTGTTGCACGACGTCGAGGGGTTGTCGCAGGAGGAAGTAGCCGAAATACTCAGGGTTCCAGTGGGTACTGTGAAGTCGAGAATCTCCAGAGCGCGCGCGGAACTCCGTTACATTCTTTCGAAGCAGATGGGTGAGTTGGTATGAACTGCAGGAAAGTCAATGACTTGCTCAGCGACTATGTGAGTGAGTGCCTACCTGAAAACCAGTGCCGTCTTTTGGAGTCACACATCCGTGAGTGTGGGGGTTGCGCAGCGGAGTTGCAGGCCCTTAATGATATGCGTAAAATGCTGCGCGCCTTGTCCGGCCGCGAGGCTCCTGTGCGGGTTTGGAACTGCATTCGCGATAAAGTGGTTGACAGCCCGTGCTCCGGTCCTTGCTGGGTTCGGTGGTTCCTGCGGCCCGTGGTTGTTGCGCCGACCATCGCGGTTTTATTTCTCCTCACCATTTTAGTGATCTTTCCATCGGTTAACCCAGAGCAGACTAACACTGTCCAGGCGCTTGTTTCGGCGCCTGAATATGGGTCCTACATCTCAGCGCATTCGGTAGCCCAGAGGCAGCAGCCATTCAATGATCCGGATGTGGCGTTTGTAGCAGCAGAACTGGACAAAGCTAGCTTTGTATCCGCAGACAGGCCATGAGCGTCAGGAAGTATTTGCCAGGTATAGCCGGGCTTGCGTTATTGCCCGCGGTTCTAATGGCGGCCGATCCCGCCGAGCTCCTTCGCAAAGCGGAGATGGCCGACAAATACGTCAGCTATCGTGGAACCAAGTCAGCTATTGTCTATTTCAATGGCAAGATGGCCAACTCCTGTATGAAAGTCGTCCACCTAAAGCCCGACAAGACCCGCACGGATTTCTTTTCTCCAGCTCAGCTAGCGGGTGTCATTCTCATTCACGACTCGGATTCGACGTGGAAGTATAGCCCGAAGAAGCGCGTGTGGGAGTCGGTGAGTAGTTGCGTTAAGTTCAACTCGGATGAGATATGTAGAGAGGTGCTGGAGAATTTCAATCTGACTCTGCTTGATTCGGACGTAGTGGCCAATAGGCCAGCCTATGTTGTTCTGGCTGAGCCGCGAGTCGAAAACGGGCCTTCGCGGCGGATGTGGATAGACAAAGAATATTTTCTGGTGCTGGCTACTGAGGTACAGACCAATCAGGGAAGTGTGGTTAACGCTTCGAAGTTCGTGCGAATCGAGATGAACCCACCTGACATCTCTCCGTCGGTCTTTCAAGTGAATGGCAAGGTCGAAAAGGTTAAGAGGCAGTGCAAAAGGTTTCGGACGATCTTGCCGGGTTATTTGCCCAAGGGCTACAAGTTCGTCGGGTCCTCGAGCCTTGTTGTTGGTGGGAGGTGTTGCGCTCATTTGAGGTTCACCAACGGCGCAAACACCATCTCCCTTTTCCAGCGAGAATACGACAAAGAAGCGCCAATGCAGAGAATCAATAGCAAGGTTACCAACGTGCTTACGTGGGCGCGAGGCGGGATACTCTTCACTCTGATCGGAGACGTACCCAGTAGTGAGATGAAGAAGATCGCTCAGGAGACTCGCTGAATCGCTAACCTCGAGATTGGGGGAATGACCCAGGAAGCCCTACATCGTGCACGAGTCCCCAATTGTATGCCTAGTATATCGGTAGTCTTGCCGCCTAGCCTTTAACGGCGCCGGCCGTCAGACCAGCCACGAATTCCTTTTGCAGAATCACAAATAGTACTATCACCGGCAGCACGGATAGCAGTGTTCCGGCCATCAGTGTACCGTACTGGTGCGAGTAGAGGCTAACGAGCTGGTTAAGCGCAATAGGCAGTGTAAACCTGTCGCTGTTTTGCAATATGATCTGTGGCCATAAGAAGCTGTTCCATGTGCCCATAAAACTGATGAGGCAGAACGCGCCGATCATCGGCCTGGAGACCGGCATTATCACATTCCAATAGGCTCGAAATTCCGAGCAGCCGTCGATACGAGCGGCGTCGAGAAGTTCGTCCGGCACCTGGAGTATTGACTGCCTGAAAAGAAATATGCCGAACACATTCACCGCTCCGGGAACGATCAGGCCCACATAGGTGTCCACCAAGCCCATCTTGTAGATTAGTTCGTAGAGCGGGGCCATCACCACCTGCCCCGGTATCATCATCGTGGCCAGCATAAGTATCATAACTGCCTTTTTTCCACGAAAGTTGTACTTAGCCAGCGCAAACCCCGCAAGCGACGAGAAGAACAACTGCACCACCACCACTGTGCACGACACGAAAACACTGTTGATGAGGTAGCGCATAAAGTCGACTGTGGTGAACAGGTCCACGAAGTTGCCCAGCGACACTCGCGGCGAGAAGAACGTGTAGTGGAATAGATCGTCTGGGTTCTTGAACGCCGCCGCCAGCAGCCAGATCATTGGAGTGATAGTGATTGCCGCCAGGAAGATGAGCATTGCGTAGGTTGCAACGCGCACAAGGCGCAGCAGGAGTTCCCTTTTCATTCGGAGGCCCCCTTCCACGCGCCCGATGCTTTCATCTGGAACAGGCTTATCATAAGCACGCCCAGCGCCAGGGTCCAGCCGACTGCCGAAGCATAACCCAAGTCCCCTGTCACAAACCCAGTGTTGTAGAGATACATGACTATCGTAAGCCCGGCCCTGTCGGGTCCTGGGCCATTCCCAAGCATAATGTACGGCAGTTCGAAGAGCTGGAAGGAGCCGATGGTGGACATTATCATCACGAACACCGCAACAGGTTTGATGCCGGGCAGTGTAACGTGCAGGAACGTCTGCCACCCGTTCGCGCCGTCTACCAGTGCGGCGTCGTAGAGCTCCTGATCCACGGCCTGCAGCGCCGCGAGGAAGTAGACCATATTGAACCCGCTATACATCCACAGCGAGGTCAACACAAGCGCAGGCATTACGAGATTGGGGTCGGCAAGCCACTTTGTATCCAGCGGGACGCTCCTTCCGGCAATCGCATGCAGGGCTTTGTTGACCAACCCGTACTGTGGTATGAAAAGCACACTGAAGAGCACTCCGACAAACACCTGCCCAAGCAGGTTAGGCGAGAAAAACGCCAACCTAAAAAGCTCACGTCCGCGCATCCATTTTTTGTTCAAGAGCAGTGCGAGACCCAGACTCAAGGGCAGTTGCAAAAAGACCGACCAGAACGCGAACACCGACGTGTTCCAGACAGCCCTAACGAAGTCCGCGTCGCGGAACAGGAACCTGAAGTTGTCGAGGCCGACGAATACCTGGCTCTTGGGGCCGTTGGTCGCGTAGAACGAGAGAATCAGGCTCTTTGCGATCGGCCACAGCCCGAAAACAGCAAAAACTACGACGAACGGGGAGACGAACAGATACGGCGCATACTTGTGCTGGAGTGAGAACCAGGTCAGCCGTCTGCCCTTGACTTGTGCGGCGTCGCTGATCAATATGGGTTCCTCTCTATTAGCTTGCGAACTTCGTCGGCGCTCTTCTTGAGAGCTCTTTTGACGAACGGCCTGAAACCGTGATTGCCGTGCTTCTTGTAGTATAGAACGCACTCCACCAGTGCTTCGCCCAACTTGACTTTCGCCGTAATAATAAATGGGCTTGTATATTGATAGGGCACATCTGGTGCCACCTCGGCATAGAGCCTGCCGATGCGCTGGTTGCTCCAGTAAGGCCTAGGCTCGTTAAACGCCGGGTCGTCCCAGGTATCTTTTGCAGCAGGCAGGATATTGGACTCGCGGAACCGCGGCGAGACCTGTGTTTTTTCCACGTAAAGAAACTTGGCCAATTCCCACGCTAGGTCTTTGTGGCGCGAACGCTTCGTAATACCGATCATTGTCCCGCCCCAGGTACTAGTTCGTCGGCCACCTGGAGTGAACGCCGGCAGAGGCATCAATGCCATCTTTCCAGCTACGCGCGGAATGTCTAGCTCGAAAAACTTGGTCCGCCAGTCCGGCGCTACAAGACAGAGTATGTATCCGTCCTCAACTGCCTTTGTCAGGATTTGCCCTCCGCCAAGCGAATTGCCGATCTTGCCTGGTCCGGCTACGAGCGGGACATACCAGCACATCGTGTCCACGCAGATATCGTTATCGAAGATGCAGTGCCCCTTAGGGTCGAAGTAACCGCCGCCGCGCTGGAAGAGGAGATACTCAAAAAGAGATGAGTCGGTATCGGTCATCTCCAGCATGTAGCGCTTGTTGGGGATGGTGAGCATACGTCCCACGCGAACGAAGTCATCCCAGGTCTGGATTTTGCTGACGTCCACGCCTTCTTTCTCGAAGATGTCACGTCGATAAGCAAGCATCACGGGGTGTACGTCGTGGGGCAGCCCGAATATTCGGCCACGGCTCATATATGGGGAGAAGCGCGCCCGCACCATACGGTCCCACAGTCCCGAATCGCGCACGCGATCAGTAAGATCTACAAATCCGATGTCCTTAAGCGGTCCTCTGAAAAACATTCCGGCGGAGCTGATCTCTGTTTCGACGAGATCGGGTACGTCAAGGTCCGCCCAGAACGCCGCCAGAAGCCTGCTGGTCACCGCCGTGCCGGCGACGAGCTGCATATCCACTTTCACACCAGGGTGCTCTCGTTCGAATGCGGGCAGCGCGGCCTTGTAGGCATTGTAGTGGGTATTGGCGAACACCCAGAGCCGCAGCGTCGCCTTTTCCTCGGTGGGTGGATGCGAGTATATCCACGCCCCCGACAACACCGCCAGGACCAGCATACTTAGTGCTGCCTTACCGTAGGGTAACTCCCTCATCCAATGCCTCGTTATAAGCGTCGGACGCCAGATACCACCTACAAACAGTCTCAGCACGTCTTACCTTGAAACCACACTCGCGATTTGCGTGTTTCCTCGAGCGCAAAGAGGCGGGTGGCAGAAAGATTAGCGTCTTCATACCACGTGTTGTGCCGAAAAGAAGTGCTTGTAAATGTGCAGATGTAATATTGTTCGAGGATAAGCTATTGTTATTCCTTCGCCGACTGATTCATCTACCCGGTTCCGTTGTGCTACAATGGCCGAAGTTATAGGAGGTAATCACGCATGTCAATTCCCATAAACAACCGGGAAACCGAAACGGGCCTGGTGGAGCTTGATATTGCGCCTTATGCCTTGCCGAATTGTCCGCGCGGCGAAATCAGATGGGAGGAGCCACGAGACATTTCACGTCTCATTCTACGCTACGACGGGGAAGTCCCGCACGATGTGAAGTTACTTTACCAGCGTAACTCGTGGCCAAGAAAGCGAGTCGAAAACGACTACAAGGGTGTTAACAATGCGATGCTCTTCGGATGGACACCAATCGATGATTGGTTCAACACGTCCTTCGTCGAAGCGGCTATCGAATTGCAGCCCTTGGACGCCAATACACTTCAGGTTACTTTCAGTCCTTTGACAGCCGAACTGGCCGATTATGCTGACTACGACGTTACTTTCAGGCGCACAATCGGTCTTAGAGTCGAGGGTTCTAAGCCGCCTGACAGTGTCCAAGTCTACACGAGGTGGGAGCCTGTCGTTACGGAACTAGAGGTTTGGCTCGATTGTGGCAAGGCGACTCCTGGCGCGAGCGTGTGCTTATCCGGTTATAATGCCGTCATTGAGAACGTAGAACCCGTCATTGGTGTCATCGTGGAGGGTCCGTGTGTAACCGGCACGGCCGATCAGCGAGCTTTCCGCGCTAAGGTCAGGCACGTTAAGCCAAACCTGGAATACTCGTTCGATGTCGGTCTAGTTAGTTTTTCTCTCGAACATGACAGGTTTACAATTTCGCTCAGGTCTCTTGAAGAGCAGGGGCCAATCTACTACGAAGAAGAGGGTGTCTTTATCAAGCGAGCATCGGACACCACTACATTTGAGGAGTATCTAAAAAGCATTGAGGGAGCCAAGACCTACAACGAGCGTGTGGCCGAAACCTGGGATCAAAGCCTGGGCGGAGCTCTCTATGGCCAGGCGAGGGGACATTCAGTTCCTAACAGCGTGGGGTGCAAGTATGCTAGGCAGCGGTTTTGGATAGAGCCTAGCGGTGACATTGTGATGATAGGGGAAAACGTGAAGTCGTTTCCAGGCGCCGACACTCCGCGTTACAAGAACGAACGCGACGGTCGAATATCCTTCAGCTTGGAAAAGTGGCGCAGCCTGGGCAGGTTTGCCGATCCGGCACCAGTGCTAGCACACAATCTGCACTTCGCTAAAGGGGGAGTGGTGGTTCGGCAGAAGAGTTTGGCCGTTCCTCTGGAAAAAGGCGCTGGCGATGCGCTTAAAGCTGACGATACAATCGTGGCCCTCGTTCGATTTCAAATTGCCAATGAGGGACTCAAGAACGAATTAGTGGAGATTCCAGTACGTTACTCCAGTTCGTCTCAGCGATCGCAAAATCGCTTGCTGCTAAGTCACTGGAAAAAAGACTGGAGCGACGATCTAATCCCGATTTGTCCACTTGCGGACCTGAAAGTCTCGTCGCATGCCTCCGCGCCATCCCTTTGCCTCGTGTCAAGCGAGTTCGAAGGCCAGGACGCGTTGAGGTTTGCCATTGACACGTCTATGGAGATTGCCAAGACGGACGATGGCCTAGTAATTCGCAAGGAGCTAAAACCGGGAGAGAGTTGTCAGGCAGTTCTGAAATTACCTTTCATAGCGCTGGACAGAGATGACGAGATAGCTGCTTTGGACAGACTGAGTTTTGAGGAGTCGCTAGAGAAGGTTAGAGAGTTTTGGGTGAAAGAATGCTCGGCTGGCGCTCAAGTTCATACACCGGAGGCCAAGATCGACGATCTTCACGCCACTCACG
>Ga0068707_1000559_pt1 | contig 24634 bp, 25 predicted proteins | sample YNPNPMetaG_FD_66600 | JGI IMG/M metagenome (GOLD analysis project Ga0068707, IMG submission 66600) | Anoxygenic and chlorotrophic microbial mat microbial communities from Yellowstone National Park, USA - YNP NP MetaG | ecosystem: Environmental > Aquatic > Thermal springs > Hot (42-90C) >... | reverse complement strand
TAATCTGCGAAAATTGGCCGCCTGAATCGACGGCTTTTTTTTCGCTGGTCAAAACGGGTCTTTTTGACCTCTCTTTCCATACCAAAGGGGCTGCCTGAACGTTCTTTACAGACAGCCCCTATCTCGCTAATATTCTTTACGTGTATTATCCCAGTTTGGGCTCAATCAAACCGTAGGTTCCGTCACGGCGAGTGTACAAGATGTTAATGGCATTGGTATTTACGTTGTAAAAGACAAAGAAGTTTTCATGCCCAAGAAGCTTCATTTGCTCAATTGCTTCCAGTTCGTCCATTGGCACAAGCGTAAATTCTTTCCGACGGGCTATAACAGGGGTTTCTTCTTCTACTTCTGTTTCTGAAACAATTTCGTGAGCAGGTGTCCCGGTGCCACGACCGCGATAGCGTTTGCCTTTATAACGTTCAATCTGACGCTGCATCTTATCCAGCGCAGCATCAATGGCAGCAAAAATGTCATCGGCTCGTTCTTCAGCCCTCAAGATATAGCCGCGTCCGCGCAGGGTAAGTTGGGCAACATGACGGTCTGAGGCGCTTCGAGCAGACTTAACATAAGCAAGGTCGACGCGGGTTTCTTCAATGTTGCTGATATAGCGATCCAATTTAGAGACTTTCTTGGTAACATACTCTTGAATGCGTTGTGTTACGTCCATATTCCTTGCGAAGATTTCTGCTTTGACTGCCATATTCACCTCCTATTTGGGGTTAAGATTGATTTCCTTCAGGTGTAGGTTAAACCTGAGGGGGGATTTTCATCTGCAAATGTGGCTCTGGCAAGGGTTAGCCCATAAACGCTCTTTGCTCCTGCCTCCAGCAGAGCACGAGCGCATTCTTGTAAGGTAGATCCTGTTGTAGCTACATCATCAACTACAAGAACAATTTTATTTGCCACAAAAGTAGAGCTGGCTTTGAAAGCATTGCGGACATTTTGGACACGGTCAAAAGCCTTCAGCCCGACTTGGGTATTTGTGTGGCGGACTCTTTTGAGCGCCTGCGTTGAGAAAGGAATTTTCAAATAAAGAGCGACCGGTCTGGCAAGCAGGCTGGCTTGGTTGTATCCGCGTTCACGCAGGCGTTGCGGGCTGAGTGGAACCGGCACAATTAAGTCGGTGTGCCATTGTGTCTTTTCATAGACTTGGATCAGATGATACCCTAACGCTTCTCCCAAGCCCAAGTCGTTCTTGTATTTTAAGCGATGGATGGCATTGCGCAGGGGCCCAGCATACATTCCCCAGGAACGCAAGGCACAATAAAGTGGTGGCATAGACCGACATTCCTGGCAGGTACCAGTTTTTGGTAATGGACGTCCGCAGGATTGGCAGACTGCATCTTCTTCAAGCACAGTGATCTGTTGCTGACATTCGTGACACCAACGTAACCCGGGTTTGCCGCAGCCACCGCAAACAGGTGGATAAATCCAATCAATGGCGGTCCAGATTAGATGATGGAACAGAAAAGCTGGGTGTAATTGCAACCCCACCGGTGTTATTCTGTATGCCTCCATTTGTTCATCGGAATCCAAACATTGGTCCAAGAGTACTAAAAAGCCTTAACCCAGCCGGAGTTAACAGAACAATCAACAATGAAGGAAAAATTAACAATCCCATTGGTATCAACATCTTGATGGGAGCTTTATGGGCTTCTTCTTCCGCTCGCTGACGACGTCGAATGCGCATTTGATCCGATTGGATGCGCAGTACTTTTGCAAGGCTAACACCCAACGATTCACTCTGGATAACTGCGGCTACAAAGCTAGTCATTTCTGGAATCCCAATGCGATCCGCCATATCTCGTAGTGCTTCACGGCGCATTTTGCCAAGTTGAATCTCCTGAATAACTCGCGCAAAGGCAAGGGACAGTTCGGTTTGCCACTTTTCACTCACCTTTGCCATTGCTGCATCAAAACCCAGCCCGGCTTCCACACAAATGGTTAGAAGGTCAAGGGCATCTGGCATAGCGCGGCGGATATTTGTCTGGCGGCGAGTTATTTTGCTGGAAAGCCAGAGTTGTGGAAAGTAGAAACCAAGCAATCCAAAGAGAAGCGCTGCCAAAACAACCCGTCCAGCCGACCATTTTGTTGGTCCAACAGTAAAGACCAGAATTACCAACCCTGCAAAGACAGCCATCGCAATGAATTGACTGGCGAGGAAGATTGTTGGATCAAGCCGCGCCGGACTACCCGCTAACTCCAGTTTCTTTGAAATAGACTGTAATGCGTTTTGGGGAGTAAACCGGATGGCTACTTCACCCAGCTTGCGAGCAATTGGAAAAATCACACGCTCGGCAAAGGGTTGAGAGAGTTCGATTTTTTCCAGATCAACTGTTTCCCCACGCTTTGTAAGTTCTTCCAGACGCGCCTGGAGTGCCATCTCGTCTGACACTTGAGGATTTCGTATTCCAATGTATATCAGAATAGCAGCGCCGAACAACACAACACCAATCCCGATGATCAGGTAGAGCATAAGATCACCTCTTCCTTTTGGCTATACTTCAATGTCAGCCAGTTTGTTCATGGCAAGATATCCAAAGATAATGAGCAGTCCTGCAATTCCTAGTGCTACGTAACCACAAGGAAACCCCGCGTTATTTTCTGGTTTAAAGAACTCCATCATATACTCACGGTTTAGCAGCATCAGGATACCCATTACACCAATCGGCAGGATGGATAAGAATCGCCCGGAGTACATAACCTGGGTTGTCAAAACTCGGATCTCGCCTTTGATGCGCACACGTTCGCGAATGGTATAGGAGATCGTGTCTAAAATTTCTGCCAGGTTACCACCAACTTCGCGTTGGACATTGATTGCGGTGATACAGAGATCAAGATCATCACTTGGAATACGCCTCAGGAGGTTGTCCAAGGCTTTTTCCATTGGTACACCAAGCTGCATTTCCTGAACAACGCGGCGGAATTCATCACTAATTGGGGACGGAAGCTCTTTGCTCACTGCTTCCATCGCTTGCATAGTTGAGAAACCTGCTCGCAACCCATTGACCATCAAGTTGAGCATGTCACTGAGCTGATCATTAAAGCGAATCAGACGCCTGGTTTGCTGTCTCTTGACGTATAAGCCAGGCAACAGAAAACCGCCGCCTGCGCCTAGAATTGCAAATAGCATAGAGCGGCCGCCGAGCAGATACCCAATCAAACCAACGAAAAAAGCCGAGATAATGAGCAGAGCAATATACTCGCCTGGTTTCATTTTGATGTCGGCGCGTGCCAGGTTCTTTGAGATTTTCTCCGCCCATGATGACCCTTCAACACGCTTATTGAGCCAGTCTGTTAAGGGGGTTGCTGTAACCCGTCTTTTTTCCGGTTCAATGACTCGGCCGCTTTCAGCAATTTGGCCCAGACGTTCTTCAACGATGGACCGCTCGCTGGTTATGGAAGTGATAATCCCGATCAATAACAGAAGTAACGCTAAACCACCGCCAACTCCTAAAATGATGATGGGATTAATAATCATCTTACACCTGCCTTTCGAGAAAACAGCAACTTCCCGGCTGTGGTGTTCAGCGTTTACCGAAGCCAAAAATGGAAGGTGGAAGCGAAATTCCAGCGCTCTCCAACTTCTCCATGAATCTGGGGCGCAAACCAGTTGGCCGCAATCGCCCAATGACCTTGCCGTTTTCAAGTCCGGTTTGTTCGAAGACAAACAGATCGGTTAGTGTGATAACCTCGCCTTCCATTCCTGTTACCTCTGTGATGTTAACTACTTTGCGCGAGCCATCCCGCAAACGCTCCTGATGAACAATCAAATCAATCGCCGATGAAATCTGTTCGCGTATCGCTCGAACGGGGAGGTCCATGCCTGCCATTAAGACCATAGTTTCCAAACGAGCAAGAGTATCGCGTGGGCTGTTTGAGTGGAGAGTGGTCATTGAACCTTCGTGCCCGGTGTTCATTGCCTGAAGCATATCCAGAGCAGCTTCGTCGCGAATCTCACCAACGATAATACGATCAGGGCGCATTCGCAGTGTGTTGATGACAAGTTGCCGGATCGTAATTTCTCCCTTTCCCTCAATGTTAGGCGGGCGGGATTCAAGTGTGACCACATGCTCCTGACGAAGTTGCAATTCCGCAGCGTTTTCAACCGTTATGATTCGTTCATCAGAGGGAATAAAGCCAGAAAGTACATTTAGTAATGTGGTTTTTCCGGAGCCTGTACCGCCAGAAATGACAATATTGCATCTAGCAACTACACATGCCTGAAGAAACTCCACTGCTTCTGGTGTGATCGAGCCAAATTGGATCAGTTGCTCCACGGTAATAGGATTCTTAGAGAACTTCCGAATGGTCAGTACTGGTCCAATCAATGAAATGGGTGGAATGACCGCATTGACGCGTGAGCCGTCTGGCAGGCGAGCATCTACATAAGGGCTTGATTCATCAACGCGGCGACCTAGAGGAGCAACGATCTTTTCAATGATGTGCATGACATGTTCGTTGCTTTCGAATGCCACCGGCGCACGATAGATTTTTCCTTTCCGCTCGACGTAAATATTCTTTGCACCGTTGACCATAATCTCGGTGATACTGTCCTCTTCAAGCAAAGGCTGTAGGGGCCCAAAGCCGAGAATTTCCGCCGCAATTTGTTCAAATAACCGAGCCCGTTCCGAGCGGGAAAGGATGATATTCTCCTCATTCAAGATTTGTTCGAACATTTCTTGTATCGTGCGGCGAACTTCAGCAACTTTTGTAACATCGGTGCCAGGATCAAGAGTGGCAAGCAGCTTGTTTTGAACCCGTGTTTTTAAATCCTGGTAGGTACTTTCAATGCCCGTGTGGGCAATGCGGTGAGGAGCAGATGGACCACGAACATCACCGGTGCCCCCTGCCTTGTTTAATTCGTCACTTTGTAACCGCTTAAGTATAGACATAAACCAACCTTCTCCCTAAACCATCTATTTCTTACTTATCGGTTCGATTTCCATCTCTAATTTAATGACACGATTGCGCGTTAATTCGGCAAGTGCTATGATGCTTTTAGAAACCACGTGTGCCTTGTTTTCCAGGATCAGCGGTTGACCACGATTGATGGAATTGCCCACTGCCCGTTCGTCAAATGGAATCACTGCAACAATTTCCTGCCGTAAACTCTTGCTGACGCTATCGGGTGCAATGGTAATGCGTTTGTCATAGCGATTCATCACAAAGAGGATACGGTTACGTGGGATGCCTGTGGCATCTGCCATTGTCAGAAACGTATTGGCATTTTTAATGGCAGGGATGTCCTGTGTTGTCACCAGTACAATCAGGTCGGCAACTTCCAGTGCAGCCTGGGTAATATCTGTCAGGTAGGAAGCCGTATCCACAATGGTAAAGGCATAGACCTGACGCATAAACTGTAATAGTTTGGCAAACTGATCACTAACTACTTTGACTGCTAGTTCTGGCTTGGGCGGGGCTGCAAGAATGTGCAGTCCCGAAGCCGCATGATCTATCATTACTTCTTTAACAACGTCCGCGTCCAGCTCTTCGACACGCGGCGTCAGGTCTAACACGCTGTTTTTAACCTGTTCATTGAAAAAAATGGCTACATCACCATATAACATATTTCCGTCAATCAAAGCCGTTGGGGTTTCGGGGCTTTGCAGTGCCAGAGCCAAATTGGTTGCAATCATTGTACAGCCGGTGCCGCCTTTTGGGCTATATACAACGATCACTTTGCCCTGGAAGGTAAGCGGGACACCTGCGGCGCCAGGGATCACACCCGGAGGAAGGGCTTGTGCAGCTTTGATTCGCTCTTCGTGTGCCATCACGCCGGCGTGGTGGATAGCGGCGGTGAGTTCATCAATTGAAGGCGGTTTTGTGAGAAAGTCTCGAGCGCCGACCCTCATTGCGCGCTGCATGTAATGGGCATCACTTTGCACAGATAGAATCACCACTTGGGCGTAAGGGATTTTACGGCGGATGGCTTCTGTTGCGGTAATACCATCCATGTCGGGCATATTGATGTCCATAATGACGACATCTGGTTTAAGTTGCGCTGAAAGATCAATTGCCTCTTTTCCGCTTTTGGCAGCACCCACGACTTCGATCTCCGGATCGAATTGCAGAAGACGCCGGATATTTTCGCGGGTTTCTGCGATATCGTCAACAATCAAGACCCGGATTTTTTCCTGAACGGGCATATATTACTCCAAATGTTTTATATATCACCATTAATTCCAGCGTTTTACCCTCTGTTTTTATGGACCGGTCACAACAGGAACAGGTTGCGAAGTGGTGTTTTGGAGAGTAGGCGGCAGAAGATCGAGTCTGGGTTCCAGTCCATAGGGCAACTTGGCGGGGTATGGAATGCCGTATTGGTCTAGAACGTATTGTAAGGTTACAGCCTGGGTTGGAGGTGCTTGTGTATCACCTGCACTGCGTAAAACTATGTTGAGGTTAGCCCCAGCCAACATCAGGTAATTTAATGTAACTGCGTCTTGAGGTGATACAACAAGTGTTACGATGTCAGGCCGTGTTGGTGCAGGAGTTGCTGCCTGCCCCTCAGGAGCCGGAGGGGGAGTAGGGGTGGGTTTGTTCAAGTCAACATCACCGCCGGGAAATTCACCCACCCAAAGCACCATAGCATCCTGTACCAGTGTCTGGCTCACCAGGCGAGGCCTTTGAGGTTCGGAGGGGACAACGTAGATAGCCTGATTCAGCGTTGTGTCCAGCTCAGCGCGACCCTGAGTAGAAGCAGCTCCACCAGAGGTTACCGTTATGCTTAAGTTTGTTGGTCCTCCCTCGGGAGAGGCTGGACCGGGGGCGATAATCTGGGCTGAGTAATTGGGCAGGCGGGACTGGAAGCTGGCGTCAATGTCAACGAGCAATATGGACGCAATGACATTAACCCGGTCCCCTGGATATAGTCCATAGGACACAGAAGATAAGCGATTCATTGGAATAGAGATTGCCACTTTGCCCTTTTCAATATTATTAGAGGCGTATGATCCCATTGGTCGGTCGGTAAGCAAAGCTTCCGTTAGCGGCACTCCATTCTGTAGGTCATAACGGGCCCGCAGCTTTCGGTCAATAATCTCTTGTTTTCGTTCTTCGCGGAAAAATAGTTCATTTGTGCCATCAACAATCATCGCGCTTTGCGGATACTCAATGGAAGCCAACATGGCTTCGGTAATCAGAGTCCCGCGACTGACCGGTTGAGCCAGTACTAAAATCTTAACCAGATTCTGTACGGGGGTGGAAGTGGGTAATGGTTGCGCGATACCCCCTCCAGTTATGGACCCAATAATCTGGTCGCGCAAAAGAAAGCCAACTGCAACCAGTACCAGAATCAGTATCAGCGCAAGAATAATAAAAACACTACCTCTTCTGCGACGACCACCTGCGGCCATATGTACCTCCTTGTACGCAAAGAATTCGGAAAACCAACTTTTTATTATTATACGACTAAAAGTGAATGAATACGTCTATACCAAATTGGTTTTTTCTTTTGAAAAGTTGAACATATGACAAAAAGGACTCTGCCTGTCACCCAGAGCCCTTTTTGTTCAGTGAAATGAATTGTGTTGGTGAGGTTAGATGGATCTGACGATGTCGCTGAAGACTCTTCCGATAGCCGGGCCGAGCAGTGCAAGAATAACAATCACAACAACGGCCACTAAAACAAGAATCAACGCGTACTCTACCAGACCTTGGCCCTTTTCCTTGGGTGCGAACAGCATTTTTGTCACCTCCTTTCTGTTCATAAAATCGCTATCTGTTTTGATTATAGTGTGTTTCGGTTCTTTTTCAAGGTTGTTGGCATTACAAATACCTTACAATCTTGTAGTCCTATCTTGTGATATTCAAGATAACCAGCAAGCTGAAGACGGGGTACGTCTCGTAAAAAACTCGAAACTCATACGGAAAACCGAAGGGAATAATCAGTGCCAACAACGGAAGGACCATAATCAGCGCATGACGAAGGAAAAGGGGCTTGCGTTTCCAGTTGTAAAAAGCCAGTAGCAAGAGGACCGCCAATAAAAATAGAGAGACAATGCCAACCCAAGGTTGTTTTTGTAAAACCATCTGGTATTCTATCAAGTGTATCTCCACGGGTTCCCCTAGGTTATTTTGAAACTTATAAAAGAGCCAGCCTTTGACAAGAGCGTAAATGACCCCCTGCATGGTCAGCAGAGTCAAAAACCGTGAGCGTGGCATTCGGTTTTGGTCTTTGTAGTGCGTGAAGAAGACCAGTGGTAGCAGGATGGCGGTTTCCTTATTCAAGCAAGTCAGTACGAATAATGAAAGATAGGCTAACCATTTCTCACGTGCCATCCAGGCAAGGGCGAGTGTGAAGAGGAAAAGTGTCGTGAAATCGTAGATGTAACCAAAGCCAAAAAACAGAAACAAGGGAGACAAAGCAAACAGGGTAGAAAGGTCTATAAAAAAGGGAGACTTAATACCTCCCGTGATGGATAAAAGATAACGGAGTGAGTAGCAAAATCCGAGCAATGAAAAGTACATAATAATCCAAACCAGCAGTGCTTCCAATACAAGGTCGGGTGGGGCGTTGAAGGTGATAAGCCATCTTTGTATAGTCTGATTTTGGTTAATTCTGTCACGAACAGCATCCTCGAGCGGCGTTGGAATGACGAAAAGCGCACCGCGTACAATGCCGGGTATTAAGACCCGATAGACATATGGCTTGTAGGCGGTCCCATATAGCATCTCGCGGAAACCCGCTCTTGGGTTTCGATTGACGCCAGAGATCTGTATAAATGTGGCCAATAATGCGGCACACAGAATTGCGCTAACTGATAGAAAGATAAATTCCCGGATCTTTGAGAGGTGTTCGTGGGAGGCGTTATACATTACAAATACCTGAGAAGTCAAGATTGAAGTTCATTCAGAAGAAGATTTAATTTATTTTTAATGTTGTCAACGTAAATATTCCAAAAGTTCTGTGATGTAAAAGTTTGTATTTCACGCTATAATGCATAAAGGTTACAGTATACTCTTGTTATTATAAAATGGAGGAGCCAGCATGAGCGATTTTTTCAACCGTGTCACCGAGGAATCGGATATATTCAAAAAGATTTTGAGCAAGATTCCTGGATTCAGCGGTTATTTTGAGCGTCAAAACCGTCGCGCCGCTGATCAACTTGTACGCCAGACCGTAGCAGCCCGTTTTGAGGAGCAATGGAAGCGACTTTCCGGCTTACAGCGTGACCTGATCAGTCATGGGGAGATACAATATTTGGATGATCTGGAAGGTGCTGCGATTAAGATACGGCAGTTTATCGACCGTATTAAGACGGCATCCTATGGTTATGCTGGCCTTTTCGACAGTATTAAGGTTAATCAGGAAGAACTAGCAAAGCTCTATGAGTATGACCTTGCTCTTTTAGATTCCGTTGACGAACTGGCGAGAGCAGTTGATCTTGTTGAAACGTCCATTGGTTCGGAGGGTTTGCCTGCGGCAATCCGCAATGTGACCGGGGTTGCTCAACAAGCTGTTGAGGCTTTTAATCGCCGCTCAGAGGTAATACTGAGTGGTCAAGAAACAGCACAGTAATTTCTAATTCAGAGGAAATGGAGTGAGACATGGGTAGGGTATTTGATGTCGTTGAATATCCAAGCGAGATGGCGGATGAGATTGTCCATCGGTTTCCCGAAACTGGCGTTGCCGATTTGCGAATTGGCTCGCAAGTTATCGTGCGCGAGTCGCAAAGGGCTGTGTTTTTCCGCAGTGGTAAGGCTTTGGACGTGTTTGGTCCCGGAATGCACACCCTCGTTACTGCTAATATTCCCAAATTGGTTGATTTGATTGGAAAACTCTTTAACGAACGCACGCCGTTCACGGCTGAAGTATATTTTGTGTCAATGAAGGAATTTGCCGATCGGAAGTGGGGAACGCCACAGCCAATCATTGTGAGGAATCCCGGCATGGGATTGGGAGTGGCGCTTTTGCAGGGCTTTGGTACATATAGTTTTCAGGTGGCAGATCCCCAGCAATTTGTAACCCAACTGGTTGGGGCTCAGGGTGTTTACCGTACGGCCGACATTGAAAATCGCTTGCGTAACATGTTGCTTTCCAAACTGCAAGATTTACTAGGCGAGACGGCGCAGAAACACAGCGTTGTTGAGTTGATTGGCTTAACAGAGGAATTGGGCGCGGGGGTGCGCGCAAAAGCCCAGGATGATTTTGCTGCCATTGGTTTGACGCTGAAGAGTTTTTACATTGCCAACTTAAAACCCTCCGAGAAATCAGCAGAAGAACTGCGTGCAATGGGCATGTTGGATATGAATGTATATACCCAGCTTCAGGCGGCAGATGCCTTGCGCGAAGCGGCTCAGAACCCAAGTGGTGGTGCCGGTCTGACGGCAGGGATTGGCGCAGGCATGGGACTGGGTCAGGTGATTGGTCAATCTTTGCAAGGAGTGACTGGTGCAGGGGCAAAATCTAGCGCGGAAGCGACAGGTGCAGGAGCTGTTATGCCGGATATTATGACACCTTCAGAAGTAGCACAGTTCTTGAAGGTTTCAGAGGAAGATGTCATTGCTGCGATCAATGCTGGTGAGCTGAAGGCGCGTAAGATTGGTGCTGCCTACCGAATCAGCAAAGAAGCCTTGCAGGATTTCCTGAAAGGACAATGAGGCTTTCAGACAACTGATCAGCCCGGGATGAACCGGGCTGATCAGTTCTTCTGGCGGTTGCATGCTTGCTGTTTGGGGTGTATAACAGCATGGTATAATCAGACCGCTTTTCAGACTTTGCATCCTGTATTGGCTGGGGAATCTGGATGAAATTACATGAATACCAATCCAAGCAAATTTTTGCAAAGTATCATATTCCCATTCCACAAGGAAGAATAGCAGACAATGCCTGTGATGCCCGGCAAGTCGCGCAAGAATTAGGCGGTCGTGTGGTCATCAAGGCTCAGGTTTTAGCCGGAGGGCGGGGCAAAGCCGGTGGTATTCGATTGGCTCGGACACCTGAAGAAGCCGAGACTCTAACCACACAAATCTTGGGCATGGAGATAAAAAGCCTGCCAGTCCATAAGGTTCTGGTGGATGAGGCGGTCAATATTGCCCAGGAAATTTATCTGGCAATTGTCAGTGATCGTGAGGCGCGCGCTCCGTTGATGATGGCTTCTTCTGAGGGTGGTGTAGATATTGAAGAAGTGGCGCATGTAAGCCCAGAGAAAATTGCCCGTGTACATATAAACCCTTTAGTGGGGTTGAAGAGTTTTGCGGTGCGTGATCTTGCAGTTGGGATTGATTTGCCTCATCAACACTGGAAATCATTTATTGAAATTGCTCACAAGCTCTGGCGGGTTTATTGTGAAACGGATGCTTCTCTGGTTGAGATCAACCCACTGGTCATTACAGTAGATCAGCGAATGTTAGCACTGGATGGCAAAGTTGTCTTGGATGATAATGCGCTCTTTCGACATCCCGATTTGTCTGATCTGCGCGACCTGGATGCAGAAACTCCTGCCGAAACTGAAGCGCGCAAATATGGACTTTCATACATCAAGATGGAGGGTGAAATTGGATGTCTGGTCAATGGAGCTGGTCTGGCGATGGCTACGATGGATATGATCAAGCTGTGTGGCGGTAGACCGGCTAACTTTCTGGATGTTGGGGGTGGCGCCAGTGCAGAAAGGGTAGCGGTAGCATTGCGGCTCATTCTTTCTGACCCAAACGTTCGTGTAGTTCTAGTAAATATCTTTGGTGGGATCACGCGTGGCGATGAGGTGGCGCGAGGGATTCTTCAGGCGTTGTCGGATTCAAATCTCAAACCGCCAATGGTTGTCAGACTTGCTGGAACGAATGCCGAAGAAGGTCTGAAACTGTTGGCTGCAGCAGAGATGCAAGTGGCTGAGACTTTGGTTGAAGCCGGCAGAAGAGCGGTTGCTCTGGCGAATAGTTGAGGTTGCAGTGAGCATTCTGGCGAATAAATCAACTCGTTTACTGGTTCAGGGGATTACAGGACGAGAAGGACTTTTTCATACCGGGCAAATGGTACGATTTGGCACCAATGTTGTTGCAGGGGTGTCTCCCGGCAAAGGCGGTGAATGGGTTTTGGATGGGAAAATACCTGTGTTTGATACTGTTCGGTTGGCAGTTGAGGCGACCGGAGCGGATGCAACGGTGATCTTTGTCCCTGCTCGATATGCTCCCGATGCGATTTTTGAAGCGGCTGATGCAGGGATTTGCCTGATTGTGTGCATTACTGAAGGCATACCTACTCAAGATATGATGCAGGCTTATCATTACCTTGCTCAAAAGAAAGTTCGGTTGATTGGACCGAACTCTCCGGGCATTTTATCACCCCGGGAAATTAAGATAGGGATTATTCCCGGTGATATTGCTATTCCAGGAAACATTGGCATTGTTTCGCGCTCGGGAACTTTGACGTATGAAGTACTGTATGCGCTCAAACGAGCCGGACTAGGTGTAAGTACTTGTGTCGGGATTGGCGGAGACCCGATTATCGGGACGGATTTTCTGGACATCCTAAGCATGTTTGAGGCTGATGCACATACTGACCGGGTGGTTTTAATTGGTGAAGTTGGCGGGTCGGATGAAGAACGCGCAGCCAGTTATATTGCAAAAGAAATGACCAAGCCGGTTGTGGCTTTTATTGCAGGTTTGACTGCTCCACCGGGGCGACGGATGGGTCATGCAGGCGCGATTATTGAGGGTGGGGCTGGTCTGGCACAAAGCAAGATCGAAGCTTTGGAAAATGCGGGTGTGCGCGTGGTAACAAATCCAGAAGAGATTCCCCTTTTCCTTGGTTCTTGAGTTCTTAAATCAAGATGGGGCAACATACATACATTACGTTGCCCCTGACTCCTATTTTATTCCCAGGTATTCTGTTTTATTTTGGGGTTACAATTTTTTATGACTATCGATGTATTTGACAGCATCAGCAACTGTGCGAATTTGACGGGCATCTTCATCTGAGATGTTCAGGTCAAACTTCTCACAAAAACCGTCAATTAAGAAAAACTGGTCCATCGAGTCGGCTTTCAAATCTTCAATAAAGCGGGATTCCATCGTAATTTCGTTGCTGTCAATCTTGAGCACGTCAGCAATCACCGCTTTGACCTCTTCGAATGTATCGGACATTGATTATCCTCCTGGATTTTGATCAAGTGCAACGCTAAAATTGTAATTGTCTGTGCCAATCTGTCAAGAGCGAGTATGCCTTTATTTCACGGCAATCGGCTTTCCATTGTTAACCCTCAGCTCTTTCAATCGTTACACACGTGAAATTTTTGTGTTCGTTATGACACGGTATAATTGAAAAAGTCTTTAGTTGACTTCGTCTAAGGTCTTCCATGTGTGAGAAAAAAACCTTTTATTTTGTACGAGAACTAACAGAACGAGATCGCTCTTGGGTGCAACGCGTAATCTACCAGCGCTGGGGAGACGATGTCGTTATAGTTCACGGCGTAGTATATCATCCTTCGGAATTAGCCGGTTTTGCGGCTTTCGAAGTGAATGGGCAGCGTGTGGTAGGCCTTGTAACTTATGTGATTCGACAAGATGCCTGCGAAATTGTGACGCTAGATAGTCTGGTTGAGCGGCAGGGAATCGGTACCCATCTGGTTGCTGCTGTTCACCAACGCGCAGAACAAGCGGGTTGTCATCGTCTCTGGCTTGTCACAACAAATGATAACTTGAACGCACTGCGCTTTTATCAAAAATATGGCTTTCGCTTGGCGGCGCTTCACAAAGAGGCGGTGGTAAGAGCGCGGCAAATCAAACCCTCAATACCTATGACAGGCGAGTCTGGAATTCCAATCCTAGATGAGATTGAATTGGAAATTGAGCTTGAGAAGCCTGCAGAATAAAAAAGTTTGCTCTTGAGTTTATTAAGGAAAGATATGATAAAGCATGTTTTTCTCGCGATGTATTTAGTAAGTGGTCTTTTGGGCGAAGCAATACCCGTTAGTATGCAGTCCACTTTGGCGGGTGAACAAGAGCCCTATTTTGGGGATGTTCTTTGCCAGCCGGGGGTCTATCAAAATATCTCGGCCGATTGCCTTGTTTTGGGACCTTCTGCATTCTTGACGGACCTGGCGCGCTTGGGGATCGTTTATCCTCCGCGACCTTTGCCGGCTTATCACCCTGGACCGGAATACGATCAGGTGCCGGTCAAGTTTGCCAAGATCAATGTTGAGCCGACAGAGCCTGTGGCTATCTATTCGTCTCTGGAAGATGCCGCTAGTGGCAATAATCCATTGCGTCATCTGAGCGGTGGTATTTTGCGATTTGTATCATATAAAAATCAGGTGGATATAGGCGGGGGACATTATGTTCAATTGCAGACAGGTGAATGGATGCGCGCTTCTCCGGCTGCCCTCCCCAGTTTTCAGGGGTTAGTGTTTACGCAGTTGCCCAAGAATTCTTTTGGGTGGATCGTGGAGCGGACACATCCGCACAGCGCGCCCGATTACCAAAGTGCGGAGCTGGAGAAGGTGTTGGAGCGTGAAACGGTTGTGCCAATTTATAACATTCAGCGTAACGCTCAGGGCGACTGGTATCTTACAGGGATAAATGAATGGGTTGAACGACGCTATATTCGTCAGTTTGTCATTAACCTTACTCCGCCAGAGGGTGTAGATAACAATCGTTGGATTGAAATTAATCTATATGAGCAAACGCTCGGAGTGTATGAAAATGGCAGGTTGTTATTTGCGACTTTGATTGCCAGCGGGGTTGCACCATATTACACCCGTCCCGGCCTGTTCAAAATAGAGAAAAAGAAACCACTGGAGACCATGCAGGGGGCGTTTGAGACAGATAAGTCAGATGCCTATTATCTTGAAGATGTGCCTTGGACGATGTACTTTGATCAGGCGCGTGCGCTGCATGGGGCTTACTGGCGAACAATGTTTGGTTACCCGCAATCGCATGGCTGCGTTAATTTGTCGCTCGGTGATGCACACTGGTTATATGATTGGGCAAAAGAAGGTGATTGGGTTTATGTCTGGGATCCTTCGGGAGCTACGCCTACTGATCCCGAATTGTACACGCAAGGGGGGGCGTAAATTGTAGGCTCTCCCCTGTTCATGGCTTATGGCTCAAGCGTAATTGTCAGGCTGGATAATGCTACTGTGCCGGGAATGCGCCCATTGCTTTCCTGGCGCAGTGTTAATCGGACTTGTTTGCTTTCGGTGATAGTGTAAGGAATAACGGCCTCGAAAGGTGTGTGACTCAAGTCGCCTGTAGGGGGTGGTACCTGAATTTGGGTGGAACCTAAAACATTGCCCTGGGTGTCAATCAGTTCAAGAATGACTGGATTGCTGTTAATGGGGTTTGCCAATCCAATAACCGGCACGTTTCCACCAGAAATAGTCTGCTCAGGTTTGGGAAAGCGGACCAGGTAGCGTTCCTGTATTGTAGTCGGGGGATAAATTTCATCTTCTCCTACCATCATCAAAAGCAGATCAACAGAGGAGAGCGCTATCAGACGATCATATTCATCTTTGATGCGCAGTTCCAGGCGAGCGGTCTCCGCCGCTGAAGTGATGGAGAAGCTCACCAGAGGCGCGATACGCAGACTGCGCTCTTTATATTGGCGGTAATCCAGTTTTTGCTCAACGATGGTACGGCTGTCTTCACCAATGAGTCTGAGCCAAACATAGCCGTCCCTGCCTGGCATCACTAATGCACCCAACGTGAACGGGGAAGTTACCATCGAAAGCGGTCCAGGGCGCTCGATACGCAGCACGGCAAATGGTGGTGTAGGAGTATTTGTAATCGTGGGTGTCAATGTCAAGGTTGGGGTTTGAGTGATGGTGAGGGTGCGTGAGGGAATGCGGGTGCGTGTCGGGGTGCGCGTAATTGTAGATGTACGGCTGGCAGTTGGTGAAGGCCCGGGCGTAACCGTATCAGTAGGGGTAGGTTCAAGAGTTGCGGTTGTGCTGGTGGTTGCTGTGGCAGTGGGTGGCGGCGGAGTGTGGGTGAACGTCTCTGTTGGCAGCGGAGTAGGGCTGGGCGATTCGGGTGTAACAGTTGGGGTGATAGGTGTAGATGAAAAAGTTGGCATGGCGGTTGAGGTCATGATGAATGCGAGCGGGTCAAACCCAGCACAGCCACTCAGTAAGGAAAAAACCGAGAAGCCCATGAGTGTGAGGAGTATCTTTGACGATAACGTCCGTCTTTGTTTACAGACCGTAAATATCGCTAAACTTCCTTTTGAGGTAACGTAAATAAGGTTGTGGCGTAATGGTTGAACCAGTCACTTTTTGAACCAGTTCCTGGGGTGGGAATTTCATGCCGTGTCTATGGATTTTTTCGCGCAACCAGCTCAGCAAGGCAGAAAACTCGCCATGTTCAATCTGGTTTTCTAGATCCGGAATGTCTTTCATGATTGCTTCCCAAAGCTGTGCGGAAATCAGATTTCCTAAAGCATATGTTGGAAAATAGCCCAGACCGCCGAAGGACCAATGGATGTCTTGAAGCACGCCCTCTCGATTGGTTTTTGGAGCAATCCCAAGATATTCCTGCATTTTGCTGTTCCAGACTTCTGGCAAATCTTGTACTTCAAGGTTGCCCTCCATAAGCGCAATTTCTAGTTCCAGCCTTAACATCACATGCAGGTTGTAAGTCGCTTCATCGGCTTCAGTTCGAATCAGAGAAGGTTGTACTTTGTTAATTGCCCGATAAAAGGTATTTAGGTCAACATTTCCAAGCTGTTGAGGAAAGATCTTCTGCAAGTGAGGGTAGAAGAAGGTCCAGAAAGCTCTGGAACGTCCAACCAGGTTTTCCCATAACCGCGATTGAGATTCATGAATTGCCATTGAGGCACCGCTTGCTAGGGGTGTGCGACGCAGGGTTGGGGATATTCCCTGATCATACAGTGCATGTCCACATTCGTGCATGGTGCCAAACAGCGCCGGTGCCAGCCAGTTAGGGTCGAGGCGGGTGGTAATACGCACATCTCCCAAACCGAAACTGGTGCTGAATGGATGAACAGAGCGATCCTGCCGCCCGCGCTGCCAGTCATAGCCAAAACGCGTGATCACTTCCACACCGAACTCCCATTGTGACTTTTCGTCAAATGGCTGGTGCAGAAAAGAGTCGTCCACTTGAGGACAAGAAGCAATGGCTTGAATCAGTGCTACCTGCTCGGGCTTCAGCGAGTTGAATATTTGTTGAACTTCAGCCGTTTTCAAATCGGGCTCAAAGTCATCCAGAAGCGGGTCATACACATGGTCATATGGGGCAAAAAACTCGGCATACTGCCGCCGCAATTCCACTATTCTTTGCAGATGTGGGCGGAAACGCTCAAAATCATCGTTGGCTTTTGCTTGTTCCCATGCAGTTTGTGCAACCGTGGTCACTTGAGCATATTCTGACACATAACTGGCGGGCAGGCGGGTTTGTTTATTGTACTGACGGCGCGTCACGCGAATCAGGCAAGCTTCGTCCGAATCGGGGGGAAGCTGGTCAGTGAAAACTTGTAAATCTTCCAACAGTTGTCCCACTTCGGGGGAAGTGAAACGCTCATGAGCGAGTTGCGCCAGCGTTGCTAGTTGTTCACCTCTTTCTTCTGCACCGCCGGAAGGCATATAAGTTTGTTGATCCCAGTTCAAAAGCTGTTGAACTGCGTTCAGGTCATAAACCTGAAAAAGAATTTCTTTCAATTGTTTCAGTTTCTGTTCCATGAGAACTTTTCAGGGCGAGAGCGGGCCCTGCCTGTGGGCAAGCAAGATTTGCCCGCTCTCTCTTATAACAGGCGGTAGAGTGAGTTGAAACTTCAAGCGACTTTCCAGCGCAGGAGTTTGCCTTCCAGCGCTGCAAGGACTTCTGTGGCAATGTCGTTAGCGGCACGGCGCTGTGCCTGGACAGTTTGACCTCCAATGTGCGGCGTAGCCACAACTTTAGGGTGGGTAACCAGCGGTGTTTGTCCAGGTGGTTCGGTGGCAAAAACATCCAGCCCGGCGCCGGCCACGTGACCGCTGTCCAAAGCAGCTAGTAGCGCAGTTTCGTCAATAACACCGCCGCGCGCTGCGCAGATAACATAAACGCCCTTCTTCATCTTTGCAAACGCCTCAGCGTTTAACATATTGCGGGTTGAATCGGTGAGTGGTGTATGAAGGGTGATGATATCTGAGCGAGCGAACAGCTCGTCAAGCGTTACCGGTTCGGCATCCTGTTTGCGAATATCTTCTGCGGATACTACCGGGTCATAAGCGATGATTTTCATATCAAAGGCAGCCGCCCGTTTGGCAACTGCCTGCCCAATGCGCCCGAATCCGATGATGCCAAGGGTGTTTTCCCATAGTTCGCCGCCTTCTAATTCTTTCTTCAACCATTTGCCTTCTTTCATGCCCGCATCTGCGCGTGGAATTTCACGCATGACTGCCAGCATTAAACCCATCGTCAATTCTGCCACGGCAATGGTTGTAGCGATGGGTGCGTTAACCACAGTGACATTGTGCTGTTTGGCAGCGTTCAGATCAATGTTGTCAACACCAACCCCTGAACGCCCAACGACTTTTAGTTTCTTGCCGGCATCGAAGACCGCAGGGGTGACTTTGGTGCGCCCGCGTACGATCAGAGCATCGTATTCGCCAACGACCTGTAGGAGTTCTTCCGCTGAGATACCTGCGCGGTCGTCAGTTTGTGCTGCAGCACGCAGAATTTCCTGTCCATTTTCTTCCAATCCATCTGTGAGCAAAATTTTCCAGTTACCCATTGGTTTTCTCCTTCGCTTACAAAAATTGGGCCAGTCCTTCTGTTTATTGTACCCCAAATAAAACCTTAAAAAGGCGGGAGACTTTTCTTAAACGATTCTTAACTTAGTCTCCCTTGTGAACTCTAATCTTTTCGGTTATAATTCAATAGTTGAATTTTAGGAAGGGCCTTCATGGAACTTTCAATGGAACATAGCCGGGATCTGATTATTCTTGAACAAATTGAACAAGACCCGGACGCCACACAGGCTTCTCTTGCCCGGCAACTTAATGTGGCGGTTGGTACCATTAACTGGCATCTCAAGCGTTTGATTGCAAAAGGATATGTCAAAGTTCGACGCGCCCAGCGCAAGAAACTACGCTATATCATTACCCCTGAAGGGATGGCTTTCCGCGCTCGCCTGACGATTGATTATATTCAAAATTCTTTTCGATTGTACCGATTAGTCCGTGAACGTGCGTTGTCGGCACTAGAGCAGATTCGGGCTGCCGGCTACAGTCAGGTTCAAGTTTCTGGCGATGGTGAGGTAGCCGAGGTTTGCCGCTTAACCTGTTTGGAGAGGGGGATTGCAGTTACTGAAAAAAGTGGTTTTCCGCGGCTAGAAGTTCACGGATTGAAAATCTTGGTATGTTTTCCGGATGGAGCGTTCTGGCCAGAGAAGCCGTTAGAATGAGTGGCGTTGTCTTGCAAGGATTTTGGGCGTTAAGTAAACCTTAGTCCTATAGCGAGGATTGTTATGAGCGAAGAAGGGTTTTGGGGAAAAAACAGGTTTTGTGTTACCGGTGGGGCGGGATTCTTGGGGTCGTTTGTGGTCGAAAAGCTGATGCAGCGCGGTGCCAGGGATATTTTTGTGCCACGCATTGAAGAGTATAACTTGGTTAACTTGACTGATATCCAGCGCATGCTGGATGACTCAAACCCGGATGTTATCATCCATCTAGCGGCGCATGTGGGCGGGATCGGAGCGAACCGCGAACATCCGGCAGAGTTCTTTTATGACAATCTGATGATGGGAGTGCAGCTTATTCATCAGGCATGGTTGCATGGCGTGAAGAAGTTTGTCGCCATTGGTACGGTATGCGCTTATCCCAAATATACCCCTGTTCCCTTTAAGGAGGATGATCTCTGGAACGGTTATCCGGAGGAAACCAACGCGCCCTACGGGCTGGCAAAGAAAATGCTTTTGGTCCAGTCGCAAGCTTACCGTCAGCAATACGGTTTTAACTCGATCTTTTTGCTGCCGGTAAACATGTATGGGCCTCGTGATAATTTTGACCTAAAGTCCTCACACGTGATTCCGGCATTGATTCGCAAGTTTATTGAGGCGCAGGAAACTGGAAGAGGCGAGGTGGAAATTTGGGGTGATGGGTCGCCGACGCGCGAATTTATCTACGTAGAGGATGCCGCAGAAGGGATTCTACTGGCTGCCGAACGTTACAACGGTGCCGAACCCGTTAACATTGGCTCGGGTTTTGAGATTTCCATTAAGGATTTAGCAGAATTGATTGCCCGCCTGACCGGTTATCAGGGGAAACTGGTCTGGGATACCAGTAAACCGAATGGGCAGCCGCGCCGCGCCCTGGATATCAGCCGCGCCGAAAAGTATTTTGGTTTTCGGGCGCAGGTACCCTTTGAGGAAGGGCTGCGTCGTACCATTGAGTGGTACCGCACCCACCGGACTGGACAGAGTAGCTGAAGTTTACAAAACGGGCTACCTCGTATGATGGAACGGCAGGATACTTCAATCACAATTATCCGACCAGAAAACAACTGGCTGGCACTCAATCTGGCTGATTTGTGGCGTTATCGTGAGTTGGTCTACTTTATGGCCTGGCGCGATATTGTTGTGCGTTACAAACAAACATTACTGGGGGCAGGTTGGGCGATTCTGCGTCCGTTCCTGACGATGGTGGTATTCAGTATTTTCTTTGGTGAACTGGCGAAGGTGCCTTCTGAAGGTGTACCATATCCAATTTTTACTTACACAGCGCTACTTCCTTGGGAGTTGTTTGCTACTGCGCTTAGTGTTGCCAGCCGCTCGCTGGTGCAAAACAGTCACATGATCACCAAAGTTTATTTTCCGCGCCTGATTTTGCCGCTGGCGGCGATCCTGGCTGGTGTTGTGGATTTCTTAATAGCCTTTGTTATCCTGATTGTCATGATGGCATATTATGGTATTGTACCGACATCAGCAGTCTGGACGTTGCCCCTTTTTCTGCTGTTGACGCTCATCACTTCGTTGGGCGTGGGGTTGTGGCTATCGGCGCTAAATGTGCTTTATCGCGATGTTGGTTACGTCACTCCCTTCTTAACCCAATTTTGGCTCTTTATTACCCCGATAGCGTATGGGGCTTCACTGGTGCCGGAACAATGGCGTTTTCTATATGCTTTAAACCCGATGGTGGGTGTGGTTAACGGTTTTCGCTGGGCACTATTGGGTATTCAAACTGCCGCGCCAGATAGCCAACTGATCATGTCGGTTGTGGTCTCACTGATATTACTGGTCAGCGGTTTGTTTTATTTTCGTCGGATGGAACGCCTGTTCGCGGACATGGTTTAGCTTGCTCAGGCGGTAAGATTGGTTATTCGATAAAAAGTGAAATAATGAGGATGATCGCGATACGAGCTGAAAAACTGGGAAAACAATACCGCATTGGCTTACCGTCAGTGCGTTACCAGACATTGCGCGAGAATCTTGGCGAGCGATTGGCTGCGCCGGTACGTCGGTTGCGTTCGAATGCCAATGAGTATGGCAAAATCTGGGCTTTGCGGGATGTTTCTTTTGAAGTGCAACAGGGGCAGGTGCTGGGTGTGATTGGGCGCAACGGCGCCGGTAAAAGCACCTTATTGAAACTTCTCTCACGGGTGACCTACCCAACAGAAGGTACCGCTCAGATTCATGGACGGGTGGGATCATTGCTGGAAGTTGGTACGGGTTTCCACCCAGAGTTGACTGGGCGTGAGAACATCTACCTGAACGGTGCTATCTTGGGCATGAAGCGCCATGAGATTGAGCGGAAGTTTGATGAGATCGTTGCCTTTGCAGAGGTTGAGAAATTCATTGATACCCCTGTCAAGCGCTATTCCAGCGGAATGTACCTACGGCTGGCGTTTGCGGTTGCAGCTCACCTCGAACCGGAGATACTGGTGGTAGATGAGGTCTTGGCGGTTGGAGATGCCGAATTTCAGCGCAAATGTCTGGGAAAAATGAGCGATGTGGCGCAGCAGGGTCGTACTGTGCTATTCGTCAGCCACAACATGTCAGCGATTTTACGTCTTACTGAAGAGACTCTGGTGATCGAAAAAGGTCGGCTGGCTTTGCGCGCTCCAACTCCGCAAGCGGTAGATTATTACCTTTCGCGCGGTTTCTCACAGGAGGGCGAACATGTTTGGGCGGAGGATGAAATTTCACCGGAGGCTGCTCCTTTCCGTCCAATTAGAATACGTATCCTTAACCCTCAGGGGCAGGTAGCTGACACTGTTCGGTCTGTTGAGCCCATAACGATTGAGATTGAGTACAATCTGGCTGCGCCAGTTGTTGGGCTACGCGTGGGTATTTATCTGCTCAGTACGCGTGGCGAATATATCTTTACTTCGTTTGACACGGACGAGCCGGAGCAATTTGAGCGTATGGCAACGCGTCCTGCCGGACATTATATAAGCCGTTGTACCATTCCGGCTGATTTCCTCAACGAAGGGCGGTATGTTGTTGCAGTCAATGCCAGTTCATTTCGCGTCAAGCGGTACTTTCAAGATGATCAGGCATTGTCTTTTAACGTGGATGCGACGGGTGCGCCCGGTATGCACTGGCCAGAGCCTAGACTGGGACCAGTGCGCCCGCGTCTGGAATGGAAAATCGAGGCGATCAAATGACTGCTGTGAGTAGAGAAGCGATTAAGAAATTGCTGGGGCAAATCCCATTTACGGCTGAGTTGTACTGGTTAGCACGGCAGCGCGGCAAACCAATTACCAGCCGCTTTTCCCTGAAACATTTACAGGCGGCTATGCCAGAGCTGGTAGCCAAAGCAACAATATTACGCCAGTCCGCAAAACCGGGTAAAAATGTGCTTTTGTTTGCTACATTGCACTACTGGATTGAACATGTGGCTTTGCTGGGGATGGCGCTGGCTGCTCAGGGGCATAAAGTCACTCTGGCATACCTGCCCTATGCTGAATGGCAAAAGCCGATTAACCTTTTTGATTTACGCCGCCAGAACGTGTATGCCCAAAGGGTGCTATCCCAGGCGGATTCACTGATGGACTCAGTTTCATTTTTCAGCCTCAAAACTCCCTACAAACCATTGCCGGAAGTTGTCAATGCTATGATTCAGCAGGTGACTGATTATGACACACAGTACACTTTGCAGCGGGAAGATGTGGATCAGAACAGTGAGATCTATCGCCTGCGGCTGGAGAGAAACACAGAGGCAGCACGTGCGGCGTGGTTCTGGCTTGGTAATCACCGCCCGGATGTGGTGATCGTTCCAAATGGGACCATTCAAGAGCTGGGGGTTGTCTATCGCATAGCGCGATTTTTGAATATTCCAACGATCACCTATGAATTTGGTGATCAACGCCAGCGTGTCTGGCTGGCTCAGAATGCCGAGATCATGCGGCAGGAGACCGATGGGCTTTGGAAAGTCCGTCAGGGGATACCGCTGAATGAAACTGAGCTGGAGCGTTTACGTTCTCTGTTTATTGCCCGTCAACGAGCTTCAATCTGGGAGAATTTTGCTCGTCGCTGGCAAGGAGTGCCTGCACAAGGTGGGGAAAAGGCGCGCACCGCTTTGGGTTTGGATGAGCGTCCAATGGTGCTTTTGGCAACAAACGTTTTGGGTGATAGCTTGACACTAGGGCGTCAAGTCTTCAGCAAGACAATGTCGGAATGGATTGCTCGAACGGTGCAGTATTTTTCTGAGGTTCCAGGCGTTCAGTTGGTTATCCGGGTTCACCCAGGCGAGGTACTAACGCATGGTCTCTCAATGGTGAATGTTGTGCGGGATGTAATGCCGAAGCTTCCAGAGCATATTCGGTTGATACGCCCGGAAGACCCAGTCAATACATATGATTTGATTGAAGTTGCAGATCTTGGATTGGTGTATACCACTACAGTTGGTCTGGAAATGGCAATGAATGGTATTCCTGTGGTGGTTACCGGGCAGACACACTACCGGGGGCGTGGTTTTACATTTGATCCAGATAGCTGGGTTTCGTATTATAAGTTGCTTGGACAGATGTTGGAGAAGCCGAAAGCATATCGCTTAAGTCCGGAAAAAGTTGAGCTTGCCTGGCAATATGCCTATCGTTTCTTCTTTGAGTTTCCTCGTCCGTTCCCGTGGCATCTGGTGCGCATGTGGGAAGATTACAATATGCGTCCGCTGGATGTCGTTTTGAGTCCAGAGGGTCTCAGTCTATATGGCGATACTTTCCGCTATTTGGTTGGCGAACCTTTGGATTGGAAGCAAATCGCCACTCAGGAGCTCCAGACGAGTGGAGTGGGTAAATGAGTCAGCCTGAAGTTAAGGAGCAGGTTCGGCGGTTTTACGATCAGGTGGGCTGGCAGATGACCGGTGACACCTATCAAAACGCGCGTTATGAAGATTTGCGCCCGGTTTCCAGAGAGTATATTCACCGCTGTCACCTGCGGCTGAAGCCGTTCTTGCAACCCGGCGGGCGTTTCCTGTTAGATGCCGGCTCAGGACCTGTACAGTATCCAGAGTACTTAACTTATTCAATGGAGTATCAGAAACGAGTTTGCCTGGATATCTCTTTTGTGGCGCTACAGGAAGCTCGGCGACGCGTTGGTGAACATGGGTTGTATGTTGTGGGAGATGTGGCGAATTTGCCTTTTTGCTCAGAAGCATTTGATGGCGTAGTGTCACTGCATACACTGCACCATCTGCCGCTGGTAGAGCAAAAGAAAGCCTATGAAGATATTTACCGCGTTCTGCAGTCAGGCAGGCGG
>Ga0068707_1000558_pt1 | contig 24668 bp, 20 predicted proteins | sample YNPNPMetaG_FD_66600 | JGI IMG/M metagenome (GOLD analysis project Ga0068707, IMG submission 66600) | Anoxygenic and chlorotrophic microbial mat microbial communities from Yellowstone National Park, USA - YNP NP MetaG | ecosystem: Environmental > Aquatic > Thermal springs > Hot (42-90C) >... | reverse complement strand
AAAGGCCGGCGTGTTGGTGACTCCCGGTTCGGGCTTCGGCCAGGCTGGCCGCGGCTACGTGCGGCTGGTGTTGACCCAGGGTCGGGTGAAAGAAGCCCTGGAAAGGCTGGAAAAGGCCGGCATCCGGGGTCAATCGTGAGCCGGGCCTGGATTTCCATAGGTTCCAACCTGGGGGACCGCCTGCGCAACTGTCAGGAAGCGGTATCGCTTCTTGCCCGCACCGGGGGCGTAAGCTTGCAGGTGCTTTCTTGCCCCTACCTTACCCAGCCCCAGGAGAAGGCCGATCAGCCCGATTTTATAAACCTGGTGGCGGGTGTAAGCTGCTCCCTTTCGCCGCAGCGGCTGCTGGAAGAGCTCATGCATATCGAAGGCCTGCTGGGAAGGAAGCGCCGGGAAAGATTCGGGCCGCGCACCATCGACCTGGACCTTTTGCTGGTGGACAACCTGGTGCTCGACACCCCTACGCTTACCCTGCCCCATCCCCGCATGCACTTGAGGCGTTTCGTGCTGGTGCCGCTGTGCGAGCTGGAGCCCGGGCTTCGCCATCCGCTTTTAGGAAAAACCGTCGAAGAACTCCTGCGGGAGCTGGGCGAGGAGGGCCAGCGGGTGGAGCTCTGTGCCGGAAACGTGGGCCTGCCACAGAAAACACGGCCTTCAATATACTGACAGGTAGTGCTCCAGCTCCCAGTCGTAGATGTGGGCGCTGTATTCCAGCCACTCCTGGTGCTTGGCCTCGAGGTAGAAGTCGAAGATGTGGTCTCCCAGCACCCCGCGCACGAAATCGCTCTTGGTCATCACCGCCACCGCCTGGCCCAGTGACTCGGGCAGCGATTCGATCTTCAACCGGCGGCGTTCGCGCTGGCTCATGGTGTAGATGTTCTTGTTGACCGGAGGCCCCGGATCCCAGCCCTTTTCAATCCCATCCAAACCTGCGGCCAGCATCACCGCCAGCGCCAGATAGGGGTTGCAAGCCGGGTCGGGCATGCGCAGCTCCACCCGCGTACCCTGCCCGCGGCGGGCGGGCACCCGGGCCAGTGGGCTACGGTTGCGTTCGGCCCAGGCGATGTGGGTGGGAGCTTCATAGCCAGGAACCAGACGCTTGTAGGAATTTACCAGGGGGCAGGTGATGGCGCAGAACTCCCGGGCGTGACGCAAAAGCCCGGCGATGTAACCCCGAGCGACGGGGCTGAGGCCGTTGGGGTCTTTAGGGTCATAGAAGGCGTTCTTCTCCCCCCTAAATAGCGACTGGTGCACGTGCATGCCGGAACCGGCTATGCCAAAAACCGGCTTGGGCATGAAGGTGGCGTGCAAGCCAAAATCCTGGGCCACCCGGCGCACTACGTAGCGGAAGGTGGCGATGCTGTCGGCGCATTCCAGGGCGGGGCGGTGACGAAAATCGATCTCGTGCTGGGCAGGAGCCACTTCGTGGTGAGCGGCCTCCACGGCAAAGCCCATGGCGTTGAGCGCTTTTACTATGGCCCGGCGGGCTTCTTCGCCGCGATCTATGGGCGCAAGGTCGAAATAACCGCCGCGGTCGTGGCTGATGGTGGAAGGTTCGCCGTTCTGCTGGCGCAAGAAAAGAAAAAATTCCGGCTCCGGGCCAGCCTGCATGACGAAGCCCAACTTTTTCGCTTTTTCGCAGACTCGGCGCAACACACCCCGCGGACAACCCTCGAAAGGACGCCCTTCCGGATGGTATATATCGCAGATGAGGCGGGCCACCCGCCCTTCGCGCTCTTCCCAGGGGAACACCAAGAAGGTAGAAAGGTCTGGCACCAAAAGCATGTCCGACTCTTCGATTCGGGCAAAGCCCTGAACCGAAGAACCGTCGAACATCACCTTGCCGTCGATGGCTTTTTCGAATTCGTTGGGTGGAACCTCGACGTTTTTGTTTATGCCCATGATGTCGGTAAACTGCAGGCGAAGGAACTGTACCTTTTCTTCCTTGAGACGCTTGAGAATCTCTTCTCGCGAATGACCTTTTGCCAAAATGATCTCCTTTTTTTGTCAAAAAATTAAAAAACCGCCAAAAACATGGCAGTAGAGTGCACTTTTATGTCACAATGTCAATAAATTTTTGCAAACATAGCATATTTTTTGGATCATCGATCCCTATACGCTCTAACTACACTGTAACTAAAAGCTTCCCCTCTGGCCAAGAATCTCCCCCCTCTGCCCATTCCTGAAGGAGGGCGAGGATCGAAAAAGCCCAATCTCTTCCCTCTCCACATTGGAGAGGGGGAATTCTCCCCTCCCCAGAATTGGGGAGGGGTAGGGGAAGGGGCCTTCAATGCCCACATCCCCCGCTTCCTTGACCATCGTTGCTTACAGTTATAAAAACTTCGAGACATTTGCCGAAAGGAACCTTGCCATGCATAAAGAAGATTTCGCCCTGGCTCTTGCCAATCCGCTTTCCAAGTTGCTGGATAAACCGCGGGAAGATTTTACCCGTCAGGACATGTTGCGGGTAATTCGGGAAAAAGGCATCGAGCGGCTGTGCTTTCATTACACCGCCATGGACGGTAAGCTAAAGGAGCTGAAACTTCCGGTGGCCAGCCTCTCTCAGGCCGAGACCGTTCTGGCCGATGGGGAACGGGTCGACGGCTCGTCGCTGTTCCGCGGCATGGTCGACACCTCGCTTTCCGATCTTTATGTGGTGCCGCTTTATCAGACCGCATTTTTGAATCCTTTCGAGGAAGGCAGCCTGGATTTCATCTGCCGTTTCCTAACCAAAGACGGCGAGCCGGCGCCCTTCGCTCCCGACACCATCCTGGAGAAAGCTGAAAAGATCTTTCGCCAGAGCACCGGGCTGGAAATTCATACCATGGGCGAGCTGGAGTTCTTTCTCATCAGCCCCAGAGAGGAGGGGGTGTTCCAGGCGCCCAAGCAGCACGGTTACCATGCCTCCGCCCCCTTTATAAAAAGCGGGCCGGTTCTCAATGAGATGATCCGCTACATCACCCAGATAAGCGGCATGGTGAAGTACGCTCACAGCGAAGTAGGCTACATCGAATCGGTGCGCAGCGATCTCGAAGAAATCGCCGGAAAATGCGCCGAACAGCTAGAAGTGGAATATCTTCCCCGGCCGGTAATGGATTCCGCCTGCGACCTGGTATTGGGTCGCTGGCTCATTCGCAACATCGCCTACCGCCATGGTTGTGTGGCCACCTTTGCTCCCAAGCTGGAGGAGGGCGTAGCCGGGAACGGCTTGCACATTCACATCGCCCTGATGAGCCAGGGCAGAAACATAATGACCGATGAAAAGGGCGAGCTTTCTACCCAGGCGCGCGGTCTGATCGGTGGTCTATGCCACTATGCGGGCGCGCTTACCGCTTTCGGCAACACCGTGTCTTCCGCTTACCTGCGTCTGGTGCCCAACCAGGAAGCTCCCACCCGCATTTGCTGGAGCGATCTGAACCGCAGCGCCATGATTCGCGTGCCCCTGGGCTGGACCAAAGTCGGCGAGCTGGCCGCGCTGGTAAATCCACCCGAGCCGCAAAAACCAGCCCCCCGACCCCGCGCCGGCCGCCAGACGGTGGAGCTGCGCAGCCCCGACGGCAGCGCCATGGTGCACCTGTTGCTGGCCGGAGTGGTTCTGGCCGCCGAATGGGGCCTGACGCATCCTGCGGCGCTGGAGCTGGCTGAAAAACTCTATGTCAGGGGCAACATTTTCAAGGAAAAGGAGCTTATGGAAAAACTCCCGCCGCTGGCCACCAGCTGTGTCGCCTCCAGCCGGGTGCTGGTGGAAAACCGCGGGCTTTTCGAACGGGGCGGGGTTTTCCCCCCCAGCGTAATCGATTACGTGTCTCGCTCCCTGGCCGCTCAGAACGACGAGAACATGAACCGCTGGCTTGCGGACCTTCCGGCCGACGATCGGCTGCACGAGACGCGCAAAATCATGCACCGCTGCCTGCACGAGCAGTAGGCGGGAGGCCGTCTTCAGGCTTCTTTGGCTTCCTCTCCCAAGGTTCTGGTGAACAGCACAATGTACTGCACGGCCGAAAAGATGGAGAAAAACAAAGACAGGTATATCAGCCACAGGCCCACCACGTGAAAATCCACCCAGGGGCGGACCTGCATGCCCCAGGATGCCAACAGCCGATGGAACTCCGTTCCCGCCACCAGCCGGTACAGGCCAGGGGTGATGATGGCTACTGGATAGGGATAGTGAATGATCAGCGCCAAAATTCCGGTAAGCTGAAAAGCGGTTTTCCACTTGCCGCCCTGACCGGCGGCGATGACCAGCCCTTCGCTGGAGGCAATGCTGCGCAGGCCGGTTATGGCTAGCTCCCTGGCCAAAATAAGCACCACCACCCAGGCGGGGATGCGGCCCAGGGGAATCAGCATTATCAGGGTCGAGGCCACAATGAGCTTGTCGGCCAATGGGTCGAGGAATTTTCCGATGACGGTAATCTGTCCGGTCTTTCGCGCCAGATAGCCATCGAAGTAATCGGTGATGGAAGCCGCGGCAAAAAGACAGGCAGCGATGAAGCAATTGAGCCGGCTTTCGTAATAGACAAAAACCAGAACCAGTGGAATTATGGCGATGCGCAGGAAACTCAAAACGTTAGGTAGGTTCAAAACCTTTGATTTAGCTGGCGAAGACACTTCGAACTCACCGAGCCGGAGGAGAAGTAAGGAACAAATTGTATAAACCCAGCACTCGTTTGACATAGCTGCGGGTTTCGGCAAAAGGCGGAACGCTCATTTTCTTAAGCACTTCTTTCAAACCAGCGTTGTAAGCGGCCAGCGCCAGCTCCAGGTCGTAGTTGACCAGCTCGAAGAGCGATTTCAGATAACGGGCGCCGGCCAGAATATTCTGGCGGGGATCGAAGGGATCGCTAACGCCCAGCTCCCGGCAGGTCTCGGGCATAAGCTGCATCAGGCCCTGGGCACCAGCGCGGGAAACGGCGCGGGGATCGTAGCTGCTTTCCACGGCCATTACCGCCCGAATGAGTTCGGCCGGCACGCCGAACATTCTTTCTGCCTCGACTATATAGGGTTCGTACTCTAACGGAAGGGTCTTTGCCGGCACCACTTGGTTTTTTTTGGCCCGCCTTGCCAAAGGCGCTGCTTTCTTTTCGCCGGACAGCTTGCGGTAGACGCGCCCTTCGTCGGGGACGTTGGTAAAGTGCACCACGCCGTCTTCGTCCACGAAAGTGTAGACGTCATCCTTTCCCGCCCAGGCTGCAGAGCAGGCCGCAAAAAGCATAAGGCCCATAAGTTTGCCTGAAAAAGACATTATAGTCTTTTTACCATTTGAACTTATGCCCTGGCAAATTTTATGCCGTCGGACATACTATGTAAGAGATGTCCACGTCGCTCATACTTTTGCTGGGGAAGCTGATTCTGGCCCAGGCGGCCGAGGGCCAAGTCATTGATCAAGAAGCGCTGCGCTTCGAAGAAGCCTGGTTCGACGCCGTGCCACCCGGGCCGGCAGAAAAGTGGCGGCTTCCCTTTCAGGTAAAAGATCGAACATCAATGCGCTCGGTGATGGTGGTCAGCAGCTTCGGGCAGCCTAGGCAGAGTTACCTCAAAGGGCACATTCACACCGGAGTGGATCTGGATACCCGACCCCGCCACCTTGCGCCGCTGAAGGTACTGGCCATGGCCCGGGGGGCGGTTTGCTCCATTCATCTGGGGGAACCGCACACCACGGTGGTAGTGCGGCACCTGCTGCCGGACGGCTCGGAACTGTTTACCTCCTACAAACACCTGGCCGAGGTCTATGTGCGTAACGGCCAGGAGGTGGATACCGATACCGAACTGGGGCGGCTATTTACCCCCAGGGAGTCGGCGCGCTTCGGCGGCGATTACCATCATCTACACCTGGAGGTGCGTCGGCTTTTCGACGACCGGGGGGTGGCTTCCTGGCTGACCATGAACCGGGAAGATCTGGAGCGCCGTTTTTTAGATCCGCTACCTTTTCTAAGAAAAATGCTCGTCGTACCTGCGGGTTTGTCTCCCCGGCGCGCTGAAAAACTGCTGGCGGCGGCGCGTAAACTTCTGGGATTGGAGAGCCGCCCGGAAGAACCGTCCGGAGAACTGAAACCCATTGATTATCTTAAGCTTTTGTTCTACGCGGCCGAGGGTCTGTCCCCCTGTAGCTGGAGGTCTTACTCGGTTTTGCCCACTCAGTTAGTAAAAAACCGGGAACTGGGAGTGCCGGTGCAGGGAATGGATCCGCTAGCCACACGATTCATTGATTTGGGCAGACTGAAGGCCGGGGATATAGTGCTGATGCTTTCAGATCGAATAAGCGACGCTGAACCACCCCTTGCGGTCATCGACCGCAAAAAGGTCTGGGTCTGGCATGGCGGTATTTTTTCTGGTGACGGCAAGTGGATTCACGCGGATTTTTCAAGCGGAAAAGTAGTTGAAGAAGATCTGGTGGATTTTATAAACGAACACGCTTATCCGGGGATTTTCGTGCTGCGCATGTCCAGTGGGCCGGCGCCTTCGAAATGCCTGACCGGCCAGCGCTTACGTCGTAAAAACTAGAGCTTGGGGGATGCGGGAGTAGAGGTTTTTTCATCGGCCAGTTGAACACTATCGGCGTCAATGATCTTTTGCAGCGCGTCGGCGGCCCAGCGGCGGGCTTCGGAGGTTATCACCGACCGCAGCTCAGGTAGCAGCACATCGTTCAGCAGCACCTGAGGTGCCGGCACAGTAGCGGCGGGGCTTGCGGCCGCGGCGCTTTGTCCGGCGAAAGAGGCAAATCCCAAAAGCAGCACAGCCAGCCCGACTGCGAGGATGGTTTTTTTCATGATTATCTCCTTTCTGGTTATATGACCGGCCGCCGCCCCCGGGGGGTTGCCTCTCCGGAAAATAATCTTGAGTCATTTAGAAGCTGGCATCGTGTATTATGGAGTGCTGGAGGAGGAGGTCATGAAACGTGGAGCGGTAATGTGGTTTTTGCTGATTGCCACGCCGGTTTTTGCCCAGGTGGGCACGAACAGCGTGGGCATGAACATTCACATCGGTCCGCAGGGGTTTATCGACGCCTGCAAAGATCTGGGCGTGGCCTGGGTGCGGGTGGACGGAAACTGGGACGCCCTGGAGCCGGCCAAGGACAACTACCAGTGGGGTTGGATGGATGAGACGGTGGATCGAGCTCGGGCAGCAGGATTGAAGGTATTCATGACGCTGGCCTACACCCCTTCCTGGGTGGCTCGCCACGGTGACAGCGACGGCAGAGCGGGAAACGACTGTCCCAACGACCCCTCCGACTGGACCGATTTCGTGGCCGATGCGGTAAGTCACTTCCGCGCCCGAGGAGTGACCCATTTCGGCATGTGGAACGAGCCCAACTTAAAGTCCTTTTTCGAAGGCACAGCCGATGAGTACGTGCAGATAATCGCCGTGCCGGGAGCTCAGGCGGTGCGTTCGGTCTGCGCCGACTGCAAAGTGCTCGGGCCCGAGCTGGCCAACGTGGGCGAATGCGACGACTATCTGGAAAGAGTGCTGCAGCTTTCCGGCACCAGCACCTTCGATATCATCTCCCATCACATCTACCAGGATTTCGAGGAGACCGGCTGGCAGATATGGGAGGGAGACAGTTTCATAAACGCCCTCGATCAGCAACGTTTTCCCTTCACCCGACGCAGCCTGCGCCAGATCCTGGACGGCGCCGGCTGGCAGGCAGAGGTGTGGATCACCGAGACCGGTTATCGGGCAACGCCCATAGGCGACTCTACCGAAGAAAACCTTCAGGCGGTTTACGTAAGGCGGGTGCTGGAAGAGCAGCTGAAGCGCGCCTGGTACACCAACAGCTTTTTCTACGAAATCTGCGACTGCGGAGTGGACCAGCCCCAGTGCGACATAGACGGCTTCGGCCTTATGCGCCCCATCGCCGGCCAGTTCGACAGCCGGGTCTTTCCGGGCGATTTTCGGCTAAAGCCAGCCTTCTTGGAGCTTCGCCGCTTCATCGCCGAACACCCGGAAATAACCGGAAACCAGCCTCCCTCGCAGTGCGCCGACGCCAAGGACAACGACGGCGACGGATTGACCGACATGCGTGACCGAGGCTGTAGCGGCTACGATGACGACAACGAAGCAGACGATCCGCCCAAAAAAAGGATCGAGGCCTTCTGTGGCAGGAACCTTGTGCTCGACGGCGATCTTTCGGACTTCGGCTCCGCAGGCTGGCTAGAGCTCGACGCAAGCTACTGGAAGGGGACGGAGCCTCTGGGAGCGGGCGATTTGTCGGTAAAGCTTGCAGTGCGCTGGACGGCTTCGGGCTTGTGGGTGGGGGCGGAGGTCACCGACGATGTCCACGACAATCAGCACCAGCCGGCCGAGCTTTGGCAAGGAGACAGCTTGCAGCTTGCCTTCGATACGGGAAGAAATGGCGGCCTGGGTTACGATCAGACGGACGATCACGAAATCAATTTTGCTCTGGTCGGCGAAGAGCCGCGCTTTTTCCGCTATCACGGCCCCGCTGGCGCCAGCGACGATTTTCGGCTGGCGGTGGTGCGCTTAGGCACCTTGACTCGTTACGAAATCCTGCTGCCTCCTTTCACTCTTCCCGGCCTGTCTTTGACCGCCGGCGCAGTAAGCGGCTTTTCTTTTCTGGTGAACGACGCCGACGGTAGCGGACGAGTAGGCTGGATAGAATGGACCGAAGGCATCGGCACGGAAAAGGCCCCGGCTTACTTCGGTGAAATACTTCTTGATCAAACCTGTAGCGGCCCGGTCGCCGACGGAAGCGACGCAGAGGATGCCCCAACCGATGCCGCCGATGCATCCGTCGACGGGGCCGAAGACGAGGCGCCTGGTGCCGAAGAAGTAGAAAAAGATGCTGGCGTAAATAGTTCAGACGACAACACCGAAGCCGGCGAGCAACTAAATCCCCAGCTGGGTGGAAACTGCGCTTGCAGCGGTGCCCGGCCGGGAGATGTAGCTCTTTGGGTTTTGCTGGGGTTGTTGATGGTGACTTTTAGACGCCGGCGCATTTTCTAATTGACTCTGTAATCAAAATATTGCATTCAAATAGTTTAGCAGGCGCTTTTTCGACCCACCTGCACGGAGGTGTGTATGAATAATCCTTTGTTTTCAATGCAATCGGGAGAGCTTCCCTTTCGCGAGCTTTACTGGAACATACCTTTCGGCAAGTATCTTATTTATCCAATCTTTCTAATAGCCTTTGGTATTTTCATTTATGGTGTTTATAAGCGTATAAAAATTTGGTCTTTGGCAAAACGTCTGAACAAACCAGACGCTAGCATGGACCGCGGCTTTTGGGCCCTGTGGGATGCTTTCTCCCAAAGGCTGGTGCTGCGCGAGCTGGGCCCCGGGCTGGCCCATGCGGCGCTGTTTTTCGGCTTTATCGTACTTTTTATCGGTACGCTCATTGTGATGATCGATGCCGATCTGGGCATAGCCATCATCAGCAAGCCCACGGCCTTTTATTATTTCTTTACCGTCACCTTGAACATTTTTGGCCTGGCGGCCTTGGCGGGAATCCTTTACGCTTTGGTGCGCCGCTATATTTATCGTTCGCCTTATCTCGAGAACCTGAAGGACGACGGCCTGACGCTGGCGCTGATTTTTTTCATTCTCTTTACCGGACACTTTCTCCAAGCGCTTAGGCTCGCGGCCATAAAGCCACCCTGGGCGGCTTATTCTTTCGCAAGTTATCTTTTGGCGCTTCCTGTGTGGGATGTCCAGGAAAGCACGCTTCGAACCGTGCACGCCATCACTTGGTGGACGCATTTTCTTCTGGTGATGGTTTTTATAGCCAGCCTGCCTTATATAAAGCTCTGGCACATTTTCACCGGGGTGGTGAATCTTTTCTTTCGCTCTCGTAAGCCCCGCGGTCGCATCGAAAAACTCGACCTGGAGAACGAACAGGCGGAAAGCTTCGGCCTGGCCAAGATCGAGGACTTTGCCTTCAAGCAGCTTATGGAGACCGACGCCTGCATCCGCTGCGGCCGCTGCCAACAAAACTGCCCGGCCAAACTGACCGAAAAGCCGCTCAATCCCAAAAAGATCATCCTCGGTGTAAAGGAGCACATGGAGGAAGTTTACCGCCTCAAAAACCGCAAACAAGATTCCCAGAAAAAAGAAGGCGCGGAGGAAGCTTCCGACGGCCGGCGGAATCTGGTGGGCGAGGTCATCAGCCACGAAGCCCTGTGGGCCTGCACCACCTGCATGGCCTGCGAACGCAACTGCCCCATGGGCATCGAGCATCTCAATCACATCATTGGCATGCGCCAGTATCTGACCTTGATGGAAAGCAGCTTTCCCAAGGAAGTCACCGCGGTATTCAAAGGAATGGAAAACAACTCCAACCCCTGGGCGGTGGCCTCCAACAAGCGTTTCGACTGGGCGGAGGGGCTGGAGCTAAAGACCCTGGCCGAAGATCCCGAGCACGAGATTCTTTTCTTCGTAGGCTGCGCCGGCTCTACGGACCTCAGGGCCATAAAGGTCACCAAGGCCTTGGTAAAGATCTTCCGCGCGGCCGGAGTGAAGTTCGGCCTGCTGGGCATCGAAGAAGGCTGCTGTGGCGAGACCGCCCGCCGCATCGGCAACGAGTACTTGGCCCAGAGTTTGATTACGGCCAACATCGAAACCTTCAACAATTACAAAGTAAAGAAAATCGTCACTGCCTGCCCCCACTGCTTCAACACCCTGAAGAACGAGTACCCGGATTTCGGTGGCAATTTCGAGGTGGTTCATCACACCCAGTTTGTCGAGCAGCTAATCGCTCAGGGCCGGCTGAAGCTCGAGGGAGAGCCGCTCGGGCAGGTGGTGTATCACGATTCTTGTTACCTTGGCCGCTACAACGATGTCTTTTTACCGCCGCGCAACGTGCTGAAAAAACTTCCCGGCCTTCAGCTTCGCGAGGCCGAGCGCCGGCTCCGTAAGGGCTTTTGCTGCGGCGCCGGTGGCGGGCGCATGTGGATGGAGGAAAAGATCGGAAAGCGTATCAACACCGAGCGGACCGAGCAACTTCTGCGGACCGGCGCCCGCACCCTGGCGGTGGCCTGCCCCTACTGCCTTACCATGATTTCCGACGGCATCAAGGAAAAGGACCTTACCGAAAGCCACCAGGTGCTCGACGTCGCCGAAATTGTCGCCTCGCGGCTAAAGGGCTGAAGCGCCGCCACGGGTCGGATAGCGCCTCCGCTCACCTGCCAATAATTATAAAAAGGCATTGCCGAATGCGTTGGATTTTCATCCAAGATGCGGCACCAAAGTTCCTTGGCCGAGGCCGGTAGGTTCGGGTAGGGGAGTTAGGCATCGCCCTGTAACTGCTTACGGAGATCGCGGCAGTCGCATACCCGGATTTTGAGATCTTGCGCAAAGAATTCGTACGGCTCGCGCAGCGCCGGACAGACTAGAAAATTTCGCCTCGCCGGGTATTGATTCCTAAAAACCCTGAGTGATTTCGGCTCGAACCGTTCCGGTGAAATCTTGCACTCAATGATGTCAACCTCATCGCCTCGCGAGAAGACGAAATCCACCTTTCTTCCTGCCTTGTCCCGCCAGTAGCCCAGGCGTTCTTCCAACACCGTGCTACGCAAAACGTCCAGCCACGACGGAATTGATCAAATCGGTAACGCGCCATCACCAACCCGGCACAGGATTCGAAGAAAAAGGCACAGGGTTTTGAAAACTTGGAACGAAGTACGAAAAAGATGGAACGGGGTCTCACCAACTCGGAACGAAGTACGAAGAAGATGGAACAGGGTTTCGCAAACTCGGAACGGGGTACGAAGAAAAAGACACGGGATATCGCCAACTAGAAACGGCTTGCGAAGAAGAAGAAACGGGATGGCAACAACTAGGAACGGAATTCCAAGAACAAGACACAGGTTTTCGCAAACCTGGCACGCGGTCCGAACAACAAGTCACGCGCTTTTATAAACCCGGCACGAGTTGAGACAAACAAGGCACGCGCTTTGGCAAACTGCTCACCGGCTTTTCCCGACGGTTTTTGGCGGAGCACAAACTGTTTTTGAGTCAGCACCAACTACTTTTCTTGCTTCCACAACTTTTCCCCGCCCGGCAACAACTTGTATCGAGGTAGCAACAACTTCTTTCGCCGCAGCCACAACTTGTTTTGGCTCGGCCACAACTTGTTTCGGCGCAGCCACAACCGTTTTTATGCGCGGGGACAGACCCGTCCTATCGCCGCATCTCCAAGTTTATACTTCACCGAGGGCGCCGAATATTGGACAGCCCGGTGCTGACTGCGCTAGATTTTCATCCGAGGTGCAGCCGTGGCGGAAGTTTACGATTTTCTGGTGATCGGCGGCGGGCTGGCTGGGCTTACCTTCGCCCTGCACGCCGCCCGTCGGGGCCGGGTGTTGGTGCTTACCAAGACCGACCGGGGTGAGTCGGCCTCGGAACTTGCCCAGGGTGGCATAGCGGCGGTGGTGGACGAAGAAGATTCCTTCCAGGCCCACATCGAGGACACGCTACGCGCCGGAGCCGGTCTGTGTAACGAACAGGTGGTAAGAAAGTGCATCGAAATGGGCCCCCAGGCCATTCAAAAACTCATCGACCTGGGCGTTCCCTTTACCCGTCGGGACAACGGTGGATTGCTGGACTTCGACTTGGGCCGCGAGGGCGGACACTCGCGCCGGCGGGTGCTCCATGCCGGGGACTTTACCGGTCAGGAAATAATGCGAGCGCTCGTTCAGGCGGCGGCACGAGAGCCCAACATCACCATGGTGGCCAACAAGTTGGCGGTCAATCTCATCGTCGAGCGCCGGCAGGACAAGCCACCGCAGCGGATTGTTCGCGGGGTTTATGCCTTGGATCGTTCCAGCGGCCGGGTGGAGATCCTGGCCGGGCGCTGTACGGTGCTGGCTACCGGCGGGGCGGGAAAAGTCTACCTTTATACTTCCAATCCCGACGTGGCCAGCGGCGACGGCATGGCCATGGCCGCCCGGGCGGGCGCGGAAATGGCCAATCTGGAGTTCGTGCAGTTTCATCCCACCTGTCTGTATCATCCTCAGGCCAGGAATTTTTTGCTCTCCGAGGCCCTGCGCGGCGAAGGCGGAAAGCTGCGGCTGAAGGACGGCACCGAGTTTATGAAGAAGTACCACTCCATGGGAGATCTGGCCACGCGCGACATCGTAGCCCGGGCCATAGATTTCGAGCTAAAGCGCACCGGCGACGACTACGTTTTGCTGGATATGACCGGCGTGGACGGCGAGCATCTGAAAAAAAGGTTTCCCAACATCTACCGGCGTTGTCTCGATCTGGGTCTAGATATGACCCGTCAACCACTTCCGGTGGTGCCGGCGGCACATTATTTCTGTGGCGGCGTGAGGACCGATCTTTGCGGGCGCACTAGCCTACCCGGCCTCTATGCCATAGGCGAGACGGCCTGCACCGGCTTTCATGGCGCCAACCGACTGGCCTCCAATTCGCTTCTGGAGGGAGTGGTTTTCGGTCAACTGGCGGCGGAGGATGCCGCGCAATGGATTCAGCGCGTTCCCGAGCCGCGCTCACCCATCCCCGAATGGGACGTGGGTTCGGCCACCGACCCGGACGAGTCGGTGGTGGTCAGTCACAACTGGGAGGAAATCCGCCGCCTGATGTGGAACTACGTGGGCATCGTGCGCAGCAACAAGCGTCTGGAACGCGCTTGGCGCCGCATCGCCATGATTCAAGAAGAAATCCGAGAGTATTACTGGAATTTCTTGCTCACCGCCGATCTGGTGGAACTTAGAAACATCGCCACCGTGGCTGCCCTGGTAATTTTCTGCGCCCGCCAGCGCAAGGAAAGCCGCGGCCTGCATTACAACATCGATTATCCGCAGCTACGGGAGCGCAGCGCGGACACGGTGGTCAAAATGCATCCCGACGGCCGCATCGAACCGGCCGACTCGCCGCTTCCCTACGACTGGGACGAAGGCTGAAGCGAAAACTCCTTCAATTGCAGGTGGGCTTGCGGGATCTCGCGCTCGCCGTCGATCAGCACGGTGGAGATTTCGATGATACCCACGTCGGGCGCAAAGCTCATGTAATTGCGCATGGCGCGCTTCTGGTCCAGGCGCACCTCCATGCGCACCACCACGCAGTCGGAAAATTCTCCCGCCGGTACCCGCACCCGGCTGTTTTCGGCCACGATTTCGTAGTGCTCGACGGTGCGCACGTCGGCCACGCTCATCCAGCGGTTGCCACGCTTTAGGGGAAGCTTCAGCAGGTAGCGCCTGGCTCCGTCTCGAATGCCCTCGCCATCGATGACGTAGCGGCTGGGAGTGGGCCGATCGTCCAGGAAGGCCGAGCCCTCCTGGGCGACTATTTTCACCACCAGCTCGGGCTGAGGCTGCCCCTGGAAGGAGGTTTGATACACCCAGCGGTTACCCACCTGCAGGGGCAGGTAGCGGCCGAGTTCGGCCCGGGCCCGGACCGGATCGGCCGCCGTCGGTTCCATGCGGTGAGCGCAGCCGCACAAACAAAAGAGTGTCACTAATGAGGCTAGTCTATTCATGTGAAGCCTTTCCCCCGCGCCGTTCATCTTGACTTTCGGCGCGCAGCACTTTCTGGAGATTTTCTTCGGCCAGCCGGCGCAGCTGTTCGGAAGTGTGGCCGGCGGCTACGGTAAATAGATAGCCGCGGGCTACCGGCCCGCCGATTTCACCCAGGGCAGAAAGCAGTTGAATCTGGTAAGGCAGGCTTTTTCCGGTGGCGGAGCGGATCAGATCCACGGCCGCCGATTGCGCTCGCCAGGCCACCAGCACTCCAACCGCCTCCAGTGCCACTTCGGAGCTGGGATCTTTGAGCAGCCGCACCACCCGGGGTAGCAGGCCGTCGAGCCGGCGGGAGCGCAGCGCCTTGAGGGCCTGCAGGCGCAGATTTTCGTCTTCGGCTTCGAGCAGGCGAGCCAGCTCCGGCTCGGAGAGCTTTTGCGCCTTTAGCTGGATTTCAACCAGCTCCAAGGCGTTTTTCATGGCCTGCGCAAACAGCTCCCGGAAGGCCTTTTCTTCGCTTTGTTGTGCTTTTTCTTCCTGGGCGGATGCGACTGCGCCGAGCTGAACCTTTTCGCCGTCGGCCTGCTTCTTCCACAGGACCAGCTCCAACTCCAGGCGGCGTCCCGACAAAGATTCTTCGTTCTGGGCCTGCGGCTGATAGAAGGATTCTAGTCGGACCTCTGCCCGCCAGGCTTGGTCCTGCCTTTCGTCGCAGAACCGGAAAAGGTTGCCCGCCCTGGCCGCCCGGCGCAGAGCGCCTTCGGCGATTGCCCTGGCTTGGTCTTCGGCCACCGGAGGGCGCACCCGATTTTCCAACGACCACAGAACCACCGGCTGGCGCCCGGATTCATTTGCGCAACCCAAGAACAGAATCGTTGGCAACAACCAAACAACACCGGCAGGCTTCATGCGCCTTCTCCAGCCTTCTTGTGCCCCTGGGGCGGCTGGGCCGCCAGCCAAGCCAGGAGCTTATCGCGCGCGACTTCCGTGAGTGAATTCGCCCCGAACTCGGCGGCAACCTCCCGCGCTACTTCCGGAGCCAGGGCGGCGCAGTTTTCGTCATGACCCAGTGCGGCCATGGAGGTAACTCCCAGATGGCGCAGGCCGCAGGGCACGATGGTATCGAAGAGCGAAAGATCGTTGTTTACGTTCAGGGCAAAGCCGTGCCGCGACACCCCGCGGCTGATCTGAAAACCGAAGGCGGCGATTTTACGCTTTTCCACCCACAGTCCCGGATGGAGATCCGACCAGCTCGCGGCTATGCCCCTTCGGGCCAGCACCCGACGCAAGGCTTCGGCGTTGCCTTTCACCCAGTTTGGGACGCTGACCTTCAATCGGAAAAGAGAAGCTATGGGATAGCCCACCAGCTGTCCGGGAGCGTGGGCGGTGACGTCGCCGCCTCGTTGTATCTGCACCAGTTCGATTCCTCGATCGTGATATTCACTTTCGGTCAGGCGGAGGTTTTCCCGCCTGGCCTGACGGCCGAGGGTCACCGTGGGGGGATGCTCCACAAGAAGCAGCAGCGGCTCGGCGCCCTCCTCCAGCACCCGCCGGGCGCACTCCTGTTGGAGCGCAAGTGCCAGGCCGTATTCCACGCAACCTAAATAGGCCCAGCTCCAGCCCAAACTACACCCCCAGAAATAGCCGCTTGGCGAAGTTTGGCGAAAGCTCACAGTCGATTATCTTGCGAGCGGATTTTTCAACGTCGTATTCCACCCGATGGTATTCCATGATGCGCGTCTCGGTGTCGAACACGGTCAGACAGGCGCGAGAATCGTAGTCGCGCGGCTGGCCCACGCTGCCAGCGGTGATTACATACTTACGGTGTTTGCGCAGCCCGAAGCGACGGGCGATCACTTCGTTTACTTCTCCCGGGGCCAGGGCGAAAGATTTGGTAAGATGAGAATGACCGATGAAGCTCACCGCGGCCAGCTTGTCCAGTTCACCGACCAGTTCGGCGGCCTGTTCCATGGTAAAGATGTATTCGAAGGTGTCGGCATGCAGGGGGTTTCCGTGACTGAACGACAGATCCTCCATCCGGCCGGTGTAGGGTAGGCCGGAAAGCCAGTCCAAATTTTCAGTGGAGAGCTGGTCGCGGGTCCAGTCGAGGGCATGGCGGGCAGCGTCGTAGTAGTAGGCGTAGTCCATGCGTCCGGAGACGGCGGCGTCGTGGTTGCCCAGGAATACCTGCGAAGCCACCTGGCGCACCAGCCGGCAACACTCGTTGGGGCTGGCGCCGTAGCCCACCACGTCGCCCAGGCAGATGTATTGATCTATGTCCAGTTTCTCGTAGGCACGCAGCGCCGCTTCCAGCGCTTCCAAATTTGAGTGCACGTCCGAAAAAATGCCCAGGCGCATTCCGCCCGCCTCCCAATGATGCGGGAGCTAACTTACACAAGCATTTCGTTTTCTGCAAGGAATACTCTAAAATACCAGCAGATTTTTCAGGGAGGTGAAGATGAGCCCAAAGAAAAACAAACAGGTGGTGATGCTCAACGGCAGTCCCCGTCCCCGGGGCAACACGCAGGTGCTGGTGGGCTGGATGGAGGAAGAATTCTCTCGCCGTGGCTGGAAAGTTTTGCGCTACGATCTTTACCAGATGAAATTCCGCGGCTGCGCTCACTGCGACCATTGTAAGAGCGTAAAAAACCGCCCCGGCTGTCGGCTGGCGGACGATCTGATCCCCGTGCTGGAAAAGGTTGCGGCGTCGCCGGTGCTGGTGGTGGCCAGCCCGGTCTACTGCTGGAAATTCAGCGGTTGCCTTAGCGCCGCGCTGGACCGTTTCTACAGTTTGTTCAAAGAAGGTGGCAGCCTGATCCGGGCCAAACGCGTCGCCGGGGTATTTACCGCCGGCGGCGACGCTTTCGACGGCATGGACCTGTGCGTGGAAAGCCTGCGGCGCATCTGCGAATACGGCAGCGCCGAATATCTGGGAACCCTCGGAGCGACACTTTGCGACACGCCCCGCCAACTCCAGGCCGATAAAAAACTGCGCCGCCAGGCGGCAGAGTTGGTTGGCGAACTTTGCGGCGCTTGATCTTCCGAGGCGCTCGGGTATATTGGCGCCCTGGAGGTTTACGATGAAAGCGCGCACTTTCCTGGTAGTTTCGTTGTTGCTGGCTGGCCTGGCCTTTGCCGCCGGGGAAAAGTGGGTCAACGTACCGGCGGCCACGTTGAAAGGAGAGCCGGCCATGGAAGGGATTTCCGGCGATGCCGTGTTTATCTGGTCCAGCCCCAAAGGCCTGCACCTGCGCTGGCGGGCGGGCCAGACCCCACGGCTGTTTACCGGAAAGATCGACACCGACGGCAAGGTACAGGAGGTGGTGCGGTTAGACCCACAAGGTGGCGGCTGGGCGCGCACCCACGGAGACCAAAGGGTGCTCTTTTCTGCTACGGTGCGGGTGGGCGACCTCGACGGCATAGATGTAGTCACTTCCAGCGGCCGCGCCGATCTGGTTCTGGACATGGACGATCAGGCCCCACCGGTGGAAAACATCTTTCTGGGCAAAGAGGGCGCGCATCCTTCCGCCCTGCCGTTGCGCCTACGGCTAAAATAGGCCGCGCTATTCTTCCTTCATTTCGCTTCGGCCCAAGCCGTATTTTTCCATTAGCTTGTAAAGGTGCTTGCGATCGATTCCGGCCTGGCGGGCTGCCCCGGCAATGCCACCCTGAGCGGTGGCGAGGAGCCTTCTGAGGTACTCGCGCTCAAAGGCTTCGATGAGCCGGTCTTTGGCTTCCTTGAAGGGCAGGTGATACTCGGGCCGCAGGCCGCCGCTGGTCTGAGCCGCCGCCGCTTGCTGTTCGGGAGGAAGCGGGTCGAAGGCGCCCAGGGCCAGCGAACGCTCCACGGCGTTTCGTAGTTCACGCACGTTTCCCGGCCAGTTGTGCTCCAGCCAGCGTTGTTGCAGTTCTGGCGCAAGAGCGGAAAATGCTTGCCGGCCGGCGGCGAAGTGGTTGAACAGTGCGGGTATGTCCTCGCGCCTTTCGCGCAGGGGGGGAATTTTCACGCAAACCACCGAGAGCCGAAAATAGAGATCCTCCCGAAACTGACCCTGCTGCACCATGGACCAAAGGTCGCGCTTGCTGGCGGCGATTACCCGGGCGTCGAAGTCTATTTTCTGGTTGGCCCCCAGGCGGGAAAATTCGCGTTCTTCCAGGACGCGCAGCAATTTGGGCTGGAGCTCCAGAGGCAGGTCGTCCAGTTCGTCGATAAACAGCGTGCCCCCCCGGCAGATCTCCAGCGCCCCTTTGCGGGTGACGTTGGCCCCGGTGAAGGCGCCGCGCACGTGGCCGAAAAGCTCGCTTTCGATCAGGGTGGGGGCTACCGCCCCGCAGTCCATGACCACCAGTGGGCCCTTGCGCCGCTGGGAGTTTTCATGAACCGCTCGCACCGCCTCGCCCTTTCCGGTGCCGGTCTCGCCCAGTATCAATATGGTGCTTTCGGTCGGAGCGACTTTTTCCAGCAAGGCGAACAGCTGGCGCACCGCCAGCGAGCGGCCGATGAGCCGGCCGAAATGGTCTCGCTCCGAGGGAGGAAGCTCTACCGGCTGGTGGGCGCTCTGAAAACGCAACACCACCTCGCCGGCTTTAATGAGCATGCCCGGGCGCAAAAAGGCTTCTTTTATCTCGGCGCCGTCCAAAAAGGTGCCGTTGGTGCTTCCCAAGTCGCGCAGGCGAAAGCGGCCGGCCTGGGCCTCGATCTCGAAATGGCGCCGGCTTACGGTGACGTCATCTATGAGAATGTCGCAATCGGGGCTTTTGCCCACGACGGTTTTCTGCGGGCGCAGCTCATGCGTCGTGCCCGGAGAAGGCCCCTCGACCTGAATCAGCACACAGCGCTGCATGCTCAGGCTGGCCGATTCGGCCGATAGGGTCTTGGTGGCTGTAGTAGGATTTACCGGTTCCATACCCGGCCATTTTATTTTACGCCCGAACGCCTGGCAATTTTTCGTAATCAATTATAAAAAACGCTTATATCCCCGCGTCTTGTCATTTTTCTAGCGGTGGTCGTTTCTTGACTTGCCGCGGGGGTCCTACTATAAGAGCGATGTTTTTTTTACAAGGAGATAATCATGGCGCATCGATTCTATGTCCTGGCTAAAGTGGAGCAGGCTCTGGAACAGCCGGCGTTGGCCCAGCTGGTGAGGCAGCTGGAGGATCTCGAAGAGGTGATATTCGCCGAACCAGTGGTGGGGCAGTACGATCTGCTTATCACCCTGGAAACGGCCAGACCGCTGGAGACAGTTCTGGAAAAACTCGCAGCCATAAAGCCCCTTTGTGGCCTGGTGGGATTGAAGGCCGATCTGGTGCCGCCGCGCGATCGCCTGCGGCGCAACCTGGAAAAGATTCCGCTGGCCCATAAATAGAGGAGATAACAGATGAACCAATGCGCGTGTGCCTCCCGGGCGCAGGCCGCCGGGGAAGACCTCAAAAAGGTTGACGAAATCATCGCCCGGCACGGTTCGGGGTCGGGCGCGCTCATTCCGGTGTTGCAGAAGGTGCAGGACGCGCTGGGCTGGTTGCCCAAAGAGGCGCTGGATCGTATCGCTGCCGGACTGCATGTTCCGGCCAGCAATGTTTACGGCGTGGCCACTTTCTACGCCCAGTTCCGCCTAAAGCCGGTGGGTAAGTACATTATTAAGGTGTGCCACGGTACGGCCTGTCACGTGGCCGGGGCCCAGAAGATAACCGAAGCCTTTGAACGCGAGCTGGGTGTAAAAGACGGCGAGACCACTGCGGACCGCATGTTCACCCTGGAATCGGTGGCCTGCCTGGGTTGCTGCTCACTGGCGCCGGTGGCCATGGTGCAGAAAGAGGCGCACGGGCGGCTGAGCGCCGACCGGGTGACCAAAGTGGTCGCCGAATACCGCAAGGCCGAAGGCCAGGCCAAGTAGAGGGAAAATATGAACATTTCGGCTGAGAAAACAAAAATTTCGGTAGGGCTGGGAGCCTGCGGCATAGCCGCTGGCGCCCAGAAGACGCTGTCGGCATTGGAAGAAGCCGTGGCCGCCCGGGCACTCGATGTAGAGCTGGGAATCACCGGCTGCATGGGCATGTGCTATCGCGAACCGCTGGTGGAAATTCGTCGTCCCGGTCGGCCTCCGGTGGTCTATATGGAAATCCATCCCGATCGGGTGTCCAGGCTACTGGACGAGGCAGTGGTAAAGGGAGAGGTTATTCCCGAGTGGCTGGCTACCGGAGAAGGTCAGGCCGGCCAGGAGGACGCCTTCCTTTCCCGCCAAGTGCGCATAGTGTTGCGAAACTGCGGGCGCATCAATCCCGAGAGCATCGACGATTATCTGGCCGCCGGTGGGTACAAGGCCATCGAGAAGGTGCTTACCTCAATGACCCCCGCCCAGGTGATCGAAGAAATAAAAGCTTCCGGCCTGCGCGGCCGCGGAGGCGCCGGATTTCCCACCGGCATGAAATGGGAATTTTGCGCCAAAGCTCCCGGCACGGAAAAGTACATCATCTGCAACGCCGACGAAGGTGACCCCGGTGCCTTCATGGATCGTTCGGTGCTGGAAAGCGATCCCCACTCAGTGCTCGAAGGCATGATCGTCGCTGGCTACGCCATCGGCAGCCATCACGGTTACATCTACTGCCGGGCGGAATATCCGGTAGCCATACACCGGCTGAACATCGCCATCGCCCAGGCAGAGAAACGTGGCTTTTTGGGCGAGCGGGTCCTAGGTCGCGACTTTTCCTTCCATATCACCATCAAAGAAGGTGCCGGCGCTTTCGTCTGCGGCGAAGAAACGGCTCTGATGGCCAGCATCGAAGGAAAGCGCGGCATGCCTAGGTTGCGTCCGCCTTTCCCGGCCATCTCCGGCCTGTGGAAGAAGCCAACTAACATCAACAACGTCGAGACCTTCGCCAACGTACCCTGGATAATCATAAACGGCGCCGCGGCCTACGCTGCCCTGGGCACGGAAAAAAGCAAAGGCACCAAGGTATTTGCCCTGGCCGGAAAAGTACGCCGCGGCGGGCTAGTGGAAGTGCCCATGGGTATGACCCTGCGCCAAGTGGTGGAAGAAGTCGGCGGGGGCATAGCCGGTGGGCGTAAACTTAAAGGTATCCAGATGGGAGGGCCTTCCGGTGGCTGCATTCCTGAAAGCTTGGCCGACACTCCCATCGATTACGAATCCATAACCCGCACCGGCGCCATCATGGGTTCGGGCGGCATGGTAGTCATCGACGACTCGACCTGCATGGTGGACGTGGCCCGCTTCTTTTTGGACTTTACCCAGAAGGAAAGCTGCGGCAAATGTACCTTCTGCCGGGTAGGCACCCGTCGCATGCTGGAGATTCTGGAGCGCATTACCGAGGGCAAGGGTCGCGAGGGCGACATTGAAACGCTGGAAGAACTAGCCCAGAACATAAAGCGCGGCTCGCTCTGCGGCCTGGGACAGACTGCTCCCAACCCGGTGCTTACCACCATTCGCTATTTCCGCGACGAATACGAGGCCCACATCAAGGAAAAACGCTGTCCGGCCAAGGCCTGCCGCAAGTTGATTACCTATCGGGTCATCCCGGAAAAATGCCCCGGCTGCCAGGTGTGCGCCAAAGTCTGTCCGGTCAAAGCCATCCGCGGCGAAAAACGCCAGGTACACTTTATCGATCCGGAAATCTGCACCCGGTGCGGCCTGTGCATAGAAAAATGCAAACTAAAGGCCATCGAGGTGGTCTAGGAGGATAACATGCCGAACGAAATCAAATTCTTCCTCGATGGGCAGGAAGTTACCGCCAAAGAAGGCGAGACGGTGCTCCAAGTGGCTCAGCGCCTGGGAAAACGCATCCCTACCCTTTGTCACGATCCTCGGCTTGAGCCGTTTACCTCCTGTTTTGTTTGCCTAGTGGAACAGGAAGGGCGGCCCAATTTCGTGCCCTCTTGCGCCACCCGGCCGGCTCCGGGGATGAAATTCAACACTGATACCCCGGCGGTGCGCCAGGCCCGTAAGATGGCCCTGGAGCTTCTCATGTCGGCCCACACCGGAGACTGCGTTGCTCCCTGTCGCCTGCAGTGTCCGGATAACATCGACATCCAAACCTACATCGCGGCCATCGCCGCCGGCGAGTTTGCCGAGGCCCTGCGGGTAATAAAACGCACCAATCCTTTTCCTTCAGTTTGTGGCCGGGTCTGCCCCCATACCTGTGAGCTGCAATGCCGCCGCAACCGGGTGGACCAGCCGGTGGCTATAAACCCACTGAAGCGATTCGTGGCTGACCTGGACCGCGAGTCGAAACATCCCTGGCGTCCTCAGGTGGCGCCCGAGAGCGGTTACTCGGTGGCGGTGATCGGCGGAGGGCCGGCCGGCCTGAGCGCGGCTTACTACCTGAGGCTAAAGGGGCATGCGGTCACGGTGTTTGAGATGAACGAAAAAGCGGGCGGCATGCTGCGTTATGGCATTCCCAGCTACCGCCTGCCCCGCGAGGTGCTGGACGCCGAAATCGCCCACATACTGGATACCGGCGTGGTGTTGCGTACCGGTCAGAAGCTGGGGCGCGATTTTACTCTGCAGTCGCTCAAGCAGCAGGGCTTCCATGCGGTGTTTCTGGCGGTGGGCGCCTGGGTGTCTCAAAAAATGGAGGTTCCCGGCGAGGAACTAGAGGGCGTATATCCGGGAATAGGATTTCTCTTCGACGTGGCCTGTGGCCGTCGGCCCAAAATCGGCAAGAAAGTCATCGTGGTCGGCGGTGGAAACACCGCCATCGATGCCGCCCGCACCAGCAGGCGGCTGGGAGCGGAAGTTACCTTGCTCTACCGTCGTACCCGCAAGGAAATGCCCGCCGAGCCTTACGAGGTGGAGGAAGCCGAACGCGAAGGGGTGAAGATGCATTTTCTGGCCGCGCCGGTGGAAATCCTGGCCGAGGGCGGACGGGTGCGTGGCCTGCGTGCCATCCGTATGGAGCTGGGAGAGCCCGACTCCTCGGGGCGGCGCCGTCCGGTGCCGGTGGCTGGTTCGGAATTCGACATCGAAGCCAGTGCGGTGATCGCCGCCATCGGTCAGAAGCCCGACACCAAAGTATGGACGGAATTCGGCGGACCTACCGCCACCAAGTGGGCCACGGTGAAAGCCGATGAAAAAACCTTCCAGAGCGACGTTCCCTGGGTGTTTACCGGTGGCGATTGCCTGACCGGAGCGGCCACCGCCATCGAGGCCATCGCCGGCGGGCGCAAGGCGGCCATTTCCATCGATCTTTTCCTGCGTGGAAAACCTCTTTTGCCCATCGGAAAGCCTTTCTCAGACAGTATCGGACGGCTAGAAGAGGTGCCCGAAGACATTTTCCAGGGCGTGGACAAGCGCGAGCGGGTAAAAGGCCGGGAACTGCCGGTGGAGAAACGCCTCAAGGGCTTCAAAGAAGTCGAGCTGGGCATCAGCGCGGCTCAGGCCCTGGCGGAAGCCGCCCGCTGTCTCGAATGCGGCTGTTCGGCGGTCGATACCTGCCAGTTCCGAGGTCTTTGCGAAGAATACGGCGCCCAGGCCGATCGCTTCAAATCCGGCGTCCAGCTAAAACCGGTGCTGGAAGACCATCCCTTCATTAAATACGACCCCAACAAGTGCATTCTTTGCGGCCGTTGCGTGCGCATCTGCCTAGAACAGCAAGGAGTGGGAGCGCTGGGGTTCGTGCGGCGCGGTTTCGAGACCACCATACAGCCCACCCTGAGCCGGCCGCTTATGGATACCGCTTGCGACTCCTGCGGCCAGTGTCTGGGTACCTGCCCCACCGGCGCCCTTGAGCCAAAAGTATTTTTGGCCAAGCCTGGGCCCTTCCTGCCCGAGTGCACCGAAGCGGCTTGCGGTTTTTGCTCGGTGGCCTGCCGGCTAAAGATCGAAACTGTCCGTGGTCGTTTCCTGCGCACTTCGGTCCAGCCTGGCGCTGGCCACAACCGGGGAAATCTCTGCGTCGACGGAAGCTTCGGTCACAGGTTCTTGGAGACGATGGAACGGCTTGCGGAGCCGCGTCTGAAGAAGGCCGGCAAGGCGGCCAAGGCCGACTGGGAGGAGGCGCTTACGGCCGCTGCCGAGGGGCTAAAGCGACGGGCCGGGAAAGGCATTGCTGTTCTTAGTAACGGGCCGCTTACCAATGAAAGCGCCTATCTACTCCAGCGCCTGGCGCGCGCCGGCCTGGGCACCAATAATCTGGCATTGCTCGACGGCGCCGGCCGGGCCGAGCAGGTGCTGGAAGCCCTAGGGCCGGGTACCGTTTCCTTCTCAGAAATCGGTTTGGCCG